>Ga0302320_10002121_pt1 | contig 47219 bp, 38 predicted proteins | sample Bog_T0_3_FD_202130 | JGI IMG/M metagenome (GOLD analysis project Ga0302320, IMG submission 202130) | Peat permafrost microbial communities from Stordalen Mire near Abisko, Sweden - Bog_T0_3 | ecosystem: Environmental > Terrestrial > Soil > Wetlands > Peat | place: Sweden: Abisko, Stordalen Mire... | reverse complement strand
GTTAACTACAATCAGGAACCGCCCCTCTGATGAAGTTGAGGAATAGCTGTGCAAACAGCCTCCCTGCTTCGGCGTGCGAACAAATGCGAAGAGACTGTCGTCGGCGAAAAGGTTCTGCTCCAGTCCAGTCTCGAGTGCAGGAAAGGATGCCCGAAGTGCCAGCATTCCCGATATCCAGGCAAAGAGATCCTGCTCGGTGGCCGTGCGCCCTGTCTGGCTGAAGGCATCGTGCGAGTCGCCCGGAAACCCGCCGGGAAAGTCATGACGGTTCTCGGGATCCTCGCCGCCTGTCATACCGATCTCGTCGCCGGAATAAATCTGGGGCATGCCGCGCAATGTCGCTAACAAGCCCAACGCCAGTTTGAGTCTTGGCACCGATCCGCCTGCATCGGTTAGAAAGCGCATCGTATCGTGATTGCCGATGAACGGAACCAGGCGCTCGGGATGCGGGTAGAGTCCGTCCTGCCGTAAAACCGTGGTCAGCTCCGACATCGGTTTGTCGTGCGCCAGCACATCGCGCAGGGCGAAGTAGACGGGAAAGTCGAAGGGCGTGTCCAGGCCCGTGTCGAGGCCGCCATGGGTTGAGCCCCCTGCGAAATACGACGTGACCTCGGGATCGCTATGAAAGATCTCGCCCACAGTCGTCAGATGCGGAAACACGCCGTGCAGCGCGGCGTGAAAATCCCGCCAGAAAGCACGGTCCACATAGGGAAACGTATCGAGCCGAATGCCGTCGAGGTTCGCGGTCTCGACCCACCAGAGCGCGTTTTGAATCAGATATTGCGCGACCAGAGGGTTCTCCTGGTTCATGTCCGGCATCGAATCGGTAAACCAACCGTCGACGATGTTGCGCCAAGCCTGCGGCGGCGCATGTGGGTCGACGAGCTGGTAAAAATCGTGCTGCACCGGGAGATGTTGGCCGAGCGTCCCGTGAAACCACTGCGGCGCGGGCGGATCGAGCACCCAAGGGTGCTTCACGCCGACGTGATTTGGCACCAGGTCGATGACGAGCTTCATGCCGCGAGCGTGGAGCGCGTCAGAGAGTCGCCGGTAACCTGAAGGAGTCCCGAAGTGACTGTCCACGGCGTAGAGGTCAGTGGCCGCGTACCCGTGATAAGCTTCGGCCATTTCTCCGTTGGAAGCAACCGGCGTTGTCCACACTGTCGTGACGCCTAACTGTTTGAGGTAATCGAGATGTTGTTCGATACCGGCCAAATCTCCGCCGTGCCAGCCGCGTGGCGCAGCGCGATCGTCGCCGGGTCGATCGTTCGCCGGTTCTCCGCGCGCGAAGCGGTCGGTCATGATGAGGTAAAGCGCATCGGCGGAGGAGAAGCCGCGATGACCATCGACCGCGTGCGAGGGCTCGGCCAGCACATAAGAGCTGCGCGCTTGTCCGTCGCTGCTCACTGCTCGAATCAACAGCGTTTGCTGCGGAGCCGATTGGATGTCGAGCCACAAGAACACCCAATGTCCATTCGCTGACGCCTGTACACGCGCCAGCTTTACGCCCTTGCCGTCAATACAAAACTTTGCGCGATTCAACGCCTCGCCATGCACGAGAAGCATGGGGTTGGGAAATTGAACCCACCACCCCGGAGGATCGATCTTGTTGATACGCGGCACCTGCGCCCAAGATGCGCCGGAGCAAGAGGCCCAAACGCCCAGTAAGCCAGCCAATAAGAATGAAGGCCGAAGCCGCATGAAGCTCTCCGAGAGATGTACTTTCAATGACTCGCCGCGGAAATCCCCAGGTCCCAGCAGATTCGCGTCTTGCGTCCAGCGGAAAAAATGGGAGATGATCGTCTGCGATCTGGCGACGTGCTTATTACTATCAACTGCGCATTCGCCTCTGCGAGTGCTCCCGAGCTAGCCATGGAACTGCGCCGCGACAGCCGTTGAGCTGCCGCGGCGCATAGTGTATGGAAAGCCAATCGTTAGAATGTAAATCGTGCTGCCAACTGGATCTCGCGGTTGCTGTAGGCCTGCGTGCCTTCAATCTGCCCGAAATTCGAGCCTGTCACATTGGCATTCGGATTAGTGAACTCTGCCGTGTTGAACAGGTTGAACGCATCTCCGTGCAGTTCCATTGTGTACTTATCGGTTAAGTGCAGGTTCTTCTGAAGACTGAAATTCACCACACGGTAGCCGGGACCATACACCTGGTTGCGACGCAAGGTGCCGAGCCGTGAGTAAACCGTGGTGCCATCGGGGGCCGCGATGGTCGGAATGTTGGCCGAGAATGCCTTGGGATTGAACCAGAATCCCGAGATGCTCTTTGAATAGGTGATGGCCCCCGTAAGATCGGGACGGTTTCCTGGATTGTCCTGTCCCGTCTCCAGATCGACGGGCGTGCCCGACTGCACTAGCCCGATCAAGCTCGTCTGCCAACCGTCCACCAGCCAGTCCATCGGACGCGAAACATTGTTTGCAAAACGCTGTCCGCGGCCGAAGGGCAACTGGTAGAGGATCGACGAACTGAACACCTGCCGCTGATCCTGGCTGGAATTGCCATAGCCGGCCTTCGGGTCATAGTAGAGTGCAGCGGTCTGGCCCTGGAATGCACCCGGCGAGTCGTCGAGCGTGTGCGACCAAGCGTAGGAGAAGGTGGCGACAAGCCCATTGGTGGCGCGGTGTTCCGCGTGCATTTGAAGGCCGTCATAGTTCGAAATGCCATTGTAGTTGTTGTAGTTGATGGCGCCAAGACCAGGAAAGTTCTGCTTGCCCGTGCCGAACTGGTAGATGTTGTACGGATAGTACGTCGAGAGGTCCGTCCCCCTGGTGCCCACGTAAGCAATGTTCACCACATTGTTGGAGCCGAACTGCCGCTCGACCTGCAAATTCCACTCCTGCACCATGCTGTTCGGGTTGTCCCGGTTCACGGCAATCATACTGGTGCCTGCCGGCGGTGCCGACGGGTTGAAGTTGGTGTAACCGCGAGCAGGCAGCGCACTCACGACGGTTGTGGGGCTGGTATACCCGGTGCAGTTATAGGACCCGCTTTGGGTAGAGAGCTGACCAGTGAACGTTATGCAGTATCCGTTACTGGCGAGGTAGCTGTTGCTCCCGCCGAAGGGCGCCTGCTCTCCGAGCTGGTTATTGATGCCGCCGTAGTCGATGAAGTAGAAGATTCCGTACCCACCGCGAACGACAGTTTTCCCATCTCCAAACAAATCATAGGCAAAGCCTAAACGCGGACCGAAACTGTGATAATCCTGGTTGACGATGCTACGGGAGACGCCGTTCTTGTCCGCCTCGAGCACCGTGCCTGTGGTTACATCGAACGCAGCCTGCTGGTTGTGCGCTTCGTAGGGATGGGAAAGGAAATCCCAGCGGAGTCCCAGGTTCAGCGTGAGGCGGCGGTTGAAGCGCCAGTCGTCCTGCGCGAAGAGGCCGTCTTCCTGGCCGATGTTGGCGAAGTAGCCGGCCTGTGACCCGATCTGGTAGTTATTCACACCGCCGGCCAGCAACTCTGAGACTTCGTAGCCGGTAAAGTCCACTGTGCCCTGGTCGATCCAGAAGTAGCCCTTGCCCTCCTGCGGATTGAAGAATTCGACCTGACGGCGAATGAATGTACCGCCGAACTTGAAGGCATGCTTGCCGCGGTTCCAGCTCGCCGAATCCGTTAGTTCGTAGGTGTTTTGCGGAACCGAGTACAGTCCGTAGTCGCCAGTGTATTCGAGCTCGCCTGACCATCCGCCGATCAGCGCGCCGCCGGTGGTTTCCGTATTGATGTTGGCGTTCACGATTCCCAGGTTCTTCGAGACAAAGTCGCCGTACATCGGAGGGGTGTAGCCGTAGTTGTCGCGGTTATAGGCAATGTGGGCTTCATTCACGATGTTCGGCGTGAAGATGTGCGTGTAGCCGAAAGCATAGCTGCGCGCGTGCGTGGGGTTGTTGCCCGTCCCGCCGCCTGCCGGCAAATTGGCAAACTCAGAGGTCTTGGTGTTCACCGAATTGTCGTAGCTGAAGCGGGCGAATGCCATGTCCTTGGAGGTTGGGTTCCAGTCGAAGCGCACGTCGAAGGTGTTGTACTTGTTGTTCTCCGATTGTGTATCGAGATAATTGTTCAAATAGCGATCTGTGCGCGTGGGAGTTGGGAAGGCATTCAGATACGCGACCGCTGCCGGGTTCATACGGCCCGCCGGAATGATGTTGTTGGCGAACGGCTGGCAAGTGGTCGGATCGTAGATCAATCCCGGGCTGGTTGTGCCCGCCAGACCGCCGGTGACACAGAGAGGGTAGTTGGTCTTGTAATTGCCGCCGTTGCCTGCCAGGTTTTGCGCGGCGCTCTCAAGCTCTGTAAAATTGCCTTGCCGCATTAGCGCCGTGGGAACGGTGAGGTAGTGGGGAGATACTGCAATCGTCTCCCGTAGTGCCTGGTAATCGCCGAAGCCGAACAGCTTGTTCTTGATAATCGGGCCGCCGATTGAAAATCCCGGCTGGTTGCGCAGGAATCCGCCGGCAGGCGACGCCGGAGCGCTATTGAAACGGTAGTTGGGATTTGCATCGAAGCTCTTGTCACGGTAAAACCAAAAGGCCGAACCGTGGTAGTCGTTGGTTCCGTTCTTGATCGAACTGATGACGATCGCTCCACCGGCGCGGCCATACTCGGCCGGGGCGATGTTGGTGTTCACCTGGAACTCCTGCGTGGCGTCGATGTTCGGGAAAATCAGGATGGTGCCTACCAGGCCGTCGTTGTTGTCTACGCCATCGAGAATATAGTTGTCAGCCTGCGGGCGCAGCCCGTTCACAGCAATCGCCGCGTCACCGCTCTCGTTGTTGCGCGCCGTTTCGGTGAAGTTGCTGTTGCCGCCTCCGGAAGCTTCGTCGCCGTAGGCCCCACGCGTTACGCCAGGTGTCAGCAGAGCCAGATTGGAAAAGTTGCGCCCGTTGAGCGGCAAGTCCGTAACCTGCTTACCCTCGATGGTGGAGCCTACGGTTGCGTCAGATGTGTTGATGAGTGACGCAGCATCCGTAACCTCAACCGTCGCTGTCATCCCGGCCGGCTTGAGCTGGAAGGCAACATTCTGGGTGGTTGTCACAATGACCGTTACCTGGGCGGATTCGTTCTGAAACCCCTCAGCGCTGGCGGTCACGTTGTATTTACCACGCGGCACGGCCAGAATCGTAAACTCGCCGACGCCGTTGGAGACGGCACTCAGCGTCAGGCCGTCGTCCAGGTTAGTTGCTGAAATTTTTGCGCCAGGAATCACGGCGCCAGTAGGATCAGTCGCCGTGCCTGCAATGCTGCCAGTGTCCGTTTGAGCAAACAGGTTCGGCGTTGCCAACAAGAGAAGCAGGGCGGCCAGCGGCAGCCAGATTCCGCGCACGCGGTTCAGCCTGTCGGTTACGAAATGTCGTTTATGAATCATTGCAAAGTCCTCCAAAAGAAACGTTGTGAAGCATTGAAGGCTCGGTAGGAAATCTGAGAAACCAGCTCGTGTCCTTATGGCCGTGCGTTAGGAAGCGCCTTTGAAATGTCCGTGGCCGATCTACTCCCGGCCAATTCGCAGTCAATTACTCTTCCTCCATCAACTAACTATCCATAAATGGCTTGCGGTATCACATTTCCTACTTTTACCGGAGATTCTCGAAGTTTCACCTTCGTTTATTCGGAAAGGCACTCAGGGTGCCAAACCCACATCATTGCAAGTTATTGATTCGCCAAGAAGAACAATTACCCTTTCTGCTAATTGTCGAAAACGACGACGACAGCTTCGGCATGCGCTTCATGGAGTGGTGGCCAATGGAGAATCTCGTTTCTTGACTACTTCACTTGCATTGTCATGGAGAGTTTCTTTCGAGCGCCATGATCGACGGACTTTAGACTGGTACTAGTCGCCTTCAGTTCGGTAGATTTGAGGCCGACCTGATAGTGGGAGAGCTGCGGCGTTCCGGGATTCGTGTCCAGCTCTAAAGTCAGCCGTTCAAAATGCTGGCCACACTCGTCGAGCAACACGGTGACGTGGTTTCGCGCGAGACCCTGCAAATGGGGATCTGTGATTTGGCCACCACGGCCGATTTTGACCGCAGCCTTGGGATAACAGTCAACAAGCTTTGCGAGGCCCTTGAAGACTAGGCGAAATATCCGCGCTTTGAGGAGACACCGGCCGAGCGCAGTTACCGGCTTACCGCTGTGGTCAAGGTCGTCGATCCGAAGCAAATCTGCCGGATGCCGTGGCGGAGATGCCTTCCATCTCCTAGGTTCGCAATGGTACTTACGTCCAGGTGTCTCTCCGCCTGCGCTTAGTTCCTGTCAAGCGAATTGGTCGGGGTCTATACCCAGCCGCCTAATTCGAGAGATGAGAGTTGCGCGACTAATCCCCATGCTGGCCGCAGCTCCCTCGGCGCCTCCGACCCGGCCTTCGCAATCGGCGAGTACGCGAACGATCTCGTCATGCTGCTTCCTTGAATTCTCGCTCACAGGGTGAACTGGAAAGAATTTGCTTGGAAAGGTTCACACGCATAGGGAACTTTTCACCTAAAAGTCATTCGATGTGGCATTCTCGATGCCGCATCGGTATCGCCATGGAGCGAATCGACGTCTCATGGGCCCGATGCATGAAATCAGCATGCTGGACTCTGTGGGAGCCCGGGCGGGTGACCGCCTCCAGCCACCCAGTGGCCGAGTTGGAGAGTTCTTCCCTATCGGGACCAGAGCAAGCCCGAAACAAGCGAACAGAAATGCCTCGCAAATGTCAATGTGATCAATTCCGAACCAGAAAAGCTCGTCGTTTAGGAGGGAATGGACTGCCTCGGCTGAGATTATGATTCCGCGTTCAAACGTAGTCATATGGGTTGATTCCTAGTCTCTTCATACGGGAGATCAGAGTTGTGCGGATGATGCCCATGAGTACTGCGGCGCCATCAGAGCCTGCAACGCGACCCTTGCACTCGGTGAGTGCGTGAACGATCTCGTCATACTGCTTCTTCACCCGCTCGCTTTTCGCACTCGTGCCCTTCATGGAAGCGATTGTCTCCTTAACGATCCGCGCGACGTTGTCTTCAGTATTTTGTGCGGATGCCTGGAACGGTTCGTCTTTCTTGACTCTGCGAAGTTCAGCAAGCGGGGCTTCGAGTGACTTGCCGCGGGTGAGGATTACGGCACGCTCGATAAAATTCTCGAGTTCACGGATATTGCCGGGCCAGTCCCAAGCGATGAGCCCCTTCATCGTCAAGGACGGAATTGCGTCGATGCGCTTCTGCATCTGCTTGGCAAACTTCTGCACGAAATAGCTCACCAACATCGGAATGTCTTCTTTGCGCTCCCTGAGAGGTGGAATGCGGATGGGAAATACGTTCAAGCGGTAATAGAGATCACAGCGGAACTCCCGGTCCGCGACCATCTCTTCCAGGTCGCGGTTGGTTGCCGCCACGAGCCGCACGTTTACTTTACGCGTATGCGTGCTACCAAGGCGCTCAAATTCCCGCTCCTGTAATACCCTTAAAAGCTTCGGTTGGATTTCGGATGGAATGTCACCCACTTCATCCAGGAACAGCGTGCCTTGATCGGCGAGTTCCATGCGCCCGACTTTTTGACTGATCGCGCCCGTAAACGCTCCCTTTTCATGCCCGAACAACTCGCTCTCAAGAAGCCCGGTAGGAATCGCCGCGCAATTCAGCTTCACAAATGTGCGCTCATTTCGCCGGCTGCGTTCGTGAATGGCGCGGGCGATCAATTCTTTTCCTGTGCCGGTTTCGCCAAGCAAAAGAACGGTTGAATCGCTTGGGGCCACGGTTTCCACAAGTTCAAGAACGTGTTTCAGCGCCGGGCTACGCCCGATGATCCGCTCGAAGCCCATCTCGCTGTGGATTTCCTCTTCGAGGCATAGCTTCTCGTGGGTGAACTTGTTTCTCAGTTCAGAAATCGCATCGCAAGCCTGGGGTTTATCAATTGCAATTGCGATCTGCTCTGCAACCTGGCTGAGCAATTCAATCTCATCGGCGCCGTACGGACGTTCTGCCGATGACCCGATCGCCAGCAACCGGAGCGCACGACCGAGGTTCGCGAGCGGAATATCACAAGCGGTCCTCGGTTCCTCGTCAAGAAGGATAGATGAATCGGCGGTAGCAACGATCGCTGCTTGTTCAGGCAGTCTCTCCAAGGAGGAGTACTCGCCGAAAATGTCTTCGAAGATCTGGTCCGATCTGGTTTGAGATGCTTGATACTTCTGCTGGTCTTCGAACTCGATCAGCTTGGGAAAGTGAGTTCCTGTGAACCCTCCGAGGTCTGTCAAAGCGACATTCGCTCCCATGGTTCCCTCCCTGTCTGTTGTCCAAGTTGGTCTTGCCGTGAGCTTGGGTTTGGAGCCCGCTGTCTGTGATAAGCGGATTATCCAACGAAGCCCGATTGCGGACAGCCCCACGAAGGGACAAATCGCAGACTCTAGGGAGGGGTAAATAACAGCCCCTTCTGAGGCAGGAAATTTGGTTATTGGAGGGGAGTCTGTTAAGAGATTGAGCGATGTTTGCGAGGCGGGGGTTCCACGCGCCTCCACCCAAAAAGGCGAGCATCGATTGACCATAGGCCCGGGCCTAACAACGCTAGAGCGCCGCCAATGGTTCCCAGCAGAAGGGGAACCCACCAGTCTCCAGCTATCGTCATCATCTGCCAGGTTTCGAGCAATGCAACCAACGCTCCCACGATGGGCGTCCACAACCCGAAAATCAGAAGAAGTCCGAATCCCGCTAGAAATGCGGACATTACCATCGAATTGATTGGCGGGGCGCTCCGCACCGCGGAGTTGGCGCGCACGACCAGTGCGGCACCCACAACGAAGCGCATGAGAATTAATCCGATGCCCGGCAAACCGTCTGCGAAAGTGGAATATAGGCGCCGCAATACGAAACTTTCTCTACTGCACCAGTATCCAACTTGCCGGGGCGGAAGCATAACCCCAAAAGGAGGCGAGATCGTCACTCTTTAGGGGTTCTGTTTACGCTCGCTGCAAGGACACTTTCGAGAAACTACAGCTCGATGATCCCTCTTTTCAAGCCAATGATTGCGGCGTGGGTTCTGTCATTAGCGCCCAATTTTGAAAGAACGCATTTGACGCGACTCTTGACCGTTTCTTCCGTGACGGAGAGCTCGTCCCCAATTTGCTTGTTTGTATTGCCGGCCGCGATCAGTCGCAACACACTGATTTCCGCCGGCGTCAATGCGTCATCAGTCGCATGCGTGGCGATTTCGTGGGAGACTTCCGGGGAAAGGGCCTTCCTGCCGAAATTTACCGCTCGGATCGTCTCCAGCAATTCCTGATGTAACGCATTCTTGAGTAGATAGGCCTGAGCACCAGCCTTGAGCGCACGGATAATTTGCACGTCGCCGGCGTATGTTGTCAGCACGATGATCTTTGCGCCCGGGCATTCATTTCGAATAGCCATGAGTGCATCAAGGCCGTTCATTTGCGGCATTTGCAGGTCCATCAGCGTAATGTCCGGATGGTGCATTCGGAATTGCTGAATTGCCTCGCGACCGTCGGAGGCTTCACCCACCAAGGTCATATCCGGCTGTATTCTAATCAGACCGGCGATCCCCTGGCGCACAAGTGGATGGTCATCGACTGCGAGAATTCTAATTGGCTGAATCTCGGCGCTCATGCACTATCTCCTGAATCATCCTTCTTTTTTCCGGCAAACGCTTTTGACAACCAGGAAGCTCTCTGAGCGCTCGCGTAGGCAAGCCCCGCAGGAACGCGCAGTTCCACTTCGGTGCCCGCCTCGACTTCGCTCCACACGGTCAGTTTACCCCCAATCAGTGTGGCGCGTTCCCGCATGCCACGCAAGCCAAAGTGCCCCTCACTGCCCTGGTGTGAAAGGACTGCCGGATCAATACCCTTCCCATCGTCCCGCATACGCAATCGAAATTGCTCATCGTCATAGTGGATTTCGACCTCTACCTTGCGTGCGTGAGCGTGTCGAAATGCGTTCCGCAGCGCTTCGGCAGCGATCCTGTAAATCTCATCGCGAAGGATGGGATGGAGATTTCGCGTCGTGCCCTCAACTGCCACACGGAATTGAGGCCGGTTGTCGGCCGCGTCGGTTACGAACTCATCTCCCAGCGCGCTGATGGCTCGCGCGAGATCGTTTTCCTGGACCGTGGATTCGCGCAGTCCCTGCACTGCATCCCGGCCTTCGGTGATCGCCTCAGCAACCTGATTGATCGTGCTGTCCAACTCGCCTTGCGCTTCAACCGAACGCTCTCGCAGCAACTGGGAAGCCGTTTGCAGCCGCAGCAGCACACCATGAAAGCTCTGAAGCAGAGTGTCATGAAGTTCGCGCGCAATTCGTGTGCGTTCATCGACGCGCGCATCCAGGGTCAGGGCGAACTCCCGATGCAATTGCCGGACGCGATACTGGTAGGCCGCCCACACCAGTATCAAAAGGGCGGCCGCACAGATCGCACGGAACCAGGTCGTCTGGTAATACTCCGGCGCAATCGAGAACACAAGCGTATCGCCCTGCTCATTCCAAATCCCGCTGTTGTTACAGGCGGTCACGCGAAACCGGTAGGGGCCTGGAGGAAGGTTAGTGTATTGCACCTTTCGGTCGTTGACCACCTCTCTCCAGTCGCGATCCTGCCCTTCCAGCTTGAAGCGGAAACGCACTTTTTCCGAGTCCACCATGCTCAATGCCGTGTAATTGACGACGAGATCGAAGACATGCGGGGGCAGCCGCAAACCCTGCGCAGCCTCGTAGATCTGGCCATCGGCAATCAATTGCTCGATGTGTACCGGTGGAGGGAGGAGGTTTGTTGGCAGGTGACTCGGGTTGACTATCAGGGCGCCGTCAAACGGCAGGAACCACAATCGCCCGTCCGCTGTCTTAGCGCTGCGTGGAGCAGGGTTAAAAATACCCTGACGGATCCGCACACCATCGGAAACACCGAAGACTGTAAAGTCGATCCGCCGTGCAGGATCGGCCACCCAAGCATTCACCTCGGAACGCGCAATCCGCACGAGACCACAGGCCGTGTACACCCACAGCGAACGCGTATCGTCTTCCAAAAGGTCGTGAGCGGCATCGCACGGCAGGCCGTTCTTGCTGTTCAGCGTTATGACATGGCCGTTTTTGATCCGGCTCAATCCGCCGTCTATGGCTGCCCAGAGTGCGCCTGAGCTATCGAATTGCAAGGAATTGACGCGCCACGGTGCCAGCCCCGAATCGGGGCGATAGGATTCACGAACCTTGCCGTCTTTGAAATAGACGACGCCGCCGTTCCAGGATGCGATCCACAAACCTCCATTTACGGGATCGGTAGCCAGAGGATTTCCAAGCGCGCCACGAAGCCCCAGTTTAGCCCAGGGAATAGTTTCGGACACCTTCCCCTCGCGCAGGCGCAGGACTCCCTTAAAGTGGTCGGTTATATAGAGGTTTCCCGATTTATCTCCAGCGATCGGATTCGAGGGGATGAATGGGCCGCCGCTAAAGGAAAAGAAATGGCCATTCTCGAAATAGGCCAATCCGCCAATCGTGGAGATCCAGATTCGCCCTCGAGGGTCCTCATAGAGCGAATCGATGCGATTGTCCGGCAATCCGTTTGCAATGACTTCTTGAGATTTCGATTGCGAAGGACTGATGACAGAGTTCCCTCGCGGTTCCCCTCGATTTCCGTCTCTCACTATGCCGTGCCGGTCGGCACTTTTAGCACGCGCGTGGTAAACGGTGATTTTGCCGTCCTTCCACCTGTTCAGGCCATCCGAGGTGCCAAGCCAAACGCTTCCATCCTTTGCTGCCAGTACGCAATAGACATTCGTACTCGATAGACCTTGCTTTACGGAGATTGTCGGGATCGCATACTCGTGAAAGCGATCAATGCCATTGCGGGTCGCCACCCAGATATTGCCCTCGCGGTCCTCGAACATGCTTTGGACCCAGTTACCGGAGAGACCGTCCGCTTGTGTATAGACATCCACCTTCCCCTGGTGCACATGCACGAGTCCCGCATCCCTGCTGCCGATCCACAAACTACCTTCGCGATCCCGCAAGAGCGTTGTTTGTGACAGTATTGGCAGGGAAGATGGGAGCGGATACGCCTCTACTTTGTCGTTAGAGAACCGTACTACTCCCTGGTATCCACCAATAATCACCTCACCTGGTCCGCCTGCAACCATCGCATGGACAGCACAGGTGAGGACCCGGTTGGACAGGCCGGCATACATCGCCGCAGGCCAGGCAAACTGTTCCGGTGGACCGGGTTTCCAGCGCCACAGTCCATTGGCTGCACACAGCCAGAGGTTCTGCTGGCTGTCCTCCTGCAGAGCCGTCACGCCAAAGCCGAAACGTCCGTCGTTCCCGTAACACTGAGCCTTGCCTGATTTGAATGCGCAGAGCTTTCCCGGGATGGTGAGGTCATCCCATCTGACTCCGCCAGCCCATACAGTGCCTTCGTGATCTTCGAAGAGCGTGTAAACGTCGTACCCGCCAAGCTCGCCGTACGTTGCGAACTTGCCGTTCTTCCAGCTTGCAAGCCCTCCGCCGACGCCGAGCCAGAGTGTCCCGTCGCGCCCCGCAATCAGGCCGCGAATATCCGCGCCGGGCAGATGCTGCCCCGTCGGTGGTTGCCAGCTAGAGGTGTGGACACCATCGAAGCGAAGCAGGCCGTACTCAGTTCCCAGCCAGAGATAGCCGTCCGGCGTCTGGGCAATCTGACGGATTGCGCCTTTGGAGAATCCTTCGCTGACCTTCCACGCCTTGTGCGCATACTGGCTGATGTCCAGCGACGGGTCCAGCGCCAGAACAGGGGCAGCCCCGAGCAGAAAGCCGAGTACGCCGATCGAAATGAGCGCCCGTGCGGATTTCATTTACCACCTCGCGCCACTTCACGATTGCGCGATCTTTCATAGGCGATAGCTGCAGGGAGAGTAAATTGAATTTCGGTTCCCGCGTCAACCTCACTCCAAACCACCAGCTTGCCTCCAATCAGTGTGGCGCGTTCCCGCATGCCACGCAAGCCAAAGTGCCCCTCACTGCCCTGGTGTGAAAGGACTGCCGGATCAATGCCCCTGCCATCGTCCCGCACACGCAATCGGAATTGCTCATCGTCATAGCGAATTTCAACCTCAACCTTGTGTGCGTGAGCGTGCCGAAATGCGTTCCGTAGCGCTTCGCCAGCGATCCTGTAAATCTCATCGCGAAGGATGGGATGGAGATTTCGTGCCTCGCCCTCAGCCGCCACACGGAATGCGGGCCGGTTGCCACTCGAGTCGGTTGCAAGTTCTTCTCCGAGCGTGCTGATGGCTCGCGCGAGATCGTTTTCCTGAATTGTGGACTCTCGCAGTCCCTGCACTGTATCCCGACCTTCTGTGATTGCCTCAGCAACCTCATTGATCGTCCTGTCCAACTCGCCTTGCGCTTCAGCCGGGCGCTCTCGCTGCAACTGGGAAACAGTCTGCAACCGCAACAGGACAGCGTGGAAACTCTGAAGCAGGGTGTCGTGCAGATCGCGTGCAATGCGCGTGCGTTCACCAACGCGCGCCTCCAGGGTCAGGGCGAACTCTCGGTGCCATTGCCGGACGCGATACTGGTAGGCCGCCCACAGCAACCCCAAAAGGAAGAGCCCGCACAAGGCGCGGAACCAATTCGTCTGGTAAAAGGCAGGTAAGACAGTGAAGTCAACGGCTGCAGTATTGTCTGACCACATCCCGTTGGTGTCGCTGGCATTTACGACGAAGTGGTACGAACCGGGGAGAAGATTTCGATAGCTGACAGAGTTAGATGTCCCGACCTCGTGCCAGTCCTTATCCATTTCTCGAAGCTTGTAACGAAAGCGGGTTGCCTCCGGGTCAGAAAGACTTACGGCGGCATAGCTGATCTGCACGTTCGAGGTACGCGCCGGGAATCTCAGTTGTTGACTCAGTTCATAGCCCTTATCATCCGCAGAAACTGACTGGATCGTCACCGGAGGAGGAGGTATCGTTTTTGAAGCTCGAGCTGGATCGAGCCATACGACGCCGTCCCTCACTGCAAACCACAGCCGCCCATCCGTGCCCTCGAAAGCTGTGGGCATCCTCGCCAACTGCGACGGAAGCCCCGGTAGTCCGTCTTGCCTGCCAAAGCGATCACCACTGACTTTATAAGTGGGGATTTTCAATGCCTCAGCGATTTCTTCTCGGCGAAGATGGAAGATACCTTCCAAGCCATTCAGCCAAAGGTCGCCATTGGTGGTCTCCACTATTCCGGAGATTCCGCGGAGCGATCCCTTGTCGATAGCCTGGATGGTGTGAAATCGACCCTGATCGAATAGTTGCAGGCCAAATTCGCCGCCGATCCATATTTCCGATCCTTTTCCATAGATCGCCGTGATATTCCCTACTTGAACTCCATCCTTTGCACCGAATGCCTGCATCCGGTCCCCGTCAAGCACGGCCATTCGATTTCTCGTGCTGCCGAACCAGATGCGGCCCAGAGTATCCGTGAACTCGATCAACACACCTGAGGTTGGCCACTCACGGCGTCCTCCATATTTTGTCCAAGCGCCGCCCTGGAATCGATATTGTCCATAGGGACCGAATGATACCCACATCCCGCCAGATCTATCCTGGGTGATTGCGGTGAGAGCACTCCCCCACTGCGCCAGCGCCAGCTCGGGTGGAAGATCGACTCTGGTGAAACTGCCATTCGCCAAATGCCACAGTCCTCCTTCACCGCCAAACCAAAACGTCTTATCCGGTGCCCGGTATGCAAAATCGACCACTCCGTTCTGCGATTTCTGTTCGTCAATTTTCCCGTTTGTTACATGATAGAGAGTGGATTTTCCGTCTCCGTTTCCAGCGCCTATCCACACCGCCCCGCCTTCATCGGGCGCCAACGTAAGGAGTGGACCCGGTGGTTTGGGCAGCACCTGTTCAATCAGCGGACTATAAGAAAAGCGATGAACACCCCCCTGATCTCCAAGCCAGATACTTCCCTCTCGATCCACCAACCTGGCGAAGCGGAACGGATCTATATCGTAGCTTTCAGAATCTCGTCTCGGAGCATCGCTGAGAACCTCGGCTAGTGGACCGCTGGCAGGTTGACGCATGACGGAACCTTCTCTGGGAAGGATCCAGACTCCGTTCGCGCGGTCAAGGATTTGCTCAGAGCCTTTTCTTAAGATTGGATAGGCAGGAAGTGAGCTTTCCAGTTGAATCCCGGAAAAAGGCTCGCGTCGCCCAATTTCATGGTCCGTCAAAACATTAAAATCAGCGTCCCATGTAAAACCCTGAATGACGAGATTATCTCCGGCCTTTTGAAACTGCGCGCCGCCCGGCGGAAGATAGAAGAGTTGCTTTCCGACCTCTCCTCGGCCCTCAGTCAAGACCCAGAGTATGCCCTCCTTGTCAAAACCCACTTGAGAGATGCCTTTCACTTGAGGATTCCACCCAGCGGGGTTCTGCCGCCATGACGAGCCATCAAATCGCCATACACCCCCCATGGTTGCAACCCACACGATCCCATGCCGGTCCTGCGCGAAACCGGAAATGGTTCCCGTGGGGGCAGGAAGCTCGAAGTTTGTAACCTTGCCGTCCTTTACAAAGCTGAAGCCTCCGAAACGATAGCCCACCCAAAGACCACCAGTCCGAGAAGCAAATAGGGCGGAGACATTTGTCGACGAGAGTTGATCACCGAATGGCGACCGGAAAAGCTCGAACCGAATACCGTCGAAACGATAAAGACCGGACGGACTTCCCAGCCAAAGGTTCCCATCCGTCGTCTGCGCCAGGGCCTCAACGGACTCCGGCGCGCCTTCCTTAAATATCCAAGTTTCATGGATAATCCGCTGATCTCCCGTGACGGATGATTGGCTCATTGCCCATTGCCAGCTGAAATTCCCCATCAGTACGATTGCGGCTAGTCGGAAGAGCCGCCGCCCCAGAATCCTTGGCCTCCAGATGGGTGTGGCACTCATAACTTGACCTTTGTTTTGCATTGGTTGGGATGTTCGTTCGGATCCAGGGAGCGAACCGGGGCTGCCACAAACAACACGCCGGCGAGGCAACAGCCCGACGGGACCATGATCCAGGTCCGGGGCCATTTCGAACGAAGCAGAAGCGCTCGATGAGAATCCATCCTTGCACCTACGCGGCCGGGAATTGTCAAAAAGTAGAGTCCGAGATCAGGTAAGGCGTGCCCGTAGTTTACCTCAAATACTGACAACAAAACCAAAGTCCTGCTCACGCGGTAACGGAGAAAATTCTACCGCGCCGCCATCACTACGCGCCGGCGGCAGAAGTCAGCGCATCCTGATGTGCCGGCTTGGAAGTCCAACGGTGCGTTCAATACGCGTTGGCAACAGACACCATTTCGACAATCCGCCGGGAGAAGTCCCAGGGCCGCATCAGAGACCTCTCGCGCAAACCAGAGAGGCTTCGATAACAGGGAAACGCTTTAAGACGAAACTACCCACTTATAGTGAGAACACCGCACATTGCCTCACGATTCACATGGTGGGTGATGGACCCGGGAAGTCGAGTGGTCAAGTCAGAATTCGAATCTCGATCCGCCCCCATGATAATGCCGACGGCCTGAAGGCGCCTTGCTGCACGGAGGATGCCTTCGGCGGGGTCGCAGGACTCGACAAAAAGAGTGCGCGCGCACTTCCGATCGGCGTCCGAACGAATGAGTGCGTTCAGATGCGCGAGCGCGGACGCTTCGTAATCGCCGTTTGCCATATCGCCTTTCTTAAGGAGATGCACATGATGGGGAGGAATGACATGCAGAACGTATAACTGGCGCTCGAAATCATTTGCCAGGGAGATGGCGTAGGGCGCTGCCTTTGCACAGGACTTATTGAATGCTGTTGCAAAGAGCAGGGGTTTTCCCGAATCGGCGTTGTTATCGAGCCAGGGACCGCGAGAGTGCGGGCCGACGGTCAGGACTGGACAGCAGCTCCGCTTTGAGATCATCTGCGCGACAGATCCGAAAAACAACCTGTCGATGCCGCACCTGCCATGAGTGCTAGCCACAATCAGGTCTACCCGGTGAGCACGCGCAAAGGACTCCACCTCTTCATCCACATTTCCCTTGAGAACAACGGGCCGCACATTAACCCCATTCAGCCTTCCCGATTCCACCAACTCGTGTACGAAGCCATCGATGTCTCGTTTCGACGCTTCGGCAGCGAGTTCCACCACATCCGGGCCGGCGATGGTAAATGCAAGCGAAGAAACCACGTAGACGACGTAGAGAGTGGCCTGATAGTGACTCGCGATGGCAATGCCGTGCTCCAGCGCCTTATCCGCCGACTCGGTAAAGTCGGTTGCCACAAGGATCGATTTCAGCTCAAGAGACTTGATTGGAGTAATGGCATTATCCACGACGACGCCTCGCGAAATGCACCCCAGGTTGAATCCGTGCGACGCCAGAAGGCCGATGAAGGTCGATCTGGCCGCGGTCGAAACGTACCCGGCGATTGAACTTCGTTGGCAACAACGACTTATTCATACTGTCTTTCTCGCCGCATATCGTGAGACCGGCCGGACAGGATGAACGAGAGCGGATAGTGGTCAGAAGCCCGAATTGAATCGTGTAACTTTGGCTCAGAAGCATTGAGTGGTCCCTTCGTAAGGATCCAATCGATCATGCGGGAACCATTGAAACGAGACGGTACAGTGGTAGGAAGGCTCGAGACGTGAGCGAATAAATTGCTGAGCCCTGCGTTTCGGATGGCTGAGACTGCGGGTTCCTGGAGCAAATCCGCGTTGAAATCGCCTGCAATCACAATCTGAACGCCTGAAGCATGTTGAGAGACGTCGGCCAGAACCTCCGCAAGTTGACTGCAGCGCAAGCTATCATCTCCCCGGCTTTCTAGATGTACGTTGTAGACAGTGAATCTTTGTCCTGGGAAATCGATGCAGCTTATCAGCGCCATTCTGCCGCCAACTCGCCTCTGGAGTGGCCTCATGCGTGGAATAAACCATCGCGGAAGCCAGAAACCTGACTGGCGGTGAAACCTGAGAATGCGCGAGTTCAAAAGAGGAAACCGGGAGAGCGTCGCCTGCCCGTGATAGGCGGGCAACGCGTTGTACTGTTGGGAAAGCTCTTCAAACTCGCATCCAAATACGTAGTTCATTGACAGCGCCTGCGAAATCTCCCGCGCGACATTACGGCAATGAGTTCGCCGGGCGTTCAAATCGACCTCCTGCAGCAGAATCAGGTCTGCCGCCGCTCCCGCAAGGAACTCAATTACCTCATTTAGTTGTTGGCCGCGATTGATGTTCCAAGTGACGATCCTGACGACATTGGGAGTCTCGATCGAGTCCGGCGTGGTCATGAATGATCCTGTTTCGAGTTGCTTCATCGGTTCCTTTGACATCGACCAGTTTAAGCACGGAAGTTCGATGTGTGATTATTGGTCTTCTCCGACGATTCTCGACGCTTGGGATCGTCGGGCGCCAGCAGAATTTCAGCTGTGCGCTGGTCTGTCGAAGCGCATCTGTAGGTCCCTCCTTTACCGAAGGAATCTTCTGTGCGCTCAACCAGCGAGTGTACGAGATCGGCGGTAGCCTTCCACGCGGTGTACCAGCTTTGTGTGTCTCCCTCATCAGCGACCTTTACGGACTTCAGAACTTCGCTCAGGCTGGCACAGTTGAAGTCGGTGTATTTCGTATCCCGCAACATCTCGAAGTGGACCGACGGGTCAACAAAGAAACTGCCACTTTGGCTGACCGCTGGTGCAGTACCTTCTTCCAGAACTGCCCTAGCAATCGTCATGAGATTCTCCTTTTGTATTAATGTGCCAGCCCGGCATTTCGAATCGGAATGTCGGCTAAGCTTTCCGTTGGTCAGCAGCTAGAACTTCACAATTCTTTCTAAGGCAAGAGTCCATTGATGGTGCTCTGTCGCTTCGATGCACCGTCAGAGTCGAACACAGGATCGCCGATCCCGTCGCAACGGAACACCCGACGGAGACTCAGCATCCGCGACAGCATAACAATCGCGTCCGCCGCAATCTCGACTTAACCTCCCCCGGTCGCGTGTTCACGACAAGAGCTGCGCAGCTGGATCGCTGCGCGTCTTTGTTGCGCGTCACAGGATGTCCGTCGTTCTGCTGGATCAGAACCCAGAGAGGAGAGCGTCCTATTTGGACGCCTCGGGCTCGCTTCCACTCTCTTTGAATCTGTGGGCGGTTCCTTGCGCGCTCTTTTTGATACCGTGTCCCACCTTCTTGAAAGCGTGCCCAGTGGTACTCGCGGTCCCTTTGACTGCTTTTGTCGTGCCGTGTTCGGTGGCCGTTGCTACTTTGGCGCTGGCATGGCCGGTTTTCTTTGCTGCCCTGGAAACGCCCGACGCAAGGTCTTGCGCGTTTGCCACAGTTGCTGCTGCGAAAATGACAGCAAGTAGTATGCTCGAAAAATGCTTCATTGATTTCTCCTCGATAAGATGTTGGGGACGCCGTAAGTCGACATCCTGCTAACGGATTGTTGTTTGCGACGCCCGATCCGTCTGGTGCGCCCTTAACCGGATTGCTGCAATTGGCATACCAAAGCAGACCGAAAAACATGCCCCAGTAAATGAGTGAATTCGCGGGATTTAGTCGCTACAGGCCCCAATGCCATCGAGCTGAGGATGTCGAATGTCAACGTCATTCGCGACAGGACACTTCCCATCTCCGCTGCATCGAGGCGAGGAAGCCTACCTTTGTATCGACATTGAACTGCCCGTTAAGCGAGTGCATCTAATTTGCCCTCCTGACCGGAGCAGCTATGGGGTAGCAGCCTGTTGTCGGAAGAGCCGAAGGACTTGAGGTTGGAAACCGGCGACCCGGCAAGATTCCGGTCGTCGATTTGGACCTCAAGGCTTTTTGCCATACGGCAAAAAGCACTCATGGATTCCCCCAGTAGTGAATTTCAGATGTTCATCGGCTTCATTTCCGGCGCCGCGGGAGCCTTTATTGCAGCCCGTGACTTTGCGGAAAAGACGAAACGCGAATAGAGCGAAATGATCCATGCGACATTGGCGCCGAATGCGGTCATATACAGCGCTAGCCAGTTTAGATTCAACAGTGCGAAGGCCAAAAGAGCATAGGGCAGGAAGCAGCGCCGGATGATAAATTCACAATGGCGACCCACATACAGAAGCGGATTGGATGAACGGCTCCCCGCATTCTTCTGCCAGACTGCCAGGAATTGCTCGGGACGCTTGCCTGAAAGCCTTCTTCGCTCGAACCACGCAAGCAGCATTGTGGCGGCCGCGCCGAACAAGAGCGCTGCTCCCCATACCCAGAAAATGCGATTTCCCGAAACGCGCTCCAGGCCAATCGTCATGCCCGCAAAGATGAAGAGGTAGTAGAGGTAATCGCATGCAGTCTCAAGCCAACAACCAAAATCAGATGCCTGCAGTTTCAACCGGGCGACTTCTCCATCGCAACCATCAAGAATGCTGGCCCACACCGACAAGACCGCCCCAAGAAGAGTGTTCCAGTAGCCACCCATTGCGTACGACGCACCCGCTGCAAAACTGACGCCCAGCGTAAACAGACTGACCATATTCGGTGTAATTGGGTACTTGATCAGCTGGCGAGTGATGGGGATGGAGATCCTGCGATTCATCCTGGCAAATACGCCATCGGTCGGCTTGACGAGCCAGCGGTTGAGTTTTTGCTCGGCTGCGATCGAATCCTGCGGCAACGAGACCTGCTGCCAGGAGTCTTCGTCCACCAGCCTGAGATCGACGAATGATGGACCATGCACGATGGCTTGCTGGGTGATCCAGCGGTGCAGATCCTGCACGGTCACTACGTCTGGCTCGATATCCGAGCAGAGTCTGAGAGCAGCCTCATGCGACAGGGCAAAAAGTCCGACGGGCTCGCTCCCCGTGGCAAGCGCCAGCGCGTTGCATTGCGACTCCCAGTCGCTCACCAATCGATGTAAAGCGGGCTGGTAAGTGCGATCGCCAGCAACCAGGAGAACACGAGCTTCACCAGAATGCGCGGTCGCCATCCGAACGATCGTTGACAGGGTCGTGCCCACGGCGACCTCCATCCATTCAATGCCAGCGGGGAGACGTCGCGTATTGAGCAAATCCTGCCTGATTTGAGAACCCATAACTCCATCATGAACAACGATGATACGTTGCACATGCGTGGCTTTAACTCCCAAAATTGCGCGCAGCAAGACAGGAAGTGTTCCTACGCGAGCCAGTGTTGGTTCAAACCATCTTGACCAAGGCAGGCTATTTGCAAGGATGATTGCGACTTGCCCCGTAGACCGCACCTGCGTGAGATTCCTCCATGGCGTATATTTCCGCATCGTTTCACTCCCTTGACGATTTAGGCACTGACGACCGATGTTGCCTGCGTATTCGATCTAGAGAACCAAGCCAGGCAAATCGCTCCCACGATGGCCCAGAAGATAGCCCTAAATCGACGGCAAAGACCAAGCGTTAGTCCTTGGACACCGTTGAGGCCGACAAGTTTTCCGATCACCATGTTGCCGCCCTCATAGGTGCCCAAGTTCCCCGGGTTAACGGCACCTATTATGTTGATGAGCTTGGTTAGAGATTCAAGAATGAGTGCGCCAACGAAGCTGACGTGCGCACCAAGAAATAGAAGGATGAGGTAAACCTCGGTAATTGCCAGGAGGTGGGTTGCAATGTTGAGGAGGAGGCTGCCCCAAAAAGCTCCAGGCGCCCGGCGATGAAAGCGAAGAAACTCCCGCTCCGCCGATTCAATTACCGTCTTTTTGCCGATCAACCAATTGCGAAACCATGGAATGCGGGCCGCCGCACGCGCAGTCCCGGAGAATAGCGGCCACCCTTTCTGGATGGTTAGCACGGCTAGGACCAGCAGGCACAAGAGCGACAGCACGAACAAGAGAGCGTAGAGACGCAACGCACCCGATATGACGACGCCGAAGATCGCGACAAGGATTCCACCGATGATTACTAAAGCGCCGGTTGCGATAAAAAGCCCGCGGTCCAGTGTGACGGAGGATATTGCGCTGGACATCTGCACTTCAGGGCCAATCAGGGCGACCCGCGCAGATTCACCGAAAACCAGCCCGACAAAGCCGAGTTGTCCGATCGCTTCCGATATGAGGCGCAGAGCCAAAGTGTGCCAGAACGAGACTTTCTTCGCTTCGCCGAGGAGCGCGAGCCGCCATGCCCAGGTTTTTACGATATGTGCAACACCTGCCAGGGCAATGACGACGAGCATTCCCCAGCCAATCGTTCTTGCATTTTGCAGCAGCATGGCTGGGCCGGCCCGTTCAATCAGATAAACCAATAATGTCGCGCCAATTAGCACTGCGAGAATCCGGAGTGCAGATTTCGCTCGCGGTCCCGGACTAGACATACGCCTGCCTCTCTAACTGCTGCGTCGGCCAGAGGTGTATGAAAGAGGATTCGCGTGCATAATCCAACGCAGCCGGCGTGTCGACGTCTTGCCAGTATGCTCCTCCAATGTCAAAGGCCTTGAATGTCCGATTCTCTGCCATGATCCGCAGGCCATCCGAAAGGGAGCAATTGCCATCGATCTTGGCGCATTCGAGCCACGAGAAGAGCGCCGGTTGGCATAGAAACATTCCAGTATCCAATGCGTTATAGCGCTTCAGATCCTTTCCAATTTCGGCGATACGGTCCCCCTCAAGCCTGACTTTGGTCGCGTCGTCCAAGTCAAAGACGCTCTCGATCTTCCGATCGACCCCGAGAATGACCTCATTCCTACCCAGCGGCTGCCGTAGCAAAGCTCTGGCTGTGGCTGGTTCGAAGATGTGATCTGCCATTAGCAAAAGGAAAGGCTCGTGAATCAGGTCCTTGGCGCACAAAACGGAGACTCCATTATTCTTCTTGCGATACTCAGAATTCTCGACCCAGGCAACATCAACGCCCGCGAAGGGCCGATTTTCGTACCACGCTCGAATTGCGCGGCCGCAATACCCTAGCACGATGACGAACTTCTCAATACCAGCTTCGCGGGCGCTAGACATTACGTGTTCCAGAAGCGGCTTGCCGTGAAGTGGTACAAGGGGTTTTGGCAATTCTCCAGAGCAAGCGGCCAAACGGCTCCCGTTGCCGGCTGCCAGAATCAAAGCAAGTTTAGGGTTTGCCATATTGGACCTCCACAAGTTCAAGGGTTGAATCTCTTTCCGTCTTTCCTGAGCGCGGCAAGTAATCGAAATGATGAATGTCGACCTCTGTTCTTCCAAAGGCCTCTGCCTCGATGGCGACGTCGGTAGACCATGGAGGCCAGTACTCACCGCTCTTCCGATACTCCTGCGTAAAATGCACACTGCGAATCCAAAAGGATGGGCTCCTTGCCGACTCGCCTTCGACACGCGCCAACGCAAAGTCTTCGGTATCAACCCAGATCCGTCCGCGAAACAAGTACTCGTCCTGGCGCTTTGGCACCACATCGATCACATAAGCAAGCCGGCCATCGAGAGGTGCGGTCTTGATCGATTGAAATGCGTAATTATCTGGAGTGAACTGGGCTTCGGGGCGCACCTCGGGGTGCGAGAGTTGTGATTCTAGTTCCAGCGTCTGGCGCAGCACGCGGTTATTCGCCGATTTCCAACCTTGTTCGGAAACAATCCGGACGTTTTTCTTTCCATCCGGACCGCAGTTGACGCTCACCACCATCCGGGCTTCCTTGTCGAAACCCAGGTTGTCAAGAAGATCTAGCCGGTTGCCCGGGTAACCGCCGGCCTCGGTTTCGCTTTGCACTTCGTGCTCTAGCATCCTGACGATTGCTTCATCCGCCAACAAAGATGGCGCGGCGGTTGCCTGACCGATCAGAGGAACCGATACGCAGGCGAGCAAAACGGTGATGAGGAAGGAGAATTTCATGGTCAGAACTGGAATACCAATTTCCCGCGGTATTCTCTCCATGCCGGGTTATAGAAATCACCAAATGTCGAGCTGGCGAGGTCGTTCTGCACGTCGCGGGGGTTATCGTGATTGAACAAATTAAAGACGGCACCGCCCGCAACCAACTTGATCTGTTTCCCGCGGGCGTGCAGCATGACGGGCCGGGTAACCTGCAGGTCGTAGGAGGAGAACCAGGGATATCGCCGATCGTTGCGCGGACCGATGTACTGGCGGTACTCGTTTTCAACTGAGTAGGGAAAGCCTGTATGCAGGTCGAACACCGGTAAAATATCCAGTTTCCACGGGCCGGTAATGGTAGGCCATATCAGGAAACGATTCGGTACGTCGAAGTTGAGAAGCGCCTTGACGTCTGGCTGGATTACCGCCTGCGGATAGTTTCCGATGAAGAGGAACGGGTCGTTCAGATCGCCGTAAGAGCGCGAGCGCACATACGATGCATTCACGATCGAGTGAGGAACCTGGTAGCGCGCTGTAACCTGAAACTCGCGGTATGAATCGCTGCCCCCGTTTGATAGCGAGATCGCTCCGGATTGTGCTCCGGCGACAGGAGAGACCATAAAATCCCTGGCGGTGTGGCGCTCCTCGTAGCCTGCGCAGGCGGTGAATTTGCTCGTAACCTGACGTTCCAGCTCAACGTTCCATGATGTACTGCGGGGATTCTGTAGGCCGCCCTCGAGACGGTTTACAAAAGAGGTGGAGCTGGAAATGTGACCCGTAGTGTCGTACATCAACACCGTACGCGCCGGCAGGTTTGGGAACGCTGGAAGCATCAGGGGCACGCGATCGTAGAAGATTCCTGCTCCTCCACTGAGCAGTGTCTTGCCGTCGCTTGTAAGTGTGAGAAGCATGCTGCCGCGCGGCGCGACATGCGTGGAGCCTGTCACAGTATCGCTATCCAACCGCAGGCCGAACCCGAATGAAAGCCTGTTCGAGGGCGCCCACTGGTCGAAGACAAAAGCCGCGGTCTCGTTCTGACCGACGTTGAAGGAACCAGTGGGGGTGAACGTGATTTGTTCGATCATCGTTCCCGAGGACCCGATCAGTCCGACGGGAAGAAGCATCTCGAACCCGCTGAGTGAAGAGTGGGAGTACTCTACACCGGTCCTAATTTGATGAGTACCCACGAACTGATGAGGCGCAAATTGATAGCTCTCCTCTGCGTCGTATCGGTCGGTGCGTCGGCTTTGCCGATTGAAGAATCCACCTGTGGTGGTGTCGATCATCAACTCGTATGGGTCTTTGCTCTGTGGGTTGATGTCAACGTCGTACGTTTTGTAGCTGAATTGTGAGATCAGAACGCTGTTGTCTCCGGTCATATACCGGTGCTGTCCATACACCTGGTAGCCACGCTGATGAAAATCCGTTGTGGATGGCTGGGGCGTGAAGGTATTCAGCCCCATGTAGTCCAATTTCTCCGGATAGACCGTTACCGATACGGTGGCCGTTTGCGTGGCGCCGTGCGTGAAATCGAATTGCGTATACGAGTTGAATCCTTCCAGCTTGGTATCCCGCTGCAACGGCGGCAGGCTGTTTACTGGAGTCCTTACGAATCTGTATTCGAGAGACTGCGTCAATGCGACCCGGTCTTTGAGAATTGGACCGGTGAAAGTCATGCGCGGAGTGGCTGCGCCAATTCCTGCGATGGTACCGGCGCGATCGCGCCAACGGGGAACAATGTTCTGAACCGTAAAGTGATACTTCTCGTAATCGCTCGTTTTTGTCTCAACTGTCGAGAGGGCTCCGGTCAGCTTGCCATATTGAGTGTCGTAAGGATTTGAAATGACCTGAACCGAAGAGACCACGTCAATTGGCAGGTTGATAGCTGGAGTGCCGGAGGCCGGATCGGTCACGTTGGCGCTATTCACCAGGGCACCACTCTGGCTATTGCGAGCGCCCTTCATATTGATACGACCGTCCGGACCACGAACCACGCCTGGAACCAGGGGAAGCAAGCTCTCAAATCGCTGGTTTGCGTTGGGTGCTTCGGCGATGGTTTTCTCGGAGATGGTGGCGGAGCTAGTTGAGACTTCTACCTCGTTCGGGTTTCCCGTTACCATAACTGAGGTCGTCACGGCAACGAGTTTGAGTTCCAACTGCGCTTTCACTTCGGCTTCGGGCGCCACAACGACCGTCTGCTCTGCGTGCATACCGGGAAAGTCGGCTTCAATTGTGTATTCGCCGGGTGCGACATTGAAGAAGCTGTACTTTCCTTCCGCATCGGTTTCGGTCTCGAGGGTCGTCGAGCCGTTCAATACGACCTTTGCGCCAGGCACGAATGAGGGCCCTCCGGAGTCCACGGTGAAAACGGTGCCTTCAACAGTCCCTGGCTTCACAGAGCTTTGCCCGCGTGCGGAAAGAGGAAGAAGCACGCACATGGCAACCAAGGTCGCAAGCAGGAAGATGCGGTTGGACTCAATCTTCCTCATGGTGTTTGTGCGCTCAACTTTCGGGAGAAGAAATCTCTTGAACACGTCGGTGCCTCATGTGGCAATGTCTTGGCTGCCGCATGGGTAAAAGCAAATGGATTGCCAAAAGCAAACGGAGCGCAATCACTTAAGAATCAGCGGGAGGATCGGGAGGACAGACACGAGAGTCGAAAATGTCGATGACAATCGAAACAGTTCGGTCATGAATTAACCGGGACAAGAAGAGAGCTGACCCGTCGGGGAACAGTGGTTGTTGGTGTGCAGCACTGGCTCATCGGAAAGGGCCGGCGGCCGCCTCCGCGCGGACCTTGCCGGATCAAAAGCTTCCAATCTGCAAGCGGAAACGTGCTTCGACGGGTCCGTTCACACTGAGCGCCGCGCCGGCGGCGCCGAGCGGAGTCGGCACGAAGACGCTGGCAGAACAGCTTTGAAGCGTCTGCCAGGCTCGCTGTCTCTTTTAAAGAGTCATCGGACCGCGGCCCGAAGAGTTTCCTTTGCCAATTCCGTTTCACCATCATTGGCAGCTTGCGGAGATTGCGGTTGTGAAATCTGATAAGGTCCGTAATCGATGGTCATCACGGCCTTTCCGCCGATGCGAACCTTTGTTTCGCTTTGATTCTGCTGCGGGAGCCAGAAGCCGCCAATTCTCGAGTTTGTCTGGTGAATCAAAGTCTGTGATATCCAGAACGAGGGATTCTTCGCAGGCTGCACTTCCATCCTGGACACAGCATCATCCGCTGCATCAACCCATATCTTTCCTCGATAAAGATATGGGCTTCCCGAGACCGGGTCGACCTGCAGAATATAGGACTGTCGCCCGTTGAGCTTCTCGCTCCCAAGCAACTGGAACTTGTAATTGGTCGGTGACAACGCGTGGGCGCCCTGATCCTGAAATGCGTCCTTCTCGCTGTCCAAAGCCCGCTTGATTACTTTCTCGCACAGCGTGTGTGAGCCGCTCTGGGATACGATCCGGAAGTTCTTACCGGAACCGGCATCATACTCGAGTTCCACGTCCATTGCGGCGGTGATGTGCTTCAAGAAACCCTGATATTCGACCTTGTAATGGCGTAATGCGCGGTAGCTCTCCAGCGCATTTGCCTGCGACCGATCGTGGCGCTCGATGGCCTGCACGACCTCGGCAGTATTAGGTGTGCCCTGCGAGGGGGCGGAGGTTCCATTCTGCGCAGAGATCCGCGGAGTAAGGAATAAGAGCCCCCCCATAAGGAGAGAAAGTTCACATAGACGTTTAAAGTAGCGCATTTTCAAAGCTAGACTCCTTCCCGACTTGCAGTGAAACTCCTATCGGTACCGAGAGTTGGCCACTGTGGCTGAATCTCCCAATCGCGCGAATCTTTGATCACGATGAGCTCCTTTTGCTCCGTAGCCTGACGCTGCAATGGAGCGATTGGCGTTTTGCCCTTCAATTGTTCCCGATAGTGCTTCAGAAAGTAGTGGATGGTTTCGATGCGAATGCGAATCGACGCCTGGGGGCGATTTTCATCAAGATCGCGGAATGCGAAGTGCGGCTTACCCGACGCGGCAATGATGCGCTCAATCAGGCGACTGATGAAGGCATCATGCCCGCACTTGAAGTTCGAGAGCTCCACCGAGATGAGATTCGGATGGCGGGCCACAAATTTCGCGGCCCAGATTTTATGGTTGGAGTTCGCCGAAGAGGTGTTCTTCCAGACATCCGAGATGTCGAGCGGAGAACGGATAAGGCCGGTCTTGATATCGGGACCAAAGAGACGGTCGAGCAGATCCGCATCGAGCGGCAGCAGGCCTTGCGAGAAGATGGGATAGCCGAGCCGGTGAAGCTCTTCGAGGATGCCCTGATTCAGGCCCGGATCGTGGTGGTAGGGCCGGCCCAGCATGACCAGGCCGATTTGCCCGGTGCGCTCCAACCTGTCGAGCATCTGTCGGGCATGCCCGCGGAACTCGTTTTCAAAACTTGAATATGCATCAAATGCGGCATCGATTGCACGCGCATTTTCTTCCCAATCAAGGTGTAGCAGTTCCTTCCAGCATTCGAACATCTGATACTTGAAGAGATCGCGGTCGGCCATATCCAAGATGGGGTTAAGATACTGCACGCCCGCTTTCTGAAACCAATTTACTTTGCGGTCGAACGCAGCTTTTACAGCTTCCGGTGTTGCCGAGCCGGACGGGCACGCATTCGAACCCGCACAATGTTCCAGAGGGGACGAGAGCACGTCGAACATCGGGAAAAAGATTGCGTCCAGCGGTTCCTTCTGGCAATGCTGGAGCAGTTCGTAAACGTGGGCAATAGCGACTTTGGAAGGAAAGCAGGGATCGGTCGCCGAGAATCCAGCTGCCTCCTGGTATCTCTCAGGAGTCGAATAGTGCGAGTAGCGAAGGTTTCGCGCGGGAATGCCGAGATTGACAAAGTACGCAGAAAACAGCGGCGCGTAAACATAAAGATTAACGACCCTGGGGATTCCGATCTGGATCTGTGCGCGAAGCTGCATCTTTGATTTGGCTCTGCCTGAGAGCCGCGAAGAATGCTCTCGACTCGAGATCGAAGCGGCAGGAGTCGATTGAACCGGCAACCATACCTTCTCGGCCGCGGACTGAACGTAATTTGGCGAGCTTTGACGCAGTGCGTGCCAGTTACCGTTGATTCTTCTTACTTTGGTTGCGCTTTCTGCCTCTCCGCGCTCGCAGGTGGCGATGATGACACGCTTTGATTCGCCTGCGCTGTGTGCATCGCTGCTCAGTTCTACAAAGGTCCGCAAACAACGGTTGGCGCAGAATTGGCAGCGCGTCGATTCATCGCGTCGAATGGAGTAGGTAAGCCTGTCAAGGAACTCAAATCCCGGGAAGTTCGATGCTCCTTGCGAGCGGCTATTCTCGGCCGCTTCCAATGCGGCGCCGATGGCGCCGGCTTCGCAGCAGTTCGGATGAACCATGATCTCCGGGAATCCCGGTCCGTGGTAATGTTTGCGGATAAAATCCACCTCCGCTTTGACGACGGCGAGATTCTTCTGCGTGCCACCTTGAAGTACAAATCGACTTCCGAGCGAGGCGACGTTCGAGACGCCCGCCACGTAAAGAAACACATTCTTGGGAAGCACGGTTGCCAGGCCGGCGAGGATCTCTTCCGGCCGCCAGCCCTGGCGTTGGAAGTTGACGATGTCTGACTGGAGAAAGACGGCGCACCCATAGCTGAACTGCGGGATGCGCCGCGCCTGAAATGCAGCTTCGGCGAAGTTTTCGACACTGATGCCAAACGATTCCGCTGCAGACTGCAGAAAATACCCGTTGCCCGCAGAGCACTGCGTGTTCAGCTTGAAATCCTTTACGGCGCCATCCTGCAGCGCGATGATCTTGATGTCCTGGCCTCCGACGTCGATGATGGCCTCTACGTCGGGAAACAAACGCAACGACGACTTCGCGTGCGCCACAGTTTCAACCAGGGCGACATCGGCGGAGAGAACCTTTTTCAAAAGGTCTTTCGAGTAGCCGGTGGTTCCCATGCCAAGCACCCTCACCGGCCGCCAAGGCACGCCCAGCTTGCCGCTTAAGTCTTTCAGAACGGCGATGGCATCGGTAATGGGATCGGCCTGGGAAAGGCGATATGAGCTGGCCAGGGTTTCTCCATCGGGCGAAAGTGCGACTGCCTTCGTGGAAGTTGAACCACCGTCGAGGCCAATGAAAGCTTCAAGCTTATCATTGTCTCGGGCCAGCGTACGCGATGCTGGCAAGGAATAGGCTGTCCGAAACCTCGTTAGTTCGGCCTCATCGACGCACAGGCCTCCTGCTCTTGCCTTGCTGCTCCGGGAAGCCTCTGTTTCACGGATGTGCTGCTCCAACGGCTGGGTGCCCAGGTATTGCCCCTCTTCAGTTTCCGCAGCTCCAAACAGGATCGCTCCGATCGCGGCGAAGTACTCCGCCATGGGAGGCACGGTGACCAAAGTCTCTGCCGTCGCACCGTCCGGCAGGGCGATCTCCTTGCGCTTCCAAAGGTCGAGCAGCCCTTTACGCCATGCGGCTTGCAGACCCGGGAAGTAGGCGTTCGGACCGCCGAGCAGAAACACATCCGGCATCAATGTGTTTCCCCGCGTGAGCACAGAGAGATTTTGCAGAACGATGGCATGAAATAAAGACGCCATCAGGTGGCTCTCGGGAACGCCTTGTTTCTGAAGCCCGGTAATGTCGGTCTCGGCGAAGACGCCACACTTACCGGCGATGGGATAGATATGGGCGTCCTCATAATTCGAGGTGAACAGTTCTTCGGAGGAGACATGCAATTTGGCCGCGATTTTTTCGATCACGACGCCGGTGCCGCCGGCGCATTTGTCGTTCATCGAAGCGATTTTCCTTCGCCGGCCCGGGACCGCGCTCTCCTGAAAGACGATCATCTTCGCGTCCTGGCCGCCGAGCTCGATCACGGAACGAACATTGGGAAACGATGTTTCGACGGCCTGGCTGACGGCGGCAACTTCCTGAACGAAACGAGCGCCGAGTAATTCCGCGAGGCGCTGCCCTCCGCTCCCGGTCATAAAGAGGCGGATGCCTTCATCGGCCATGCCGATTTCGCGCTTCGCCTGATGCAGGACTTCCAGCACTGACTTCGCCTGCTGGCCTTCGTGGCGGCGATAGTCGCGAAACAATATTTCTCCGGCAGGCGAGGAACGAACAACGGTCTTAACCGTCATCGATCCGACATCAAGACCTACCAGATAGCGTTGCATATTTTCGTCCCCTCCCTTTACGCTAGTCCGCCACGCCACCGCCTATTCCATGTTTCCGGTTACTCCCTGGAATCCATGTGCGGCCTGCTTGAAGAGCCAGCGCATTACGTTTGCATCGTTATAGCAAAAAGCCAGGATGTGATTGAGCGTAGAGAAGCAATTCGGCTCGCACTCATGTTTCACAGCGCGCAGATGATCCGAATCCATCCGCGGCGCTTCGATAGTACCCCAGTCGTGATTGGAGGAATACATCGGGAAGCACGGCGCCAGCGTCCCATCCGTTCGGATAATGATGCTGTTCTGGCCGGCCCGGCATCCCCAATGATCGAGTTCCTTGTTGATGAACTTCTTCATTTCGGCAAGACGCTGCACGGAGTTGACCATGTGCCAGCCGCTCTTCTGCTTCTCAATGAGCCAGTCGATGAGTTCCTCGATCGCTGCATGGTCTTCGGGGCGGATGAACACCGGGTTGTCGTCGAAGTGCCTGAACTCGGAGTGCTCCATCATCGGCGTTTCGCAGATGTGGTAATCGGTTGCGATATTGTTGTCGTGCGCCAGTTCGGTTAACATGCGCACATCTTCGAGATTGTTGCGGCAGATGTTGATATTAAGGAATACCGTATAGCTGTACTTGTACTGTTTGCGGATCAGGTGCTCGAAGTATTTCCGAATAGGGACCATGGCTTTTGGCAGTCCCGGCTTGATATCCCATGCGTCCACCGCCAGATTCACGGTGGCTACGCCGGCATCGGCTACACGGTCGATCACATTGGGCGTCATTAAGCGGCCGTTGGTTGGCAGGTAAACCCAGAAACCCTGCTTCGCGGCGTAGTAGATCACTTTGTGCGCGAAGTCAGGGCGCAGAAGCACTTCTCCTCCCATGAGCGCGAGAACGCGGCAGGTAGTTGAGTGCAGCCAGTCAACCGAGCGCCGGGCAATTTCTTCGCTCATGCCCTTCACGCGATTGTCAAAAGCCCAGCAGTAATTGCAATCCAGGTTGCACTTCCACTCGTTAAACAGATACGCGATGATGGGATGGAACTCGCCCGGTTGCAGGCGCGAACGGAAGTAGGGAAACATCCAGCCCTGCATCGAGTGATAAATCTCTGGAACCGTGTAATGCCGCCTCCCGTTCTTCGGAAGGTAGGCCTCATCCGCAGTCTCGAATAATTTCGGCTTGCTCGGGAAGACGGGGTCAGGGAGGGTTAGAGATGCCCCTGGCCTTGGACTCGGCACCTGGGATCGCACTCCGGTCATGAGATCTTCATTCAGTGACGCGGTCAGGCGATACGAGGGTGTTGGCTCGGCGGATGATCTTGGAAGGTCGCTCATGTTTACACTCCTGTGGAACGAATTTGTCCGAAGGCAGGATCACTACCTTGTGTCCGGCCTCAAGCTGATCCCCATTTTGTCGAGCCACACCACATCCGCGGACGAGAACGATTCCGTGGTGTCGACTGACGGGGACAATAGAAACAAGTCCGACTGCTCCTGCTGTCGCAACCATGCAGCCATGTCTTCGAGAAATTGCTCGCGATAGGAATGTGATTCCATAATTCACCTCTCTCCGCTTGCTTGAAACGTGCTCTCTACAGCTCTCAGCGTTTCAGCCGCACGATGCGAATGTGCGACTGTCTGTCCAGTGTGCGCAGACATCAGGTGATCAACATGCAGAAGGAAATTGGCAGCGGTAGAAACAATTCCAGCCCGGCGCGGAATCGAATAAAGAGGCTGACGCAGCTCCCGATGTGTTGCGACAAACGAACGGATATCCTCCAGCGAATGATGTGCAGATTCAAGAGCCAGATCAAATTCAGAGGCAGCCTTTGCTCTCGCCTCCGAAAGCGCCATCTGGACCCGGCTGTAGGCGTGGACTTCGCCATCGGCAGACGTTTCGATCGGCAAAAAGCTGACCTCTGGAATCCGCTCGACCAGGGAGGCCTGTACTGCATCCGACTGGATGGAGGGAAGGCAGCCAAAAGGCTTGAGGGCCAATACGAGGTGGCAGCGCTTTTTGCGGGTGTAGTAGAGCGTCTTGGCCACCTCAAGGTGCCCTTCACCGCCGCGCAGGAAGGTGTTGTAGTAGGGGGCGGCCATGGAAGAAAGAACCTTTTGCGACGTCGGGGACTGATCCGGCAATCCGAGCAGTTTCGCCAGGCGGAGAAAATGGCGGACATAGATCCTCGCCGCCAGTGTGAATCCAAGACGTTTGCCAAACAAGGAAACTCGCGTTGCGATTGCTCTCCCGGGTGCTGTCCACGGAGCGGAATAGGCTGCCATCCCGCGGCGGTATAGTGCGCGCGCCTTTCTCTCATGCAACATGTAGAGCAGCCATGTGCCGATCGGCTCTATCGAGACCTCGGCGCCTTCCTTTTCCAAGAACTCCAACATGCGGAAGTTGCCGTCGCTCTCGGTCATCTGTGCCCAGAACTCGCCGATGACTTTAACCACGGGCTTGACCCTCAGCCAGTCAACCTCCACGCTCCCCAGATTCTTTGCTGCGGATGGAAGGACTGCTGTGAGCGCATTGCCATACAAATGGGACCATAGCTTTCCCAGCGAATTGGGATAGCGATACCAACGAGATTCTGTCTTTGGGAGCAGGAATTCGGGCACGATGTCCTGAAGTTCAAAGCCCTGATTTCTATGGAAGTGCTCGGCGATAACGGTTGTCGCCTTGGCAACAGCCCTCTCCGCCGCTCCTGCTTGTATTTCGAACGGCTTCAAGCGATGATGGGCGGCATTTAACAGGTCGCCAAGGATAAAAGCATGGAGCGTATTCCAGCCGAAATCGGCCGAGAACTGGAGGCCACTATGACCGGTGGAGGCGTAAATGCCATGGTCCTGCGAGAACGAGAGGACGCGGAAGCCATCGAACCCTGCGGCATTGAGCGCTACGCGAAACTCCGATTCGTACATCCCGAAGCGGCAGGGTCCCCCGCAGGCCGCGGTGAAATAAACATACTTTTTCACGATATCCGCGGCGCTGAGCCCGGAACCCTGAAGGCGGCGCAGATACTGGAGCAAATTGCCTACCGTGAAATAGACCGGATTGCACAGACCGCTCGCGCAATACTCCTGCGCGATCTCGTGCGCGGCGCGATCAGTTTCAGGCAGACGTTGGCATCTGTATCCGGCGCCGGCTAGCAGACCCTCAAACAAACGCTCGTGCTTCCAAGTAAGGCCTCCAAAGAGGATGGTCACAGAGCTACGTTCTTCCGCTGTAAATGGAAGTTCCTGAGGCCGGAGCGGCGAAGAGATACCCACCTCCATTGATATTCTCTGAGGCGCAGTTCCGGGAATGGCTGGATAAACCTTCAGCTCACTCATTTTTCAGTGCCTCCCTCTCCCGGTCTTCCTGTTGCGCCACTTCGCGTTTTGCCAATGAGATCATCCAGTTTTCCTGCAGATGGAATCAGGCGCCATGCCGTCCTGTACGGATACTTGTGCCGACCGCTCCGGCTTTCTTCATCGCCGCCGAAAGTCTCACTCGAGCCCTACCCAACCTTGACTTGGCAGCCGCGGGGTTCATTCCCAGCGCGTCGGCAACCTTTTTGATTGAGCAGTCATCGAGATCGCATGCCTCCCAAATGAATCGGTACTTTGGGTGCAGTTTCAAAGCCTCACGCAGCAACAGGCCACGGCGTTCGCGATGAGCGTAAGCCTCTTCCGGATTCAGGTGCACATCCGAGAGGCTTTTCATGCAGAATCGATTCTCCTCTCCCTCTTGTTCGTCGAGGTTCATCCAGCGAATGTGTTTTTCTCTCCTTTTGATGGAGAGCGCTGTATTGACAAGGATGGAGCACAGCCAGGTACTGAAGCGAGACCCCCCGCGGAACCTTTCAATGCTTCTAATGGCGCGCAACATCGTTTCCTGAACCAGATCCTGGGCTTCATCTTCATTCGCGGTGTAACGGCGCGCAAAGCAGAGCAGCATATTCAGGTGGCGGCCTAGCAGTTCACCCAGAGCGCAGCAATCTCCGTTCCGGGCTGCAATGACGAGTTCTTCATCGCTTCGCTGCCTGCCGCCATCTTCTGTGGCCTGGAGCAAAGTTCCTGGATTTACTTCGCTCGCAAGCGCGAGATCCTGTTTGCCTGCCAACTGCATTGCATCCTCCACATGCGCCGCAATCGGCGCCATCGTGACCGTCATACAGAACAGATCGTCGCTGTTCCGCCCCCTGCTTCTACCTTCGGGCGTACCCGAGCCCGAATTGCACATTCCTTCTGATCCTTCTTTTGGCTGCGGCCGACTCTTCGATCACCCTAACCAATTCCTCTATTGAGATTTCACTGCCCGTCTTGTGATCGTAGAGAGGGTCATCCAAATGCTTCGCTTGCTCGCCGACGACAAGAATCACTGCATCGGGCCAGCGTCGGCGAATGTACTCGGCGGCGTAGCGCAGGTCGTGCCGAGAAAAAGAGTGGTGAATAACTGCGACATCCACTGACACAACCTCTGGAAGGGCGCACAGATCCCAAAAGTTGCTAACTCCCCAAAAGGCTTTCTTCTGCTTTCGTGGCATAGCTTGTCGGACTGCATTCCTCCACTCCTCGATACCAAGTGAAAGTACCTTCGTTGTCTCTTTCATATTGGCGTTCTTGCTGCCCCATCGCTCCTCGTTGTGGAGGTAGAGCAATGAGGATGCCAAATCCGCGATGGATTATCCCTTTTGTTTTCAGCACCCGTTTCCAACAGTGAGGCGCAGTGTCGAAACTGTCGACATCAGTTTCGAATTTTCCCAGACATTTTCGCCGGTTCGGTGGCTGAGCGATGACGCTGCTCTGTGCGCCGATATCTTCCTGCAAATCACTACAGGAGGCCGAGAACTGAATGAAATTCATTCGCCTCTGGCGGCGTAAGTTATTGCGTTCCGGACTGATTAGGCAAGCATGAGATCGAGGTGCGTGCACGTGTTCGTCATCTGATGGTTACTGAATCTATGAGCCCGAGAACGACAACTTCGCAGTTTGGCACTCTTTTTGCTTCAGTCAAATCAAAGAGGCACCCAGGGTGAGTGCGAGATATAGAAGCCCAAGTGAACGTCGCACTTTGTCTCTGCGGCGAGATGAAGGATTGATGCTGGACAGCAGGATGGCTCTTCAGGAAGCGGGTTCCGACGAGCCGGCGAGATAGAAAGCTGCTCCAGCGCTGCAGTTGCCAGATGAGTTCGTTTTGCTGAAGGAAGGTTGGAAGTCAGAAAGAGGGGAATTGGATATGGGTTCACGAAGTCTGAAGTCGATCTGTCTGAGCCTGATGGCCATGGGCTTTGCCTTTGTTGCGGTGGGATGTAAAAAGGTGCAGCCAATCACTTTGACGTGCAATGCTGCACCACCGGCGATCTATCCAGGGGAGCAGGTGACCGCCAGCGCGACAGCTGGTTCGGTCAGCATGAAGAAGAACATCGACGTGATTTACAGCTGGTCAGGAGATGGAGTAGCAGGCAATGGGAGCACCGCTACAGTTGCGACCGATACGTTAAATCCCGGCAGCTATACGGCAAAGGCTCAAGTAAAGGAAGGCAAGAAGGGCAAGGAGGGGCTGAAGTCCGGCGAAACGGCAGAGTGCTCGGCCAGCTTTACGGTAAAGGAATTTGAGCCACTAACTGTCAGTTGCCTGGCGAACCCTTCGACGGTGAAGCCCGGGGATACCAGTACGATTACCTGCACCGGTACCAGCCCGCAGAACCGCCCTTTAGCTTACACCTTCTCGACAACAGCGGGAACGATTAGTGGTGTCGGCCCCACGGCAACTTTTTCGTCCACCGGTGCGCCCACAGGGCAAGTTGGGATTACCTGCAATGTAGCGGACGACAAGAATCATACGGCGAGCGCGGATACAAGCGTCACAATCGTCGCTCCGCTGTCACCCCCGGTTCCCCATGTGGAGGCGCTATGCAGCCTCTCGTTCGCAAGAGATAGCAAGCGGCCGACACGCGTCGACAACGAAGCCAAGGCCTGCCTGGATCAGATTGCCCTTGATCTGAAGCAACACCCCGATGCCAGCGGAGTGGTCGTCGCCGACTCAAGCGCGAAAGAGAAGCAGATCACTGCGAAGGAGGAGAAGGTTACGGTCAGCCATAAGCACTCCAAGGTCGAGCACTTTGACCAGCAGCGCGCAGTCAACGTCAAAGACTACCTGGTCAATGACCAGGGAATTGACTCCAGTCGCATCGGCGTGGCAACCGGAGCTGGGGATGACCAGAATGTCCAAAACTACCTGGTGCCCACCGGCGCCACCCTTGCAAATGAAGTGCAGGGCACCACTGCGGTCGACGAGACCAGAGTGAAACCCCAGGGACGCAAGCCTCTGCCTGAGCGACATCACAGAAAGGCAATCGCAAAGCAAGGACAGTAGCTTGCCGGGGTGTTCCCGGCTCCCATCATGGAAGGTGTCGAGGGCCGGGAACACCCTATCAGTCAGAGTGAGTCTGGATACAACACATTGAGGTTTACCTATGAAAGCGGAGACGATTCTCGCAGTGACCCAGTTCGTTGGTATGGTGCTGTCCTTCACACTCCTACTCAAAGCCCGGCGGCTCTCAGTTTGGCTGTGGTCGACACAACCTTCTCACCGTCACTCACCGACCCGGAATGCAGTGGGGCAACCATCTGAAATTGATCAGATATTCAGAGCGTAAGAAAGGCAGAGCTGAGCAATGGCAAGCACTGCGGCGCAGGTGACATTTAATAGCGGATGGAGCGTACGAATTCCTCATCTTGTATCGAGTAACAGCGAATTCCGGTCCCTGGCAGCGAATACTTCACTAGGGACGCTGTCGTCTGAGGCTCTGCAGGAACTCGAATCGAGCATGTCAATTGTGGATTACTGTGCCGGCAGCGTCTTGTTCTTAGAACAAGAGTCACTCAGCCAAGTATTTGTCGTCTTTGGCGGAGACGTGAGACTGTCGTTGCAAGACGTCGGAGGCAGGAGGCTGACCCTTCTAGTCGCAAGACGTGGCGCCATACTTGGAATGCACTCCGTGTTATTCGGGAGCCTCTCCGAGTGGTCGGCAGATACCCTCTATCCGTCAAAGATCGCCGTAATCCCGCGTGCCGACTTACTCCGTTTTGCGCAGCGGAATCCAGAGGTATATCGCCTTGCGACAGTCGAGCTCATGACAACCCTCAGGCACGCATGTGCAACGCTACGTATCGTGGGACTGTCAACTTGTGTTCGCAAGAGATTGGCAGCGCAATTATTAGCATGGGGAGAACAAGGAAACAAAACAGGAGACCAAACACAGTTTTGCATGTCTCTCACTCATGCGCAGATTGCGGAGTATATCGGTGCAGTGCGTGAGACTGTTACGCGTGCACTGATCGCCTTCAAACAGTGCGGATTGGTTGAGATCCGAGGCTGCATGATGAGAATCCCCAGTACGACGGCGCTCAGGAAGTACGCGGAACAAGGCTAGTCAACCTATTCTGTGCGCCACTCAACGACCAGGGCGCATATGACCGCGTAGTCATCATCACGGATCACACTATCCTTGATTACCCACGCATTGAAAATGAAGTCCAGCTGTTGGCCGACACCCGCAATGCTGCAAATGTGATCGAGTCGCCGAACATTTTCTGCTCTTGAAGCTTTGATAGCTCGATTTTCTCGATTCCCAACCCGACTGATTCAAGGAACATGCCCGCTGCAGAGAATATTGATGAGGCGCGGCATAGCTAGCTTCCATTGCATCGCCGCCGTCACCACCTGAGATCCTCCGATCGGCATGCGCAGGCCGTCGATAGTCTCCGACTTGACTTCGACAATTTCGACAGGGCCCGTCGTTGCCCGAGATCGCTTCTGAAAACAAGGGGGTTAACGCGTACGAGGTTTGGCATTCCCCGTGCATTTCCATTATGGCGTGAGGAATGCGATGACGTTTTGGAGATGTCTGCTCTTGATGTGCTTAACGACGGTACTGCCGGCGATGGCGGAGGACATTGGAGCTCCCGAGCCGCAACTCGGGAGCATCAGCGGTACCGTACTTGACGTTTATGGCGATCTCGTACCCGGAGCCTCCGTCACGCTCCAATGTCCTTCCCCTTGCGTGAACCAAACAGCGACTGCAAACGACGACGCGGCCTTTAATTTTCGCGACCTCAAGTTCGGAATTCCCTACCAGGTTCACGTATCCGTTAACGGTTTCGAGGATTGGACCTCTCCCGCCATCGTCCTCACGGCGGATCATTCCGTTTCCTTCGCGTCGGGAATCAATCTCAAGATTGCAGACGCATCGACATCGGTTACGGTCTATGCTTCTACGGCCCAAATTGCCACGGAACAGGTCCAGCTCGAAGAGCACCAGCGGGTTCTTGGGTTCATTCCTAATTACTATGTCGTGTACGACTCTAAAAATGCTGTACCACTTACCACCAAGTTGAAGTTTCAACTGGCGATGAAGGTCTCGGCCGATCCGGTTACCTTGGCGGGGGTGGCATTCATGGCCGGTGTCAGACAGACCGCGCACACCCCTGACTATGTTCTGGGCGCCAAAGGATACGGCCAGCGCGTGGGCGCTGAGGCTGCTAACGGATTCAGCGACATTCTGATCGGGGGCGCCATCCTTCCGTCGCTTTTGCACCAGGATCCGCGCTACTTCTATCAGGGCGCTGGAACCACAAGATCGCGGCTGGGGCATGCTTTGGCAAGCCCATTCGTGTGCAAGGGCGACAACGGCCGGTGGCAGCCGAATTACTCGAGCCTGGGAGGCGACCTGGCGTCGAGCGCTCTTATGAACACTTACTATCCGCAATCGAACCGCGGAGCAGGAATGATTTTTGGGCAATTTGCAATTAATACCGCTGAGCGCGAACTGAGTGGGGCGGTGCAGGAATTCGTCCTGCGCAAACTGACTCCCCGCGCTCAGAAGGCGAAGTAGCTGCATCCGATGGGAAGGCGTTTTGGGGAAAGGGGATCACGATGAACGGGAAGTCACGGAAAGGGTCAGAGCTTGAGATGAGATGGTTTTCCGACGTTGCGACGGTCCTGCCAAAAAGTCAGTGCCCGCAACTGGTGTTGAAGTGGATTACCGCCTCTTCGCTGCACGCGCGACCAACAAATTGAGGACTCGGATATGAATTATCTTCACGCATTTACTGCTACAGATGATTGCAGGAATAAGTACGCACCACCGGACACCCATCGCCGGGCGCCCGCAGAGGATCGGGCCAGGCTTTATCTACTTTCCTTTCTGCTGACCGCAGATCGCGGGAAGGCAGAACAGTGTAGCGTGGCGGGTCTTGATATGTTTGCCGAAGACAACGCAGCTATTCGGAATTGGAAGCAGTCCTGGGCTCGACGCATCGTCATTAAAAATGCACTTCAACTCGTCGCACCACACCCCGAGACCGGAACTCGCGACGCTGACTCCCGGGGGTCCCGATGACGTTATCGGTAATTACGTCGGTCTTTTGATGGCAATGCCGTGGCATTCGACCATCCAACAACACTTAAGAAGGAGATCACCAATGCGGTTCAAAACATTCATAGGCAGGAAACTCAACGACGACCAGACCAAATTGTTTCGATTTGGGCCGGAGCATTACCGAAAGGCTGGTGTCCCTTACTCGCCGTCTGGCGGCATGCCAGTCCTGGAAGCTTACGAAGTCGTGAACGACTTGAACAGGAATCAGGCTGAACACCAATTCGTCTACTATCTGGCGGCATAGCTTAATGGGCAAGTTCGCTGACAACAGCGTGTTCGATGAAACCTGGCTTCGAGCAGCGGAGGATGGCAGTCTGCTGCGAGTTGCATCGCAGGATCCCCGCTTCTCGGCGATTCTCGAGCTTCCAGACTTTGAAAGATTTGTTTATGTCTTATCGGTTCTCGAAGGCTGCACGGATCAGCAGTGTTCCGCTTTGTTGGGTGTTTCACCGCAGCAGATCGAAGAGACGCGGTTTCGTGCGATACGGCATTTTTGGAAACGAAACTGAATGCAGCGTCCTGGTCCGACGGCTCCTTGGGGCCAGGCTCATGTGAGCAGGATACCAAACCAACATGGGGGCTCTTGAATACTTGGAGCCCACCAATTGCTAAAAGGCTGATGGAGAATACGATGAACTCAAAAACGAATGCTTCAAACGGCAACTCTGTGGCGGACTCCCTTACGGAACTGGCGCTGAATCTGGACTGGTCATGGAGCCATGCCGCGGACGATCTCTGGAGGCAGCTCGACCCGGAGTTGTGGGAACTGACGCATAATCCCTGGGTGATTTTGCAGACGGTTTCTCGCGAGAAGCTGCAGGCTGTCAGCGCGACTCCGGAGTTCAAGCGCACTCTCGATGAGGTACTGGAAACAAGGACCAAGCGTGAAGAAGCGGCAAACTGGTTTCAGCGCTCCTTGCCGGAAGGTCCGATCAGCCGCATTGCATATTTCAGCATGGAGTTCATGCTGAGCGACGCACTGCCCATTTACTCCGGTGGGCTCGGCAACGTGGCAGGTGACCAATTGAAGGCAGCCAGTGATCTTGGCCTCCCAGTAACGGGCATCGGTCTGCTTTATCAAAGAGGCTACTTTCGGCAGCGCATCAATGCGGAAGGCAAGCAAGAAGCGCTCTACCCTTTCAACGAGCCCGGACAACTACCAATCCGGGCCGTGCGACAGCCTAATGGGGAACTTCTGCGGATAGCTGTCAATTTGCCGGGTTTTCGTTTGTGGCTTCGCACCTGGGAGGTCCGGGTAGGGCGTGTACATCTCTATCTGCTCGACACCAATGACCCGGCAAATCCGCCGACGTATCGCGGCATTACAAGTGAACTTTACGGCGGTGGGCCAGAGGTGCGGATGGCCCAGGAGATCGTGCTGGGGATTGGGGGATGGCGCCTGTTGCGCGCGCTCGGAAAGCAACCCGACATTTGCCATCTCAATGAAGGTCACGCTGCATTCGTTGTACTGGAAAGAGCGCGGGACTTCATGGAGAGTCAAGGCGTACCGTTTGACGTTGCCCTTGCGGCAACCCGCGCGGGGAATCTCTTTACTACGCACACCCCTGTGGAGGCAGGATTTGACCGATTCGCGCCTCAACTCATGGACATTTTCTTCCGGAGTTATGCCGCCGATGCTCTGCACATTCCAATCGACGAACTGCTCGCCCTCGGTCGTCAGAACCCACAAGGCAGCTCGGAACCTTTCAACATGGCATTACTGGCGATGCGTGGCAGCGGAGCAGTCAACGGTGTGAGCCAGCTTCATGGACAGGTGAGCCGGGGGATCTTTCATAACATCTTTTCCCGCTGGCCGGAGGCGGAAGTGCCTGTCGGCTATGTGACAAACGGCGTTCACGTTCCTGTGTGGGATTCTGCCCAGGCCGACGAGTTTTGGACGGAGGTGTGCGGAAAGCGCCCGTGGACTACACATCTGAAGCCAGATGACCTGATCAGAGAACTAGGGTGCGCTGTCCGGCAAGTTTCTGACGTCCGTCTTTGGCGGATGCGTTCGGCTTCACGAAAATCCCTGGTCGACTACATCCGCAGTCAACTTGCGCACCAAATTGCAGGTCATGGCGGACTGCACGAAGAGATCACCGCTGCCCAAAAAGTCTTTGAGCCGGATACACTCACGATTGGTTTCGCGCGTCGTTTTGCTACCTATAAGAGGCCGAATCTGCTCCTGCACGACCCCGAACGCTTGTTGGCTATTCTCAAGAACAAAGAAAAGCCTGTGCAGTTGGTGATCGCCGGCAAGGCTCACCCTCAGGATAGCCCGGGACAGGAGATGATTCAACGTTGGATAGAGTTCATCCGCCGTGGCCCGGCACGCTCACAGGTAGTGTTCCTCTCCGACTATGACATGCGAATGGCCGAGCATCTGGTGCAGGGCGTCGATCTTTGGCTGAATACGCCGCGCCGCCCGTGGGAAGCCTGCGGCACCAGTGGGATGAAGGTGCTAGTCAACGGTGGTCTCAATTTGTCCGAGCTTGATGGCTGGTGGGCGGAGGCATACTCCAACGATGTGGGCTGGGCGCTGGGGGATGGCCTTGAACACGGAGACGACCCGGCCTGGGACGCCAAAGAGGCAGAGCAACTCTATACCCTCCTCGAACAGGAAGTCATCCCGGAGTTTTACAAGCGGGACAATTCGGGTATTCCTGCCGGATGGATCGCTCGGGTGCGCGAAAGCATGGCCCGGTTGACCCCCGCGTTTTCTGCAACCCGATGCGTATTGGAGTACACGGAAAAGTACTATCTGCCCTTAGCCGCCGCTTATCTGCGCAGAGCCAACGATAGTGGCAAATGTGCAGAGAGTCTGCTGCAATGGAAGCGTCATCTCGCAGATCATTGGTCCAGGCTGCGATTCGGCTCCTTGCGTATTGAGAGCACTACAGAGCAACATCACTTCGATATTCAGGTCCATTTGGACGAAATGGATCCTGGCGCGATCCAGGTCGAGCTTTACGCCGACGCGGCCAATGGCGACGAGCCTATTCGGAAGGTCATGCTTCGAGGCGAATCGTTGGTCGGCCAGAATGTCTGGCGCTACTCCGTGTCGGTTCCCGCGACTCGTCCGGCAAAGGATTTCACGCCCAGGATTGTCCCTTTTCACCCCGATGCATTTGTTCCGTTGGAGGCACCTGACATTCTCTGGTACCAGTGATTCTGCAAATCCTTGATTGTTCGACGCTCCAGTCTCTTGCCGAGGAAATCGGGGCGAGGCTCTTCTATTCAGTGATCCCTCATGTTGATGGATTGCATGTACCGAATGAAGGGAATCGACCCGCCCGCGTTCGTATGTCTTATGTGCGCACAGGCCGTGGTTTGATTGGAAGGATTGTCGACGCTGACGACGCCACTTTCGACCGCGACTCTTTCGCCTCCAGAACCAGCAACGAATATTCAACATCTTAGCCTGCCAACATTTTTGGCATATCAGTTGCTTTCCTATTCATGAAAGAGGCAAGAACTCATGTTGAAGATTTCCATTGTCGACAGTGGCGCGCAGCGGCGTCTCGTTCTTGAAGGAGCGCTGATTCCCACCTCGCTCATTGACCTGAGGACTGCCTGGTTGAGAGCCTCGACCGGAAGGCAAGGACGGAGAATCGTTCTCGTATTCAGGAATGTCACTTCCATCAGCGCAGAAGGCGAAGCAGCTCTTTGGGACCTGATGAATCGGGGAGTTAGATTTTCCTCGGGTGGGGTACTGACGAGCCAGGTTCTTCAGAAACTCATGAAGAAAAGCAGGCCCAGGGAATCAGCATGCATTGCGCATTTCGACGCGCACGCTGACGGGGTCACGTTATCACCACATCGACACTTAAGACCGAGCGAAATGAACAGGCAAATCGGCCCTGGTGGCGCCACAATGCTGGAACAGATGAAAGGTATTCTATGAAAAGGCAACAAATCGCAAAAAGACAGCTCTGGCCGGTGGGAGCGTTTTTAGCTCTCGTACTCGGCCTCTCGGCCGGGTGCAAGGTACAGCAGCCTGCGGAACAACAGGTCGCGCGTACCGACCAGCAAGTAGCGGGCGACATTCACGCAAAGCTGCAGAATGAAACCGCGCTGGCGGGGCAGAACATTCAAGTAAGCGTGACAACCGGGGTGGTAACACTCAGAGGGAAAGTCCCCGATGATGCAACCCGCAACCTGGCGGGAATCGAGAGCGGCAATGTCGAAGGCGTAAAGACGGTGGTTAACAACCTGACCGTACAGCCGTCGTCACAACAAGCTTCTGCTACGCCGCCGCCAGCGTTAGTAAATGAAAAGCGTACGAAACCACAAGCGCATGGGCGTCGGGAAGAAGCTGAAGTGACCCTTCCACCGCAACCGGCGCCGCCTCCCAAGCCAGTTCCGATGCAGACCGCAGTGGATGAGCCGCCGCCGCCGCCTCCGGTCCCGGACCTGCCGAAGCCGGTAGTCAAGCAACTCACGATTGAGGAGGGCACAATCGTGGAGGTCAGACTGTCAGATGCACTGGACAGCGAAACCGCAACACCAAGCCAGCGTTTTCACGGCTCGCTTGCTTACGACCTCGTGGCAAACGGGGTGGTGGCCATTCCCCGCGGATCCGCCGTGGAGGGCCGGGTAACAGCTGTCAACGATGCGGGCCACTTCGCAGGCAGCGCCTCCCTCTCGCTTGAATTGACGGAACTGACAGTGCGCGGGCAAAGGGTGTCCCTTACGACGGAGTCCTATACCCAATCAGCCGCCGGCCGGGGCAGCAACACAGCAAAGAAAGTAGTTGGGGGAGGTGCATTTGGCGCTTTCATCGGAGCGCTGGCTGGCGGCGGCAAGGGAGCAGCCATCGGGACCTTGGCGGGCGCCGCCGCGGGAGCGGGTGCTCAGGGTGTAACGCGCGGACAACAGGTGCAAATTCACACCGAAACGTTGCTCGACTTTCGGCTGCAATCGCCCCTCACCGTCGCCGTAACCGTCCCTCCTTCGCCAAGCAGGCAGAAAGGGGAAAGCGAATAGGGCGACTCCAACGACCAGCCGCAACTGCTACATCGATAAGGCGCGCTAAATGCGACGGAAGCGCTGGCGGCTTTGCAGCATGAGCAGATTCTCAATCACCGCAGAACTGCGACGAGGCGATGTGAAAGCAAATGAGATGAGGTTCGGTTAGCCCTCACGCCGAAATCTCTGGTGCAACTGCCTGCGCAAACAATGCAATCCCACTTCTGCAACTACCGGCCTGCTGATGACTTCCCGGCAAAACTCGGGCTTCCTTCATTAGCAGGCGGTGCCAAGGGTTCCACAAACTGCAACACACACCCTCAAAATCCTCCTTTGAGTTAGTGGATTGTCGAAGCCGACGACGTCGCTTTCGATCTGGAGCCTGTGGGGCAGGTCAATCGCCACAGACCCGACTGGCTTTGGCATACGTACTCAAAAGCTTCCGAGCATCAGTCGGAACCGCGCTTTACCATTCTCATCGAAACTAAGCTCGAATCCTGTTGCTCCAACCTGTGTTGGGAACAAGGCGGCGATGGATGCGCTCTGATGCGTACTCCAGCCCGCGGAGCCGGCATCGAACCGGCCCGCCTCATACCAAAGCGCTAACCCTGGATGGGATGAAACATGCCGAATAGGACGGCCATGCAGAATTACACCGGAGCCAGCGGTTACGAGCGTATTCGCATGGAATTCCTGATATCGGAATGCCCCCATGTTGCTTTGATCGCCGGCAATGAACTGATCGTAATAGCCGAGCTTCCGGCCAAAACTTGTGCCTGCATGCTGTAGCGCGAAGAGAGTCACGACACGATTTAAGGGTCTAAAGCTGCTCAAGTCCGAGTGAAGGAACGGGTAGTCTCCGGTGCTTCGCAGGAAATACCCGGCCTCCCCTTCGAAGCGTGTACCGCGCGTGGGCAATCCACCCGAATCCTGGTGATTCACGATCCACCGCACCTCTGGAACTGTGAATCCCCCGCTGCGCGATGAAACACCGTCAACGACCACAGTGCGACTGTACCAATCGTACCCAGCTCGGCCACCGAACCGAAGCTGAGCAAAGCGCCAGGTCCCGATCCCTGCGTAAAGAGCCCCGCCGACCTGATCTCGAGTGTCGCTTTGGCGGTCCGGCCCTGTGTAGCTGTTGAAATGTGTTCTTCCACCAAAAAACTGGGAAGCAATAAAGAACTGGCTACCGCCGAACGGCTTGTAAGCCTCGACCTGCAATGTGGGATCGTACCCAATATTTGCCGTACTCAAGATCCGAGCTTTGTAGGCGTTCCTGGGAATCAGCGCCGTCGACAGCTTCAAACCAAAGCGCGACGGTTCACCGGACGATACGTCATATTGCCCAGATACACGCACCAGAACCCGATCGGTGGGGCGCTCGGCGAATTTTACAATATAGCCTCCGTGCCCTGCCCCCTCTGACTGCCACTCATAAGACGCCCCTGGAACTGCAGTGGCGGCAACCATGCCGGACAAGGTTTTCTCAAGTTCCCTTTCCGACACGACCCCATCTCCAACGGTTCGGTGAATCTCGGCTTGCGCATTCCTCTGGAACGATGGATCCGGACTTGAAACTGCGAGCACCCGTCCCCTGTCACTCGAAAACCGCATTCTTGACTTGCGCTGGGCCAAATACGCATCCCAATCCTGCTGGGAGAGTTCAAAGCGTGCAAGCTCAGAAGCGTGTGCTTGGGCCGCCTTGTAACCGGCCTCGATGATTTCGCTCCAGCGCTTGTAATCGGTTCCAGAGAATCGCTTCGTATCGACTGAGATAACCAGATCTGCTTTGGCAAGTGATCGCTGCTCGTTTTTCGCTACGACAAGGGAGAAGGTCTGTCCCATGACGTCGGAAAGAGACTTGAACTGGTCGG
>Ga0302320_10002120_pt1 | contig 47231 bp, 36 predicted proteins | sample Bog_T0_3_FD_202130 | JGI IMG/M metagenome (GOLD analysis project Ga0302320, IMG submission 202130) | Peat permafrost microbial communities from Stordalen Mire near Abisko, Sweden - Bog_T0_3 | ecosystem: Environmental > Terrestrial > Soil > Wetlands > Peat | place: Sweden: Abisko, Stordalen Mire... | reverse complement strand
AACTGCGCCATGGATGGGGCACCCGGCTTCAGGGGTTGTGGTCGCATCTCCCGGTTCCTGGGGCACCCGGCTTTGGTGGTTGGGTTGGCTTCTGCCGGGGGCCTGGGGCGCTTGCCGCTGTTCTTTCCACTGACTTACTTCCTGGTGTAGGCTGCCGAGGCTACTGCGCTGTTGGTGTAGCCGGTGGCGACGGCGATGGCTTTGATGGTTTCAGCGGAGGTTACGCTGATTGCCTTGCTGTAGGTGGTGGAGCTGGCGGTCGGCGTGGTTCCGTTGGTGGTGTAGTGGATGACAGCACCGGGGGTGGTGTCAGCGATAGTGACGGACTGCGGAAAGGTGACTGCGCCGGCGGCGGGACTGAATGTTGGCTTGGCAGCCTGAGCCTGGGTGTAGGCGGCGGAGGCTACTGCGCTGTTGGTGTAGCCGGCGGCGACGGCGATGGCCTTGATGGTCTCGGCGGAGGAGACACTGATTGGGGCAGAGTACTTGGTGGAGCCGGCAGTGGGCGTCGTTCCGTCGGTGGTGTAGTGGATGGTGGCGCCGGTGGTGGCGTCAGAGATGGTGACCAACTGCGGGAACGGCACTGCGCCGGCGGCGGGACTGAATGTTGGCTTGGCGGCGGTGGGCGGCGGGCTGATGGTCTCAGTGAGTTTGGCGCTGGAGCTGGGAGCGAAGGCGGCTGCGCCGGCGTAGGCTGCTGAAACGGCGTGAGCGCCGACGGCAAGGCTGCTGGTGGTGTAGGTTGCGTTGCCGGCGCTGTTGAGCGGTTTGGTGGCAACGAGCGCGCTGTCGATCGTGAAGGCGACATTGCCGGTGGGAGTGGCTGTGCCGGTGGTTGCGTCGACGGCCGCAGTGAAGGTGACTGCCCGGCCGACTAACTGGGGATTGGCGCTTGGGGTGAGGGTGGTTGTCGTGGAAGCAATTCCCATGGCGATTTTGGAGACCAATCCGGTGCCGTAATCGGCATTCCCGCCGGTGAGCGGGCCGTTGTTGGTTTTTTGGAAGGCTCCCGCAGTGATGGGATAGTCAGCGGAACTGGTGTTCCCGGTGAGATAAACATTGCCCGGCGCATCGAGGGCAATGGCTGTAAAGCCGTCGCCGGCTCCGGAGCCGTCGTTGATTCCGCTGCCGCCGAGGTAGGTGGAATAGAGAAGCTCGGTGCCGGAGGGATTCAACTCAGTGAAATAGCCGACGGGCGAGCCGGAAGCAAGGCCCTTGTTTTTCGATTGGATGGCCCCCGGCGTAACCGGGAAGTCAGAGGAGACGGAGAGTCCGGCCAAATAGGCGTCTCCTTGAGGGTCGATGGCAATGGCAAAAGCATTCTCAGCGGTGCTGCCGCCGAGGTAGGTGGAATAGTCCAAGGCTGTTCCGGTGGAGTTGAGCTTGGTAACAAACGTGTTGAGGGAGCCCGGGAGCTTGACCTGATAGGCGTTGGCGGTGGTGGGGAAGTTGGTGGATCGCACGATGCCGGTCAGATAGGCTGCGCCGGTGGAATCGACGGCAAGGCCCACGGCCGCATCGCCATGCTGAGTTGTTGCGTTGCCTGAGCCGCCGAGATAAGTGGAATAGACCAGAGCGGTCCCGGTGGGGTTGAATGCGGTGACGAAGGCATTATCGCCCTTGACAGCGGCGGATTTGTTGGTGGACTGGAGGGCGTTTTTTGTGACGGGGAAATCGGAAGAAAAGGCGGCGCCCGCAACATAAACCTGGCCCGCAGGACCGACGGCGATGGCATTGCCCCAGTCGCCATCATCATTTGAGTTTCCGCTGCCGCCCAGATAGGTGGAAAAGACCAGACCTGTGCCGGTTGGATTGAGCTCCGAGACGAAGGCTGAGCGGGTTTCGTTTTTCGCGCCTGGATAGGTGGTTTGATAAGCGCCGTGAGTGGTTGGGAATTTGGCGGAGATTGTCCATCCGGTCAGATAGGCATCTCCGGAGTTGTCGATGGCGATGGCGCCGGCCCATCCTGCCCGATCGCCCGCCAGGTAAGTGGAATAGACGAGCGCAGAACCGGTTGGGTTGAGCTTGGTAACAAAGCCTCCCTGGCTGCCGGTAAGAGTGGACTGGAAAGCGCCGGAGGTAACGGGGAAGTCGGTCGCCATGGTGTATCCGACAACATAGGCATTGCCTTTTGAATCCACGGCAATGCCATTTGCAATGCTCCATGCGAGACCATCGCCGTTTGGAGAGGCCTTGCTGCCGCCGAGGTAAGTGGAATAGACGAGGGCGGTACCCGTGGGGTTGAGCTTGGTGACGAAGGCGGCCTGATCGTTGGCGATTTTGTCAACAAGCTTGGCCTGAAAGGCTCCGGAGGTGGTGGGAAAGTCGAGCGAATAGGTGGTGCCTGCGATGTACGCGTTGCCGGAGGAGTCGACGGCGATGCCGTTGCCCATGTCGCCACCGCTGCCGCCGAGGAAGGTGGAGTAGCTGAGGATGGGATCGATGACGAGGGGCAGAGACCGATCGTAACGGCCAAGCTTGAAGGTGACGGTGTTGTCGGCGAGGATATGGAACTGGCCGGCAATGGATTGGTCGCGGCGATCATGGTGTTGATAGACGCGGGGTTTCTGGAAGGCGATGGTGCGGTGGTTGTCCCGGATCTGGAGATTGCCCCGCGCATCGAGGGAGAGCTTGTTTGCGGGCGCGAACCGGAGGCGAATGGCGGCAGGGTCGGCCCGGGGGGCAACGAGAAAGTCGTACTCCAACTGGCGCTGATTACCGTAGTAGACAAGATCGATGCCGGGGTAGACGGACGGATACCGGACTTTGCGGTAAGTGGGGATGTTGCCGCGCCACTTGGCGGGATCGCTGCCGACGAAGTAATTGACGACGCCGGGGAGCTGGTCAGCGCCGTAGGGGTTGAGGTTGGGATTGGCGCCGGCGAGTTGCATGCGGAATGTGGCGGCGTTTTGGAGGCCGGGGCTGGCGGGGAAGGCCAGGACCGCTTCAGAGCCGGTGAGGAAGAGGGTGTAGGCGCTGGTTCTGGAGGTGAAGCGGACCTGGGGGTTAGCCTGACCTTGATTGGCCTCGAAGCCGATAGGTAACTTCCCATAACTCAGCGACGCTGAGTGGCTTACGGCGGGGGCGCTCTGGGCATCGAGGAAAGGCAGAGGCATAAGAAGAGTAGCGACGACGGCAACGGCTAACCGCAAGAAGGAAGATTTCATCAGGATTCTCCGAGGTGAGGAGTTTGTGAGAATTACAGCTTTGGATTTGGGCGCAATTCTAATTTCAAGGCAGGAGAAACGTCAACGGAAAAGGCGGGCGGATGAATCGCCTTGCCTTTGCCCTGCCAGAAGATGCGACTTATCGGGTTAGGGGCGGTGTTTCTGGCGGGCAAGGCTCGGCCGGATTCCCCGGCCGATAACTTTGAGGCGAAGTTCAAGGGGCACGCGAGGGAGGGGATCTGACGCAACGGGAGCGCAGACCGTTTGGGCTGCGGGGGCGGATCTTTCCAGGGGTTGAAACCCCCGGAAAGATCCGGCTCGGGCAATCTGCGGCTGTAGTGCTAGGCGCTTAGCGCGGCGGCTGCAACCTGGTCTGGCTCTTGCGGGGCGGGTGCGCGGCGGCGGCTCTCTTTGGTGTCAAGGCCGGCTTGCGCGAGAACGTCACCGAGGAGATTGAGCCGGGAGGGATGGAACATGATGTGCGCGCCGGCGAGGCCTTCCATCGTCTTCAGGCGGCGGAGAATGTCGACGGTGAGGGCGATGCCGGTTTGCAAGGGCTTGGCGGCGCTTTCAAGCTCGACCATGATGTGCTCAGGGATGCGGATGCCGGGGACGTTTTTGGAGATGAAGCGGGCGGTTTTGGGCGAGGCGAGCAAGCCGACGCCGGCGAGGATGTGGCAGCGGCGATGCAGGCCTACGCGGCGGACCTCTTCCATGAAGAGCTCGAAGGCGGGCATGTCATAGACCAGCTGGGTCATGACGAATTGCGCGCCGGCATCGATCTTCTTTTTGAGGCGCTGGACGCGGGCGCCGGCGGGCGGGGCAAAGGGGTTTTCAACCGCACCAATATAGTAGGTGGGCGGCGCGCTCAGGGCGCGGCCGGACATGAAGGTGCCGCCATCGCGCAGGGTGCGGGCCGCGGCGATGAGGGAGACGGAGTCGAGATCGAAGACCGGCTTGGCACCGGGGTGGTCGCCGTTGGCGACGCCGTCGCCGGTGAGGCAGAGGACGTTTTCAATGCCCAGGGCGGTGGCGCTGAGGAGGTCGTTTTGCAAGGCGATGCGGTTGCGATCGCGGCAGGTCATCTGCAAGACGGCGGTGTAGCCGTTGCGGGCCATGATGGCGCAGGCGGCCATGCTGGAGAGTGCGGTGTTGGCGCTGGCCGAATCGGTGGAGTTGATGGCGCTGACCCAGGGGGCGAGTTGCTCAGCCTGGGTGAGGACCGCGGCGCCGTTGGCGGCGGTTCCGGGCGCGACTTCGCCGGTGAGGACGAAGTCTCCGGACTCGAGATCGTTCTGAAGGCGGCCGGCGGGCACTTCGCGTTTGGCGGGAAGGGGCATGATGGTGGGCATGCCCTCGAGGGCTTCGGCGATCCAGGTGGAGCGGCCGCCGAAGTTGAATTCGCGGGGAGGCAGGCGCTCGGGGAGCACGCCTCCGTTATGCTCGACGATGTCGCGCCAGGCGCACTCCATGGTGGGATCGAGTTCGCAGAAGCCGTCCTGGCGGACGCCGCCGCAGGGGCCGTTGCGGATTTCCTTTTTGCAGCGGGTGGGGCAACGAAGGGCGGTGACGTTGAGCATGCAGTTGCCACACATCTGGCAATCGAAGAGCGCGCCTTTGACCTGGCGTTCCATCCAGGCCATGGGCTTTTCAAGGTGCTTTCTGCCGACCACTTTGACGACGGGGCGGAGCATGGCGAGGCCGACATGGACGGCTTGAATGACGAGGCGGGTGGAGGTGCTCATGCCGGTACCGGCCATTTTGTAGCAATCTTTCGATTCCTGATTCGATGGTGTGGACATTGTGCCCCCCTCCAGGTTCGGCTGCGCTTGTATCGACCGATTTACTTTCAGCTTCAGTTTAACCAGGGAGCAGCTAGCCGCGCACCCCTGGGTAAGCTGCTTTCTTGCCGAGTGCAAGCCTTCAGTCCGGAAAGGATAACACAGGCAAAAAACACTCGACTGAGGCGCACGTCACAACCCGCGTGTTTCGCTGCGCGGAACGCAGGTGGTGCATTCGCGGGATTTTCAATCGGATGGAACCGAGGGTGCGATTTTTGCTATCTGCCGGTAAGTGAAACCTATACGGTGAGATATGCTTTGAATCAGCTTCAGCTTACCCGCCGCAGCCGGCGCGGCGCGCCCTGGCGGGGCGGCCAACGCCGCACTGGTTCTGTGGCTGAGCGCACAGGCTGAACGTTGTGGCGCATGGTATTGTTTCTGTTGGGCAAAATCAAAAGCTTGACTTCGAATTGAGTCGAGAGGAAAGGCCGGTTTTAAGATGCTGGTGATCGCCGAGAAAATTAACGGGACCCGTAAACTAGTGAACAAGGCAGTGATGGAACGGGACACTGCCTTCATACAGAATCTGGCTCGCGCGCAGGCGGATGCGGGCGGGGACTACCTGGACATCAATGCGGGGACGATGCCGGATCGCGAGCCCGATGACATGGTTTGGCTGGTGAATCTGGTTCAGGAAGTGGTGGACAAGCCACTGTGCCTGGACAGCGCGAACCCCGAAGCTCTGCTTGCGGGGCTGGCTGCATGCAAGCAGCCTCCGATGATCAACTCAATCAGCGGCGAAGAGAACCGGCTGCGGGATGTTTTGCCGGTGGTGGCCAAGCACGGGCTGAAGACGCTGGCGCTGGCGATTGACAGCAACGGAATTCCGGAGAGCTGCGAAGGGCGCATGGCGAATATCCGGCGGCTGTTTGCGGAGACGCGGAAGGCCGGGGTGCCGGACGAGAACATGTATGTGGATCCGCTGGTGATGTCGGTGGCGACGGCTCCGGACGCGTGCACGATTACGCTGGAGACGATGCGGCAGATCAAGGCGGAGTTTCCGCTGGCGCATTTGACGGGCGGGCTGAGCAACATTTCGTTTGGATTGCCGGGGCGGACGCTGATCAACCGGGCGTTTTTGACGCTGGCGGTGAATGCCGGGCTTGATTCGGCGATCATGGATCCGACCGACCGGGGATTGATGGAGACGCTCTACGCGACGAATGCGGTACTGGCGATTGATGCGTATTGCGCGCAGTATTCGCGTGCATTCCGCAAGGGCGTGATCGGGACCAAGCCGCCCTCGAAGGTTGCCGCGGCGGTTTGATGCGGGGTTGTAGATCCGGCTCAAGATTACTTTGAGGTTTCCCGCCCTTGCGCAAAGCACGCGCAAGGGTGGGGCATTGGGCCTGGAGTGTTAACCGGCCGGGTCAAATGGGGTGCGAGGGGTGTTGGCGGGATTTACCGGCAATGCGCTGTGTTTTGGAATATGGCATAGGCGTAGGATGCGCAGACAAATCTTTATCGGAGGAAATGATGGGGTTCCCAAGCGACATTGAGATTGCGCAGAGCACTAAGATGCTGCCAATCGTGGAGATTGCCCGGGCGGCGGGCATCGACGAAGACGATATTGAACTGTACGGCAAGTACAAAGCCAAGATTGACTGCAATTTGTATCAGCGGCTCAAGAGCAAGGCCGACGGAAAGCTGATTCTGGTTACGGCGATCACGCCCACGCCGGCGGGAGAAGGCAAGACCACGACCTCGGTGGGGTTGGGCGATGCACTGCACAAGCTGGGCAAGAAAGTGATGATCGCCTTGCGCGAGCCATCCTTGGGACCGGTGTTTGGCGTGAAGGGCGGCGCGGCCGGCGGCGGGTATGCGCAGGTGGTGCCGATGGAGGATATCAACCTTCACTTCACGGGAGATTTTCACGCGATCGGCGCGGCGAACAACCTGTTGGCGGCGATGCTGGACAACCATATTTACCAGGGCAATCTGCTGGGGATCGATCCGCGGAAGATTACCTGGAAGCGCTGCATGGACATGAACGACCGCCAACTGCGGTTTATTGTGGACGGGCTGAACGGGAAGGCCAACGGGAGCCCGCGCGAAGACGGTTTCGACATCACGGTGGCATCCGAGATTATGGCGATTCTTTGCCTGAGCCGCGATCTGGACGACTTGAAGGCGCGGATCAAGAGAATCATTGTGGGCTACACGTGGGCCGACAAGCCGGTGACGGCAGGAGAACTGAAGGCCGAAGGAGCGATGACGGCGCTGTTGAAGGACGCGCTGAAGCCGAACCTGGTGCAGACGCTGGAGCATACTCCGGCGTTGATTCACGGCGGGCCGTTTGCCAATATTGCGCACGGCTGCAACAGCGTGATGGCGACGACGACGGCGTTGAAGCTGGCCGACTACCTGGTGACGGAAGCCGGATTCGGCGCGGACCTGGGCGCGGAGAAGTTTCTCGACATCAAGTGCCGGGCGGCGGGGATCAAGCCTTCGGTGGTGGTGATTGTGGCCACGGTGCGGGCGCTGAAGATGCACGGCGGCGCGCAGAAGAAGGATCTGCAAGTGGAGGATCTTGCTGCGCTGGAGAAGGGGTTGCCGAACCTGCTGAAGCACATTGAAAACATCACGGTGAAGTTTGGCCTGCCGGCGGTGGTTGCGATCAACCGGTTCCCGACCGACACGGAAGCGGAGATGAAGCTGATCGATACGAAATGCCGGGAGTACGGGGCCAACGTGGCGCTCTCAGAGGTGTGGGCCAAGGGCGGCGAGGGAGGCATCGAGCTGGGCAAGGAAGTGATCCGGCTCGCCGAGCACGGGAGCAACAATTTCCGCTTTATTTATGACACGGAGCTGCCGATCAAGGAGAAGGTGGAAGCGATTGTGCGCGAGGTGTATGGCGGAGACGGCGTGGATTTTGCGCCGGCGGCGCTGAAGCAGATGACCAGGCTGGAAGAGCTGGGGCTGGGGAATCTGCCGATCTGCATGGCGAAGACGCAGTACTCGCTGTCAGACGATCCGCTGAAGCTGGGATGGCCCAAAGGGTTCCGGGTGACGGTGAGGAACCTGAAGGTGTCAGCGGGGGCGGGATTTATTGTTGCGCTGACCGGGGAGATTATGACCATGCCGGGGCTGCCGAAGGTGCCGAGCGCGGAGAAGATCGACGTGGACTCGGCGGGGAAGATTTCGGGGCTGTTTTAAAGAGAGGCTGTAATCGCGCCTGCACGCTCGCCGGCGAGTGAGCGGCAGGCGCGGAGCACAAGTTCAAGAGCACGCCCACAGCCAAGGGACCAAATGGGGGACCGGCGGGGCGTGTTTTTGCGTTCAGTGGCGCCAAGATGACGGCCGAGGGCGAAATCGCGTTCTTTCCTTGCAGCGTCAAGAAGATACTTCATATCGAACCTGTATTCGTTGTTTGGGCACCGATGTGCTTACGGATTTGAGCGTTGTCGCACAAATGCCACTGGACAACTGTGATTCTCAAATGAAATGATTGTGCGCGTTGAAGGTTAGTGAATTCCCACGCTTCCCCTGCGCCAAGGCCTCCAGCAATCAGGCTGAAAACGCGCCCTGGACTCGAAGTCCAGAGTGGGATGAACTAGCCGAGGCGCACACTTTGAGACCGGGCACGCGCTCTGAACCCAAGCGCGCCCTTTAGAACCAGGAACGCCCTTTAATCCATGGCAGCGAGCACAACGAGGAGGAGTGTCCCCATTGGCAAGGATCGAATGTAATGCATTCATTTCCCAGGTAATCGATCGATTGAAGCCAGGCCTTTTGATAGCCGGGATACCGGTGGTGGTTGCCGTTGCTTTGCTGGGGCCGACAGTGGGCTGCCGCAGCCGGGCGACCTACGTTGCGGCGGGGAAACATCTGGATTTCAACCAGGATGTGCAGCCGATTCTGGCCGCGCACTGCTTTACCTGTCACGGGCCTGACCCGGAGATGCGCAAGGGAGGGCTGCGGCTGGATCTGGAGGAGTCGGCATTCAAGAAGCGGCCGGGACATCCGGACGCGATTGTGCCGGGGTATCCGGACAAGAGCGAACTGATCAAGCGGATTGAGTCAAGGGATTCGCACCGGCTGATGCCGCAGAGCTCGCAGGGCGAAGCGAAGCCGATGAAGCCGGAAGAGATTGCGATTCTGCGGGAGTGGGTGAAGGAGGGCGCGGTTTACCGGCCTCACTGGGCCTTCGACAAGCCGGAGCGCGCATCGCTGCCGGCGGCGGAGACGCAGGACCCGTGGGTGAAGAATCCGATTGATGCGTTTGTGCTGGCGCGGATGAAGCAGGAGGGATTGCATCCCTCGCCGGAGGCGGACAAGACCACGCTGATCAGGCGAGTGACGCTGGACTTGACGGGGTTGCTGCCGACGCCGGCGGAGGTAAAGGCGTTTGTGAACGACAAGTCGCCGCAGGCGTATGAGCACCTTGTGGATGGGCTGCTGGCGCGGCCGAGTTATGGCGAGCATCGGGCGCGCTATTGGCTGGATTATGCGCGCTACGCCGATACGTATGGGCTTCACTACGACAATACGCGCCATATCTGGCCTTATCGCGATTACGTGATTCGCTCGTTCAACAGCAACAAGCCGTTCGACCAGTTTGCGATGGAGCAGATTGCCGGAGATCTGATGCCGGCCAAGAGTCTCGATCCGCTGATTGCGAGCGGATATGTGCGGCTGGGCTTGAGCAGCAACGAGGGGGGAACGATCCCCGAAGAGCTGCGGGCGAACATTGCGCGGGAGCGGACCGAAGCATTTGGCGCCACGTTCATGGGGCTGACGGTGGGATGCGCGGTTTGCCACGATCACAAGTACGACCCGACGACGCAGAAGGATTTCTATGCGCTGACGGCGTTTTTCAACAACATTGAGGAAGAGCCGTTCAACCGGGACCGGCCGGTTTGGGCTCCGGTGCTGCGGATTCCGAAGGCGCAGAATCAGGACGCCTATAACAAGGTGTTTGCCCGGCGGAGCGAGCTTCAGAATCAACTGAACGATCTGCATGCGCAGCAGAAGGCGCTGGTGGAGAAGTGGCTCGGGTCGCGGCAGAATGTGCCGCAGGCGGTTGCAGTGGACAAGCTGATGCTGCGGCTGCGGCTGGATGAGGACGGCGGCGACGTGCTGAAGAACAGCGCGCCGCACGCGCAGACGGCGACGTTCCCGGTGGGCAAGTCAAAGCCGGAATGGGGCGAGACGACCTGGCTCTGGCCGGATTTCAGGATGAACAGCAGCACGCGGATCATGCTGGGACAGACCGGCGACTATGAGAGCAACCAGGCATTTTCGACGGGCGGGTGGGTGATGCTGCGGTCTGCGCCGAACTATCCGCTGGATCAGTCAGGCACGCTGATCTCAAAGATGGATACGACGCAGCACGACCGGGGCTGGGATCTGGCACTGGAACACGGGAAGATTGCCGTGGATCTGGTGAATGAAGAACCGGAGATCAAGGATCCTCCGGTTGAGGTGGCTGGGGACGGCAAGCCGATGAAGGAGAAGTTCAGTTATCCGGCGCCGGCGGAGTTGTCGGCGGCGGACTTGTCTCCGGACAAGGCGGGGTCGCCGAAGAAGGAAGCCAAGAAGAAGGACGAGAAAAAGAAGGACGACAAGCCGAAACCGGTGGTGGCGAAGGACACAACGCCACGGCTGGCGATCAAGGTGCTGACGCTGGATACCATGCCGGTGGATGGGCACTGGAAGCATGTGTTCTTTACCTACGATGGATCGGGGAAGGCGTCGGGCGTCAAGGTCTATGTGAATGGAGTGCAGGCGGCGACGCGGGTGGTGGTGGATACGCTGGGCAAGCAATCGTTGCGGACGCAGGCGCCGATGCAGCTGGGATGGCGGTATCCGGAAGCGACACCGGCGAAGGAGACGCGCTACCAGGATGTCAGGCTGTATGAGCGTGCGCTGGCGCCGGATGAGGTGAAGCGGCTGCCGTATGAGGATTACGTTGCCGAGATTGTGAGCAAGCCGGAGAGCCAATGGAGCGAAGACCAGTGGCACGTGGTGAGCCAGTACTACTTCACAAATCTGGACAGCACGGACAAGGCACTGCGGAGCCAGATGGAACAACTGGATGCGCAGTTGGACAAGCTTTCAGAGGGCGGGCCGCTGACGCTGGTGTCGTGGGAGCGGCCGGCGATTGCGTATGCGGACGTGCTGACGCGCGGGGTTTACACGGCGCGCATGGAGAGAGTGGAGGCGAACACGCCGCACTATTTGCCGCCGCTGCCGGCGGGGATGGCGCACAACCGGCTGGCGCTGGCCAAGTGGACGGTGAGCCCGGAGAATCCGCTGACGGCGCGGGTGACGGTGAACCGGATGTGGAACGAGATGTTCGGCACCGGACTGGTGGAGACGACGGAAGACTTCGGCATCATGGGGCAGAGGCCATCGCATCCGAAGCTGCTTGACTGGCTGGCGGTCGAGTTCCGCGACAGCGGATGGAATATGAAGCACATGTACAAGCTGATGGCGATGTCGGCGACCTACCGGCAGAGCGCGAAGGCTACGCACGATCAGCTGCTGAAGGACCCGAGAAACCTGCTGCTGGCGCACGGGCCGCGGTTCCGCATGGATGCGGAGATGCTGCGGGATGTGGCGTTGCAGTCAAGCGGGCTGCTGGTGAACAAGATTGGTGGGCCGAGCGTGAAGCCGTATCAGCCGCCGGGCCTGTGGGAGCAGATCAGCTATCCAACCGCCGACACAGTGCATTATGCGCAAGAGAGCGGCGAAGCGCTCTATCGGCGCAGCATGTACAGCTATTGGAAGCGGATGGCGATCCTTCCGGACATGGATTCGTTCGATGCGCCGATGCGCGATGCGGTGTGTACGCGGCGGCAAAGGACGGATACGCCGCTGCAGGCGCTGGTGACGATGAACGATGTGCAATGGGTTGAGGCGGCAAGAGCGCTGGCGGAGCGGGTGATCAAGCAGGGCGGGCAGGAGCCGGAGCAGCGCATCAAGCTGATGGGCGATATTCTGCTGGCGCACGATCCGCCGCCGCAGATGGCGCAGGTACTGGACAACTCGCTGGCGCAGATGGAAAAGCACTACAAGGCTGATCCGAAGGCGGCGCATGCGCTGGTGGAAGAGGGCGAGAAGAAGCCCGATAGTTCGATCCCGGAGCCGGAGTTGGCGGCATGGACGATGGTGGCCAGCGAGATGCTGAATCTGGATGAAACGATAACCAAGTAGCGACGGAGGTTCTTGTGAAGCAGCATCCCCTGTGTACCGATACCGAGCACGCAGAAAACGTGCTTGAACTTCCGATTCCGGCGGGCCTGAAACAGGAGTGGATGGCTCTGGAAAACCGGCGGCGCTTTCTTGGGCGAGCCGGCAAGGTGCTGGGCTGGGCAGCGATGGCGAGCCTGATGGGCAACCGCGGGGCGAGCGGAGACGCACATGCGGCGGATATGCCGGGAGCGCAGGGGCCACCTTCTCCGGCCGAATTGAAGCTGCCGCATTTTGCGCCCAAGGCGAAGCGCGCGATTTACCTGTTCATGTCAGGCGCGCCGCCACAGATTGACCTGTGGGATTACAAGCCGAACCTGGCGGCGCTGTATGACAAGGATCTGCCTGACTCCGTGCGCGGCGGGCAGCAACTGACCGGCATGACAGCGGGACAGGCGCGGTTTCCGATTGCGCCGTCGCACTGGGCGTTCAAGCGGTATGGCAAGACGGGAACGTGGGTGAGCGACCTGCTGCAGAATACGGGCAAGCTGGTGGACGATCTGACGATCATCAAGACGCTGAACACGGACGCGATCAATCACGAGCCGGCGATCATGCTGATGAATACCGGGAACATGAATCCGGGCAAGCCCTGCCTGGGCTCGTGGCTTTCGTATGGACTGGGCAGCATGAACGACAATCTTCCCACGTTCATGGTGTTGCAGACGAAGGTGAACCCGAAGGAGAACAACCAGCCGGTTTCATCGCGACTGTGGAGCAGCGGGTTTCTTTCGTCGGAGTATGCGGGCGTGGGGCTGCGCTCGGGCGGCGACCCGGTGCTGTTCCTGACCGATCCGAATGGAGTGGATCGGGAGGTGCGGCGAAAGATGCTGGATGCGGTGGAGCAGATCAACCGGCAGACGTATGAGGAGCTGGGCGATCCGGAGACGAATGCGCGCATTGCCCAGTACGAGATGGCGTACAGGATGCAGGCGTCGGTGCCGGAGTTGGCGGATTTGAGCAAGGAACCGCAGTCGACCTGGGACTTGTATGGAGAAGATGCGAAGGAGCCGGGAAGCTTTGCGTATAACTGCCTGATGGCGCGGCGCATGGCGGAGCGCGGAGTGCGGTTCACGCAGGTGTACAAGCGGGGATGGGATGTGCACACCAACGTAACGGGCACATTGCCGATCCTTTGCCAGGAGGTCGATCGGGCCTGCTATGCGCTGGTGACCGACTTGAAACAGCGCGGGCTACTGGATGACACGCTGGTGGTATGGGGCGGCGAGTTTGGGCGCACCGTTTACAGCCAGGGCGGATTGACGGCAGACAACTATGGGCGCGATCATCATCCACGCTGCTTTACCGGATGGATGGCGGGCGGCGGGGCGCGGCCGGGGATCACGTATGGCGAGACGGATGAGTACAGCTATAACGTGGCCAAGGATCCGGTGACGGTGAGGGACTATAACGCGACGATTCTGCACTGCCTGGGAATCGACCATAACAAGCTGATCTACCGGTCGCAGGGTCTGGATCAGAAGCTGACCGGACCGGTGCCGGCGAACGTGGTTCAAGGCCTTCTTGCATGATGAACGGGAAAGAACTGTTGGCAAGCGCCAACCGGCTGCTGGAGAAGTTGAGGAAGACACGAGCAGCGGGACAAGTGAAAGAGCTGATCGCGGTTGCGGATCGGCTGCTACCGAAGAGCGAATTGACCCGGGCAGTGTGGCTGGCCTCGCTGGGGTTCAGCGTGGTGCTGCTGCTGCTGCCGTTGATTGTGAAGCTGGATGGCAGGCCTCACGCGGACTGGGAACAGTTTCTGGGGCGGTTCCATCCGCTGGCGGTGCATCTTCCGATTGGATTTCTGGTGCTGGTTCCGCTGCTGGAGTTGGCGGGGTTCTACCGGCCGGCGCTACGCGAGGCGGCGTCGTTTGTGCTGGGATTGAGCTTTGTTTGTTCTCTGGGCGCGGTGATGCTGGGGTTCTTGCTGGCCTTTGGCGGCGGGAGCACGGGGGCCGTGGTGACCAGGCACATGTGGGGCGGGATCGCGCTGACGATCGGCGTGCTGGTGTGCCTGCTGGCGAGGCCCTTCTGGGAGTCGGACGCGGTAGCGCTCGTTTACCCATGGCTGCTGACGTGCGTGCTGCTGGTGCTGATGTATACGGCGCACCAGGGCGGCACGCTGACACATGGGGCGAGCTACCTGGTTGAATATCTGCCCGCGCCGGTGAAGCACCTGCTCAGGCTGGGAGATTCAGCCCAGGCAGCGCCGGGATCGTTTTATGCCAAGCACATTCATCCGATTCTGGATTCGAACTGCGTGAGCTGCCACGGCCCGGCGAGCACCAAGGGCGGTCTGCGGCTGGACTCCTATTCTCAGTTGATGCGGGGCGGCAAAGATGGGGCAGTGGTGGTGGCCGGGAACGCGGGCAATAGTTTGCTGCTGCACCGGGTGACGCTTGCGCCGAGCGACAAGCAGTTTATGCCCGCGGAGGGAAAACCGCCGCTGAAGCCGGAAGAGATTGCGTGGCTGACGGCGTGGATTCAGCAGGGAGCGTCGCCGACGGCAACCAAGCTGGCGGGGATAGCCATCGAGGAAGCGCCGGAGGAGTTGCCGATCAAGCCGGTGGGCGACTATAGCGCACTGATGCCGGAGATTGTGCAGATGGCACAGGGCCAGGGCGCGAAGCTGGTTCCGGTTTCACACAACCCCAGCGATGGATTGATTTTGAACACGGTGGATATTGCACCGACCTTCAACGATGCGCAGCTTGCGGCGCTGATGAAGTTTGCGCCGTATATTGTTGAGGCCGAACTGGGGCGCACGGCGGTTACGAATGCGAGTCTCGATACGCTGGCGAAGTTTAGCAATCTGCGCGCACTGCACCTGGAAGGGACGGCGGTGACCGGGGATGGAATTCAAAAGCTGGCCGAATTATCGCAGTTGACGTATCTGAATCTGAGCGGAACGAAAGTGACGGCGGCGGCAGCGGCGCAGATTGGATCGCTGAAGAACCTGCGCCACGTTTATCTCTACAACACACCAGCCCAACCCGCGGCGACCGCGGCAGCGATGCAGCCCATCGCGAGGAAAACAGAATGAGCCAAGGAAAGAATCTGGACAGGCGGACGTTTCTGGCCGGCACGGGAGCCACTGCGCTGGCGGCCATGGCAAGTGGGCGAGCAGACGCGCAGACGGGCGCTGCGAAGTGTGATGCGGCGACGCAGACAGGAAACGGGACGTGGACCTACCGCGTGGTGGAGGGATGGGGACATCTGCCGGCGGGCACTCAATTTGGAGGGACGCACGGAGGCATTGCGACCGACAAGGCAGGGCACGTTTACGTGAGCACGCAGAGCGAGACGGGGATCCTGGTGTATAGCCCCGAAGGCGCGCTGCTGAAGACGATGGCCCACGAGTATCCGGAGGTTCATTCGCTGGTGTATGCGGAAGAGAATGGCGAAGAGTATTTTTATGCGACGGTGCAGAAGGGAACGCCAACCGAGAACTGGCTGTTTGTGAAGATGAAGACGGACGGCACGACGGTGCAGAAGATTACCGCGCCGCAGGAGGCGGGGTTCAAGCAGCCGAACGAGTGGAAGCTGACGGCGGCGGTGCCGGGGCCGGATGGCTCGATCTTTATCGCCAATGGCTACGGGGATTCGCGGATGTTCCGGTTCGACAAGAATGGGAACTTCAAGGCGAGCTATGCGGGCAAGGGCACGGCGGAAGGGATGTTTGACTGCAACCATGGCATGACGGTGGATACGCGGTACGATCAGCCGCTGCTGCTGATCTGCGACCGGGCCAACCGGCGGCTTTGCCATTTCGATTTCGACGGCAAGTTTGTGCGCACGGTGACGCAGCATATGCGGCTGCCCTGCCAGATCAGCTTCCACGGCGATTTTGCGGTGGTGTCGGAGCTGGAGGGGCGGGTGACGATTCTGGACAGGGACAATGTGCCGGTGGCGTTTCTGGGCGACAATCCAAACAAGGCGCAATGGGCCGGGTACAAGCTGCTGCCGAGCGAGGTGGCGGCGACAACGTTCAGCGCGGCACACGGCGTGCACGTGGATAAGGACGCGAACATTTATGTTTCCGACTGGAACCAGACGGGGCGGATCACCAAGCTGGAGCGCGTGAAGGCGTAGCGGCGACCGCGCGGGAGATCGGCGCGGTTGATAAGCTATGGGGCGAGCGTTGCTCCGCATCGCGTGGAGCTGGTGCGGCTGCGGCCGGTCTGATAGACGCCGTGAGATTGCCTGAGGAGACGCAACTCTCCGCCTGCTCAGCGTTGCGAATCATCAGGCAGGCTCGGGCGAAGGAGGAGGCGCCGGTTTCCCGTCCAGTCGATTTTGAGCGGCCGCGGCTTCGATCTGGCTGTTGATCTCTGCTCCGACAAGGAGCATGAGGCCGCTGATATAGAACCAGGTGAGGAGAATGATCACCGCGCCGAGTGAACCATACGTGACCGAGTAGGTGTCAAAGTAGTGGAGATAGATGCGGAGCCCGAGAGAAGCGAGCACCCATCCGAGAATTGCGATTGAGCCGCCTGGCGTGAGCCAATGCCAGCGACGAGCTTTCACATCCGGCGCCCAATAATAGATGACAGCAAATGCCAGGGCGAGAAGAGCGGTTGCGATGCTCCATCCAATGAATCGCGCAACGGACGCGGCGGCGATGGCCAGAAAGCGAATGGGTATGGTGTGATTGGCGAGCGCGGCAATGAAGTCTCCACCCAGCATGGCCGTCAGGATGAGCGTGACGAGGACGGTGAGCATGATGGTGAGGCCGATGGCGTAGATTCGGGCGCGCAGGAATGAACGTGAATCTTGAACCTTGTATACGGCGTTGAGCGCATCCTGAATGGCGGAGATGCCGACGGAAGCAGACCATATGGCCGCAACGAGCCCGAAGGTGATCTTGCCTGAGCTGGCAGCGGCGGTGGTCTCGTTGAATGTGGCGAGGACGGCACCGAGGGCGGACGTGGGAATGACCAGCGAGAGATAGCTGAGGAGCGTGTCATAAAACTGGCTGGCCGATCGCGCGGCGAGGCCGAGGATGGAACTGGCGCTGAAGAGGGTGGGGAAAAGTGCAAAGAGGAAGTAGAAGCCGAGCTCTGCTGCCTGGCCGAAAAGGCGGTCAGAGAAGAGAGACTCCCAGGTACGTTTGGCAATGAGCGCGGCTGAAACGCCTTGCAGGTTCCATTGTGACCGCAACGGCGAACGCGAGACAAGGTCCCAGATGGAATGCTGGTGAGCGGTGAGCGGTTTGCCGGAGCGGTAACCTTTATTCATGATGGCGCCCATCGGTCTCTCCTATTCGCTCTGTTGCGCTGGGAATGGATGCGGAGAATGCGCCCTTGGCGCACGGATGTAAAACCGCTGCTTTGAGGGACGGCGACCATGCCAGCTAGAGCGGTTCCCGAATTCACGTGGCCTCTTCGATGCAGCGGAGGGTGGCATTTTCTTCCACCCCAGCGACGAAGACCTATCGCCGGGGACCCCGGCGGGAAAATGCCACTCGACAGTGACGGCTTCGGTTTACACCAATTCGGGAACCGCTGTAGCGGCCCTGTTTGGCCGCAGAAAAGATCAAGACGCCGCCCCTACGATGGCTACGATGCCTAGAATCGGAGGGACCGGCAGCGTATGGTGTTCCGTTCTATCGATTTGGATTGCACCCAGATCCAAGGCATTCTTATGGCTTGTGTAAGAGAATCCCCCATAGATAAGCGCGACAATTCCGGCGACGATCAATAGGATCCCACCGATCTTCATCGTAGATTTCCTTCTTTCAGCGTTGAGATGGTGATGGTCACTCGCCCCTGGGCAGGAATCGTGCATGGGCGCCTTCTGTGCTGGCCGGGCGGAGTACTTGCCTGGTGCGTTGACAGCGGCCGGCGGGTTGGCCGGGCGTGCGAATGGCGACTGCAATTCAAATCTTGGTACGAAATGCGAAAGCACGCAGTATCAAAGTGACCACACGATGCACCGGAGGGTGCGGTGATGGTTGAACGTGTCTTTTGATTGGTGGCGGGCGGAGAACCGCGCCCTGCGCAGGCCGGTGGGCCTGGTCTGTCTTATCGCCAGCGGAAGATGCGGAGCGAGACGGCGAAGGCCAGCACGAGCCAGGCGGCGAGGATGGCGACAGGAGTGGCTAACTGGCCGAGGCTCATGCCCTGGAGCATGTTTCCGCGCATGGCGTCGATGGCGGCAGTGAGAGGCAGGGCACGGACGAGAGGTTGAATGGCGGCAGGAAAGCGGCTGGCGGAGAAGAAGACGCCGGAGAGAATCCACATGGGGAGCATGACGAGATTCATGAGGCCGGATGCGGCTTCCATGGTTCTGGCGCGCGAGGCGACGAGCAGGCCCAAGGCAGAGAAGCAGAGCGAGGTGAGGACGCAAAGGAAGGCCAACTGAACAAGCGGACCGCGAAACGGTACGGCGAAGACGAGGCGCGCAAAACCTAGGAACGCTACGACCTCAATGACCAGCATGGCAAGGCGGGAGAGGATGAACGAGAGGAGGTATTGCCAGCGCGGCATGGGTGAGGCGACGAGACGCTTGAGAAGCTTTTTCTGGCGCGCCTCGACGATGGCAAAGCCGAGTCCCCACATGGCCGAGCCCATGAGGTTCATTCCGAGCAGGCCGGGCACGACGAAGTCAATGTAGCGCGAGCCGGTTTCATGGACGAATTGGTTCCGCGCGGGAATGGCTTCGCGTTGGCCGGCGGCGGCCTGGATATCGCGATCGACGAGCATGCGGGCGATGCGGGCGTCGGGATTGGTGTCGTCGAACTGGTAGGTGACGCCATGCGGATTTTGAATGGCCAGAAGCAGAATGTTGCCGGTGGCCAGGGCATGCGTGCCGGCGGCCTCGTCGAGCGTTGTTGCGGAGAGACCCTTGTCGGCGGCGAGGGCCTGGGTGAGCTGGGTGGTTGTGGCGCCAACGGGCAAGACATCCGCAGGGCGGTTGCGGAAGGCGATGCCCAGGCCGACGGCGAGCAGGATGGGAAAGACGAAGATCCAGAAGATGGCTTCAGGCTCGCGCACGATGAGGAAGAAGCGAATGACGGTGAGTTGGTAGAGGCTGCTCAGCCGGAGCTTATTCATCGCGGAGATTCCTTCCCGTGAGGCCGACAAAGACATCTTCAAGAGTTGCGGAGTGGGTGCGAAACTCGCTCAGGTGGAGACCCTGACCGGTGAGCGCGGCGAAGATGCGCGGGACGGCGGTGTGCAGTTCGCTGACTGAGAGCTGGTGGAGACCGGCATCGACGCGGTGGGATTGGACGCCGGGGATTCGCAGGAGGAGGTCCGCATCGACGATGCCGTGGGCTGCAGCGGGAGCGGCGGACTCGTGGCCGGAGACGGCGAACTCGACGATGTGCTCCGCGCCTACGGAGGCGATGAGTTGCTGCGGAGTTCCCAGGGCGATGATGCGGCCGTGGTCCATGATGGCGACGCGGTCGCAGAGGCGCTCGGCTTCTTCCATGTAGTGAGTGGTGAGGATGATGGTGCGGCCGGCCTGCTTGAGCGCGTCTACGAGGTCCCAGAGATGGCGACGCGCCTGGGGATCGAGGCCGGTGGTGGGCTCATCGAGGAACAGCAACTCGGGATCGCCGACCAAGGCACAGGCCATGGCGAGGCGCTGTTTTTGGCCGCCGGAGAGCGTACCGACTCTTGAGTTGCGCTTCTCTTCGAGTTGCGCGGTGCGGATGGACTCTTCAACCGGGATGCCGTGGTGAAAAAAGCTGCGAAAGAGGCGCAGCGTCTCTTCGACCGTGAGCTTGTCTGGGAACTGAGTTTCCTGCAACTGGACGCCGATACGCTGGCGGAGTTGGCTGGCTGCGGCGCGCCAATCGAGGCCGAGCAGTTGGACCTGGCCGGCGTCGGGGTCGGTGAGGCCTTCGCAGATCTCGATGGTGGTGGTCTTGCCGGCGCCATTGGGGCCGAGCAGGCCGAAGCACTCGCCGCAGTTGACTTCGAGATCGAGGCCATCGACGGCGACCACATCGGCGAAGGTTTTGCGCAAGGCGCGGAGGAGGAGCGAAGGGACGCGGGAATGGTTGCCGGGCGCTGGCGGGGATGCAGGCAGGTGAGCGGTTTGCGTCTCGGTCAAAGCGGGGCTCCCGCCCCAAGATTAAGGCGGGAGGTGACCGACGAGCAAGGCGAATTGCGCTACCGGTAGACTTCAGGGATGAAATTCTGTTCCTGAATAGGTGGCCGCACGTATTTGGTTTTGTCGAGTTTGGGCAAGGCCAACGGCTCAGGGGTCAGATCGCGATAGACAAATTGAGAGAGGAGATGACGGATGACGTTGAGCCGGGCGCTCTTTTTGCATTCCGCATTGACCACGAACCAAGGCGCCTGTTTGGTGTCAGTGACGGCGAACATCTCGTCTTTGGCGCGGGAGTACTCTGCCCAGTGCCTGCGCGACTCGAGGTCCATGGGGCTGAGCTTCCAGCGCTTGGTGACATTTTTCATGCGGTCCTGAAAGCGGCGCTCCTGCTCTTCGTCGCTGACCGAGAACCAATATTTGATGAGGCGAATGCCGGAGCGGACGAGCATGCGCTCAAACTCAGGGCAGCTCTGCATGAACTCAAGGTACTGCGCCTCGGTGCAGAAGCCCATGACGCGCTCAACGCCGGCGCGGTTGTACCAACTGCGGTCAAACAGCACCATCTCGCCGGCTGCGGGCAGATGGGCGACATAGCGCTGGAAGTACCATTGGGTCTGTTCGCGCTCAGTGGGCGTGCTGAGGGCGACCACGCGACAGACGCGGGGGTTGAGGGACTCGGTAATGCGCTTGATGGCGCCTCCCTTCCCTGCCGCGTCGCGGCCTTCGAACAGGATGACGACGCGCAGTTTTTCAGTGCGAATCCACTCCTGGAGCTTGACCAGCTCAATCTGGAGGCGGCGCAGTTCACGGTCGTAGTCGACGTCCTTGCCGATCTGAAGTGCCTTGCCGTTGACCGGTGCGGGCAGGTCTCCGCCCTTCTTGTTCCCTGCGATGAGGGGTGCCTCCACTGGAATCGCTGTCTTGGGTACCTTGTCCTTCTCTTTCATCGATTTTCCCTCCAACGTAGCTGGCCGGACGCCCGTCTGTGAGTGCCCACGGATGCCTGACGGCACAACCGGCGCGATAGACGCCGCCGCGACCATCATAGACCTGTGAGGCGGGAGAGCGGGCAACAACGAGCGTTGGCTTGAAGGCTGGATTCCGGCGCCGCGGGAAGAGCGCCAAATCGGGAAGCGGGGAGTGGAGAGCGGGGATGCCCGGTTATACTGGGCTGGCGATTGCAGGGCATTCACGCCCGTGAAGCCTGGGGATCGCACAGCTTCTGGTGTGGCAGAGGAGAAGCATATTGGGCAGGTTGGAAGTTCCCCACGATCTGGAGGCAGTGCTGGACGAAGCCTGGGAGGCGGCGCGGAGGGTTCCCGGCTTTCTGATGGAGGAGGAAGCGCGGCTGCTGGGAACCATTGCGGCATGCGTGCCTGCGGATGGCGCGATTGTGGAGATCGGCAGCTTCAAGGGCAAGTCAACTGTGATGCTGGGGAAGGTGGCGGCGCACTACGGATTGGGGCCGGTAGTGGCGATCGATCCGCACAACTTCAACAATACGGAGTTGCAGGATTTCAAGGTGGATGCGGCGGCATCGTCATTTCAGGACTTTCTCAACAATATTGAAGCGGCGGGCGTGGGTGGCCAGGTGGAGGTTCATCGCGCGTATTCGACGGATGTGGCGCGGGAGTGGAATCGGCCGATCCGTTTTTTGTGGATTGACGGCGATCACAGCTACGCGGGCGCGAAGGCAGACTTCGACGGATTCTTCCCTTATGTGAACCCGCTGGGCGTGGTGGCGCTGCACGATGCGCTGCACGAGTTTTCAGGACCGATCAGGGTGTTTGTGGAAGAGATGCTGCGTTCAGACAGGTTTGGCGCGGCGGGGTTTGTGCACTCGATTGCATGGTCGCAGTTCCGGCCGGAAGATGGCGGCAGATTCAAGAGGCAGCGGGAGCAGCTTGAGCGGGTAGCCGCGCCGTTGATTCCGCTGGTCAGGGATGACGAGAAGTTGCGCGGCCTAAAGAAGATTCTGTTCAAGCTGAAGCGGTCGCGGGTTCCTCGGCGAGGGATTGGGCCCGCGGAGTGGGCTGCACTGCTGGACAGGTAGGAGCTGGAGTTTGAAGTTCGCTGGAGAACCGTGGGAGCACAGAAGCAGACATTTCTCTCACCACGCCCGAACCGAAGAATGCTCGGGGTGTATTTCGCAGCGCCCCTCCGGGGCGCTTGATCAATTTCGGCATCTTTCCCAGGGCTGCGCTGCGCTTGCCCTGGGCTATTTTCGCGCACCCCTCCGGGGTTTATCTTGAAGCGACTCGTTCATTCCAGTTGTAACTTGACGCAGCGTGTCGATTGTTCAGAATGACAGCGGCAATCATGTGAGGAACATCGGTGACAAGGCTCTAGATAACGGAGTCACTCCAATGAGCCTGCGAGTTATCTGACCTTCCATTTTGTTGACAGGGCGGCGAGCTTTTCATCCATGGTGGGCTGGGGTGGGGGCCCGGGTTTCTGCTGCTTCGGAGCAGGGCGCGCGGCGGGGGCGGTGAGCGCCTTGATGGAGAGCGCGATGCGTTTGGCGCGGGGGTCCACGCTGAGGACTTTGACCTTTACGATTTGACCGGTCTTTACGGCTTCAGAGGGCTCCTTGATGAAGCGATTGGAGAGCTCGCTGATGTGGACCAGGCCGTCCTGGTGAACGCCGATGTCAACGAATGCGCCGAACTTTGTGACGTTGGTGACGACGCCTTCAAGCACCATTCCGGGCTGCACGTCAGCGATCTCGCGGACCAGGTCGTGGAAGCTGGGGGCGATGAATTTGTCGCGCGGGTCGCGGCCAGGCTTGCGCAGTTCGGCGAGGATGTCGTTGACCGTGTAGGCGCCGGCGGAGAGCTGCTTGGGATCGACCTGCTCGAGGAGCTGCGGCTGGCTGATGAGCTGCTCGACTGAGGCATGGAGAAGGCCGGCGATCTGCTCGACGACGGGATAGGACTCGGGATGGACGGCGGTCATGTCGAGAGGGTTATCGCCGTTGCGGATGCGGAGAAAGCCGGCGGCCTGCTCATAGGTTTTGGGGCCGATGCCGGCGACCTCAAGCACCTGGGCGCGGGAGCGGAAGCTGCCTTTCTCATTGCGATGGCTGACGATGTTGAGGGCGGTGCGCTCGGTGATGCCGGCGACGAAGCGGAGCAGCGTCCAGGACGAGGTGTTGAGATCGACGCCGACCTTGTTGACGCAGCTCTCGATGACGGTTTCAAGCGACTGCTGGAGTTGGCGCTGGTCAACGTCGTGCTGATACTGGCCGACGCCGATGGATTTGGGATCGACCTTGACGAGTTCGGAGAGCGGGTCTTGCAGGCGGCGGGCGATGGAGATGGCGCCGCGCACGGTGAGATCGAGGTCGGGAAACTCCTGGCGGGCAACGGCCGAGGCTGAGTAGATGCTTGCGCCCGATTCACTGACGGTGACGGAGAAGATGCCGTCGATTCCCTTTTCGCGGAGGAAGTCGCGGACGAAGGCATCGGTCTCGCGAGAGGCGGTTCCGTTGCCGATGGCAATGGCGCGGACGTTGTGTTGACGCAGGAGGGCTTCGAGTTTGGGCGCGGCTTCCGCATTGCCGTGTTTTGAGGTGTGCAGGTAGAGAACATCGTGGGCGAGCAGCTTTCCAGTGGCATCGACGACGGCGACTTTGCAGCCGGTGCGCAGGCCGGGGTCGATGCCGAGCACGGAGATGGGGCCGGCGGGCGGGGCGAGCAGCAGGTTGTAGAGATTGTCGCGAAAGACGCGGATGGCCTCGGTGTCAGAGCGGTGCTTCAGCTCAAGGCGAATCTCACCCTGGATGGAGCTGTTGAGCAGGCGCTTCCAGGCGTCGTCGATGGCGAGCTCGAGTTGGGGCGTCCAGTCACCCTGCCGATGGAGTACGTGGCGGTGGATGATGGCGATGGCGCGCGCCGGCTCGACTTCAATGAGGAAGTAGAGGATGTTTTCGCCTTCGCCGCGGCGGATGGCAAGCATGCGATGCGAGGGAATGGTTTTCACCGGCTCGCTGTACTCGTAATACATTTTGAACTTGTCCTGCTCGTCGACCGCATCTGTGCACTTGCGGCTGACCACCACGCCCTCGTCGAAGACCATTTGGCGCAGGGCTTTGCGCAGGGGAGCGTCTTCGCTGATCCACTCGGCGACGATGTGGCGCGCGCCTTCGAGGGCCTCGTCTGCGGTCGCCACGCCGAGTTCGGCGTTGACAAAGCCCGCGGCAAATTCGGCGAGCGGCTGGGCGGTTTTCTGCTGCGCCCAGAGATACTGCGCCAACGGCTCAAGGCCCTTCTCACGCGCGATGGTGGCCTTGGTGCGGCGTTTGGGCTTGTAGGGGAGATAGAGGTCTTCGAGTTCGCTCTTGTCAAGAGTGGCCTCGATGCGGGCCTTCAGATCATCGGTGAGCTTGCCCTGCTCGGCGATCGAGGCAAGGATGGTTTCGCGGCGGTCGAGCAGGTCGCGGAAGTAAGCGAGCTTTTCTTCGATGTCGCGGATTTGCACTTCGTCGAGGTTGCCGGTGGCCTCTTTGCGATAGCGCGCGATGAAGGGCACAGTGCCGCCGTCATCGAGCAGTTCGATGACGGAGACGAGGCCCCGCATGGGAAGATTCAGCGCCTGGGCGATATAAAGGAGGATTTCAGGGGGAAGGTTTCTGGTTTCTTTCATGAGCGGTCTTTGTTCATGGTACATGGGCGCGCCTGCGGCCACCTGCGGTGGGGCCGGCTGCCACCTGCGGGGAGAGCTGGGGGTTGGGTATCCCACCCATTCGCGGTAAAACTGCGAAAGGATGGGGCACGGGACGATGGTGGTGGGGTGAGAGTGGGAGAGCTGGGAGTTGGGGTATCCCACCCATCTGCGATGAAGCCGCAGATGGATGGGGCACGGGACGATGGTGGTGGGGTGAGAGTGGGAGAGCTTGGGTTGGGGTATCCCACCCATCTACGGTAAAACTGCGAAAGGATGGGGCACCCATCGTTCTTAGCAAGGTTACAAAACCACCCGGTCGCGATACTAGGCCAGTTGGACCTTGAGGGTGATGCCGATGTCGGAGATTTTCTCCGGGGGCATCTGGACCAACAGCGCCGAATCGGTCTGCTTCCAGTTGACGTTTCCTTTGGAGCCGAGAAGCTCGACCTTGAGGATTTTGCCGGGAGCTTGCGCGCTTGCCAGTCCCAGCGACTCGACGATTGCTTCCTTCTCAGGCCAGCCCATGACGAAGGCATAGAGGGTGCTGCCCTTGACGGTGAAGCGGACGTCAGTCGCGCCGAGGTCACTTTGCTTGTCTTCGTTGAAGCTGCCGGACTCGATTTTGACCTTTGTCGATGGGCCTTCACCGTGGATCTTCCAGGGGCGTGTGGCGTAGATGCCTTCGCTGTTGGTCTGCATCCAGGCGGTGATGCCTGCGAGAACGACTTGTTCCTCGTAGTCGAGTTCGCCGGAGTTGGGCAGCGGGAAGTTGAGCAGGAGATTGCCGTTCTTGCTGACGATGTCGGTGAGCATGTCAATGATTTTCTTGGCAGTCTTGTACTTTATGCCGCGCTTGTAATGCCAATCTCCAATGCAGGTATCGGTCTGCCAGGGATTGGGCGCGATGCCCTCGGAAACGCCGCGTTCGCGATCCAGCACGCAGGTGCCGAGGTCGCAGTCAGAGTCGAGCTTGCTGTTGTAGACCGCCTCCGTGACTCCGGCGTGCAATTGCGCGCTCTGGTTATAGAGATGCGCGACCATCTTCAGCCCATGCTCCTGGAAGGGAAGGTGGCCGTCGGTATAGAAAAGGTCGGGCTGATACTTGTCGATGAGGTCGGTCATGCGATCGAGGTAATGACGCTTCCACGACTCGGGAATCGCCTCATCCCGGTTCCAATCCCAACCATCTTTGTCATTGATAAACTGCACGCAACCGGCATCGCAATAGAGATCGGCATACTGCGGGTCGGCGCCATCGTAGGGAACCCCGGCCAGCGGGCCCGTCTTGTCAGCGCCATGGCTCACGGCAAACCACGGGTAAGTGAGCCAAACGTGCTCACTGACGCCGAAGCGCAAACCCTGCTTCTGGGCCGCCTTTTGCCACATGCCGACAACATCTTTTTTCGGCCCCATGTTGACCGCATTCCAGCGCGTGTATTTGGAATTCCAGAGGTCGAAGTTATCGCAGTGCACAGCAAGCGCCATAAAGTACCTGGCGCCGGCCTTCTTGTAAAGGCCCATCAGATGCTCGGGATCCCATTTCGCGGCATTCCAATTGTTGACCAGGTCCTTGTAGCCGACCTTGGAGGGATGGCCGTAGGTTTCGACGTGGTAACGATATTGGTCGGAGCCCTGTATGTACATGTTGCGGGCGTACCAGTCGCCGTCTTCGACGGCGGATTGAGGCCCCCAGCACGACCAGATGCCGAACTTGGCATCGCGGAACCATTCGGGGATGCGATAGCCGCGCAGAGAAGCGCGGGTAGGCTGAAAGCCGCCGGCGGACTGGGCGCGGGCGAGTTTCTTGAGGGCCAGAGCGGAACATGCGCCGCCCATCCATTGCAGTAATTCACGCCGGTTCAATGCCATTGGAGTGGGTTCCTTTCAATGTGCCGGTTGCGGCCAAAGATGGGAATAGATCCTGGTTTCCGGCACCGGGCCAACTTGTTAACTGGTTTCCGACACCTGGATTGCCTGGCGAAGGCGCTCTTCTGCCTCGGCATTCCAGTAGCCGCAATCGAGCTCAAAGAAGACGGAGGTGTAAGGGATGGTCATCTCTGTCTTGACGATGAGGATGCGGACGAGCTGGGCGGCCTGATCGAGTTTGTGAATGATCTGCTCATGCGGGAGTTGATGGACGTGCGCGCCATGGAGGACGGCGTCGAGCTGTTGCCGGTACTCCTGGACGCCGGGGGCGTCAGGCTCGGCGACAAAGGCTAGTTCGCGATCGGTGTAGACGTTGGCGCGGATGTGTTTGGCGGCGACGATGGCGTCGAGAACTTTACGCACCACGGGAATTTGATCGTCGCCGGAGACGAGGGTCTCGATGCCGGGCTTGGATTGGGCGGGATAGGCTGTGTCGGCGACAACGATCCAGTTGCGATGGCCGTAGAGGGGGAGAATTGCGTTCAGTTGGCTCTCCCATGGAGTTGTGGCGTCGGTCAAGGGTTTCTCCTCAGTGCATATTGTTTCGCGGGGTAAGCAGCTTGCGGATAAAAGCTCGATTGAGGTCAGGTCCGCAGATCAGAGGCCCTCAGTGGCTAAAGCCCGGTCGATCTTGTTGACTTTTCGACACGACTAAAGTCGTGCCCTGACACTTCGTGCGGCTCCGGATGCCTTTTTCAACAAGCTGTAACGCCCATACGAATTATTCTGTGTTTGCGGCGCGGGGCCCAGGTCTGCCGCCGCGCCTTTCAAAGCGTCAACTTGGTTCCAAACACTTTACTGCAATTCTTCGTCGGCGCAGACGGCGACTTTGCCGCATTTGCCGGAGGCCATGAGGGCGTATGCATCCGCGGCACGCTCCAATGGGAAGCGGTGGGTGATGATGTCGGCGGGATGAAGGTTCCAGCGGACGAGGCGCTCGACCAACTCTTCCATGAGCCAGGTGGAGGTGACCCAGGATCCGTAAATGGTTTTCTGATCGTGAATCATGTCGGGGGAGGGATTGATTTCGACATTGCCTCCTTCGCCGATGAAGACGATCTTGCCCCACTTGCGGGTGGCGCGGATGGCGGTGGCGCGGGCGGCATGGTGGGCCGAGCAGTCGACGGCGCGCTCGACGCCGAAGCCGCCGGTCAGTTCCTTTACCTGGGCGACATTGTCAGGGCCGGAGGCGAGCACGGCGTCGCAGAGGCCGAGATCGAGGGCGATTTTCATGCGCTCGGGGACGACATCGATGCCGATGATCTTGTTGGCGCCGAGCTTGCGGCAGAGGGCGCCGGCGGCCAGGCCCACGGGACCGAGGCCGGTGATGAGCACGGCGTGATTGCCGTCAATGCCGATCTTCTCAAGGCCTTCATAGACGGTGCCGAAACCGCAGGCTACCTGTGCGCCGTCGGCGTAGGAGAGCTGGCCGGGCAGGTCGATGAGGTCTTTCTCTTCGGCGATCATGTATTCGGCCATGCCGCCATCGCGCTGCCAGCCGTAGGCGCGGCGATATTTCTCGCTGGTGCAGGAGATCATGTAGCCGCGGCGGCAGTCGTTGCACACGCCGCAGCCGGAGATGTGGTAGACGATGACGCGATCGCCGGTTTTGAAACGGCGCAGGCCCGGGCCTTCAGCAACGATCTGGCCGCAGGGCTCATGGCCGGCAACCACGCCCTGATAGCCTTCAGGGCCTTTGCCCAAATGCTGATGATAGATGGCGCGAATATCAGAGCCGCAGATGGTGGAGGCCTTGATGCGGAGCAGGACCTCACCGTGGCCGGGAACGGGTACGGGCACGGTGCGCATTTCAACGGTTGAATTGCCGGGCAGGAAGGCCGCGGTCATGGTGTCTTTCATCTTGCTCTTCTCCGATTTTTAGTTGATTTCGATCACCGTCAGGGCGGCGTAATTTCTCCGTTTGTGTCCCAGAGGGCTTCCCAGGTCTGGCCATCCTTCCAGAGGAAGACGTGGCCTTTGATGAGGCGGCAGTTGCGGTCGAGCTTGGCGATGGCCTGCATTTCTTCGTCGCTGAGCGGGTCGCGGGTGACGCACTCGAGATTGTCGCGGTAGTGATTGACAGAAAACGGAATGGGGGTTTGTCCGCGCTGGACGGCCCACTTGATGCAGACGGCGGCGGGATTGACGCCGTGCCGGCGGGCAATCTCGAGGATGACCGGGTCTTCAGTGGGCGCGGTGTCTTCGGGAGTGCGGTCGCGCTCAGGGCGGCCGGGCGAGCCAAGCGGGCAGTAGCCGACAGGCTGGATGCCGTTTTGGACGACGTACTGGAAGAACTCGGTCTGCTGGAAGTGGGGATGCAGCTCCATTTCATTGACCGCGGGCTTGATGCGGGCGTCGCGGAGGACGAGCTTGAGCTTGGGGATGGTCATGTTGGAGGTGCCGATGTGGCGGACCAGGCCGCGATCGACGAGCGACTCCATGGTGCGCCAGGTCTTCATGTAGCTCTCGTGGATGTAGGGCTTGGCGTCTGGGCTGCGGGAGGTGACATCGCAGCCTGGGGGATGGAAGTTGGGGAAGGGCCAATGGACGAGGTAGAGGTCGAGGTAGTCAAGGCGTAGATCGGCGAGCGACTGGCGGCAGGAGGCGATGACGTCGGCCTCGGCGTGCTTGTCGTTCCACAGCTTGGAGGTGACCCAGAGTTGCTCGCGGGGAACCCCGTTTTTCTGGATGGTCTGAAGCGCGGCGCCGACTTCGGCCTCGTTGGAGTAGACCGAAGCGCAGTCAAAATGGCGGTACCCGACAGCAGCGGCTCCGATGACGGCCTGGGCGACCTGAGCGGGAGTGACGTGGTCAGAGCCAAAGGTGCCGAGGCCGACGGCGGGCATGGTGGCACCGGTATAGAGCTTTCTCTGCGGGACGGCCGTCGGGTCGATAGGGACCAAGCCGGCTTCAGGGGGCGTACTCATTCTGGCTCCTGGAGTGAAAACGTTGTCAATTTGATTGTCTTACGAAGGATAAGAGGACGGAACGGCATTGTCAATTGGGGCGCAGGGGGGGGGTGGAATGTCGGCAAGCCGCGTCCCTGAGCGAGCGGCGGGAGGACAGCGGGCTGGACTCGATTCGAGGCATTGGGTTCAATTTTCCGCGCGGACGAGCAGGCAGGTAATGTTGTCGCTGCCGCCGGCCTTTTTGGCGGCATGGACGAGCTGGGCGCAGAGATTTTCGAGCGGCAGACGGGCGGCGAGGATGGCTTGAATCTCAGCGTCAGTGAGTTCGCGGGTGAGGCCATCAGAGCAGAGCAGGAACAGGTCGCCGGGGGTGGCCTGGAGGGCGAAGACGTCTGGAGTGATCTGGCTCTGGGTGCCGAGCGCGCGGGTGATGACGTTGCGGAGCGGAGAGCGGAGGGCCTCGGCGGGAGTCATGCGGCCGAGGCGCACCTGCTCCTCGACGAGGGAGTGATCGAGAGTGATCTGTTCGAGGCGCATCTCGCGCAGGCGGTAGCATCGGCTGTCGCCGACGTTGACGATCCAGACCTGGCGATCCTCGGCCAGCAAGCCGACGAGGGTGGTGCCCATCCCGTTGAGGCGGGGATTGCGTTGGGAGCGGGAAAAGATGGCATGGTTGGCGGCGAAGACAGCCTCTTCGGCGGCCAGCGGGGGGTCCATGGCGAGGTCGCGGGATTTGAGGCGGGCCAGCACCTCGTCAACGGCCAGGGAGCTGGCAATCTCACCGGCAGCCGCGCCGCCCATGCCGTCGCAGACGATGAAGACACCGTGCTCGACGGAGAATCCGTAGGCATCTTCGTTGGTTGGGCGCTTGCGGCCTCGATCAGTTGCCGCCGCAGCCGAGTAGTGGACGAGGGCCGTGGCCAAAAAGTATCTCCGCAGCCCAGTTTACACGCGCCCGGGGAGAGACGGCCCGGAGAGGGGCGGAATCAGCGGGTGGAGGGGTTGGCTGGGCCAGGGAGCGGAGGCGGCGGGGGCAGGTCAAAGACCTGGATTGCGCCGGAGACGATGACCGCGACGCGGCGGCCGGAGGGGGAGATGGCGACGTTGCCGCCGGCGTCGAGCACGGGGCTGGCCGAGGCGGTGAGAACAACTTTGCCGGTGGCGGCATCGAGGACCTCAACGAGTTGGCCTTTGATGTCGTCGCTTTCCAGAGGGGAGTAGGCGTTGACCGGGTGGTCAACGGTCAGCGACTCCCGGGCCACGCGGGAACCGTCAGGAGAGCGAACCAGGAGCGGCCAGACGGAGGTGGGGGGCGATGCGTGTTGCCAGAGTTGGCGGCCATCGGTGGCGATGGCGACCAGTTTGGATGCACCCAAGCGATCACAGGCGGTGGCGAGAAGTTCGCGCGGCGCGACGAAGTCGAGCGCGGGCGCACAACTGGAATCGACGCGGCCGAGGATGGTGCTGCCGCCGGAAAAGTAGTTGAGATTGAGGACCCACTGTTCGCCGCTGGCGCGGAGGGACTCAAGATAGCCGTCGGCGTTGATGGGCAGGTGAACGGCGGTGCGCGAGCGGCTGACCAGCATGACCTTGCCGGAGTCGCGGCGGAGAATGCGCACGATGGTGTCTTTTGGAGGGTTGGGGGATGGGTTGTCAACGGTCAGGGTGGCGGCGGCTGTGGACGGGCTGGCGACGGCGCCGGACGGGGGGGTGGCGGCCTCGGGCTCAAAGGAGTTGGTGACCAGATACTGGAGCGAGGGATCGAGTTCAAGCCAGGTGAGGGGCCCGGGGAAACGCAGGGTGGGCTTGAGTGCCAGAGCGGCATCGCCTTCCTGGAGCAGGTCGCGGTCGCGGAAGAGGAAGCGGCCGTCGCGGAGCATCCAGAGGTAGCGTGACCGGTCATGAACGGACCACAAGGCTTCAGCTACGACCGATCCGGCGGGCAAGGCCAGCACCAGGACGCGGATCTGCCGTTCGGTATCCTCGTCGGCTTTGGCGGGGTCGCGGCGGATGAGCCCGGGGACGCGAAAGGTGAAGAGGAGCCTGTTTTCATCGAGAAAATCAAGCGAGGCAAGGCTGTTGCGCATACCCAGGTAGAGGGGGCCGGGAGCGGTGAAGCCGAGCGGTTCGGCTGGAATGGTGACGGAAGGCGGCTGGGAGGCGGTTGGAGCCGGGCGGGGTTGCACGCCCTTGCCATGTTTTGTGTGAGAGGGCTTCTCGGCCGGAATGGATGTGAGGCTCTGCGCCTGCACGGCTGCTGCCGCGCAGAGCGCGATGGCGGCAACGGCAACCGATAACCCCGAGCGCGACAGCGACCACGAGCGTGAGCGAGCTTGATGAAGCCGTTTAATCATCCAGAAGTATTCTCGCCGATGGGAGCGGTATTGGTAAGTGACACGCGGCAGGCTGGGCATATGCGACAGTAAAAAGAGGAATGGATAGGCAACCCACGACCGGGCGGTTGAAGTGGCTGGGCTACGGCGCGTGTTTGGTGGCCGGTTGCCTGTGGGGCACGGGCTTCTACTTTGGGCGGCTGGCACTGAACGAGATGAGCGTGGAGCACATGGTGCTGTATCGCTTTCTTTTTGCGAGCCTGGGCATGTTGCCGGTAGCGATTGTGCATCGCAGGCGATTCCGGCTGACCGCGAGCGAGGTGCGGGTGCTGCTGACGTGCGCGGTGCTGGGGATACCGATCCAGTTTTTGATTCAGTTTCATGGGCTGGACCGCACGACGGTGAGCCACGCGTCGCTGATGGTGGGCGGGATGCCGGTTCTGCTGGCGGCGGCTGCGGCGCTGTTCGCGGGCGAACGGCTGGATTGGATTGGCTGGGTGGCGCTGTTTGGGTCAACGCTGGGCGCGGCGCTGATTGTGCTGGGCGGGACGCGCGGCCCGGCTGCGCACGGGGAGCCGACGCTGGTGGGCGACCTGATGGTGGTTTTCTCCTTGTTCACGGCGCTGGCGTGGATTCTGCTGAGCAAGCGGCTGATGGAGACGCACAGTCCGCCGGTGGTGACGGCGTACACGATCTTGTCGGGTACGGTGATGCTGGCGGTGTGGATTCTGGGGCCGTGGCTGCTGCGGCCGTTGACCCACGCCCAGGTTGCGGGGCCGCCGTTTGCGACGGTGAGCGCGACGGCATGGGTGGCGCTGGCCGCCAGCGGCTTGCTGTGCACGGCGACGACGACTCTGCTGTGGAACTGGAGCATCCATCATGTGCCGGCATCGCGGGCCGGGGTGTTCCTGAACATTGAGCCGGCGCTGGGCTCATGGCTGGGGGTTGAGTTTTTGGGCGAACACCTGGGGCCTTACGCGTGGCTGGGCGGGGGGCTGATATTGGCCGCGGCGGTGACGCTGACAGTGCGGGGGCACGAGGCGGGGTCGGCGGCGGAGCCGGCGATTATTTTGGAATAGGCCAACCTCGCGCTGGATTCGCCGCAGCTCACGCGCAAACGAAAAACCTTGGTTACTGAAGCTGCTCAGATTACCGAGAAGCTGGGGCGGAGCACTGCCGATATCTCCATCAGTCATGCATGGAGGCTCATGTGACTCTTCTCACCTGGAATCATGCCTGCACGGTGGGCGTGCGCGCGATGGACGACCAGCACGGGATCCTGATGGACACGATGAACGAGATACGGCTGGCGGTGGTGTGCGGGCGGGGCCGGGAGCAACTGGTGGAGTTGCTGGAGCGGCTGATCGAGTTCACGCGGATGCATTTTTTGAGCGAAGAGCAACTGATGGAGCAGACGGGATTTCAGGGTTTGGCGGATCACCGCGCGCGGCATCACGGCATGATGCAGCAGATGATGGAGGCTGCGCACCGGGTTCAGCACGAAGACAGGGTGCCGATTCATCCGCTGCTTTGCCTGATGCGGGATGGGTACATTGAGCACATTGAGGGATTGGACCGGGAGTATGGCGGGTGGATGAACGAGCGGGGCGTGAACTGAGGGGCGGCCGATGGGGTGTGGAGGGAGAGCGAAGGGAGCGGGGACCTCCGTGGCACGGGTGATTCATCTTCCTTGCAATCTTACCGATGAACCTTTTGAGGCGAGACTCCAGGCAGGGAGGATGCGGTGGCATTGTTGACGTGGAGCAAGAAGTACAGCGTGGGCGTAAAAGCGCTTGACGATCAGCATGCCGCATTCATTGGGGTATTGAACGAGTTGCATGCAGCGATGATGAAGGGGCAGGCAGGCCGCGTTGCGGGGCCGCTGCTGGAGAAGCTTACCGGGTATGTGCGGGAACATTTCGATACGGAGGAGAGGCTGTTTGCGTCGACGCACTATCCTGCGCAGGCAGAGCATCGCGCGTTGCACCAGGACTTGACGCGGCAGGTGGGGGAGTACGCGGCGCGCTTCAGGCAAGACGACGGCTCAGTTTACCTGGAGCTTTTGCGTTTCATGCGGGACTGGCTCAGGAAGCACATGGTGGAAGAGGACCAGAAGTATACCCAATGGCTGAATGGGCATGGGATACGATAGGCCGGTCTCTGCAGGGCGCAAGATTTTTGCACTCAACTTCGGCTGCGCCTGACCGATGAAAAGAAAATGCCGGGGAGATGCCGGCGGAGAAGCCGGAGGGAGCAATCCAGTTGGCTTTCTCCTGATTTGACATTTGCCGGCGACCGCCGGCCGGGAGGGTTGCGCATGGCGCTTTTGAAGTGGGACAGCAAGTATTCGGTGGGAGTGAAGACACTGGATGGTCAGCACACGGTTCTGTTTGGGTTGTTGAACGATTTGCATGCGGCCATGTTGAAGGGGCAGGCGCAGACCCTGACCGGCCCGATGCTGCGCAAACTGGCGGAGTATACGCGGAACCACTTTTCGGCGGAAGAGCGAATGATGGAGGCGGCGAAGTATCCGGGACTGGCCGGGCACCGCATCAAGCATCGCGATCTGATCAAGCAGGTGGAGGATTTTGCGGTCCGTTTCGAGCGCGGGGAAGCCTCAATCAATCTGCAACTGTTGAGTTTTCTGCGCGACTGGCTGACCAATCACATTCAGAAGGTGGATGGTGAGTACGGGCCGTGGCTGAACGAGCACGGGGTGCGGTGAGGCAGCTGCGCCGCGGGATTGCCTGCCATGGGGCTGGCGGCAGCCTAGACCTCGAAGGAAAGTTGGGTGGAAGCGAAGAGCGGAGAAACGGGTTTGGGCTCGGATGCCAGCTCGTAGACCAGGCGCTCTAAAACGAGCCGCTTGTCTGGCGGGGAGGAGCGGAGTTCGAGGTCAGCGCGGGCGATGAGCTTGAGGGCGCGGGTGAGGTCGCGGCGGGATTTGTAGCGGCGGGCCTGGCGGATGAGGTCCTCGGCGGCGAAGGGCGGCATGCGGAAGCCCTGCCACAAGGCCTGCCAGATGGCGCGCGAGTCGCGGACGTTTTTTTCGAGGATGACAAGCATCTGGCGGAAGGTGCGGGCCAGCATGTAGAGGTGGCCGATGGCTGCGTCTTCGCCGGCGTCGGAGCTGTTGAGCAGGCCGTGGAGCAGGGCCAGGGCACGGGCGCGGTCGCGGGCGCTGATGGCGTCAGTGAGTTCATAGAGCGAGCGCTGCTTGGCGCCGAGGACCATGGTTTCGACGTCGCCGAGGGTGATGCGGCCCCTCAACCCCGCGGACGAAGACCCGTCCGCAGGGACCCCTGCGCGGCCGAGGGTATAGAGCAGCAACTTTTCCAATTCAGAAGAGACGAGCATCATGTCAGCGCCGAGGGCGTCGACGAGTTCGCGGACGGCGTCGGGCTCGAAGCGCGCGCCGGCCTCCTGCGCGGTGGCGGCGGTCCAGCGCATGGCGTCTTCTTCGTTGACGCGGGCCAGCTCGACCATGCCGCAGTGTTCGCCGAGGGTTTCAGTGAGGCGCTCGAAGCGATTCTTGTCGTCGAGCTCCATGCGGCGGGGGTCGGAGGGAATGCGCAAGAAGTCGGCGACGAAGATGAGGAGCGCCTGGGGATTGGGCGAGCGGAAGTAACGGTCGAGGGCGGCAAACTCGTCTTTTTTTTGGCCGCGGGTGTAAAGCTGGCGGACGTTGCGGACAAAGATGACCTGGAACGGGGCCATGAGGGAGGGGGTCTGGGCGCGGTCGAGGACCTCAAAGATGGAGGTGGCGGCGAGGTCGAGGTCAGAGAGGGAGAAGTCGCGCAAGTCCTGGGGAACGAAGGCCTTGAGGACGGCGGCGCGGCAGCGGTCGAAGAGGAAGGCCTCGTCGCCGGCGAGGACGTAACCGGGGCGCAGCGGGCCGGAGCCGGCGGCGGCGGCTTCAATTTCAGCCACGAAGCGGCCTGTGGCGGCAAAACCGGCGCCCCAGCGGGAGGCGGTCAACGGGTGTGCTTCCGGGACTCAGTTCCGGGGGCGACGCGGCCATTGGGTGCGTGGATCATGCGGCTCCAGAATACCCTTCCGGGGGCAAAGTACGCGTGGATTTTCGAGGAAAAGTGGGCCGAAACCACCTGCGGTGGGGCCAACTGCCTTCGGCGGGGAGAACTAGCTGCGGTGGTATCCCACCCATTTCACGATGAGACTGTGAAATGGATGGGGCACCCAGTTCCATGGGCGGGTCAAGGCTGGACCACCAGTCAAACAAAGAACGCGCAGGGATGGGGCACCCGGTTTGACCGCCAAGCGGCCAGGGTGCACCCGACGAGCTCACGGGCGCGGCAGCATGGCGAGGATTGGAAACGCGGCGGTATGATGGGGGGCAAATACTCACGGAGAGATTGGACTTATGGATGCCAGGCAGTTTGTGACGCGCCGCCGTTTTCTTGAGGGTTCCACAGCCTTGGCCGCCGCCACGGCACTGAGCGGGCAGGCGCTGTTTGCCGGGGAGGCTGCCGAGGCAGAGGTCGAGATTCCCGACGACGGGTGGCGGCTTTGGCCGGACACCGCGGCGGCGTGGCAGGAGGACGCGCTGTTTTTGCCGGATGAAGTGAAGCTGGCCAGCTTGCCGGTTCGGCCGCCGACGGGGGGCTGGGAGGCGCTCAATGCGCGGCAGGGCGTGGAGGTGGCGTTGCCGGCGTCGGTGGAGCAGTACTACTGGGGCAAGCTGGGAGCGCGGCCGTACACGGTGGCTGAATATGAGTATGCGGCGACGGACGCGAAGGTTTTGAATGGCGCGTACCGCGGAGTTTCGTGGTTCTGGCGGAACTTTGAAGTGCCGGCGGGGTGGGCGGGACGGCAGGTGACACTGCGGATTCGCGGGTATCGCCAGCGCGTTGAGGTTTTTGTGAACCGGCAACTGGCTGGGTACGACCTGATTGCGGAAACCTCGTACGACTGCGAGATTGCGCATGCGTTGAAGCCGGGCAGGAACACGCTGGCGCTGCGGATCACGAATCCGGGCGGGGTGTATGACTGGCGGGACTATATCAAGCTGCGCTGGGGGGCAAGGGAGTTCCAGGCAGGGCGGGGATTTGGCGGGGTGGATCGCGGCATCACGCTTCATGCGCATGACGCGGTGTTCCTCAACGACCTGTGGGTGCTGAATACGCCGCGGACAACTGAGGCCGATGCGTGGGTAGAGGTGGCAAACTCCGGCGCGGAAGCGGCCAGGGCGCGCGTGCGGTTCACGGTGCATGCTTTGGATTCAGACCAGGTGGTGGCTGAGGCGGAGGGAGAGGCTCGTGTCGCCGCGCGTTCCGCGAGCAGGGTGAAGGCGGTTCTGAGCTATCCGCAGGCGAAGCTGTGGTCGCCGCAGGCTCCCGCGCTTTACCGCTTGAAGGCAGAGCTGGTTGCGGATTCGCTCGGCAAGGCGGCACACGACCGGCGAGAGCGGGTCTTCGGCTTCAGGTGGTTTGAGCCCAGGGGGATCGGCAGCGATGCCATGCTGACGCTGAATGGCAGGCGCATCAGGCTCTACTCGGCGATTGAGTTTGGCTATTGGGGATTCAACGGCTTGTGGCCCACGGCTGCGCTGGCGCGCAAGGGTGACCTGGCGGCGAAAGCGCTGGGGCTGAATGCGCTCCAGTATCACCGCAACCTGGGCAAGCACGAGGAACTGGAGCAGGACGACAGGCTGGGGCTGCTGCGGTATATGGAGCCGGGCGGCGGCGTGTTCACGTTTCAGGAAGATGGGGAGCGGTTTTTCATTGAGGGCGCGCCGGCGACGCAGCCGCCGATTGATACATCAGGCAAGGGAGCGGAGCCGGGAAGCTGGGGCCAGCGTTACCAGACGTTCCGCGTGCTGCGGATGATTCGCGACCATCGCAGCCATCCCTCGCTCGGAATGTATAACCTGCAGAACGAGCGCGTACCGGACCTGCATAATCCACGCATCTTTGCGATGCTGCGCGCGATGCACGAGACCGACCCGAGCCGGACGATTGTGCTTCACTCCGGCATTGAGCCGCGCAACCAGGCTTTCTTTTTGCCCTATAACGACACCGTGCAAGTGGAGGATGGAACGGGCTACTCGGGCTGGAGCGACACGCATACGGTGGGCGGGGCGGGGGTGTGGCAGGACAGCCTGTATACCGATCCGCGCAACTTTACGCAGCGGACGGGGAACCGGCGGGAGATCAGCATGCAGGGCGAGATGCTGGGCTGGGGCGCGCCGGACAACCATGCGCTGACACTGGAATCGATTCGCGACGGGGGCGGGCACAGCTACGACACGGCTGACCACGAGAGAATGCTGGCGGCGTGTGAGCGGTTCCTGGACAAGTGGCAGTTCCGGCAGGCGCTTCCGACCGCTCAAGCCTTGTTGCGCGACGCGGGCGACAAGCTGAATGAGACCTGGGGACGGATTCTTCAAGTGATCCGGACGGACGACGCCAGCGACTACCTGGTGATCAACGGCTGGGAAGATCAGCCGATTGACAGCCATAGCGGCCTCGTGGATAACCAGAGGAATCTCAAGGGCGATCCGGGGCCGATTCGCGCGGCTCTGGCTCCGCTGCGGCCGGTGGTGCAGCCCAGAGGCGTGGTGCATAAGCTGGGCGATGCGGTGCAGATGGATCTGTTTCTGCTGAACGAGACGCACCAGGCGGCAGGCGGCACGCTGGGGCTTTCAATGACTGGCAACGACGGCAAGACGATGGAACTGGGGAGTTATGCTGCGCCGGAGTTTGTTGCGAATCGGTTTGCCTATCCGATTGCGGAGGCTGTGGCGAGCCCGGTTCTCGCGAGCGAGGGAACTACCACTTTGCGGCTGAGGCTTGAGGGAAGCGCGGCGGCCGAGGGAACGACGCGGATTTTTGTGGTGGATCCTTCGCCGGCTCTGCCAAAGGCTCTTCGTGCCGGGGTGATTGGAGAATTGAAGGCCCTGGCGGGATGCCTGGCTCACACTGCGCTGGATGCTGAGGCGTTTGATGCGGGCGGCGCGTTCGACGTGGGGATCATGCTGGCGCATGAGAAGGCGTTCGATTCTGCGGAGAAGATGGCCGGGGTGGCGAAGATGATGGACGCCGTGAAGGCGGGAATGCCTTTGCTGGTGCTGGCGCAGAGCGCGGCGGGCGCGGATGCGGCGGGCAAGGCTCTGGCGGCGGCGGGCGCAATGGAGTATGCGGGGATGGCCGGGGAGAGCCGGGGATGCTGGATGGGCAACTGGGTGTTTGTGAAAGAGCATCCTGCCTATGCCGGGCTGCCGGTGAACCAGGTGATGAAGTGGGAGTATCAGGTGGACTTCAACGACGCGTCGGGCCTGGTGGTGGAGGGCGCGGGGGTTGAGGTGATTGCAGGCTACGGGCGCGATCACGATGAAACGCTGGGAGCGGCGACGTTCACGGCACGGCTGGGCAAGGGGAGGGTTCTGTTCCAGGCTGTTCGCGGGATGCAGCCGCTGGTATATGAGCGGTTTATTGTGAACGGATTGCGATGGCTGAGCGGCGGGCGGGGTTAGAAGCTTTCGAGCACGTCAGCTACGAGGGCGCTGGCAAAGTCGCGGGAGAGGCGCTGGACGGCGGCGGGGTTTTCCTGGATGAAGCTGGGCAGGTCAGTGGTGGACTGGTACTGCTGGCGGAAGACGTAGTTGTTGTTTTCGAAGAGGGTTTTTCCGTCGCGGCCGGTGAGGGTGACGGAAGCGACGACAGTGATGAGAAAGCTGGAGGACTGCTGGGTGGAGGAGTTGTAGGTGAGGGGCGCGACAGTCTCCTTAAGAATGATTCCGTGGAGGATGGCGTCGGGGTCGCCGCTGTCATTGGGGGTGATGCGCAGGCGGGTGCGGGTGGCGAACTCGCGGATGACCGCCTCGGTGATGACGACCTCGGTGTGATAGGCCTCGGTGTGGGTGGCAAAGACGGGCACGGCCAGGGTTTGCACGTTGGGAGGCAGGTGGGCGGCTGCGCCGAGGGAGTGATATCCGCAACCGGAGAGGCCAAGCAGGAGCAGGGCGATGGGGGCCGAAACGAGGAGGATGAGGGCTTTCGCGCGCATGACTCATCTTATCGCCACCTGCGGCCGGGTTGGCCACCTGCGGTGGGGTTGGCCACCTGCGGTGGGGTTGGCCACCTGCGGTGGGGCTAGCCACCTGCGGTGGGGCTAGCGGCTCGCTTTTCGCTCGCTCAGGCTTTCTTGTCTGGGTACACGATTGGATGTTGAGAGTTGTGGTATCCCCGGTCTCAAAATCGAGACCGGGGCACCCAGGTTCCGGGGATGGGATATAGGATCACCCGGCCTGCAACTAGACCCAGGCGGTGGCTAGCATTCCCAGCTTGACGGGGGAGAGTTTGAGGCCGTCGGCGCGGTTGTTGAAGTAGAGCTGGTTGAGGTGGTCTGAATCGAGCTGCTCAAAGCGATGGAAGCCGGCGCGGAGGAGTTCGGCCTGGAGGGTAGCGGGCGTGAAGAAGAGCTGGAAGGGCTCTCCGGCGGCGGCGACGCGGCCGGCGAGGGCGTTGAAGGCGGTGCGGCCCACGGGGCTGAGCGTTTCAGGGGCGAGGGCATAGTCGAAGCTGAGGGCGGTTCCAGTGGGGAGTTGCGCGATGGCGGTGAGGGTGGACTGGAATGCGCCGAGGGTGAGGTAGGGCACAACGCCGAGCCAGCCGAAGAAAGCGGGCTGGGCGGGGTTGAAGCCTTGCACGGCGAGTCCCTGGGCGAGGGTCTGGTGTTCAAAATCAAGGGGAACAAAGGTGAGGTTGGCGGGCAGGGGGATGGAGGCGGCGGCGAGCATTTCGCGCTTACCCTGCTGAGTGGCGGGGAAATCGACCTCGAAGACGCGGAGGGCGGGAAAGGGATTGCGATAGGCGAAGGTGTCGAGGCCTGCGCCGAGGACGACGTACTGCGTGACGCCGGCAGCGACGGCCTGGGCGAGGCGGTCTTCAACGTAGCGGCTGCGGACGGCCATGAAGGCGCGAAAGTCGCGCGCGACCTTGTGCATGGCGCGGTCCATGTCGCGCGCAAAACCGGGGCCCAGCAACTGGACGGCGATGGGGTCTTCGAGGATGCGGGGATGGTCAACGAGCTGGTGGGCGGCACGGCGGATGGCCACGCGCAGAGCTGTCTTGCTGGCCTTGCCGGTTTGCATAGGGTTGAGTTTACAGCAGAGCGAAGGGACGCCAAGAGAGCGCCGGACGCGTAGCATATGGGCTATGAGCTGGATTGGATGGGCATTGCTTTCCGCAGTGTTTGCCGCTGCCACGGCGCTGCTGGCCAAGGTGGGCGTGGCGCATGTGGACTCAAACCTGGCGATGGCGCTGCGGACGAGCGTGGTGGTGGTGTTTGCCTGGGGCATTGCGCTGGCGCTGGGCAAGCACGGGGAGATGCGGTCGATGGACCGGCGAACGCTGGTGTTTCTGACACTGAGCGGGCTGGCGACGGGGTTGTCGTGGATCTGCTACTTCAGGGCGCTGCAACTGGGGCCGGCGTCGCGAGTGGCGCCGCTGGACAAGCTGAGCGTGCCGCTGGTGATGGTGTTTGCGTGGCTACTGCTGGGGGAGAAGCTGACCGCGCCTGTGCTCGTGGGAGGGTTGCTGATCACCGCGGGCGCAGTGGTGATGGTGCTGGGATAAGTGGCGCCGATGGCAGAGCTCTGTTTGCCTATACTCAAAAGAGCCGATATGTCGATTGGCCCGGGAAGAGGCTGAATGACTGCAAAGACCGAATCCGAAGAAGATCTGCCGGTTCACTCCGCAAAGGAGAGCAGGATTGCAGTCGCGCCGCGGCGGATTGTGCTGACCGGATTCATGGGATCGGGAAAGAGCACGGTGGGACCGCTGGTTGCGGCGCGGCTGGGATGGAGCTTTACCGACGTGGACGACGTGATTGAGGCAGACGCGGGCACGACGATTGCCGAGATCTTTGCCCGGCACGGCGAGGCGCGGTTCAGGGAGCGCGAACACGCGACGATTGCGCGGCTTGCTGGCGGCGACGGACTGGTGCTGGCGCTGGGCGGGGGGGCGATCGAAAACGAGGCTACGCGGGCTTTGCTGGTCAGCAGTTCTGGCACGCTGCTTGTCCACCTGGAAGTGGAGCTGGCGACGACGCTGGCGCGCTGCGGCGGCACCGAGCACACGCGACCGATATTGGCCGACCAGGCCAACCTGGCAAGCCGCTACGTGCGCAGACTGCCGCTGTATCGCGAGGCGCACGTCTCGATCGCGGTGGATGCGCTGACGCCGGAGCAGGTTGTGGACGCGATTCTTGTGGCGGCCGGCCTCAAGTAGGTTGCGGGCAGAGTTCGCGGCTGTTCCCTGCTTGCGGTTCCATGCTTGCTATCATCAAGGCAGGCGGCTGGCTAAGAATTCTAGCCGGTTTGCTGCCACGAGGTTTTCGTCCATCCCAATGACTCCTGTCTCCGAGGCCGCAGTTACGCCGGAATTCGCCCCGCACGCTGAGAGCGAGGCGCATGGGCACATTCACGCGCCGGAGCCGGGCGCGACGGCGATGCTGATCCACGACTTTCGCGAGCTTTTTAAGATCAAAGTCGTCGCGCTGGTGCTGGTGACCGGTTGGGGCGGGTTCTACCTGGGCTCGATTGAGTCGGGCATCAGCAGCGTGCAGCGCGGGCTGATGGATACGCTGCTGGGCATTGGATTGGTTTCAGCCGGGGCAGGGGCGCTGAATGAGGCCCTGGAACGCAAGATTGACGCGCTGATGAAGCGGACAGAAAACCGGCCGATGGCGGCGGGGCGCTTCTCGCTGGCGCAGGGCGTGATTGCCGGAATGGGCGCGCTGGCGCTGGGCGCGTGGTGGCTGCTGGTACACACCAACCTGCTGACGGTGGCGCTGGCGCTGCTGACGGCGTTTACTTACGTGGCCATCTACACGCCGCTGAAGCGGTTCACGGCACTGGCTACGTTTATTGGAGCCTTTCCGGGCGCGATGGGCCCGCTGCTGGGTTGGACGGCGGCACGCGGGCAGATTGAATGGCCGGGCGTGGCGCTGTTTGCGATTTTGTTTGTGTGGCAGTTTCCGCATTTCATGGCCATCTCGTGGCTCTATCGCGACGAGTATGCGCGGGCCGGCATTCGCATGTTGCCGGTGGTACAGCCGGACGGCTGGTCCACGGTGGCCGAGGCGCTGTTTTTTGCAGTGGTGATGATTCCGGTGAGCCTGGCTCCGTGGTGGCTGGGCATGGCGGGCGTGACCTATGCCGTGCCGGCTGTTGCGCTGGGTATTCTTTATCTGGCATATACCGTCCGCTTCGCGCGCATTTTGCGCACACAGTCAGAGACGGAAAGCCGGATGCTGGCTCGCGATTTGCTGAAGGTCAGCGTGCTTTACCTGCCTCTGCTGTTTACCACGCTCATGCTCTGCGCAACTGCACGACACTAGGAAGATATGACTGTCGAAGCTCCTTCATCGAATACACGGCCGGCGATTGCGACGATTCTGGCGATCAGCGTGGCTGCTACTGCGTTTCTGTTCTGGCTGATCTATGTGCATCCGGCGGCGGCGACGAGCAGCGAGTATGCGTTTCTGCCGGCGCTGAATGCGCTGTTGAATGGGCTCAGCGCGATTGCTTTGCTGATTGGCTACACCTTCATTCGGGGGCATCGGATCAAGGCTCACCGCGCGGCGATGATGACGGCGTTTGGTTTTTCAACGCTGTTTCTGGTCAGCTATATTCTGCACCATGCGCTGCACGGCGATGTGCGCTACCCGGTGAACGGAGCGCTGCGCGGAATCTACCTGCCGCTGCTGGCGAGCCACATCATCCTGGCTGTGGTGGCATTGCCGCTGGTGCTGGTGACATTTTTCTTTTCGCTGAGCGGGCGGATTCGGCAACATCGCAAGGTGGCGCGGTGGACATTTCCGCTGTGGCTTTACGTCTCGGTGACGGGCGTGGTGACGTGGGCGATGCTGCGGCTGGCGCAGTGAACGGCGTTTGGAAAGGAACGGCCCATGGCTGAAAATCCCGTAAAGCGCGAGGCAATGAACAGCCAGGACGGCACGCGGCAGTTGCTGCAGTGGGGCGCGACGATGCTGGGCTCGGGGCTGGTGGCGGTGGTGCTGCTGCAAGTCTATCTGGGCGGCTTTTCGCCTACCGGGGCCAGCACGAATACGGGGTGGTTTGCGCTGATTGTGGCGTTGATGTGCATTCCATTCGGCGGGCTGCTGCTGACGCTGGGCGTGGCCAAGTGGGTGCGGAACCGGCGGATCGCCCGGCAGCGCTGATCCTCTGCTATGCTTTCGGATGACTGGAGAGTACGAATATGGCCAAGAGCGTGAACAAGGTGATTCTTTTAGGGAACGTGGGCAAGGACCCGGAGATTCGTTCCACGCCGAACGGCGTGATGGTGGCCAACTTTACACTGGCGACGAGCGACCGGTTTCAGGATCAGCAAGGCAACTGGCAGGACCGGACGGAATGGCACACGCTGGTGGCCTTCAAGCGGACGGCCGAGATTGTTCGCGATTACGTGAAAAAGGGCACCAAGCTCTACATCGAGGGCAAGCTGCAGACGCGGAGTTGGGACGATAAAGAGACGGGCGCGAAGAAGTATCGCACGGAGATTATCGTGAACGATTTGTCGCTGCTGTCGGGGCGTGATGAGGGCTCAGGCGGCGGGGGCGGGTATACGCGGGCGGCGAGCACGGGCAGTTCTGCGGCCAGCTTTGACCAGCGCGCGCCGGCCGGAGCAGACGATGTGGCGCATTCGGCGGAGATTTCTGACGACGATATACCCTTCTAGAATCTGTAAGTTATGCCTCGTCCGCTCGTTTGCAAACAGGAGAGTGGACGAGGCTGATCTGGTGCGCCCCGGCTGCAAATTGCAGTGATTGCTTCTGAACAAATCTTTGGCCTAGAATGAACGCGCTGTAGAATACGTTTTCATTCTGGAAGGGAAAGCCATGTCTGAAGCCAAAGCGCATGCGCAAACGATCTTGCAAGGTCACCTGGGGACGGTTGAGGACCACCTGAAGAATGGGATTATTCCTTTCTGGTTTGAGCGGGCGCTGGACTGGGAGCATGGCGGGTTTTTGACCAACTTTGACGAGCAGGGGAAGGAGTTGCCCTGCCCGGAGAAGTATGTGAACACGCAATGCCGGCTGATCTGGTGGTTTTCAACGCTGAGCCGGCGCATGCCTAACCTGCCGAAGGCAAAGGATTTGGCCGCGCAGGGTGTGGACTTTCTGCTGAAGAACTTCTGGGATGAGAGGTATGGCGGGTTCTATTGGAAGGTGAAGCGGGATGGGTCGGAACTGGACCCGGCGAAGATTGTTTATGGGGAGAGCTTCTGCATCTATGCGCTGAGCGAATACACGCTGGCGACGGGGGACAAACGCGGGCTGGAGTATGCCGCCAAGACCTTTGATTTGTTGCAGAAGTACTGTGCTGACACGCACTTCGGGGGCTACTACGAGAATGTAAACCGCGACTGGAGCCCAGAAGAGGGCGGGTTTGCGGGAGGCGACCGGAAGGGGCTGGATACGCATATGCACCTGATGGAGAGCTTCACGACTCTGTATGCGGCGAGCGGGGAGGCGGTGCATAAGCTGAAGCTGATGCAAGTGGTTGATTTGATTTGCGATAAATTGATCGACAAGGCGACGGGGTGCGGGTTGAACCAGTTTGACCTGGCCTTTAATTCCCTTCCCGCGATCTCAATCAAGCGGACATGGAATGGGGAGCGGCTGGGCGAACAGCCGGCAGACCCTGTGGATACAACCTCTTACGGGCACAACGTGGAGCTGGAATACCTGATGCAGATGGCGCTGAAGGGGGCCAAGGCGGGCGGGCCGAAGTATGAGGCAATCCACAAGCGGCTGCTGGACCACGCGGTAAAGCATGGGGTGGATTGGACTTACGGCGGGGTGTACCGGGACGGGCTGCGGGCGACGGGCGAGGCGATTGTGCTGGAGAAGGAGTTCTGGCAGAACAGCGAGTGCCTGGTGGGGTTCCTGGACGGGTATGAGCAGTTTGGGGACGAGCGGTATCTTGAGGCGTTTGGGAAGATCTGGGAGTTTGTGCGCAAGTACATGGTAATTGAGGGAGTTGGCGAATGGCGGACGCTGCTGGACCGGGAGGGCAAGGCGATTGACGGGAACATCGGGAACCCGTGGAAGGTGGCCTACCATACGGGGCGGGCGATGCTGGAGTGCCGGGAGAGATTGATGCGACTGCTGGCCTGAGGGCAGGGGTTACTGAGTAGTCAACTTTTGGTTGCAAAGGTTCGCATGCAAGGTGCGAAAAAGCGCGAAAGGTTGGTCTGGATGGTGCGCTTTAGTGGCCAAAGGTTTGCTTAGATGGTTGGGAAAAGTGACAAATCAGACGTTAAATGGTTGCGCATTTAAGAAAACGGAACGTTACATGGTTGTACATATTGGGTGTTGGTTTGTATTGAATTGACCCTGTTTTGCGCAAAAGCCGTTGAAACGGGGTGGTTTTCCCTCGTAAAGCGTTGAAACTGCTTGGTTTTTCCGGTTTTTTTTGACTGTGCGGAGGCAGCTTTCAGCTCTCAGCTTTCAGTAGAGGGTTGCCGGGTATTGGAGATGAGGGAACGGTGGGCGGGGGTTGGATTCAGCGGGTCAGCGTCGCTGCGCGGCGGTAGCGAGTCAGCAAGTCAGCGGGGAGGGGAGGGGGCAGTGGTTTGAGAGGCTGGGGAACGCTCTGTCTGTTCCTGGTTTTCCGTGTCCCGGGTATTCGGTTTTCCGGTTCCCGGTTTTGTTATAGCCCTCACTGGCCTGTCCCCTAATTATCGCGTCTCACTTCAGGGGTTCGCTCCATCCGTCTGTCTCTGGTTTTCTCCCGGTTTTCTGTGCCTGGTTTTCCATCGTGCGTTGGACAAGAGCTTGACTTTGCAATCTGCGCCGACGGGCGTAGCATCGGGCTGAATCTGTTTCAAAATGGAGTTTCCGAATCAAACGAAGGATGGTTGACAACCATGTTCACGAATGGATATTGCAGTTTTCGCTCTTGTTGCCGGCCTACGGGCGCTCTTGGCATCTGCCTTCTGCTGCTCGGTGGGGCGGCAGGCGGCCAGGTGCAGCCAGATACGAAGGCCGGCAAAGTTCCGTACAAGGATGCATCTCTTCCCATTCAGGCACGCGTCGCCGACCTTTTGCAGCGCATGACGCTCGAAGAAAAGGTCAACCAACTTG
>Ga0302320_10002118_pt1 | contig 47249 bp, 44 predicted proteins | sample Bog_T0_3_FD_202130 | JGI IMG/M metagenome (GOLD analysis project Ga0302320, IMG submission 202130) | Peat permafrost microbial communities from Stordalen Mire near Abisko, Sweden - Bog_T0_3 | ecosystem: Environmental > Terrestrial > Soil > Wetlands > Peat | place: Sweden: Abisko, Stordalen Mire... | reverse complement strand
CGGGTACTTTCACTCAACAGCAACTAGACGATCATTTCCAGGATGTCCGAGACTTAGTGAATTCCGGTACATACTCCGCTGTCCTAGCCCCCAACCAAGCCGCTGGCCATACGACTTACATCTTCCTACAAACTAATGTTGGTGTGCAGGTGCCTCAACAAGGAGCGACAGTCACCCAAACAGCGAAGAAAGCCGGAGAAGACGCACAAAGGGGGCCGGTAGTCGGTCAGCCAATAACGGGAAAGCCGGTACACCAATAATGACGCCAGCGCAAATCAAAGTCGTGTACGCTTCACAGATCACGGCTTACTCTCAAGCTTCTGGCCTGGACCCTGACCTTGTAGCCGCTGTTATTTATGCCGAGTCAGCAGGAGACCCGCAGGCCGTGAGTAATAAAGGCGCGGTCGGTCTCATGCAACTGGAGCCAACAACAGCCAATTTGACGCCCGCTCAACTCACCTACGCAGATACAAATATAAAGGCAGGTTGTGTTTACCTAGCTCAACTGATGACTAAGGAGCAAGGTAACGTTCCGGCAGCGCTGGCCGACTACAACGCGGGCCCCTACCACAAAGGCCCTTTGCCGGATAAGACAGTGGAGTACATCAACAACGTGAGCACAGCCTACGCCAGCTTAACAGGTAAGGCCCTTGCTGCCGGTGCGTTTGTCATCACCACCGACTATGTAGCTGATGCGGCGGGAGCGCCGGAAACCGTTGCGGTGTCCGGCACTGCTTTGACGCCGGAACAATATAATAGCATCTATGGTTTCCTTAGTCCGTCGCTGATCATCCATACCAACCTTGAAGATCAACTAGCATGGTTTGACGATCCTGATATCAACTTGATGAGGCACCGCCCCAAGAAAGAGGGGCTTCTGGAAGATTTTCCCGTATCTTTCCAGGTTTACTTTGGGCCAACCCCGAGTTCTTCGCGCTTACCGGTTAGTAGCATCAAATTGAAGGCGTCGATCAATTCTTATGAAAAGTCCATGCAGCATGTCATCTCTAAAGGCAAGACCCGCACTGGCCTCATGGTCGATTTATGGGGTATGCAGCTTGATACCATTACCGGCCAGGGATCTACCGGGTTGATGCAGAATCAATTGGGCGTTACCGATTACATTAGCTTGATGCGCCCGAACGATGAAGCGTTGGCGGAGGTTAAGTATGGCTTTTCCATCCCCTCCACATCCGATTTATTGTTTGAGAACGATAAATCCCTTCAGGCGGACGCTCAAGCCGCAGTGGACGCTGCCGTAAGGCAAGGGTTCGCGACACCGCGAGTACGTGTAGACGGGCAAACTCAACTTGCCCTCAGCCCGAACTCATTCCGGGTCGCGGCGCGGGATGCTTTCGCTGAACTCCTCGCGCTTTTCAAGAATAATGGCACCGTCTGGTACCGCAACGAAGCCTATAGCGGCCTTACTACTCAACAATCCCAAGTCGGTCCCGATGCGTGGTCGCCTACGAACGGGTTGTCAACCTTTCAAACGATGTCGAGTCGTAATGACGTCATGACGCGCGGTAAGGTTCAGATGAACTTTCGCAATGGTGTTTATAGCGGCTATTTCAAGAGTCTTACTTGGACTATGGATGCGAAGAATCCGTTTCGCTGGAACTTTACTTTTGTGTTTGCCGTGGAGAAAACAACACTGAGCTTGAGGGTGGTTTAGGTTTATGGTAGCTGGACAACAGAATATCAATATAAGCGACATCTCCCCGCCAACCGTCAACAACGGTGGAGCGATGACCCTACCTATCCGTTCCGAGAAGGTGTTCCAGAAGGATAGTTCAGGCTCCAATGATCCTCCCGCCAGTTATCACATTGAACAAAGGGTTTTGGCGGCTCTTACCAAGTATGATCAATACGTTACCATCCGCATCAAAGGGCGCACTTCGCAGCTTGGCGAGTTCAATGCATCCTCAACCGCATCATTTCAATTCCTTATCAACCCAGAACAGGCTGCAATTAATCGTCAAACCGTGGATGAGCAAGCGCAAACCAGATCAGGATGGCAGGTCGGCGTTTGGGGTGAAGATTTCATCTCAATCACGCTCAACGGCAAGACCCCAGGCCGGTATTTCACCGCAGGCTTGACAAATAACTATGCTCCCTGGACGCACTCGTACCGTAGCTTAATGGCTTTGGAAATTCTATTTGAAAATAACGGTTGCTGGTTTGAGGGGGAGCAGGTTGAAGGAACATTGGGTCCTTCTACGCGCCGGATTAAAGCTCACCAGGATGTGGAATTGGTCATTGGTGAATTCATCTGGTATGGAATGTTTGAGTCAATGAGCATCAGTGAAGCGGCGGATTCTCCTTATTTAGCGAGTTTTAGTTTAGGATTCACGGCGTGGCGGGAAGAGTTCGCCAAGGGAAGCCCCTACAATATGCCGCCGCTTGGAACCGAACAACAGAAGGGGCATATCCTGCATAACCTACCCGTTCCGCCAGCGCCGCCACAGGGCTTTATCGTAACATCGATGGTACTTAGCGACTCCGGTTCCGATGAACCGACTACCCCCGCCGTTGAACAGGGTTGGTGGAATTCGTCTAACACCGGCATCTTTCTACCGGACGCACCAGCGCCGCCTTCTGGAAAACAATAAAATGCTACCCGCCTTCCTCGCCAAGAGCGTCAATAAGAGTCTCAAGAAGAAGCGATCCCCGGCTCCTAAAGTTCCCTCCAAGACCTCAACAATCAGAAATATCCAGCAGTCGGTGCAGAGCCGGGATGTTATTAAGCAGGCCGCAGACGTCATTGTTTACATTGATGGCCAGGATTACCTGATCAATCCCTACCTGGGAATTGCCGGTCAAGCCATTCCGTTGAACAACTTCGTGAATAGCTGGCAGTCTAGTTACGCTACCGACATGATGACGCCAAGCGGCACTCTAACCCTCATGGTGCCGATCCAAGACGATCATCTATTTAGAGGGCCGGGTGGTAATAACATTCTGAAGACGATGGCGGAGATTCGGGTTTTTGCAAAGGGGTATTACTTTTCGGTGAACCAGAATACGCTCTACCACCAAATCTTCAAGGGGTTCATCACATCCATTAACTACAACATGACCGGCAAGATGACGACGATTTCAATTAGTTGTTCAGGGGCTCTTGGGATGTTGGAGAAGATGCAGGTGGAGTTATCGCCGAGCGTTATGAGTTCATCGCCGCAGGAGATGGTTGGTTTCACATCCACCAACTGGAATTTCGATCCCTACCAAGCTATCGCTTGGGCGTTTCTCTACTCCTCAATGATCGATGGCTTCGTGAACGACTCGTTAGTGCAGGCTAGGATGGACGGTACCAGCGTTTATGCGGCGGCCATGAGCAGTCCGTACATTGCTAAATGGCAGGCCCTGCTTTATGACATAGCGCGGGATGTTCACATCTTCGGTTGCCAGAATGTGGTTGACATTCTTCAGCAGATCAAGAAGAACACCAAGCCCTCGGATGCCGCCAATGAGTCGTTTAACAAACAGAATATGGGCGCGGTGGGGGATCTTATCAGCACTTTTTCAGAGACCGTGACCCACGCCAACCAAAATGATTTTTATGAGCGTCTCAGGCATTATATGCCTGATATGGGTATCAGCACGATTCAACTCCTGAATGGCCGCACGACCAGCCGCCTGGAGCGTCTTCGTTATATGACGGAATTGATCGGGTTTGAAGCATACCAAGACATTGATGGGGCGGTGATCATAAAGCCACCGCTCTACAACTTGGATGTGATGATGTTGGAACCATCCGCCGACTCCGGCTTCACTCCCCATTCGTCTTTGAAGGACATGACGGACGCGACGAATCCCTTTGTCGTCCAGTTGAGTGAGATTAGCTCTGAGTCGGAAGTAGAGGATGAGGCAGCCGTGAAGGTCACACGCATCACCGCTAGAGGATCGTACTGCGCTCAATTCAGTACCGGACTTCCCTCTAATCTTCAACCCACCGCTGAGGATATTGACATTGCAAAACTTTCCCAATTTGGTCTTCGCACGGAGAAGCCGGTTGAATGCCATTGGTATGAGAATGGCGATCCGCACGCCGTCTACGCCTATGCCGCGTCGGAGATGGCAAAGGCGAATCGCGCCTTCAGAACCTATTCGGTTGTCATACCGATGCGCCCTGAACTGAAGCTGGGCTTTCCTATGTACTTTCCGCATAAAGATTGCTACGGCTATATTCGGAGCGTGTCAATGAATTGGGTGCGCGGATCGGCGGCCACAACGTCAATTACGGTGGATAGCTTACGCCGCCGCCCATTATTTCCAGTAGATCAACCCGTCACCGATCCGGGGCCTAATCAACACCCAAAGACGATCCGGTTGATGACGCCGCACATCAATCTTATTAACAAATTGACTACACCTCCCAAGGGAACGGAACATGATGCCGCTGGCCATACGTGGGTTGCCGCTCACCAGCCGGGATGGGGTGTCCTGCTTCCATTAGTAAGCACCTTACCTTTAGCTACACCCGTATCGGCGCAGGAGCGGCAGATGATCGCTGCGCGGCAGGCGGGAACCGACTATGGTATAAACTCAGACGACACCACGTTGTGCTGGCGTATTCAGCCGGACACGGACACGCCCGCAGGTTTGACGGAGACGATGGTGGATGGCAAGGTGGTGAAGTCTCCCGCGATACCGGGCAAGCCGCTTTTTGATAAAGAGATCCCACTGAGTGAGGCATACTACAACGCTCTCCGTGGTGCCCGTCCTTACACTGACGGAAAGGGTTATGAAGTGGTTGGGCCGTTCCCGTGGGGGCGATTCAAGTCTTTGAAGGAAGCGCTGACTATTTTTACGATCCAAGACGCTTTGGGGGAGGGTACTTCGGCGTCGTCCGCTATTCATCCGGTTAACGAGGGAGCGGATAGCTTAACGGATGCCGCAGCTTTTCTTTTCACCGGCGATTCCGTGGCCGCTGTCACGGATAGCGCACTTACATTAATTGGTAATCTTGAAACTCAGACTGCCCTCATTAAAAACTACAAGGTTTTTGAGTTGTCTTATGAGGGTTCAACCGGCACCACCACTGGGGCTCCGCCATCCACGCTCACCGCCAACACTCCAACACCCCCAAAGGCGGCAACGGCAGAGGCCGTTGCCAAGACAATGGTTTCACACACGCCGACTTTCACTTCTATCTTCAAGTCTATTATCCACTCTATTCCGCTTTCGTGGGTTACCGCCGCCTTTAAGAAGTCTAACCAAGATGAGTGATTTCAATACCAGAACGAGTGCCCTTGAACTCCGCCGCGACGTGGAAGAATTTCAGATCTTCATGGCGGATGTGCTGACCATCGACTACGAGCGCATGGTTTGCACGATCTTGGATATTCGTTCCAATGTCCCTTACCAGAACGTCCGTTACTTACCGGCAAACCACTCCTCCGCTGAGAGTACCGACGCACAGATGCCGGAACCGGGCAGTAAGTGTTATGCCGCTCATATTTCAGCACACGCCGGATTCTCCGATGTGGCGATTCTTGGTTGGGTAGCTTCAGACATAGGTAGGGCGCAGCAGGGCATAGCGATCAGGGATGTTGATGCAAAGGATCTACAGGGCTGGAACCAGCGCGTGCGCGGCAGCTACCGGAAAGCCTACCCCGGCCAACATACGACAACCAACTCCCATGGTTACTCCGAACGCCACGATGACGGCTGGGACCGCTTGGCCGCCGACTTCAGCCGCGACTACCTGGACCCAGATACCCGGACCTGGGCGCATACCACGTCGCGCGTCGTCGGCTACAATGACGGCTCAACCACCTTTGAAGGGCCTATTAACCGCCCCGGTGGCGTCGGCTTAGGTGCTGAGGTTCTACCGGATGGCAATACCCGGCAGGTAGTCTACCTCTCACCCGGCGCGGTCGCTACAGATCGCTACGTGAGCGGGAAACAAGACGTGATCGCGTTGGTTGAAAAGACAGAAAAGATTCAGGAGTTCGCTTTGGATTTCCCGATCCCGGTTGAGGTCATTGGCACGGCTTTCATGGATCAGGCGCTTGGCACCACCGCCGACGCCTGGGGCCGGACAACGGTTCTTGATACGATTCCACATCCCACCGTTCCAGGTGGTACGTTAGAATCGGCGGTCAGCTACGATAGTCAATCGTTCATCATTAACCAGAATTGGGATCATCCCTATGACAGCACCGCTAAGTCCGTGGGGCCGACAACCGCCGAAGGCGTCACACCCTGCCGCCGTGGCTACATTATTGAGCGGTCGCAAGGCACGCTGGTGGGCTCCAATGTCTTCGACCCAACCACCTACGGCCAAGTTCTGAAGCCGGTGATCTTCCCCTACAGCAAGCAAGGCCGCTTCGCAACCGATACCCACTCAGGTTACCTGCCTGTCGCGGCCTCAACGGACCACAGTGAGACGCGGCTAGCCGCCAGCGCCTACTCCGTCCGCTTCCCGCACGAGGCCAATACAACGCGCTGGGACGTCACGAAAGAGGGAATGCTTCTGGTGGAGGTCGGCTCCACGCTCCCGAAGGAGAACAACCCGCTGCTACCGCAAGGAAACTATGAGCATCCCCACGGCGCGGGCCGGTCTGTTGAAGCTAACTTAGTCGGCAGCTTGAAGATGGTGATCGGCAAGAACCGGGACGAGGAAGAAGCCATCGATTTACAGGCTTTGGGCCAGACGGTCATCCGGCTTGGTGCCGACGATACTTCCGCACCCAACGTCGATAGAACTGTAAAACGCGACTTATCTACGCAGATGCGCGGGCAAAGCGACCGGGTTCTCCCACGGACCCTGCAATATTGGAAGCCCTCGATCCCGGCTGGCGATGCAGTTAATCTGGCTGCCAAGCAAGGCATGGAGAATATCAGCTTACGCGGCGCATTCGATGGTGGTACTGTTCTTCGCCTGGGGGCGCGTAATCAGAACTCACGGCGGCGGCATTTGATAAATGGGTACATAGACGGGCCGGGTGTTAATCCATATGATGTCAATGACGCCAGCCGGATAGACTCCAAGACCTCAGGACGCCCGATTTATGGCGTCGGTGATTCGGTGTATCAATTTCATGATCTAACCCAAGCCGGTAAGCCGCAAGTGGGTCAGCTTCCCTATTATTGGTCCGGTTCGCCGGTCGCCAACATGGATCAGGCGGGGCTTTCGTTGGATCTCCACCTCGTGCGGGACGCCTTGTTGCGGATCGGGAGGAACCCCACATCCGGGCAAAGCCTGCTGTTGGATCTAGCTGGGGGAATTGCGGCGGCGGTCGGTATGGATACTCAAAATCGGTCGCTGACTGCAACGCTAGATGGTGGCGTTGAGTTGGTGATCGGCCCGAACAAACAGCAGAAGGGGTTGCGCCTGGAGATTCGTGGCGACGTAGACTGGACCATCCAAGGCAATTGGCAGGTAAATGTCACGGGTGACATTGTGATGGAAAGCACCGGCTTGTTTCAGACGGCGCGAACGGATATAGTGACCAAAGCCCAATGCCAGCACCATATGGCGTTGACCAGCATCACGCACGAATCGCCGGAAATCCTGCATAACCAGGGCAGCTTCGCCGGAAGCACCACGGACAATATCTAGCGTCTTCTTTTATCCAAGAAGCTCTCAGCCGCCACCATCAGAGGTATCAGCAAGGCCCGCATTTGCGAATCCGGGGCTATGACTTTCTCATCCTCACCACCAGGGTTTTGAGTGATCTTTTCATTGAGGAACCGCACGGCCTGACAATCCGGGCCGCCCAACGCCTCACAGAGATCGCGGTACTCACCTAGCGTTTCTGGAGCTTCGTCCCCATCTTCGTCCAGCCTCATTTAATTAGCCGCCCGAACAACTTCGACCGCCTTTTCAAGCTCATCGGCCCACGCCAGAAATACCTCCGGATTTGCTACTAGAACCTCAAGTTCCATCGGGAAGAAGCTTTCTACGAACTGTTTAGCTACATTAGGAATAACCTTGATTGGCAGGTCATCCGTCTCGTAAGACAGATTACCAAATGCTTTACGGATTTCTTCTCTAAACCACTTAACTAAAGACAGCGCCCCACTCGGAGTGTTAGCCACGGCGGAAAGGTTTGTTCCAAAATTCATCACAACGCGGCGTTTTTTTTTAAGGATCTGGAAGGAAGCATAACAGCCACCCCGATCCCCGTCCGTCAACGGGACGGATCGGGGATATTCGCCAGTAGGACCAATTTTCATACCCGCATTCTAACAACTTTATTCCAGCCCATTAACTTCCCGTTCTTCCAATGTGGGAACGTTAGCGATATCAAATCCAATTATTTCCGTGACCGGCGACCTGACCGGCTACGCTCAAAAAGTGATGGCGCAAGCGGCGGCGATGGCCGCGCAAGGTCCGGTGGCCGACAAATCTAATTTGTGGCCCATGCAACTGCTGGGCGCTGCCGACCGCAAGATCTTGGCGGGGACGTCCAACATTGAGGCTGGCTTTCATCAAGTGCTTCAGGGCGGCCAGTTCCTGGAGCGTAATCTGGGTGACGCTATGTCTGAGATCCAGAAAGAAAAGAAGCGCATTGAGGACAACATCACGCACTGGTTAGGATTAAACCGGCTGGCAATCGACGGGCAATTATCCGACCACCCACGCGCCATCAAATTCATCGCGGACAGCATTCAGTTCGTAGATGAGATTCAAAAGTGCATCAAGGACACTTACGCGCTGGTGGCGGCGATGCAGGCGAACATTCAAATGCTGCTGGCTATCGAACAGCGCATGCTCCAGATGATCCAGGCGAATATCAACTCCATCGCCAACCTGCTGAGTGAAATCTGTAACTGGGGTCTTCCCAGTCTGCTGTCCATGGTGGCGCAGCTAGGCAACTTGTTTCATTTCAACGGCTTCAATTTCAACCTGCTCGCTGGCTTCAACATCTTGAATAATCTGAACCTGAAGCCAAATTTGACGTTCGGTTTTTCCTTCAACCAATGTATTAAGCGGAGCGCTAACTTCTCCGGCTTCTTTGGCACCCTGAGCAACATGGTGAATGCCGACGTATCCACGTTGACGTTCACCGTACCTTCCCCGCTGGGTGGTTACTATGGCGACCCCAACCAGTTCACGGCTCCCGACTACATCGCGAAGATGCGGGCGACCAGCACGCCCGTCTTCAACCCTAACGTTGCCGCCAGCAGCAGCAGCACTCCCTCATCCCTTCCGGCACCGGCCTCCATCATCTCCAATTACGCCCTCACGCCCGCCTCATACGAAAGCAATATCGTTTCTATTGTTCCGGCGTTGCAGCCCGCCATGATCCAGCCATCCACCCTGCGGTCGCAATTGCTGAACTTCGTGACGTTGGGTGACGTTGTGGCGTCGAACTATGACCCGAATACCACGGCGGCTTGGTTGTTCTACCTGAACCTGAATCGCACAGGGCGCGGCGGTCAGTGGATCAGCGCGTACGAAACCGCTTATCAATCGCTGGTTACGCCCTCCCTGAACTACCTTGCCGCCACGCCCGTCCCGTGGAACCAGGTTCTAGGCTCAACCACCATGAACGATTCGCCGCCCGCCATCCCCTTGATCCCCACGCTGCAAGCGGACACGACGCGGAACCTCCTCTGGAAGCTTTCTTACGTTGAGGCTTCCTTGTTGGGCTACCCGCGCAACTCCTCCTGGGACGCTGGGGCTGATACGCTTTATACGTCTTCATTTACGCAAGCTGCGTTTGATTACCTCAGCACACCCTTGGTGGCCGGGGCCCCTACCACCACGACGATGTTAGGCGTTGGCACAGCAGCCTACCCGGTAAGCGCCACCTATCCAACGGCCATAGCGGGTAATCTTACCCAAGTGATCGCATTGGCGACGGTCAATATCGCCAATACGCCAAGCTACCAGAGCAACCGGCCTCAGTTCCGCTTCACCTACGATATGTTCGCGCAAGCTACGCTGGTGGATCGCTACTCCCAGTTCTGGCGCGACTTCAACGCCAATCTGGTATCGCTTCTCGCGCAAGATCCTTACGTGATTTCTTACGTGGTCAGTTATGTCGCCACGCTGAACGGCGCGGTGAACCCGCTGGCCGATCAGACGGCTTATAACCAGCTTGAGGCTGACGCCATATCCAGGAACCGGACCTGGAGCTTTGGGTCCAACCTCCCGCTGATACCGGAAGCGCTGGTAAACACGGCCAGCTACCCTAGTCCCACGGCGGAAAATAACGGCTGGACTTCCGGCACCTTGAACGCAACGGCTTTCCTTTCACGGCCCGATATTCAGGCGCAAACCCTGCCCGTTCAGATCGCCATGCTTCGCACGAATCAGAGTTATGCTTCTTTGTTATCCACCCAGGCAAACGTCCAGAGCGCCGTGTCTGATGCATTAGCACAAGCGAACGCTGGCATTCAATCGATAGGGCTCTCCGGCTGGAGCATGGAAACGAACGCGGTCATTGCCGTGCAGCCGGGGGCGACCGGTCAAACCGTGGCCTTCGGTCAGACTGATTTCGACCAGACCGGGTATATTCAGGACTCCGAAACCGTCGTCGTCCCACAAAGCAACACGTTCATCGTGACCGCCAGCCTTGCTTTCGATCCCACGGGAAGCATCGGGACCAGAACCGTCAACCTGCTTCAGAATGGCGTCGTACAAGCCACGGCCTATGGCGATAACACGAGTATTGATCCGTTTACGGTTCAGTTCTCCACAATCATGGCCGCGAATACCGGCGACATCCTGCAAATCCAGGTGCTTCATTCGCTCCCGACCTCACAGAACTTGCTTGTGGGAAGTTCCTTCATGGGGCTGATCGACGTGAGCGCCACACCTACGAATACGACGGTCATTCCTTCGGCACCGGCCAGTTTGGACGGCAGCACCGGCTTTAATAGCGGAACGGCATTCCCGGTTCTCAGCGCGGTATTTGTCGGCTCGGACGGGAACATCTACCCGATCAACCCCGCCAGCACGGCAGTGGGGCAGATACCGCTTGCTGACGGCATAGCCTTGGCTGCTTCCACCGCCGCAGGTGAAGCCATTCAGGTGGCTGTGGTGTACGGCGCTCGTTTTCCAACGGTGGGTACGACGTGGATGCCGGGGGGACTCCTTTACGTGGGGGCGGACGGCACCTTGACACAAGACTACGCCACCATCTCCACGACCGTCCGGTGGATCGTCTGCATCGGGCGGGCGGTGACAGCGACCAGTTTCATCTATGAACCGCACATTCCGACCAACTATGTTCAGAAGTTTTGATCACTTTGTGTCCACAGCGGAGGTATTAACCAACATGATTGTCCTCACGTTTGAACACCCTAAACAGTACGAATTCCTGAAGCACGTGTTTGAGAGTTACGTGCGCGGCGGGCTGCCCACGGACGAACTACCAATCGCCGCCGATACCTACATGCGGATCATGAGCGCCCAAGACATCCCGGTTCAACAGAGCTTGGGGAAAGCATCGATCTCTGAGATCGGACCCAAGGGAGTTACGTTGGAGTTCCCGGAAGGTAGTTGATAGTGTGTGCCCGCGCCTTTCCCGCGCGTGTGGTACGTTAATCAAAGAGTGGATAACAGTCTCGTCATCGCCATTATTGCCAGCGTTACCACGGCTAGCAGCACGGCTGGAGTAGCGATCACGGCACTGGTGATCTCAAACAAAAGAATCGACCGGGTGGAAGCCGCTTTGGATCGATTTGGCGCAAAATTAGAATCGATAGATACCCACCTTGAGATGCTGACCGGTTCAATCCACGATCTTGACAAGCGCCTCTCCCTCCTCGAAGACCGGATTCTCAACCGGCCCCAATAGATCCACGTTCCCCGACTTCCCGGATACCTCTTAGGGGGATATCCACGTGGAAGACGAACAGCTTCTTGACATCTGCCTGAAGGTGACCGGCGCTTTTGAAGGCGGCACACCGCGTTACGACGCCGTGACCGGCAACTTCGACGGTCAAGGGATGTCCATTGGCATCCTGCAATGGAACATGGGCCAGGGTACTCTCCAAAAACTCCTGGGCGAGATCGGCGCATCCATGGGCTGGATAAAAGCCCGAGCATTCTTCCCTCTCTGCAATATTGAAGCGTTGGCGCTCATGTCGCCGCGCGTGGGGATCGCCTATGCAATTGAGCACTTCCTGCATGTTGGCAACAATCGTGTTCTCAGCTTACTATCAAGCATCGCTTGGAAGCTTTTTCTTAACACGCCAGAGTCCATCGCCGCGCAACGGGCCTATGCCACCAGCACGGTATTAAGATCAGCGCATCTGTTGGCTAGGAGGTTTGTGCCGGAGGCTGCCAATAGCACCCGCGTCATCGCGTTCTTCTTCGATGTCGTCACGCAAGAAGGTTCCATGCGTACCGTTGAACCTATTGAAGGCCCTGCCAGTAGCGGGCCTGCTCTTTATTACGCCGCCACGGAGAACCTTGCCTGTACTGAGAGGTGGCGCTCCGTCGTCGGCACCGATCTACTGGCGCAGAAGCTACTCTACTACGCCTATGAACGGGCAAAGCTTGGCAACCCAGAGTATATGTGGGATGCGCTGGCCAGACGCGGCACGATTGCTACGCGCGTGGGGATCGTCCACGAGACGCCGATTGATTTGACCGCCGTTTTGGACTAGCGTTCAGGCTCATCCCTGCCTAGAACCATCAACGCATACTTCACTTCCGCCGCGTCATGGCATTCTTTGCCGCAGACAACGCCAAACTCCTTGTGGTGCATAAAAAGACGAGGTTTGTTCTGATCGTAGCGGATCGCAGTGCCGCATACCGGACAAAAGAGATTTACGATACCGGTGTGCATTCCGTTCGCTAGAGACGCTTGGGTTGGCAGGTAGGTATCGTAAAAGCTAAGTCGTGACGCTTTCAAGTCTATCGGCCAACACGAGGGGATCTATTCGAAAGTCTGATCCCCATCGCGTGACCGGGATCAAACCCGATTTGACCTGCGCGTAGAACGCCGTTTTTTCGATATTAAGAATTTTCATCGTCGCGGCGCTGTCAATGTAGCCAGTTATTTCGCATAGCTGCGCGGGGATGCTCTTTGCTGAGGGGACTAATGGCGTGGGCGCTACCACGGATCGGTCTGCTCGTTTTTGTTGCTTCAACGGCTTTGCCATACGCTTGATTATATCAGGAAGTCAAACCCGCGTGTTGCCGTAGATCCTATCCTCCACGAAGTCAACGGTAAGAACGAAAGGCGCTTGCGGAGCCGCGCCTGGGTCGGGCGGCATGGAAACCGTGAGCCGCCCGTTGGCCCAACTCGCTTCGCTAGCCAGGAACCCGGCCTCCTGCGCGAAGGGATTGTTCGGATAGGCGTTCGTATCGGCCATATAGAACAGCATCCATAAAGGCAGGAACGATTGGGTGGCATCCACGATGGCAAGAGACGCTCTTGAAACGATCACTAACGCCTGCGCCGGGAAGCTAGGCAGCGGGCCGCGCGTGGTGCTGGCTCCCTCCGATGACCAGGACGCCACCTCCGCTATGTTCTTCACCCCCGCCGTGTAAAAGTACCCGTCGGCGGCGAACCCATGATGGCTCAAGGAGATAGGGGTGAAAAAGGAATCCTGATCCTTCTGAAAGATGAGCAGGGATGCCAGGGTCGGTTGGTTTAGGTAGTCGTAGGTGATCATTCTTTCCCGAAATGAACTTTCTTCTACTTAATAAGAGGGGTATCGCTTTTGCTCACTAATGCCGGTTCGTCACGCACGCTCGACCCAAGCACCCGCTCTTTTGTTGGAGTTACCGGACTGCATGATAAGAAGTTGTCCGATGCCGACTTAAATCTCATTCAATCCGTGCAGGACTTGAAGCGGCAGCAGGTGTTGGGCGACCACGTGTGTTCAGGTGCATTGACCTACGCGCCTTTCATCTTTTCGGCGCGAACCATCTGGCCGCAATCCTTGAGCTTCACAGTCCCTGCTTTTGACGCTTTGGTAAATGGGCAAGTGGTAACGGTTGGCGGCAATCTATCCAACAGTCTTTCCCTCAATTCCGTTGTTATTCCCCCGCCTGTCTTCTGGTCTCCCGGCTCAACGTCGCCAGCCGCTTCCATTTACATTACATTCGTTGAGTTCTGGTATCAGCGGGTGGAAGCCATCGCAGGCACGGGCTACTACAAAGATCCGGGGACCGGCCTTCTTTACTACTACCCGAACGGCTGCGTCAACGCGGTGGTGGCCAACATGATCTCAAACGACTCCATCGATCCCTTCCAAGGTGTCGAAACAACGGAACGAGCGCAACTGCAATGGGCCATCAGAGTCCAAGCCGTCGATCTTGCTTATGACTTCACCAAGTATGCTTTCGGCCTGGACCCAGGCGCAACGACGGCGGAGACGGTGTATGGACAGGCCAGCCAAGCCGCGCCCTCCAACGGTTCACCATACCAGTTCACCAATATGGGTGGCCTCACGGGTGACACCGGCTTATGGCGTAGCGGCAATGGCAATTACCTGAATGAACTGGGTTCGATGGACGGTTACAGCTATGCGCTGCCTTTGGCTGTCATCTTTCAGCGAAATACCGGCGTCTATTCACCCGATCAAAACCCTTTCGGTTCGGCCAACCCCACCGTTGCCGGGTCAGGAACCTTAGCAAGTGCTTTCACCGCGCGGTATGACGGTAAGTTCGCGGATCTGGTATTTCCCGAAGATGTGGTAGACACCCGTTCCGTCATCGCGCTAGCAGGATGGGATAACAAGCTCTTGCTGCAAGGCGGCTTCGTCGATGTGATATCAGGCAAAACGCAAATTGCTCTGGCGCGTGGTCAGACGCCGGGGAGTCTCTCCAGCGCGGTTGGCTCCATACTGGATTACACGATCACGGTTGCGCCCACATCGGTCGCTAACACGAACACCATTGGCGCGTTTGACGGCTACCGCAATGGCTTCTCTTCCGCCAGCTACACTTCCTATAGTTGTCAGGCCATCACGGTCGATCAGAAGAGCACGGGATTGGCGGGATCGCCTTGGGTATTGAATGACAGCTTCGTAATCACCCTACCGGCTGGGGTGGGGGCCACGATTGAGTACGCGCAAGTGCAGGGCTTGGTGAATGACGCGGTGAACAACATCAGGACGCCGGTTCTATTTCTCTCCGGCCAGGTCACAGTCAGCGGCTTGGGCACGAAATCCATCACGGTTCAGTTCGTCAAGAATCTCACTGGAACCACTTACGATCCCGGCATGAATCCGCTTTATGTCACGCTTGGCCTTGCGTATGTGGCGAACGGCGGCATGGATCTGGTTCAGATTCCGGCTTACGTTTCGGGCGGCACACTGAAAGACGCTAGCTCCGGGAAGACGATCCCGGTATTCGGCGTCTCTACTTATCAGGTGTCGGCGAATCTTCCGATTCTCACCAGTAACTTGGTCAGCCCTACCTTGCCCGCGCTCACCAGCGTTTCCGCTTATGCTTACAACCCTGGCTACAGCAACATTGTCTTCGGCACGCGCATTGGCATCGCGTTTCTGGGATCGAACGGGACGGCCTCCGTGGATTCGGCGGGCAATCCCTCCACCACCTTTGCTTTGAGCAGGACTGGTTTGAATACCACCTTGACCGGCCTGTACGTGGTGAGCGCCAGTGACATGGTAACTGGGAAAGTCTACCCGATCATCAACCGCTCCATCTCCGGCCTCTACTTTACACTTCAACTTGAGGGCGCGGTAGCGGCCACCGCCGTCATCGTAGCCGTGTTCCTGGCTGCCGATACCGCCCAACTCTCCTACACGGCTCCGGTGAAAGCGGTCACTCTGCTGGAAGAAACCGTGATTGCCGGTACCGTCACCGATATAACTCTTCAGCAAGACCCCCGAGTTTCCGTGGTTTCGGTGAAGAATTATCCATCGGATCATAATTCGGTTGTTCTTGCCACCACCAGCGGCATGCTGACCGGCATAGCGGGCGATGACATCAACAAACTCATTTGGGTGAAAGACACCAATGGCAATTACAACGCCGTTCAGATCGCTAGCGCCACCTTCGCGAACGGTTTTGTGACTTTGAACGTGCCGCCTAGCGTCAATCTGGAAGTGCAGCCCTTCTTTGTTGTCGCCGCGCTGCTTCCCGCCTTCACCAGCAACAGCCAACTCACGCTCATTGAGAGCTACGTTCCTTACCAAGGCGAAGGATTGACGGCGCGGGATTATGAGATTCTTTCAACCGATGGGTTTGCCTTGGTGACTACTAACGGCACGGGAACCGCGCCGGTACCGGGGCTAAGGGACATCTACCCGTACAACCGGGAGTTCCCCGTCGCCTCAGCGCTTCCGGCGCAGGTTGCTTGGAGCGATGCTACGTTATTGAATCAACCGGTCGCCAGCTTCTTCGATTCCAACTTCGTCGCCAAAGCCTTCAACAACGTGGAACACACGTTTGAAGTTCCGGCGCATACCAACGATTTCATTCAGCCGATTAACGGCGGCAAGCGCAAGAGCTTCCAGCTATCCATCGCGGGCGGGCGCGGTTATGCGAGGGCGATCCCACATTTTGGGTTTGCTATTCAGCCGGTCAATGCGAAAACAGCCTTGGGTGTCGATGTGACGTCCACGGTGGCAGCGGTCACCCTCTATGTCAATAACGGGACTGGGAACGACTCTAATGACGGCTTAACGCCCGCTACGGCGCTTCTCACCATCGGCGCGGCTCTTGAGGCGCTCCCCTCCGTACTGAAGCATCCTTGCTCCATCCAACTAGTTGCAACGGGCCTGCCTTACTTAATGTCGTCCCTTTCTTCATCATTACAGGTGGTAGCTTTGGGCGACGGGTTAATCCGCCAAGCCAAATACTACGCCTTGGGCGTCATCGGCTTTCAGATTCAAGGCTCCGGGCGGCTGGTCATCACAGCGCAAGCGGGTACCACCGGCGTCGTTACGATTGATGCCACGGGATTTGCGGGCTTCGGTGATGGGCCGACATCAGCTTTCTTCATCGATAATAGCCGGGTGCTTTTTAACCAGATTGCATTTGAAGGTTTCACCAGTCCAGCGGTGAAAGGACTTGACGCCGATGTGGAATTTGTCAATTGCGTATTCACTGGTAACCTCACGGCGGGTAGCTTCGAACAGGGCTCCACAATTATCGTGAGCGGTGGCACGATCACGTTAGGGAATGCAGGTACCGGCTTCATATTGAGTGAGTCTGAGTTGGATGCGTCCGCCGTGACACTAACTGTTCAGGCCGGTGCGGCTCCAGGCGCTTTCTTTGTCGCAGAACGGGGCTCCAGCTTGACGTTGATGACGCATGGGCCATCTGAAGAAATCAATATGTCCGCTGGTGTCGTGATCGCGAATGCTGAATTGAATTCGTCCGTGGTAGTTTCAGCCGATTTCTCCAGCCAAGGGACGGCCACGATTTCAAAAAACTCAGTTCTAGCGAGAACTGTGGCTGTCAATCCATTTAACGGAGGGGTCACGTTGGATTCGTCGTCTTCTGTCTCCACCAGTCTTTAGGTAATTTATGAGCCTCGCCTTAACCGCCAGTTTCGCTCCGCAAACGAACTTATCCCTGCCCTTGGCCCAAAGCGCCAGCAAGCCAGGACTGGCGGTGCGCGTCGTCTCAGCCGGATCTGGCACGTTAGGCACCTTGACTGCTTCAGGACAAGCCGGAACAAAGGTAAGCTGGACGCTTACACAGAATCCTGCCTGGGTCACGCTTGTCGTCGATCCAACTACTCTCATTGCGACGTTGATCTTCTCAAACGCCCAGGCGCAAGCAACGGCGTATCAGTTCTTCCTTAGCGCAACCGATGGCACAACCACCGTAAACTATCCCTTCTTCCTGGAAGTTCGCGTACCGCTTGCCTTGGCCGCGACCAATGGCGCGACTACTTTTTCGATACCGTCCTACGACAACACGGTGGCCGACATTGTGTTTCAAGGCGTCGGCCTGAACGGTGGCATTGACCAGGGAGTCCAATTTATTACACCAGCAGCTATCCCGGCTGGCATGAAGTTCATCACGTCGAACGGTAATTCGATGGCGCTGCGCGTCAACGAATCCTCCGCCGCCAGTGTCTCAGGTGGTGCCATCCTGTTCACCGGCAGCCCGGTCTCCACCAACATCGCCCTACAAGCCTACAAGCAAGGAACTTTCTACGACAATCCGACCCGTTGTTTCACGTACAACGTCACTCTGGAAAGCCTGACGGCCACGCAGGGAGTGTTAGATGTTGGCGTGACGGTGAGCTACAACACTTCTCTCAATGCTTTTCAACTCACCAGTTACCTTGACTTCCTGAATGGCCAAGCACAAGCCGTCGTTTATGAATGGGACACCACAGGCACGGCTACAGGCAACATCACAGCCGGGGGAACCCCCACCGATACCTCAATGACGTGGGTACCGGCCACGGCTGGAAACGTGGGATTCATCCTTAAAGTCAAGAATGCCGCCAACAATCTGGTCATCGGTGAGACAGTCATCAACCCAACGCTCAATACCACACCCGGAATCCCCTGCTTGAATGCGTTGGACGCGATCAAACTGAGTTTCGTCAACTCTGTAGAGCGCGGTTACGCCGGTGATTCGCCCTCCATAACCATTTCCACGCCCGCTGACGAACTGGGTCCAACGGAAACGGTCACCGTAAATTTCGTGGTGAACACAGCCAGCGTCCTGGAAGGCGCGGCCACGCTACCCGTGACCTCCGTAACGTTGACCGCCGCCGAGCCTTCCGCGAGTGTCGCGCTCACAATCCCCCCGTCCACTTTTAATCAGAAGTGGATCTTAACCGCTTCCGCCGCGAATGCCTTGACCGGGGCAACCCGCACCGGCTATGCGCAGGTGGTGTTTGAATCAAATGGTGGTCAACCGCTTGCGATCACCTCTTCGGCGGGCACCTCCCTGACCTCCAACGTTGGTCAGGCGATACCGCCGATCTCCCTCACCGCTACCAATGGTGGTATGTCGGTGGCAGGCGTAGCATTCTCCTTATGCGGGGCACCGGACGGGCTCTATATCAACTCCTCCGGCCAGTTGACGGGCAATGTCCTTCAGCCAGGTACTTACACATTTACTTTCTTGGCGGACAAACTTGGCTACGCCCGCAGCTACTCTTCCCCCATCACTTTGGTAGCCAGCGCCTTTGCTTCGCCGCTAGCGATCACCGATGCAATTCCCAGTGTGGCATCGCTCCCGGACAATACACAATTCAATGTGAACTGGGGCTACTCCGGTACGCCTTTGACCTTGAATCTGCTGCAAGGCTACACGGTGCGGTCAGTCTTGGGCACAACGACGGCGGCCACCTCAGAAGTGGGCTCATCCGTTCTCACGGTCTATGGCAGCAGCTTCTATGGCGATGCCTACTCGATCCCAGCTTTAGTGCTGTCGTCCTCCATCCTGGCGCTTGGTCCGCTGCTGGATGCGGTCACCATTGGCATCATTGACGAATTCTACAACTTGGCGCTCAACTGGAACCCGCTAACGGTTGATGGAACTTATCAGGCGTACAAGGCATGGAATATCTGGCTCAAAGCTCTCCCGAACGGGATTGCCGCGCTTCAATCGATCAATGGTAGTTTACCGACCGGCCTGGAACCGGCTGGCGCAACACCCGATTCACGTGAATTCGCTACAACGCTCTCCACCGGTGACTGGCAGGTCAGCATGCAAGCGCTCACGTCTAATACGGCGGTGGCGGCGAATGCTCTTGGCTGGGACAACCCGCACAACTTCCCGACCGCCATCACCGCCGCGTCCATTCTTTTTGACAACCCCACTTTGTTGCTGGGGCAAACGGTCACCATCAGCCTGAATGCGGATTACATCGGCGCGGATACCTGGCAAGCGATCTACCCGGACGGCTCTACCTCAGGCTGGATGCCGATCTCAGTGAAGAGCATCGCCAAATCGTTTACGATACCCGGAAGCACGCCTATCGTGATTCAAACGCAGCGGGATTATTCAAGCGCAAATCCATCCGTGAAGCTTCGCCGCCAAGTCGCTGTCACCGTCTTCGTGATGAACCAGCAGTATACGGCTGTAGGAGCCGCCAACGACCTCACCGGTTCGCTAGGCATCGGCGGCGCGGCTGGCTTTGAGATCACCGACGCCAGCAACACAGACGCGGCGCTGGCTCCATACGAAGTTGTGGTTCGCGCCTTGGTTCGCGACATGGTATCGAACGAACTGAAGGTGATGATCGCCACGTCACGCACCGCCGATGCCAGTTCTCTCCTTGGCACGATGGCGGTTGATGTGTTCCCGATCCGGGGGCGTCCCCGTATCAAGGATTTGGTCGATCCCACGCTTTATCTTTCAGCCTCCATGACCCAACCAGGCAATCCGGTCAAGATCGCTACCAGCACGCTGCCAAACATTATCGTAGGCAAGCCGATGAGCGATTTCCCGTTATCGGTTGTGGCCAATTCCGGGGTGGCTCCTTTTAGTTGGTATGCCGATGGGCTGCCTTTTGGGATCAACTTGAGTTCGAACGGAACACTGACGGGCACGGCCCTGGCGTTAGGGTCTTTCCCCATCACTTTGGTTGTGATGGATTCCAATATTCCAGCCTTTATCGCCAATACCATGCTGACGCTCGTGGTCGAAACCGATCTGGCCCTCTTGACGACAACACTTACGCCAGCGTCCACGACTGTACCTTACACGGTGCAGGTGGGCAGCAAGGGTGGCTTGCCGCCGTATGCCTGGGAGATCGTGAGCGGAGCGCCGCCTCTCGGCTTAAGCATCAACACCGCCACAGGCATCCTATTCGGTACGCCTGCCACTTACAATTCCACGACCGACTTCCATAAGATATTCGGTTTCACGATTCAAGTCACGGATGCTATCGGCGCGATGGCTTCCGGGGCCTTGACAATGACGCTCGCTCCAGCAGCGCTGCAATTCGGAGCGGCGGATCAGAGTGAAGTGTTCGTGAATCAAAAGTTTGAGTTGGCGATTCCTGTTTTCGGCGGCGCAGCGCCTTATAATCTAGCCAGCTTCACCGACGACGGGACCATCGGAACCGGCCTTCAAGTGGTGAATCCGCAGATCATTGCGTTACCCGCTGGTATTGAGCCACCCACACTGGCGATTACTTCGCCGCCGCAGATGTTCTACCCGCAGAACCTCCCTTTTGATCCAACCTTCCAGCTGACGGCCTTCGGCGGATCGACTCCCTACACGTTCGCCATCGTGGCCGGGAGCGGCACGGCGATCCCTTCAGCGGCCATTTATGGGACGACCTTCACGGGCCTTATCAGCGCAAATGGGACGTATGCCGCGTCCATACAGTGTACCGATTCCCTTGGCAATAGCGCCACGGCTAACATTCCAGTCTTCATCAAAAGGAAGAACAGCGGCATTCACACGATTCAGGCGGTATCGATTAACACGAATGGGTCCAGTTCCATCTCCGCCTGGACGGTGACGCCTATCGCCAACCTACCGGATGCCAAAAACGGTGTTCCCTACAACGGTGGGACGAACATCTACTATGGCTTGGCGCTCTATCAGAACAATGTCCTTCTCGCCAGCCCGAACGCGGGTGGCACGCCGATGAACTTCTCCATACGCTCCGGCTCCCTGCCTGCTGGCATCGTTCCTTTCTCAGGAACCGCCTATACCACAGGCGGCGGTGGAAGCGGAATTCAGATCTTCAATATCTCAGGCGGCGCGAACGCAACGGCCAACGGTTCTTATAGCTTCGAAGCGGAATGGTCCAACATCCTTGGTTTGGACGGCAACATTTACACCGCCGTAGCCAGGGAGTCGATCACGGTCACAACGGCGGGCGGCGGTACGACGGGGGTGGTTGTCCTGACGATGAACGCGCAAGGCATTACAGTAGATTTAGCGACCGCGACGGCACTTCCCTATCCTTGGTATTACCCGCTCACCGCCGAAGGCGGGACAGGTCCTTATGTATTCTCTATTCTCTCAGGAACAACCCTCCCCGGCGCGGTGATTACCTACCTCAACGGCCTACCGGCGCTGGCTTCTGCGACTCAGGCAACCGGCAGCTACGTCGTGAACCTCAATGCTTGGGGCACGGCTGGCAATGTGTCTCCAACCGAACAGGTCCCTATCACAATTATGCAGTCGCCGACGCAGCCCATCCACATCGTGGCGTCCCATGTTCCGACGATTCTTTACGCCAATCAGCCGATCCCGGCGAACACTTATTACTTTGAATCTGACCTGAACGCCAACTGGTCCTCAACCGGCCTGCCTGCCGGAATGTCGCTTACGACCACATCGGGGGCCACCGCCTACCTGATGGGAACGCCTACCGCCACTGGCAACTTCAGTCCTGTTGTGACGGCCACTTCCGTCTCTTTCGGCACCACCGCCACCACGTCGGCCACCTTCCAAATCGTCGCGCAAAGCGCGGTATTCGTGAACCCGCCGACAACCGCCCTGTTGGGAGTCGCTTATCGCGTGGTGACTAACAATGCAATCATCAGCGTTCAGTATGTCGGCTACCAGCCGGGGGATGCCACGCTGCCGCTGGTGACCGCCCGCCATGGCGTCCTGGGCGCTCCGGGCCTATCGAACAATGGCTCTCCGACGACCGGCGTATCCAGCTTGACGGCGGCGGGATTCACGTTGACTTACGATTACTCCTGCACAGTTGTTGGAACTGATGTTCTGACCATCGGTGTCGGTGGCCCAACGCTCCCCCTGTTATTGGCTAACCCGGCGCTCATCGCAACCGGCAAGACAGTTCCCGCGACGGTTTCCGAATACTCCGCGAACGCATCTTTCGCCCCCCCGGTAACGGTAAGCGGTGGTTTAGCCCCCTACACCATCACTTTGTCGGGCTTCTCCGATCCACGCTTCTCCGCGCTGGCGGGTCAAGTGACCGTGCCGGTTCCTTCCTTGACGGCGGGGCAGACAACCCAATGCTCCGTCTCCATGTTGATCGTGGATTCAGGTGGAAGCTCCGTCACCGCGACCGGCGTGCTGCAAGTCACGGTTCGCATCGAAACCTATGAGCAAATCACCTATAACAACGTCCCCTGGGCAGTTAGCATCGGCTCAGCGCCCTTTACATCCTTTGTGATTCCCAGCCTACTGGGATCGGTGCCGGTCCTCGGTCATGCGCCTTATCAGTTTTACGTCGATGCGGTTGCCATACCAGTGCCGCTGATAGGATTCGTGGCACAATCACCTAGCTCCCGCGTATTGGCGATTCAATGCAACGCCGGATCGACATCGGCGTCCATTTCGGACGTAAGTCCATTTCTAATGGACACGGGGACATTCACGGTGGCGGCGGTAGCGCCCAGCGCGGCTCCGCCCACCGGCCTCTATAGCATCCCGGTTACCCTTCGCGTGGTGGACAACGACGGTTTGACCTCAACGCAGGTGGTAAACGTCAATCTAACGATAAGTTAGCGTCACTGCTTCTGAGCCTTAAGTTAAGCCGCGCGACCAAACTAGCTGGCTTCTATAAAGAGGTCAGGATGAGCGCTACAAATACCACAGCAGTCCCGCTAGTCGGCGTTGGAGGGACGGCCCCTTACGTGTTTACGGTGATCGCCAGCGGCACAACGATTCCCGCGACGATAACCGGTGGCACCCTTACCGTGGATGCCAGCCTGCTCGAACCCGGTGTTTATAACGTTCAAATCGGCATCACCGATCAGCGTTCCGCAACGTCCCAACAAAGCGTCATGGTGGAGGTGGTCGATCAAGCGCAGTTCAGCATTCTCAACCGGGATGTCAGCTACCAGCCCACTGCTTTTCCTTTCGTAACGTCCATTCCGCTGGCCTCTATTGGGGGTTTAGGTCTCATATCGTGGACGTTATTGAGCGCCGTGACTACGCTTCCCGGCGTCAGTATTTCAGGTGCAACCCTTTCTTTCTCCCTAGCGTCCTTCGGTGATTGGACGGTGGGCATCCGGGCCACGGATAGCGTGGGCCATTCAGTCACGCAGGTGATTCAGATTTCCGTCACCTATTCGCAAGTGGTAGCGGTGGTGGATGGACATGCCTTAATCAAAGTGGCCGCGAACGCTGCGGAGCTTGGGGCGCATCAATTCACGATAGTGGTTGCTGATTCCAACGCTCAGACAAGCAAGAGATCCTTCAGTTATCAAGTCAAGCCAGCCGTTTCCGCCGTGAACATTTCAGAGACGGCGATAGACCACTTCTGGTCTTATGGCGACACGACGACGGTGGTGTACCCGATTGCCGGGGATCTGGTAGGTTTTGGCCTGGGCACCACCGGGCCGCTGATTGCAGGCAACGGCATCTCCGTCACGATTGACCCGGTCAGTAATTCATTAATTGCTACTGGCCCGCCGACCAGCTTCGGCAACGCCGAACTCGAAGTGCCGATAGTGATCCTCCACGGCACGACCCAAGTCGCTACCATAATGAAGGAGTTCACGCTGCTTTCGCATGACAACGTGTACATGCCGACATTCACTACCGTGCCGACCGAATCCTGGCAACAACTGAACGTCGGTTATATGGTGGCTCCGACCGGCCTCTTAAGCATTCTCCTGGTCACCGGCGCGGGCTCCCCGACACTCTATTGGGACGATATCGTGGTTTCGCCGGTCACGGCCTTGGCGAATGGTGGCTTCGAAACGGGCCTCATAGCGCCTTGGATTGTCGCCGGAACCGGCGCTAGCGCGGTCAGCGCCACATCCCATACTGGCGGTTTCGGCTTGGCCTTGACGCCTTCCGCTGGTACGATGACCGCTTTGCAGACCATCGGCAATCTGACGCCGGGACAAGTGTATAATGTGTCGGCCTGGGTCAAATCCTCAGCCCCGACGACGGCATCAGCCTTGCTGCAAGCCTATGATCCGCAAACACCCGTGGTGACGGCTGGTTTGGGTGGCATGACGTGCGCAACGCGGCCCTACATCGTGGGTGAAACCGTGGGGCTTGATCCGCTTCGCCCCTATTTCAACTCGCCGACGATTATCAAGAATCAAGGCTACACGGTTCGCATGGCGCTCAGTTCGACGCTGGCCACGCTTCCCTTAGGCTTGAGCCTAGATTCAGTGACCGGCTTAATCTATGGGGTGGTTCTCGCCGCCGATGTGAAGCAGTCGGTTCTTGAGTATGTCGATACGTCCAGTGTTGTCCAAGGCACGCTCACGATTGTCTGGGATATCGTGCAAAGCAGCTTCCAGTTGATTGACGGCCTGAGCGATGGTCAACTGCAAGCTCCCTACTCGTCATCCATCACCACTTCTTCCGCCGCGCTCTTAGCCACGGTTTCGGTTTATCGCGGGATGCTGCCGACCGGACTTTTATTCTCCCTTTCCGGCGATTTTAAATCAGTGGTGTTGAGTGGCGCACCTACCGCAGCCGGATATTTTGACATCTGGATTGAAGTGACCAACGCGAACGGCCAGCAAGCCTACCTGAAAAAGCGTTTGGTGGTCGATTACATCCCGCCGCTCGTGATCCTGACCGATGAGCTTCAGCGGCTTGTCAGCAACGCCGTGTTCACCCAGGAACTAAATGCTTTTGGCGGGGTGCAGCCCTACACATGGGCGCTGGTGAATGGCGCTCTACCCGCTGGTATCACCCTGAATCCATCGTCCGGCACCCTGGCCGGGACAACGGCGGTTACCGTTTACGATCAGGACCTCACTTTACAAGTCACGGACGCACGCGGCGTGGCGGTTACAGCGGTGCTGCCGTTCGTCATTAATAACGCGCTGACGATCACTACACCGACGTTGCCGTTAATTCTAACCGGCTCCTTGTATCACTTTCAGATGCAGGCGGAAGGCGGCCAGGGTGCATACACCTGGGCTCTGGCTACGTCCTCCCCAGCGCTCCCTGGCGGGATCACACTCTCAGCTAGCGGTTTGTTGTCCGGCGCAACCAGCCTTTCCAGCTATACCGCGAACGTCATTTTGACTGTCACCGACACGGCGGCGAATACCGCTTCGCAAGCGTTCCAACTGAAAATCGGCTTGGCCAGCCAACTCTATATCGACACCGAAGGGATGGGCCCGCTCGTGCGGGGCTCCTCTTACAAAGGCATCCTTCAGGTGGAAGGGCCATCCGTTGCGCCTTATTCGTGGGCGGTAGCTGTCGGCACTCCGAATCCACTCCCTGCGGGACTCACGCTCAGCGGCGATCTATCGACCAATGGCGCGTCCGCTACCATCTCCGGCAATACCACGGCGACTCTCCTGAACTATCTGGTAGAAGTTCAGGTGATTGACGCCAACGGCAACATCGCCTTTGCTTTCATTTCCCTGAATACCTATTCGTCGCTGGCGATCACCACGGCCTCGCTGCCGCAAGCGACGGCAGGCGGAATCTATTCAACTCAACTGGCTTGCTCCGGGGTCAACCCAAGCTTCACCTGGACACTGGATGCTTCATCGCCCGCGCTTCCAGCGGGCCTGAGTATCACTTCACCGGGGCTGTTGCATGGCACGCCCGCCGCAGCCTCAGACGTGTTCTTAGTGTTCCGCGTGACGGATTCGCTGCGTGATTTTACGACAAAGCCGTTGGAGTTTGTCGCCAAGGTTTCAACGCTGGCGATTACTTCTACGACGCTTGCACAGTACACCGCTGGCTTGAATGGCGCGAACACCCTGCTAGCTACTGGAGGTGCACCCGCCTACGCTTGGTCAATTTCGCCGTCCTCGCCTAACCTCTTACCCACAGGCTTGACTTTGGATGCCGGAGCGGGCACCATCACAGGAGTCACTTTAGCGGCTGGATTTTCAAAGCCCATCACATTTCGCGTAACGGATTCCATCGGCGTCTACCGGGAGACAACTCTTACCTTATCGGTCATCACCGCCATTAAGCTCTACGCCGGACCTGATTGGGTGAATGGTACAAACTTTGGAGTTCTAGGCGTCATTCCTGTTGGCGGTAACACGGCGGGAATCGCGCCACGACCGAATTACAGCTTCCTGGTCGTGATGACGAATCTCCTATCGACCTCAATAAATCAGCTAGGCTTTGGGTTTCCTGGTTCTTTTGGCGTGAACGTCTTATCTTTAGCCGGAGGGACCGCTGTTGTCCAAATCACCGACCCTCCTGGTTCAGGTTTCGGTTCCGGCGCGATAGGCTCAAACTCGTTCACATTCAATGTGGGGGATAATGGTGTCAGTGCGTCGGCGGTATTCACCTGGATCGTCTACCCACAAGCGAATATTTCCTTAGTCACCGATTCGCTTCAAAGTCTTCCTACCTTTGCAGGCCAGCCCTACCTACCTTTGTGGGCGGGGATTCCAATATCTAACAACGGATACGTTAACACAGGACTGCCAACATCCACCGGCTGGCTGGACATCAGCAATGGAAGGGGTGCAGGCTTCAGCTTCCCGGCGCTGCCCAGCGGCGTTGCGCTCACAGCCAGCGATTATGCGGCGGCTACTGCATCCTCATTCACATTGTCTAGTGATAACGCGGTCGCCAATAGCCTTTTGAGCATCGTGCCCAACGGTAATGTTGGGTACCGTTTACAGTATAACGGCGGAGCCACGCCAGTCGATACCACCCCCACCACCGTTACGGTGACGAATAACGAGATTGCTTGGTGGAATCCGGCAATCGCCGCTGGTGATTTCTTTACTAATGGCAGTGGTGGTTCAACGACGACTCCACTTTCGATTCAGTGGCTGGTTTCTATTAACAGGGACTTTATGAACCTGACCAGTGCTTCGAGCGGCGGCGGAGCAGGTTATGAAGGTAACGGTCAAGCGGGAGAAACCTTTACCATCAACCTCCCCACCCCGCTGCCGCCATTGCAGTCAAAAACGATTGTGGTCACGGTCAACTTACAGGGCGGCCTTGGCACCGTCAACTCAATCGCGCAGATTTTAAATGGCAATGGGTTCTTGACGGGTTGGACGGTCAGCTTTACCACCCCCAAAGTCACTAGCTACACAACGACGAACGTTTCAATCACCGCGTCTGATACTTTAACTTGGCTTCAAAACGGAAGCATTGTAACGGAGGGCGTCACTTATCTGAATAGCGAAGTGATCGGCTGGGTAGGGTTCAACGGCCCCGCGATCAAACAGACACAGATGTCGTACAGCAACAACTGCTCTGCGCCTACATGTAATTCTTACATTGAACTAACCGCTGGCAACAACATCTACAACGGCGTCCACTGCTCCGAGTTCTACCAGATTTCAAGCGGGCCAAATAATAACCCGTATTCCGGTCAAGTCACTTACTCTTTCATCGCCGCGAACAACATTCTGGGGCCGCCTTGGGACTTATCCAACATTTCTTCCATCAACGCTTTCATGGCTTGCCAAACCTTTAGTGGTAACTACTATGGCGTTGCCATCGGCTTGAAGGATTGGCATGGCAACATCTGGTGTACGAAATTTCAGTCCGTGGGTATAGCTGGCGCGATTATTTCGAGCGGCCCGACTCCCCAAGACAGTACGTCTTCCTTCGACCCTACCCATGTGTCGGCAATTGTCTTTTTTCTCGAAGCGCTGAGTGGCGCTCAAGGGGCTACCTGGTGCATTGGAACGCCCAGCGCCACGTTCACCATCAATGCGGAGAGTTATAGCTAATATGGCAACTTTTGCACAAACCGGACCGCCCTTCAACTTCCTAGGCAACATGTCGGAGACACAAAGGAATGCCTTCTCCGCCTGGGTCGCTTCTCAGTCGCCCTCACTGCCGGACGTCCAGGTGTTCCACCAGATTCGCGCCCAGCAGTTGCGGAAGACGGGCGGCTTACTGGAGCACTTCCACGCGCAGGCAGCGGTGCCGCTAGCGCCTTCCTTCATCAAGGACACCTGGAAACCCACGATGAAAGGTCACTTCGCCTACGGCTACCGGAACGATCATCTGCCCGCCATGACGGTGTTCAACGTGAAAGAGTACTTCCGCCCGAAGCTGGTTCATATGGACGACGCCGTGTTTCACATGAATCATTTGCGGACGCAGGTGGAGCGGCATGAAGACTTGGCGCAGTACGCAAATGACGGCGTACAGAAAGTGCCGCTGCTGATGGACCGCTTGCAGACGATGTTCGGCCAGCCGGAGTACCAAGGATGTTTGGTGAAGGACATCACCGATCAATATTGCGGACAGGCCCGGTTCAGGACCAACCAATTCGACACGCCGACGCCGTGGGAGTTAGCTACACGAGGGTCGAACAGCCCGGTCAAGGCATGCCCAGTGAAGGCATAGGATGGAGAAGCATGAGTTATGATCTTTCCTCCATCGCTCAGACTTGCGACCATCTAATCTTGCTGGAGCGGTATCGCGTCAGCGTCAGCGACTTCCAGACGCTTCAGTTCTCATCGCCGCCCGCCGCGACGGTCAACATGCGCGCTCCGATCAATGGCGTTGCCATGCTGAAGCTGTTTATCAAGGGCGTGCAAGTGTCTCCGACCGACCCCAATTTCGGCTATTCGATTGTGCCTGATCCATCGCGCGTCCTGGCGGATTACGTCTTTTCCAAGATCATCTTCAACCAACCCGTGCGGCAGGTAGGCTCCTTGATTGAGGTGACCTATTTTACCCGCGAAGACTTCTGCCTGAAGTGCGGGGGAACGGGGCAGGTCATCGATTGGCAAACGTCGCAATCGGGCGGTTTACTCCATACTTTTGGCGACAAGAAACTCAGCCAGCAGGTATTCAAGTACATCTTGACGTCCATCAATCCGTTCAACCCTAACTTAACGTGCCCCATTCGCAGCTACGTGGGCAAGAAGTTCGGTTTGAGCATTACCGATCAGGACATCTCTTCCGCCGTGACGACCGCGTTGGCAACTTACCAGACAATCCAGGCGGCGCAAAAGACGGTACAAACGTTAAGCCCGCAGGAGATGATCAAGAATGTAACATCGGTGGAAGCCCGCCAGGACCCTACCGACCCGCTAACCATTTACCTTGCGCTTCAAGTGACGGTGTATGGGCTGGCGCAGCCGATTCCGTTGAACATTACTTTGCAGACCAACTCGTAGTTGTAAGCGGTATTATCATTTTATGAACCGCCGCGAACTTCTCAGCCTCATTCCTTCTATCGCTATCGGTGCCGCCGCGCAGCCGTTAGCGAAATCGGCCTCACAATCGGCATCAACGCCCACGCTTCAAATAATGAAATCGCTGTCAAAGCAAAATCTTTTGGATGCATTTGACGAATTTAAACGCCAGCACGTTAAGGCGAACTGTTTGGATATCAACCCAACAGACATGCCACTTCTGCGGGAAATGATGGGTTTTAGGGGTGCGCCATTTACACCCAAAATATCTATGTTTGGTGCAACGGTACGCGAAGATCCAATGCAGTACCCAGGAACGTTTTTCATGAACCCGATAGTGGATACAAATGCCGATCTAAGGTTCGCATCACGCTATACTCCTTGCCGATCAGAAGAACAGGCCGAGGGGATGACGCGGCTTGCGGATGCGTTTGTGGGATTCAGGACGCTATTCCATGGCCGTGCGGTCGCTGGGTTGCTTATGAACGCAGTTGATTCACCGCGCTTAGCGATTAACTTTGACGTGGACCACTATGTATCTGATTTGGTATGGCCCAAAGAGGTCATAGGTACATTGTGGGGGGCTGACGTCATCGTCCACAATTCAAATCGTCCTGGCTTTAGTTTGTTGCTAGCGGGGAATGGCCGTGGGCTCGTGGAATTTGAATGGTAAGCCGCTCAAGCTATTGGTCAGATCGGCCCCAAACCCTAAAATGCGGTACAATGCGGATAGGTGTCACAGCAAGCCAATAAATCGGTGGTAGAGAGCTTGGACGCCGCGTTTCACCGGGAGGCGCGTCTTATTCGTAGAGTGAGCGGTAGCACCAAATTAGAGACGGCGATGCGCAAGGCGGTTAAGATATTGGCAGACAACGGCATTCCACATCTGATCGCCGATGGCATGGCTATCACTGAGCGCGGATACCCCCGGACCACAAAGGATGTTGATATTATCGTCCCTGACATTTACATCGCGCACGACACACTTATCAAAGCTGGATTTAAGCAGAGCAAGAAAAAACGCACCGATGTGGTCGATCCGAAATCTGAGGTCTTAATCAACTTACTGGCTGGCGGCGAGAAAGTTTTGGATCAAGGGCTGCCGTTACCTCAACCTACAGTCGTAAGCGACAAGCCGCAAATTGCATCGCTGGATAATCTCATCCATATGAAGTTATCAGCGGGCAGGTCCCAAGATTTTGCTGATGTCGTGGCGCTTATAAAGGCAAACTCGTTGCCCAAGGACTACCGCGTCCACAGGATGGTTAAAGTTGATTACCTAGAGGCGTGGGACACGGCGTCGGTAGAACAAGCGACGGAAGACTTGCTGGGTGGATCTTAACCTTTCAGTGCAACTCGTAGTTTCAACAATTGTTGAAAATAGCCGCAACTATGATAAAATTGCACTCAAATGGAAAAACTATATCAGGAACATCCGACTGAAGAGGTTCTGGAGCGTTTTATCCTGAACACATCTTCTGAAGACGAGCTTGAATCAGTCGAAACGCATATACTCGCTTGTGAGCATTGCGTGAATCAATTGGAGACTATTGAGACTGATATTGCCGCGACCCGTTTAGCCCTGCAAAATGTGGAAACCAACACAATCGGTGCCGGATAAGAAGGGCCGATTCGCCCGTTGGCGGTCTTAGGTAAAGGCACGAACTCAGCTTTAGGCCGTAAATAACCTTTTGGCTTCCTTTCTAGAGGTTGTTCTAGAGGATGCCCACTCAGCTAGCCGCACTTACCATCGTTTCTCCATCGTTCCCGGCGAACAGCACGACGCTTTCGGTCGCTACCTCCCTGCTCCCGCTGGTGATCGATGCCGACACGAATACGATAGCCGTTGATGTTGTGCTGGGCGCGGATGCCACGCCCACGACGCTCACCGCCTTCACGCTGGTGAATGGCCTGAATCAGTTCACCGGCACCGTCCCCGTCTCCTCCTCTACCGACCCGCAAACAGTTAGCATCGTGGGCCGTAATTATAGCTCCACCGTCACCCCGGCCACGCCCCTGACGACGCCCACCATTCAATTTGACCTTCTTTACAGCGCGACCCGGCTCGGCTTCAGCATCGGCCCTCCCTCCGGTGTGACCGTCTATAAGAGCCAGAATACCTGCCAGGTGGAGTGGGCCATTCCCACCTATAGCGGCTTCCAGGGCGTCCGGGTTCAATGGTCCACCGATCCTTCCGGCGTCACCGTACCCTTTGTCCAGATTGGGGGGCTTCAGACCGAACTTACCCGCAGCGCCGACGTGACGGTTGTGGCCCCGGTTGCCTCTACGGCTTCGGTCGCGCAACCGATTGTTCCCGGCTTGGCCCCCACGAATCTGGTCACCACCACATCGGTTGAGACAACCGTAACAGTGGACTACAGTTCCCTCACCATCCCGTCTTCCACCGTCAATACGGACGTGTTCTACGTCATTTTGAGTAGCTTGATGCAAGATCCGGTGACGAATCAAGTCTATGAGTCGCAAGACGCAGGCCCGTTCTTGTGTGGTTTCGTCAATCTGAAGAAAGTCAACCCCACCGACTTCCTGGCCCTGCAACAGTCGTCCGATATCGCCACTCGCCTGATTACTGAAGTGACGCGGCGGAGGCCGGATCTAGATCTCACCGCCCGTGCTGAAATCCGCGACCTCATCATCAATCCGCTTTCGCTGGAGCTAGCAAACATGAGCGTGAGGGAGTGGTTTTCCCGCTGCGCGATATCCATTTCGGCCATTTCTCAGATTGATGACGCCAATGGCGACGGGATCTCCGATCCGGTGGCATCGTCCGCCGTCAAACAGCAGATCGCCCGTGCTTATGGGCTTTCGGCGACCGCCGTTCAGACGTTCATTGATGGCCGGTTCGACATCCTGGGCGAACAGGCGGGGGTCGAGCGCGGCGGCGCAACGGCGGCGGTGGTTCCCCTAACCTTCTACGTCTATTCACTGCCCACGAGTCTCATCACGATTCCCGCTGGCATCATTTGTTCCACGCTGCCGAATGGCGTGGATACAGCGGCGGTTTCTTTCGTCACCCAAGGATCGGCCACCATTGATCCGACGAACGCCAGCGCCTATTACAGCCCTTCCTTTGGCTGGTGGGGCGTGACCGTTCCCGCACAGGCCCAAGTCGCCGGAGCCGCCAGCACGGTGGGAGCCGAAACGATCAGGCAAGTCTCCACCGGAGGTCCATCCGGTATATCGGTGATCAACCTGACCGCTTCCTACGATGGTACGGATGAGCAGGCTAATGCCGATTATGCGGCCATGATCCAGAACCGCCTGGTGGCGGGTAAAGATTCAGGCACCCGCAATGGCTACTGGAATACCACCATGTCCATTCCCGGCATCACGAACGCCCTGGTGGTGGCGGCGGGCGACTTGGACATGCTGCGCGACTGGTCCTCCATCATTGCCCGACACACCTATGGCTGTGTCGATATCTATGCCAGAGGGACGACGCTTTCACAGCAGACGGAAGAAGTGCCCTTCACGCTTCCGGCGACCTCTACCTATGGCGTCTACTCGACCTACCTAAACGCCGTCTTGGCGGATAAAACCAAGCCTAGCTTCAAAATTCTTGACTTCGCCGCGCTCACGCAGCCGCTTTATTCCCTGGTGGAGATGACCGTCAGTTATGCGGGCCAAACTATCTGGTTGGGCACTACCAACGCCCAGATCGATAATTCCGGTGGCCAATTATTCCTCAACCCGAATGACCTCACCTACGTCATCAACGCGGATGGCACGATCACCCTCTGGCAGATTAACGGCGTGAACGCCACGAATTTAGCGTTCATTCAAGCATTGAGCGCCGTACCCGCCACATATGCGTTCCTGGCTCAGTATCAAAGTGGCATCACGCACACGCCCATCCTCCAACCTGTCGATGCCGTCGATTCGATTACCGGGAACCTGAGCGGCGCGATTCCCGCCGCCGATATAGAACTTGTCTACACCAACGATTTCCTGTTGACGGGCGGTTCCAATAATGCGGGCGACCTGGTTACGGTCGGCGGCGCTCTCTCGTCCATCGTCACGAATACGTTGACTTTGGCCACCGCGACTACCGTGATCGACAGCAACATGAATATCGGCGTCAACTCTGCCGGTCAATTGCAAAACATCCTGTCCGTACGCTCCGCCGATCTTTCGACCGTCTACACGTTTGGTTTGGATTACACACTCGTGGCGGCGGGCCGGTACCATACCTACGCGCTGCAAGTGCTGAACGACCAAACCGGCGCTCCGCGTATCCCGCTCGGCACCAATACGGTGATCGTTGCTTACTATCGCTTCTTATTGCGCGAATCGGTCACGTTGCAGACCGATAACTTGACTTTGAGCGGGTCCACGCCCACGCCGCTGTCCCATGGCGGCTTTATCTATAATTCATGGCTCCCGGCCAGCCACGGGGACACGACTCTTCTCTTGGACGGCTACGTGAGCCCAACGCTGGCGTATACGGGCCTGTTGGGCGCTGGCGTTCCCGCCGCTTCGCGTTACATAAAAGTCACCTATAACAATGGCGTGGCGGCGGTAGTCATGATCGAAGGGAAGGACTTCACGCTCAGCGTCGATCCAGTGACGGGCAATGCGGCGCTCACGCGCGTACTGGGCGGATCTCTGCCGGATGGGGGCGCGGTGACGGTTCTTTACTTCACAGCGGAAGTATTCACGATCCAGACGGAATACCCCGCTTACGTGCAGGAACTGGTTTCGGCGGTAGCTGGGATGAAGCACGCGGGCGCGGATGTGCTGGTGAAGGCAATGGTAGCCTCTGCGGTGGATGTGACCATGAACGTTGTCCTCTCCTCCACCGCGACCGCCGACGCCGTGGATGGCACGATCCGCACGGTGATTTCTAACGTCATAGACTCCTCTACCGTGGGGCTCTTTCAATCGGAGTTGATCAGCCAGGTGCAGGGGATCTTAGGCATCACGAATGTGGTGCTGCCGCTGCTCAAGTGCGCCAAGGCGGATGGCTCCTATGACATCGGAGTTGTGATCCCGACCGGCACGCCGTGGGTCAAGCTCTCAGCCGATACGCTCTTCCAGCCATTGTTGCCAAATGCTTCGGCTTTCATCTCAGCGGCGGTGATCGTGCCGAATCCCACGATTCCCAGCGGCGGGCCGCCGAACGCTTATGTGGGTTGGCTCTATGAGGGGCAGAGCTACCGCAGGGCGCTATCGGTGCAGGACTTTTTGGGCAGCAGCGGACCCTCCTTCTACATCATCGGCGCGAACGACTCCATTAACGCGGCGCTGCCGATTCCGTCCGTGTATGAAGGCCGGGTGTTGCTCTACACGCCATCCACCGTGCCAGATCCAAGCGCCCTTCCTTATCGGCTGACCTATCAGATATTCGGCGCGGCGTCGGCGGACGATATCAGCACGGCAAGCTGTGAATACCTTGTCACTGGTGCCGTCCAAATTAACTACGTGGCGGGTGGTTAAATATGCAAACTACCGTACAACCCGATGTCCTCTACCAGCGCTCCCGTGAAGCGCTCCTCTCTTACGAAGACGCCCGCTTCAACACGCTGGCCGCCGATATTCCCAACTGCTACACGCAGATCAGCGATTCAACGTTATGGGGTTGCTTCGTTCGCGCCCTCGCTCAAGAGATGGCGCGGATTGAATACATGCTCTCGTATGATTTGGTCGCACTCGATCCGCAGTACTTGACGCCACCGGATATTAAGCGGCGCTGGGCGGGTCCTCTCTTCATCAATAAGAGTTACCCAGACATAACCACGTACGACATAAATTATAAAGCAATGCTGGTCGGCTTGCTCCATGCCTACCCGGAAGGCGCGACGGTTCAGGCGATCTCCGATGTCGTGCTAGCCTACACCGGCCAGACGGTGGTCATTGAGGAACTTTATAAGGAAATCGGCAACGGCGTTTATGACGACACGTACCGGAACACGATTAAGCTCAGCCTGAACGCGGTTGGGCCTGATCCGCTGACGGAAACCGTCTCCGCCTCCCGTCTGATCATTCTGGCGCAAAACCTCTATGCCGGAATCGACCTTGCTAAACCGGCGCATATCGGATTGGACTACTCGATTCTGTTCGGCAACGGGGAGGATCTTTCATCCAACATCGCGGCGATCACCGACGTTCTCTCTTTGGTATTCGATGGCGTAGAGCCGTCGTCGCTGCCGCTGGTGTTCACGGATGCTCCGTTCTTCGATCCCGCGTCCCCAGACACGCGCCTGACGGCCTATGGCAAGCGGGTGGGGACTTTCATGGCGGCTAGCCTGACAGGGGCCGAATTCGCCGCGCTAGCGTCGGCAGCGATGCAAGCTGAGTACTTGGCTAACGGCGATGGAACGTACACGTTGAATCCGGCCTGCTACAACGATATCCTGTTGGTAGACGGCAACGACGTCCCGACTGGCGTGGTTTCAAAGGCGGTGGGCGTGCTTGCGCCGGAATTGTATACAGGTTGGGAAATCAAGTCCGACGAATTGCGGATTTACCGGCTGGATTAGAAGAGGGCCGATTTTTACACAGAAGGTGACCTTTGAAAAAACCCACTACCCACTGGCTCTTGCAGCCGAAGACCGCCGCCGTAGTATGGAAAGGCATCCGTTTTCCTACCTATGAAGAGGTTTGTGGACATTCAGAATACCCACTCAAAGGTAAAAAGACCTACAAGGAGACGGTGCGAGGGTATATGCGCGACAAATGGCCGTTACCCATTTTTCGCTGTATTGCCGTAGACAGTCCCGAAGCGATTGACACAACACATGTCGGCACATCTTGGACTTACACCGCGGATTCGGCGGAGCCTTATTATGGAAAATACGGCCCTGGGCGCGGGATTTATGTTCTAGTAGCGCAAGTAAGGCCCGATCAGGTCAACTGGCTGGAGACTATCGCCATGAACATGATGCCGAACGACACTGAGTGCGAAGTCACGGTAAAGGAAGGTGAACACATCGAAATACTCGGCATCATGGATTACAAACAGTCGTTCGAAGGCTATTCCGATGATGACCTCAAACCGTTCCACGCTAAGATGGTGACTGCCTCACAGGAAAGTGGGCAACCAGCCATAACGAACCCAACCGCTGGTATTGATGAGATCAGTAGCCGCTTCCATCAGGAACTTATCGACTACATTGACGACGTGACTCCCGATTGGTGCGATACTGAACCGGCTGAGTGGGACGCAATCATTGCCGCGCAACGGTTTGAGTTGCGTCGAGTGTCGTTGGATGAGTTGGAAAGCAAGCCGGGTCGCCGTGATTTAGATCTAGACGAATTGGACATGAGCATGGCCGGTAGGTCGCGGACTGAAGGCCCAATTATTTTGGATAACGATCTTTCCGTGATAGACGGCATGCACAGACTGACAACCGCTGTTAGGGACGGGGTGAAACAATTAGACGCTTACGTGAGGATTCCGGGGAAATGACAACTCGCGGCGGTGAAACAAGATCCATGGGCGGTTACCTATATCAAGAATCCAACCACAGCCGTGCAACAGGCCGCCAATGAGCTAACTCATAAGGAAAAGGAGGAGCGTGAAAAGCGCCCACCTTCAAAACCTCTTCCATTTGGGTGATTTTAACCGTTCAACCACTTCAGCGTGCCCCTTCTCCGCTTCCTCCCACGTCTCATAGCACGTAGCACTTCCCCAACCCCGTAGGTCGCTAATCATCGTCTCAAACCAGATGCCGGTTGCAGTGATATGGAGGTGGTCCATGTTGAGCCCCACGAACACGGTGGAAACGGAATACTGACCGACATCTTCTTGCTTAACGATAAAGTTCTCAGGGTTCCCCCTGAACTCATAGAATTCCAGGAGATTCTTTGGGGGCCGGGGAACATGGTTTTCCAGAATGTAGAACATCTCCCGGAAGCGGTGGTCAAGCGGCTTGCAGATGGGGCAGTCCTGATCGTCATCGACGCGCCCGGTTCCTTGGCAGAAGTAGCAGGGTTCTGATTCAGGTTCCAATGCCTATTCTATCCCAACCTTCTCTTCACTACCGTCTAGCTTTAGCAGCGTGGTAATTCCTACTCCGGCTGAAAGCTGAAGTAAAAACGCGGCGAATGCTGGAACATCTTTGAGTTCGGTCATACTACTCGTACCGCCTTACCTGGATTCGCTTCACGCACCCGGTCGGCATGAGCCGCCGTCAACTGGCGCTTCTCGCTGTCGCCCATACTGGAGTCACCGGCCCACCACAGCCGCGCGTCGAATTCGACGTACCAACGGCCATTCGCTTCCTGCATTAAAACCAACATTATTTTATTCTCTACTCTAATCTATCCGGCTGACCCCTCAAAAAGTAATCAGATCAGTGTTTATTTTTAGTAGTCGCTATCCCAGCGCTCTCCGGCGTCGTCAGGATCAAACCCCTCAGGCGGCCCCGGCCCATCCGGGTTGTACTTGCGAACGACGTCCTCTTCAATCTTCATGCGCTGCGCGAAATGCTTCTCACAGCGCGGGAAAGACTTGCTTGCCTTGCCGACGTAGCGATATTGGATAGGTCCCCGGCAGGGATCGTCCGGTGATTCGTTGATGCATAGCGGAACCTCGGTTTCACTCATAGAACGCCCTATTCCTCATGAAACTCAAAGTAGAAACGCGGTGAATGCTGAAACTTTACCGATCCTCTGACGCCATCACTCAGGCGTTTGACGATCACGAAAGGCGCGGCGAACTGAAGTATCTCGAATTCTACCCGCAGTTCATCCAGAGCCCACACCTTGCCATGCTGGGCCTCAAGCGCTGACCGCTCCCCGGCGTTGCTGTTTAGATCCGCCTGCATCGCGCGGCGGATGTCTTCTGTTTCATCAATCATGCTCTCACCCATCCCCGGTTTTCCGCCGTCTCCACGTTTGCTGGCGTCCACGTAACCATCTCCCGCGCCACGTCAAGGGCATGGTGGAATCCGCTACCCCCATCCTCTTTGACCATCAGAATATCGTCGGGCGTGTCGAACACCTTTGTGATGGCTACTTCCCAATGGTCAGTCGTCAAAAGTGTTAGTTCAATCTTTATGATTTTATTCATTAGAAACCTTCCCTTTCTCCCATTGCCTCGTTGACCGCCTTCTTGATTTCATTGGTCATATGATCCCGTTCTGAAAGCGGAGGCGCATAATAACACGCATATGGGTTATACGGGGCTGGAACGAAGTAACGGTAAATGCTGTGGATAGCTATTAAGGGCATGGAAACAAAGCAGCCACCGACGATTATCAAAAAGCCGTAAGTAACAATGTTTTGAATAACGTTTTCCATCAAAAACCTCCCCTTTCGTCGCGATCAGCGCAGGCGTCACACTGGTAGCCCAGCGCCTTATCCTTCGGCGTCAGCTTGTTCGCCTTACCGCAGGTGGGACACGGTAGATTGCGGGGGTTATTGGGCGTTGCCGCGCGTAAGGCGGAGTTGCCGCCAGGGTTCGCGAACTGCTCACGCTCATCGAATTCGTCGTCGTATTCTTCGTCGTACATTACTTCACTTCCTTTATCGAGAACTTATTGAAACTGAACCGGACCAACCAGGAGGGCCCGAACTGGTTGCGGATGCACTGTAGGGTGCTATCATAGTCGCCAGCGTCATACTGGCCCGTCATCCAGGCTTGATGGAGTTGCGCCTTCCAGGTGCGGCCATGTGCAGCGGCATACCTGCGTAATGCTTCGACTTGGTCGGCTGTCGGCTGTGTGTTTGATCCCATACTCTAATCTACCGAGTGAAACTCGAAATGTTGATTCAAACGGGACTTTATTTTAGTATTCCTCACTTAGCATGATCGTCAACACCCGAACGGTTTGTTCGGGATCAGCCGGATCTTCACTGCCACCCTTCATGTCGGGTGCGTAGTAATCAATTTTCCAGTTGATATGTTTGCCATTGTGTTCGAAGGACCCGAAGTCATGCTCCCCATGGGGATCGTTGCCGGGAGTGAAGTCTTTGAAGCTCATGACCTTTTGGATGATCATGGCTTGATCCGGCATCGGCAGGGCATTGATGCCATTGGTGACCTTATGGACCCCTAAGCGTCCTTGGCGGCACAGGTCGTTAAGGTTGGCTATCTTCTCACTCTGGGCGCTCATTGAGTTCCCGCCTCTCCCAAGCCGAAGGCTTGTTGCCATGCCTGCCGGTCTTCCCTGGCAGCTATCGCCGTTTGGCCCTTGACGGCGTCTATCACACTACATTTGATGAGCATAACCGGGACTTTCAGGTTGGCCGGTTCGTCGGCATAGAATCGGGTAATCCTTTGGGCTATTTCAGTAGGTGAAAGACGTTCGCCCTGAAAGGAGATGTTCTCCACCTCCTCTAGTTTATTGATGAACGCGATCCGCTGCGAAACAGTGAGGGCGTTCCAGTAATAGCCATTCGGCAGGCCAATGGTCGTCAGTCTATCAGCGGCTTGACCCATCGCGGCAAAAAGCGTAAGGGTGCATAGAAGTGTTTTAAGCATTACTCGAACGCCTCTCCTCGTTGAATCGCCTCAACCTTGGTCATAGCGTTCATCACTAAGCTGGTCTGTCGAGTACCAATGCCCGCCAGAGTCGCAAGGGTATCTAAGAACACGATGGTGATAGGGTGGGTGTTTTTCCACTCGGTACCCTTGTTTAGCTCATTAGATGCGTCACAGATCGTCTGCATGTGATGGGCGAAGCTGAACAGCACCCCACTGGCGTTGGGAGCGTCCTGGCTCATCAGGGCGTCGATAGCGGCTCTTTTAAGTCCCGTTGATGTCTCTTTGGTTAGTAGTTCCATACTCTAATCTACCGGGTGCTTTGTGAAATGTTGATTCAAACCGGAGTTTATTTTATCGGCTTCAGCTTAGACCGCTTTTCCCAGTATTCGGTGGAAGCCGCCTGAGCTTCCGGTGTGTTCGGGTCGCTCACTTTATGTGGCTCTGATCTAGGGTGCGAGAGGTGGGTTTCGGAAACGGTCCTTACACTATTGTCGGCAAGGGCGATTACTACACGCAGATTCGTCTTGCTGAAGCCCAGGACACGCGCCTTTAGTTCATGCCGGTAGCCTTTATCGTCGAGAGCATGATAGCTAACATGCTGGTTGATACGTAGTTCCCGCATTTGTTTCTTGGTCATAGTGTTATTTCGTTTTCAAAGCTTCAATCTTAGCTTCGTAAGCCGCGCGGCGGCGGTCGTACTCTCCGGTTTGTTTCGTGCGCTCCAGATGCTCTTTCTCGTCAGCCCAGAACTTCTCCATGGTCATCAGTTCAGGGAAGTCTTTAGGATCGGGGAGCACCGTGAACATCGGCGCTTTCCACTCGACCATAACTTTACCGCCAGGGACGTTGCGGCGGATGCGGGCATAAGAAGGAATTTGAATGCCGAACGTGTAGCCGATCTGCTCATTGATGAAACCAGGCATGGTCATCACCACCCCCTCCATCACGTAGCGCTCTAAGGCGGCTACGGTGGGTATTTTACCATGCCACGCGGAAGGCGTAGCCGCACAATTGACGAAGCCGCCGATCTCTAAGGAGTACTTCGGGATTTTCGTTTTGCTCATACTCTAATCTATCCGGTGCCCCCCTCAAAAGTGTAATCGGATCGAAAACAAACGACATTTTTCTTTTCTGAAAATAATGTCGTTTTCAATTCCTTTTTTCGCATGCAGGCGGATAGATTAGAGTATGGCAACCACGATAACGGAATTTCCGACCACCACCCCACCGAGCCAGTTCAGCATCGTTGAACAGGTACAGCAAGCCAGCCAGAAGCAGAACCGCTTGGCTACCATCGGAGGCATGCTGTTGGGCGCTCTAGCGCCGATATCGACCTTCTGGATCGGCCACCACGAGTTCACCATGAAGCCCGCCGATTCCGCCGCCGTCCTACATAATGTAGCCGCTGTCCTGATCGTCGCGGGCGGCTTAGCCTTCTCCGCGAAGTCCGTATTCGATTGGGCTAAGATTGCCTTCCGCCACCCGGTGAAGGCGCTAGGGTTTGTGATGATGGCGGAAGGTGTGATGACCTTCTCCAATACCCCCTGGCTCACCTACGCCGCCCTAGCTTACTTAGTGGCGATCAACGGTATCGCGAACGGTTGTAACCTAGCTCTCGACAAGAAGCATTCTAAGGCCGCCCGCCGCAAGGCGAAGGGGTAATAATAACGTTCAGTTTGAGTCAACATTTTAGAAACGACAAGGTAGATTAGAGTATGGAGACACCAGACATGACAGGTAAGCAACTCAAGCCGACCGTGAAGATGGATACGTTGGACGTTGAGGCTGCATTTGCCCACCCGGAGGGTACGATTATTGAACTCCCCGATGGTAGCCTCTTTCGAATTTCGTATGCAAGAAACAGTAGGAACAAACGGACGGTACGGATGACTAAACGTACCGCGAACGGGTTGGCGCTCAAGGCGGGTGAAGAGCAACACCGCTTTGTGAAAGATGCTCCAAAGGTTTGGAAGGTTGGATTCTCAGTTAGATAAAGGAATATTATGGAAGCACAATACAAAACAAAAGACGGGCGGCTCTTCATCAAGATCGATGCTGAAACGCCCAAAGAACTATTCAAGCGGATTGCCAGTGTGCAAGAGGTCTTCGAAGCTGAAGCCGCTTGCGGCTGCTGCCAGTCCAAAGAGATCAGGTTTCAGGTCCGCACGGTTGATAAGAACGACTACTACGAATTGAAATGCTCCTGTGGAGCGCGGTTTCAGTTCGGTCAAAATAAAGAGGGTGGCAGCTTATTTCCCAAGCGTCGGGATGAAGCTGGGGCGGCCTTACCGAATAACGGCTGGGCGAAATATCAACCCATGACCGCGCCAGTGGAGCCCAAAGCGGCTGAGACCGTCGTATTGCCAGCCGTAATCGCGGGCAAAACAACCCCTAATCGCGTTACTCGTTCATCATAAGACAATGGCCGACACGGAGAGTGAAATTATCGAACTGGCCCGCAAGATAGCGCGGCGGGCCTTTGCCAAGCGAGGCAATCATAGTGAGATTCATATTAAGGAAGACGACCTTATGGTTTTGATTGGGTCGGCAATCACAATTTGGAACGACAAAGTGCAGGGTGAAGTACAGCCCGTGAAGCTTGTTGTAGAGCATCGAACGCGCGGCGGAAATAAGGAGGAGATCAATGAAGGCTAAAAGATACGAGACATGGGGGGTCCATCTAGGTTGGGCCGTCCCTACTAGCGGCGGCGGCTTTATCTTTGTGATCCCTAGCAAGGGTATCGAATGGGACTGGGGTTATGTTGACGATTCAGCCGGTAGTGTTATAACGTCGCCACGTTTGTGGCTGGAGGCTCAATGGACGAATTAACGATGCTGACCGCTTTCACGTTAATCTCTGAGAAGGTCCGCTTCTGGAGCGATTCGCAACTAGGTCTATCGGGAGAAACCCTGGCCCCGCGTTGTATGAATCCCGACCGCTTAGTGGAGCTACACCAGTCCCTTCTTGAAATAAAGCAGATATGTAAAAAGATGCAAGAGGGACGACAATGAAATGGTTTGATGTTGATAAGGCCGGACTTGCGAAGCTGTTGGAGCGGCGCGGTAAAGAATTCATCTTGGCGGAGCTTCTACAGAACTCCTACGATGAGCAGACGACAAAGGTAGTCGCCGCCCTTGAAAGGCTCCCCGGTTCGCGGTACGTGACGGTGACGGTGGAAGACGACAACCCCGCTGGGTTCATCGATCTTACACACGCCTTCACGTTGTTTGCCGAATCCAGCAAGAAAAGCAATGTTCAAAAGCGTGGCCGGTTCAATTTGGGTGAGAAGCTTGTTCTGGCTCTATGCGAGTCGGCTGAGATTTCGACTACGACCGGCACAGTGATATTTGACAAGGAAGGCCGCCGCCTGAGCCGCAAGCGCCGGGAGCGCGGATCGGTGTTCACCGGCGTCGTTCGTATGACGGACGAAGAGATGGCGCAATGCACGGCCATGGTTCACAAGATCATACCGCCCGCAGGCATCACAACGGTTTATAACGGCGTTACGCTAGCGGTTCGCACACCGCTTTGTTCCGTAGAGGCAACCCTGCCCACGGAAGTAGCTGACGCGGAAGGCTTCCTAAGGAAATCTCAACGCAAGACCAAGCTGGAGATTTATGAAGCGCTGCCGGGTGAGACGCCCTCACTATACGAAATGGGTATTCCAGTTGTTGAGACCGGCGACCGCTGGCATGTGAATGTTATGCAGAAGATCCCGCTGAATCTGGATCGCGACAACGTGCCGCCGTCCTACATCTCCGCTGTCCGGGCCATCCTGGTGGATGAGATGCGTGAGTTCATCAGCCACGACGATGCGAACTCCACTTGGGTGAAGGATGCTTTTCAGACGCATGGCGCGAAGCTTGAGCCTGAGACGGTTGAACGGGTGACGGAACTACGTTTTGGATTCAGGCGGGTTTCTTATGATCCGTCCGACCAGGAAGCGAACGCTATCGCGGTCAGCAAGGGCTATACCCTTGTCTACGGCAGTCAGATGTCAAAGGAGGAGTGGGAAGCCGCCCGCCGCGCGGGAGCCATCCTACCCGCTGGTCAGGTGACGCCAAGCCCCAAGCCTTTTAGCCCGGATGGGCAGCCTTTAAGCACGGTGCCGGAAGCATCATGGACGGACCCGGTACGCAAAGCGGTTGCTTACATGCGGCGTGTAGGGGAGCGGCTGGTGGGCCAAAGTATCCGCGTCGAAGTAACAACGGATCGCGGTTGGAATTTCGCGGCGGCCTACGGCAAAGGTCAGCTTACCTTGAACCAAGGACGGTTAGGCCAGAAATGGTTTTCCGGCCCGCTGGCGGAGATCAACGCACTCCTCATCCATGAACTGGGCCATCACTACAGCGGCAATCATCTTTCGTCGGACTACTACGATGCTCTATGCGATCTAGGCGCTAGGCTTGCCCAACTGGCGCTGGAAGAGCCCGCGCTCTTTCATCTAAGCTAACCATGCTCTAGCAACTTCCAAGGTTCAAGACCCCCGTTCTAAGCGCTAAAACCAAGCAACCCGCTTAGAATTGCCGGGGGTTTTGGCCGTGCCGTCCTTTCCACAGCCATCCAACCCGCCCGTATCCCTATATCACCGTGGAAATCCAAGTCCTCCTGAACTTGGGCCCAAAATAACTCTTTGCAAAGCCGCCCCAATGTGGCGGCGCGGTCTGATTTGGCTTTAAATTCTTTCTCCTCTATTTCGCTTTCGGCGGCTTCCGCTTGCGCCTCATATGCCTTCGCTTCGCTGAGGAATTTATGGCTTGAAACAAAAAGGCGCTTGCATACATCGCTGTGGATCGTCCCTAGCGGCCTTTCATTTTCCTCTAACGCATCCGTCTTGCCGCTGGCATGCGCTATCGCTGCATCGGAAATAGACTTCACCATCAACGTGATTTCGTCTAAAATCGATAGCTGTTCAAGGATTGTTGTCATGAAGGAATCATACACCCGCCGCAGGCGTTATGAAGCGTTATACTGATTAGCAGGCGCGTCAGCCAACATAAAGACCCGCGTCGGCCTGATAAAAATACCAATCCATTCCCGAAACGTTAACGCGCGTAACTACACAGCGGGGTAATTCATGACTCCAGACTAACGTTAGGCGTTAGACTACCCGGCTACTTGGTAGGGGTATTCATGGGAACTGGCGGAAAAGTAGCAAACGGGCGCTGCGTATGCGGCCACCCGTGGTCCAAGCACACTCACCCCCCGGACTTCGGCTGCGACGAAGAGAAGAACGGCTGTGACTGCGTGGGGTACACCACAAAGACCGGGCCCAATGCGATTGGGAAGGAAGCGGCTGCATTCCCAGATACACCGCCGTCACGTTTGACGTTAATGAATGCCAAGGATGCGAAGAAAGCCGCCCCCGCCAAATCCCCCGGCGTACCGCCTCACACCGTCGAAGCGTGGGAAGGTCTCATCGCCGAATTATACGCGCTTCCTTATGCCAATAAGATGATCGCCATTGGCGGCATTAAAGAGTTCGCCCAGGATAATTTCGGCGTCATGGTCGATCTATCCAACCTTAACAAGCAACAGTTTGAAAGCCACCCCGCCCGTTACAACTTGGTCCGGATCATGCGCAACTATCCCGACAATTTCATTCCGTTCGTTTCGCTCAACGACGGCGCTATCATATTTACCGACGTTTGGAAATCCGTTCAAGATCCCAAAGAGTTTGTGGAGAGCGTGAAGAGAACCGGCACCCCGTTGACCGAACTAAAAGGCGTTTGGCGGCAGCAGAAGGCGGCTGGTCTGGGCAAGGCGGCGACGACGACGACCGAAAGAGTTTACCAGATGGAAGCGCCGAAGAAGAAGGAGACGGAAGCAGCCGGGGCGTCATGGCTCCTGGAGCCTAAAGAGGCCGCCGTAAACTATGAGGAGATGTTCAAGGCGTTGACGGATCTGAACACCGCCCCAGACCTGAAGAAAAAGATTGTGGATGAAATCGCCTGGGCGAAGCGGGTGCTGAAGAAGAGCGCCTGGGTCGTTTGGTATTTACGCTGGAGCCGTTGCCTGCTTATCGGACCCGAAGAGGAGAAAACGAGCCATGCTTACGAAGGCGGATTAGAAATTGAGAAGAAGATCAAGGAAGTCGTCAAGAAATGGCGTTATGAAGCATTTTCAAAGTCAGGCGATACTACCACTCAACAACCCAGTATCGGTGAGTTGAAATGGCAACTTGAGCATTTTCTTGGTACGCCAGCCCCCGCGATCCAAGAGTTTCGCCCTACATATGACTCACCCCGCGACGTGGTGGCCAAGCTGCGTGAGCTTGAAGAAGCCTATCAGAAGGAAACCAAGGAGTCGATCAAGCCGCGCCCGGAAGATAACGACAGCATCTTCATCCAATTCCCGGACGGTTGGGCGTGGTGGCTCCTCCCCCGCGCCGCCTGTGATGTGGAAGCCAAGGCGATGGGGCATTGTGGCAACTCACCGGATAGAAACAACAAGAACATGTCCATCCTCAGCCTGCGTCAGCCAAAGAAGGTTGGCAAGGAGCAGCGCTGGGAACCTCATTGTACTTTTATCCTTCACAGGATTGGTGGAGAGGACACCGGCACGCTCGGAGAAATGAAGGGAAAAAATAACGCAAAACCAGTACCGCGTTACCACCCATACATCATCGCGTTGCTTGAAGATGAGCGCATCGTTGGAATGGACGGTGGCGGCTACAAGCCGGAGAACAATTTCTCTCCGAAGGATCTGACCCCAGAACAGCGTGACGCCATTGAAGAGATCAACCCGGATTCAATGACGTCGCTCAAAGAATATTACCGGGCGAATGGGTTAGATAGTAACTCACAGGCCCGCATCGCAGCGAAGCTTGGTGTGAATGACGATTGGACGGATAACGGGTTGGTCCTGCGTCGTTGGGAGACAGTGACAGATTTCCTGAAGGACTCCAGTGACAAAGACGCCCAGAAACTAGAAGCTTAT
>Ga0302320_10002116_pt1 | contig 47278 bp, 30 predicted proteins | sample Bog_T0_3_FD_202130 | JGI IMG/M metagenome (GOLD analysis project Ga0302320, IMG submission 202130) | Peat permafrost microbial communities from Stordalen Mire near Abisko, Sweden - Bog_T0_3 | ecosystem: Environmental > Terrestrial > Soil > Wetlands > Peat | place: Sweden: Abisko, Stordalen Mire... | reverse complement strand
CCTGGGGGGGGGGCCCCCGGGTGGGGGGGGTTTGGGCGCGACCCATTATGCTGGCGCGGGGGGGGGGGGCGGTTTCTGACTCGTCTTCGTTGGTGAATCCGGTTCGCTGGTAGGCGGGGATTTCGTCGAGGAGGTCTTCTTGAACGGGGCGCTCGCGGCGGCCAAAGAGGGAGGCAAAGCGGCGGGGACGAACGGGGAGTTCATCGCCCTGCTCGAGGGCAAGGGGAGCGAGGGAGCGGGGAACGGGTGACTGCCAGCCGGCTCCGGCTTCCTGGAGACGGAACTCTTCTTCCTGTTCTTCGCGTTCGTCACGGCGGCGGTCGCGACCCTGGACGTAGGTGAGCCAGCGGTCCTGGAAGAACTCAAAGATGGATTGAATGCTGATGGCGAAGGCGAAGTAGAGGCCTGCGGTGGCGAGGGTTAAGGCGGCGAGCCATGTTCCCTGGATGTTGAGATAGCCGATCATAAAGGCAGAAAGGAGGCTGCCGACGACGCCCTCAAAGGGCACTGCGCCGTGCCAGAGCCAGTGCCCGGGGAGCTGGGCAAGGACGGTGGGGAGAAAGGCGAGGGCCATGAGGCTGCCGATGAGGCGAAGGAAGCCGGAACCGGCGGGGCGGGAGCGCATCCAGGCCCAGCCCAGTTGGCCGAGCCAGAAGGGGATGAGGAAGGCGGCGAGGCCGAAGGACTGGAGCAGGAGATCAGCGAGCGCAGCGCCGAAGATGCCGATCCAGTTGTGGGGGATGGCGGCGGGCGTGGCGGTGTTGAGCGAGGGGTCGGCCGGGTGGTATGTGGCGAGGGCGAGGAGGAGCATGAGCGAAACCAGCGACAGCATGAGCCCGAGAAAGATGTTCAGGGGGCGGATGCGCGTGGGCGAGACGACATAGTGAAGGGGTTTCATGGGGGCTCAATTCCGCTCAAGCGCACGCTGCGAACGCGGCCGGTGCGGGGGAGAAAAATCCAGAGCAGCTTCTATTATCCCCGGGGTGGAGGGGGAAACGGGGCAAAAGAGGGGCGGAGGAACCACGGTGTGGACCCCCGGGCGGCGGTGGTGGGTGAACGCATTGCGCCTCCGGTTCGCAAGACCGTGACGCATCGCTTGAGGCCCTGGTTGCCGGTGAGGCGGCGTAATGGTTTCTCGCTACCACTGCACAGAGCGGAATATTCACCGGGCCGCATTCGACTCCGTGGCCCCGGCAGAGGCTGAAGAGCCGTGCTGCCAGGACGTAATCGCCGGTTGCAATCTCTTCATCGCCGAGCGGGCCGAGAAGCTCCCGAATGCGGGCGAACCGCGTCGAATCGCGGGTGCTGGAGAGAATCGCCTGCGGCGAACCACCCGCCGCCTGGAAATTGCGCTTGCGATTCGCACCTCCACGACGAATATGGGGATGAATGAATACCCTCAAAGAACTGGCCGGCTAAGAGACACGCATTCTGGAGCAAAGGCCACCGTGCTAAGCTGTGGCTCGTTATGGTTGATTCCAGTTCTTCGCTTCATCCGCCGGAAGGCAATTTGCCCCCGTCCCTGACCAGTTGGCGAACCTGGCGCGCTCACGTTCAAATTGCGCGTATCGATCATTGGGTCAAGAACGTCTTCGTTCTCCCCGGAATCGTCATTGCGCTTGTCTTATATCGTTTCCCCATCACTTGGAACATCGTCGGAAAAACGGTAATTGGGCTGCTTGCCGTGGGGCTCATCGCGTCCAGCAACTATGTGATCAACGAAATCTGCGATGCTCCGTTCGACCGCTTCCATCCTCTCAAACGCAATCGCCCGGTACCTTGCGGCGCCGTCATCCTTCCGCTGGCTTACGCCGAATGGCCCATTTTGGGGATCGCTGGACTGGCTCTCTCGTGGCGGATATCGCCATGGTTTGGATGGAACATGTTAGCGCTCCTGGTCATGGGGTGCGTTTATAACCTTAGGCCGCTCCGGACCAAAGACATCCCTTACTTCGATGTTGTTACGGAGGCGATCAATAATCCCATTCGGCTGCTTGCCGGATGGCTGATCGTATCTTCCACCGTTCCCCCGGTTTCATTGCTGCTAAGTTACTGGTTGGTTGGTTGCTATTTCATGGCATTGAAGCGTTATGCCGAATACCGGCATCTCAAGGAAGATGACAGCTTACGCAAATATCGCGCCTCGCTGGCCTTCTTTACCCCGGAACTCCTTCTTTCCTCGGTGGTTTTTTACGCCTCTGCGGCAATGCTGTTTTTTGGGGCGTTCCTCATGCGTTATCGCATAGAACTGGTATTTTCATTTCCATTCATTGCCGTGGTCATGGCAATCTATTTCTTACTCGCATGCAAACGCAATAGTCCAGCGGAGCATCCTGAGAAGCTATACCGGGAACGGAAGTTAATGATCGCCGTTGTTAGTTGCACGATAGTGATGATTTCTTGCCTGGTCGTCGATATGCCCTGGATCAATGGCTTTTTCACCCCGACCGCTCCGGTGTCTGCAGCCTATTTGGAGCGGAAATGAGCCGCAGAGTCCCGCTGTTTTGGTCTGGCATCGCCGCCTTGCTAACTTGAGTTTCGTGGAATGGGAAGCTCAACGATCCCCTTGCATTCGAATCTTATGGGTGGGCCAGCGGACACAAGGCGCTGTAAGAGCGGAACCATGTTCACTGTTTCCTGTTGGCTATGTGCGGGGTCGGCGCTCCCTCCACCCCACGGATGAAGACCTATCCGTGGGGTGGAGGGAGCGGGGGCTGTACGACAGTTCGCGCGTCTAGTTTCCGATGAACTGGCTTCCGAGGGCGAGGAGGGTGCCGCCGAGGAGGATGCGGTAGAGGGCGAAGATAACGAGGCCGTGCTTACGGACCCAGAAGAGGAACCACTCGACGACGCCGAGGGCGACGATGAAGGAGATGACGGTGCCGATGAGAAGGACGATCCAACGGTCGGAGTCCATGACGACGTGGGCGGCGGCACCGGCGGCGAGCGCGGCCTTGCTGGGGTGGATTTCTTTGAGCAGGTCCCAGCAGGTGGCGGCGATCATAGTGGGGATGGAGAGCAGGAAACTGAACTCGAGGGCGGCGGGGCGGGAGAGGCCGACGATCTGGCCGGCGGCGATGGTGGACATGGAGCGCGAGGTACCGGGGAAGATGGCGGAGAGGGTCTGGCAGATGCCAATCCAGATGGCCTGAGGCAGGTTCATCTGCTCGACGTCCTGGGTGGGGGCTTCGTGGCGGACGCTCCAGGCATCGATGATCCACATGACGATGCCGCCCAGCAGCAGGGCCCAGGCGATGGCTTTGAGGCTGCCGAGGTTTTTCTCGCTCCATTTGTGGAGCAGGAGGGCGGGAACGGAGGTGAAGGCGAAGGCGATGAGGGTGAGGGAGATGGGATGGGTGAGCCAGTTGCGCTCGCCGTTTTCGCCGCGGGGGAAGGTGCGGATGAACTCAATGATGCGGCCCATGAAGAGCAGGCAGAGGGCGAGGATGGCGCCCAACTGGATGACGATGGTGTACATCTTCCAATAAGGGTCGTCGAGGGGCAGCTGCATCAAGGCTTCAGTGATGCGCAGATGCGCCGTTGAGCTGACAGGAAGAAACTCGGTCAAGCCTTCCACGATGCCGAGGATTACGGACTGTATATACGGATTCAAGTAGCCTCCAAAGTGTAGTGCCATTGACGGCGCATGGCGGATAGATTTCCGCGTCGCAGGGACGCAGGTGAACAGGTGCAGCAAGGTTCTGAAGAGAATCCCTCAGGGCTAAAGCCCCGCGCCTATTTTAAAGCTCATTTCGGCACGCGACCTCGACCCAGAAGGTACCCCGGTACCCCGAGTCGTGCCCTGACACTTCGTTCCTCTCCGGATGCGTTATTCGCAGGCTGTAAAGCCGTGTTCTTTCAAAACAGGCGATGATTCGGCGACGGTTTTCGGGTTTCACTTCAGGTCAATCCCGTAAACGGGGACACCCTCATCCAATTTGTACACCAGCGCCGCGGCCCGCCAAGCAGAATCTGACTGGGGAAACTTATCTTTCAACCTTACGGCGAGCGAGCGAGCGTGGTTGTGGGCGTCGGTGGTCTTTTTGTCGTTTCCGTCAGCGGCATACATATCCGTGAGGACGGCCTGGCGGTAGACGGCCTGGTAAAGGGCCTGGGCGGTTTTGGGGCCGTCGGGATACTCGAGGGCGTACTTCTCGTAGACTTCCGATTCGATCTCAGGGCAGTGGGTCTGGCCCTGCCAATCGCCGCAGAGCTTGTTCTCGATGAGTTCGAAGGCGGCGAGTTGGGCCTGACGGGTGGCGGGATAGTATTTGATGACTTTGCGGAGCTCGTCTTCTTCCATTTGGTCGCGGAGGTAGGGGTCGCGCTCCTTGGCGGAGACGCGGGTTGAGGCGTCGGCTTTCTCGATTTGCCAGAGGATGTCAGCGGCGCGCCAGGAGGCCTCAGGAACCAGCGGGGAGTTGGGGAACATTTCAGTGAGGCGGCGGTAGAGGAGGCGGGCGCTCTGGGCGGCGTTGGCGGGGCCGCGCGGATCGGAGGCGAGGTTCTCCTGACTGGCGGCTTCGCCCATGAGGATGAGATCGCCGCCAGGGGTGTTTTCAACCACGATGCCCTTGGCCTCAAGCCAACCGGAGACGGGCGGCGGAGTTTCGTCGCTGCCGAACTCGGGGGCGTCTTTGTCAACGACCTCTTCAATGTCGGTGTTGGCATAGACGCGCATCCAGGGGCCGCTTTTTTCGGCGACGACCATCTCGCGGCCGATCTGGACCTTGTCGACCTTTTGGGAGCCGGGATCGGGGGCGACATAGAGGATGCTGATGCGGAGGGCGGTGGCGCGAGGGCCAGCCATGGGCTTGATGGGCTGCCGGGGCTTTTTGTCGGCGGACGCGGGGAGGGCGGCGCAGAGGAGGGCCAGGGTGAGGGCGAGGGATGCGATTGGGCGGGGGTTCATCACAGGGAAAATCATAGATGAACGACGCATTGGCGGGATATGAGTGAGCGTTGGGAGGGCGTTGATCAGCAAGTCAGCGAGTCAGCGGGGTTGTGGGGACTCCTACGCCGGTAATTCCAAAGGGCCGAGTAAATGACTGGGCGCCTGGCGTTCAGGCTTCAGTGAGGATTTGGGCGAGGAGGGCGGGGTCGATATTGCCGCCGCTGATTACGGCTACGGCATTGTGGTAGGCGGGCAGCTCCTCAGCGTGGAAGAGGAGGGCGGCTGCGGCAACTGCTCCGCTGGGCTCGGGCACGAGGCGGGTGGCGGCAACGATGGCGCGCATGGTGGCGCGGATTTCAGATTCGGTGACGGTGAGGATGCCGTCAACGAAGGCCTGGATGTGGGCGAAGTTACGCTGGCCGACGGACTGGGTGCGGAGGCCGTCGGCGATCGTCCGGCTGGTGAGTTGGGCGGGCCACTCGACGATTGTGCCGGTGCGGAAGCTCTCGGCGGTGTCGCCGGCGAGTTCGGGCTCGACGCCGAAGACCTTGCAGGCGGGCTTGAGCTGCTTGACGGCGGCGGCGATGCCGCTGAGCAGGCCGCCGCCGGAGACGGGGGAGAGGACGAGGTCGACTTCGGGGAGCTGGTCGATGATTTCAAGGCCGCAGGTGGCCTGGCCGGCGATGATTTGCGGGTCGTCGTAGGGCGGGATGACGACGTAGCCGTGCTTGCGGACGAGTTCATCGGATTTGGCGAGGCGCTCCGAGGAGGCGAGGCCGACATCGACGACCTCAGCGCCGAGGGCGAGGGTGCCGGCGCGCTTGATGGCGGGGGCGTTGGAGGGCATGACGATGACAGCTTTACACCCCGTCGACGAAGACCTGTCGCCGGGGGCCCCGGCTTTAGCACCGACGAGGCGGGCGGCGTAGGCGACGGCCTGGGCGTGGTTGCCGCTGGAGTAGGTGATGACGCCGCGGCGAACCTCGTCTGGGGTGAGCTGGAGGATTTTGTTGAGTGCGCCGCGGATTTTAAAGGCGCCGATGGGTTGGAGGGATTCGGCCTTTAGGTAGATGCGCTTGCTGGTTCCGAAGCCGCATAGGCCGGGAAAGGCAGCTTCGACGAGCGGGGTCCGGATGGCGATGCCGGCGATGCGTTGGGCGGCGGCGCGGATTTGTTCGAGAGAGACAAGGGGATCAGCGGTCATGGGAGGTATTTCTCCGGGACGGGGTCGGAGGGGTTTCGGCTTGCCAGGTGATCTCGATGATCTGCCATTGCTTGCCGTCGTAGATGGCCTGGATGCTGTTGATGCCTCGGTCGGCGATTTTGTCGGCGGAGTCGATGGTGGTGGTGTAGGTGCTCCAGAGGTGGGCGATGTGGGCCCATTGTTCGGTTTTGACGCTGATCTGGTGCTCGTGGAAGACGGACCTGCCGCGCTTGCGGATGGCTTCAATCCAGCCGTCAACGGTGAGGATGCGGGGTGTGGCTGTGCCGTCAGCGGCGATGCGGATGGGGATGAGGCGGGCGTCGGGGAGGAAGAGCTGGCGGAAGCAGGCGCGGTCTTTGTCGGCGGGGCCACTGACGGCGGCATCGATGGCGGTGATGAGTTGGGGGAGGGTGGCGGTGGTGGGGCAGGCTGGGGCAGCGGCGGTTTGGGCGCGAAGGGTTGGGGCGATGAAGGCGGCGGAGAGGGCGAGGAGAACGGCGGGGCGGAGCATGGAGGAATTCTACAGAAGAGGGGGCAGGGGTCAGGGATCAGGGGTCAGGTTTTTTGTGGAGCGGGGTGGGGATGTGGTATCCCCGGTCCCTGAATGCGAGGGTCCAGGGGCACCCGCATTTCCCTAATCCGCCTCGGATTTTCGAAGGGGATTTTCTCTTGTAGTCGACTTTAGATTTCCATGATGACGGGCATGATCATGGGGCGGCGGCCGGTGCTTTTGAGGATGAGCCGTTTTAGGTCGGCGCGGACTTTTTCCTTGACCTGGCCGTAGTCGGACTTCTGCTCAGTGTTGAGGCCGTCGAGAGCCTTGAGCACAACCTCGCGGGCCTGGTCGGTGATGTCAGCGCCGCCGAAGCCGCGCATGACGACTTCAGGAGCCTGCTCGATTTTGCCGGTGCGCTTGTTGATGGCGAGGACGACGAGAACGACGCCGTCTTCAGAGAGGATGCGGCGATCTTTAAGGACGAGGTCTTCGACCACGTCGTTGGAGGAGCCGGAGTCAATGAGGATGCGGCCGGTGGTGACCTTGTCTTTTTTGCGGGCGTCTTTCTGGTCGAGTTCGAGGACGTCACCGTCTTCAAGGACCAGGGCGTGCTCGACTGCGCCGGTGTCGATGGCCAACTGGGCGTGCTTGCGCAGGTTGCCGTAGTTGCCGTGGACGGGGATGAAGTATTTGGGGCGGACGAGGTTGATGAGCAGGCGGAGCTCTTCCTGGCTGCCGTGTCCGCTGACATGGATGAGGCCGTTGGAGCCGTCGTCGTAGACGACGTTGGCATCGCGGCGGTAGAGGTGGTCAATGACGCGGAAGATGCTTTTCTCGTTGCCGGGGATGATGCGGGAGCTGAGGACGACGGTGTCTCCGGCGTCGATGCGGGCGTGCTTGTGGTTATCGACGGCGGCTCGGCTGAGGGCGCTCATCGGTTCGCCTTGGGTGCCGCTGATGAGGATCATGAGCTGCTCGGGCGAGAAGTCGCGCATCTGGCCGGGATTGATGATGAGTCCCTGGGGGATGTCGATGTAGCCGAGGTCCTGGGCAATCTCAGTGCTCTCCATCATGGAGCGGCCGACGATGGCGACCTTGCGGCCGTGGGCGCGGGCTAGCTCGAGGGCGATGCGGATGCGATAGATGGAGGAGGAGAAGCAACTGAAGAAGAGCTTCTTTTTGGTGCGGGAGAAGATTTCGTCGAGGCGGGGAATGACGGCCTTTTCAGAGGGCGTGTAGCCGTGGCGATCGACGTTGGTTGAGTCCTGAAGGAGGGCGAGGACGCCGCGCTTGCCGTAGTCGGCGAAGGTATGGAGGTCGAAAAGCTTGCCGTCGAGGGGCTCGAGGTCGATTTTGAAGTCACCGGTGTGGATGACGACGCCGACGGGGGTCTCGATGGCGAGGGCGACGCAATCGACGAGGGAGTGGGTGACATGGATGGGCTCGATGGTGAACGGGCCGATGGTGAATTTTTCTTTGGGGACGATTTCAATGAGTTCGGTTTCGTCGAGGAGGTGGTGCTCTTCAAGGTTGCCTTCGACGTAAGCCAGGGTGAACTCAGTGGCGTAGACGGGGACCTTGATTTCGCTGAGGATCCAGGGCAGACCGCCAATGTGGTCCATGTGGCCGTGGGTGAGGACGATGGCCCGGACATGCTGCTTGTTTTCAATGAGGTAGGTGATATCGGGAACAACGATATCCACGCCGAGCAATTCCGATTCGGGGAACATCAACCCGGCATCGATCACGATAATGTCGTCTTCCCAGCGCAGAGCCAGGCAATTCATGCCGAACTCGCCCAGGCCGCCCAGGGGAATGATTTTCAGTTTTTTCGTTTGCATCTGTCAACTTTGATGCTAACACCGGAGAGGGCAGGAATTTGGGGTCAGGGACCAGGGATTGACCAGGGTGGAATGGGCAGGGTTTGATTTGTCAGTTTTTGGGGGAAGAGTTGCTTGCGGCGATCCAGATGCGGCGGCGGTATCGGAGCGAGGCTTGGAGCAGTGGGTGGGCGAGGTTGATGAGGAGTTGATGAGGGCCGGGCGCGACCTGAGGAGGAGCAAAGTAGAGGATGTACTCCTGCTTCAACAAGCGGAGGATTGTTTCGATTTGGTCTTTCTCTTCGCCGCGCTTTGCATGCAGGAAGACTCCGCCGCTGGCGTTGGAGATTGCCGAGAGCGAGTCATGCATGCGGGTTTCGTAGAATGCGGGCGACAGAAAGGCGAGGGGTTCCGGGTCGAACTCCAACGCCGAGATAGAGACATTTCCCTGTTCGGCAGTTTTTAGGCCGGTACCGGAGGTGGCATTGCTGCCTTCATCGACGCCGTCGGTGAGGACCAGGATGGCCCTTCTTCCCTGCACATGGCCGGCATTGCCGGAGGCGTCGACGACGGCATCGAAGAGGCGCGTGCCGCCATGCTGATATGGTGGATTCTTCTGAAGGGTGACGCCGGCATTGGGGTCGATGTTTTCGATCTCCTCGACGGTGAGGGAAGCGACATCTTCCCAGTCGCGATAGAGGCGAACGGCTCCGGCAAAGGTATAGACATTCACTTTGTCGCGCCCGGGGCGCAACTGTTGCTTGAGTCCTCGCACCGCATCGGCGTAATAGCGCGCCATTCCTTTCTGGCTGAGGCTGACATCGATGAGAAGGGAGACGCCGATGGGCACGTCCGCGTCGGTTCCCAAGGCGCGCAAGGGAACCGGGCTGCCGTCCACGGAGATAAGGAAATCGTCCTTTGTCAGGGCACGAATGGGAGCGGTATGGCTGTCCTGGGCGACGCAGCTTACCTGGACTTCGTTGACCTCTACGTGAAGGGAGGCAGCGGGCGGCTCTTGCTGGTCGCGCGTGGATTGGGCGCGGGCCGGAAGCAGAGCCACGAGCGGGAGCAGGACCGCGATGAAGCAGCGGATGGCAACGGGCGATGGGATCAGACGAACCGTGGAAGGTGACATAGCGTCCTCGCCGAGGATTTCGTCGAGCATTGCATTTGACATTCACTTTGCGCTGTTGGGTTGTGGGTTGTCTTGCGGAATTTTGCGAACTGGTGGGTGGGTGCTAACAAGGGGCTCTGCCTTTTGGTGGTTGTCTGCGGGGCATGGGCTGGGAGCGGAAGCCGGAAGGGCGTGGGGTGGGGATGGGTTGGCGCGGCTGGGAGGGGTTCACGGTTTCGAGCGACAAAAGAAAACGCAGGAATGGGGTGCCCGGAAAGAAGAGAGAGGCGCGTGCGCGGAATGCGGTAACTTGGTGAGGCGATGGCCAGTTTGATGGGTGACAGGGCAAGGCGAGCGATGGCAGTTGTTTCGCTCTATGAAACTCCCGTTCAGGGCGCAGAATTGCTTTTCATCTGGAGAGGGCGGGAATAGGCTTGGTGTGTTTGTTTGACGAAGCTGGGCTGGTTTTGGGGCATGCGGTTGCGGTTCATGTGCCGATTCGCGCGAAGAGTGGATGGATTGACGGCGAGGGCGGGTTTGTTGAATATGTCCTGTTCCGAGGAATTGAAGAAAAGCCGTCGGCTGAAGTGGTGGGCCGAGCGGTAAAGGTATTCAGAAAAAGTGAGGAATCATGCGTTCACGTCGTATTGCATTTTTGCTTGTGGTTCTCTCGTTTTGCTTGATCGCGGTGTTGGCGGCCCATGCGGGGCAGGCCAAGGCAGCAAAGCCTGCGCCGGCGGCGACCGATGTGCTGCTGGATGGCAGCGACTGGCGGATGGGCTCGTTTGATTTTGATGCGGGGCTGAAGGCGGGGGCCGACCAGGAGAAGTTCGACGACAGCGGGTTCAAGGCCGTGACGGTGCCTGGGGATACGCAGTTGCAGGCGGGGTTTACGGGCGTGGAGCGGTGGTTCGAGACCAAAGAGCTGATCGCGGTGAACCAGAAGGAGTGGTGGTACAGGAAGCATTTCCACGCCGGGCCGAGGATTCAAGGGACGGTGAGCCAGATTGCGTTTGACGGGGCGGACTATTTTGTGACCGTTTGGCTGAACGGGCAACTGCTGGGATCGCACGAGGGGACGTATACGGAGTTTGCCTTCGACGTGACGGACAAGCTGCGCTATGGCGGGGACAATGTGGTGGCGGTGGTGGTGACGCATCCGTGGGTTCCGAAGGGGCGGGGGTTGCTGGAGTACTTGAACGGCGATTTCAGCATGGCGTATCCGGGGAACCTGGCGGTGGTGAACAAGCCGCCTTATTTTATCGACGTGGCGTGGGATGCGCTGCCGGCGCAGGGGAACGCGGCGTTCGATATGGGGATCTGGCGGAGCGTGCATTTGAGGACGACTGCGCCGGTGACGATTGACGATGTGCACGTGGAGACGAAAGAGATTAACGCCGATGGCAGCGCGACGCTGCATGTGGGCGTGACGCTGAAGAATGCGGGCACGGCGGCGGTGACGCGGACGGTGACGCTGAATCTGAAGCCGGAGAATTTTACGGGGACGGCCGAGGAGCTGACGCCGCTGACGATTACGGCGGCGCCGGGCGAGACGAAGGCCGAGGCGACGGTGCATGTGGCGCATGCGCAGTTGTGGTGGAGCTGGGACCACGGCAAGCAGAACCTCTACACATTGGAAGCGGCGACTGCGGGGGGCGGCAAGGGCGACTGGGGCGACAAGCGGGCGGTGACGTTTGGAATTCGCACCATTACGCGCGATGCGAACATGGCGTATTGGCTGAACGGGAAGAAGATTTTTGTGAAGGCTTCGTGGTTCTCGATTGAGGATTTTTATCGGGCGACGCCGACGGCGGAGAGCTATGAGCGGGATCTGCGGCTGTATCGGGATGGGAACTTCAACCTGCTAGTGAATTTTACGGTGGTGGAGAAGCCGGAGTTTTATGACTTGTGTGACCGGCTGGGGATTCTGGTGGTGGAGGAGTTGCCGTTTTTGCAGTTTGGTCCGCAGCAGATTGTGGCCAAGGACAGCCCGCGGCGTGAGCCTTATATGAAGCAGGCGCACTTGCAGGTGACGGAGATTGTGACGGCGCTGCGGAATCATCCGTCGATTGTGGAGTGGGCGCCGCTGGCCGAGGCACATGAGAAGGCGGGGGAGTGGGGCTTCTCAGGCAATCCGTTTCCGCAGGAGGGCTATGACACGTTCATGGCCGACATGAAGGCGATCATTACCGATCTTGCGCCGGGGAGCATCTTTCATCCGAGCCTGTGCGATTTGGGCGAGCAGCATTTTTGGACGGCGGCGGCGGGGATGATCTGGGAGCGGGAGCCCTATCAAGTGCTGTTCGACGCGAAGACGGGATTTGTGTCGGAGTATGGGGGGATTTCGCTTTCTTCTTACGAGAATCTGGGGAAGTATCTGACGCCGGCGCAGCAGTGGGGCGTGAAGTCGCCGCTGCCGCAGTGGTTCAATCTGCCGATTGATGCGACGGCGTATGCGTACCTGACGAGCTTCGATTCGCCGGGGCTGTACAGCATGTTCTATCGGACGGAGCATTGGATCGATCGCGATCCGCGTACGCTGCCGGAACTGGTGAGCGATACGCAGCTCTACCAGGGACTGATTTTGAATTATGCGGCGCAGGCGTTCCGGCGGAAGAAGTATGAGCCGGTAAACGGGATCCGATCATGGAATTTTCTGGAGCTGGGGCCGGGCTTCCGGTTTGGGATTGTGGACTACGATCGCGTGCCGAAGACTGCGTATTGGCTGATGAAGCGGTCACAGGCGCCTGTGGCGCTGAGCTTTGCCTACAAGGATGCGCTGGAGTCGCAACTGGCGGGAGCGAAGTGGAGCGCGCCGGTTTGGCTGATCAACGATACGGATAAAGAGGTGAAGGGGACGGTTCATGCGGAGCTGGTTGCGCCGGATGGGAGGAAGATTGCGGCCACCGATTTCAACGCTGCGATTGCGGCGGATGGTAAGGGGGTGGTGGGCGATTTCTCGTTGACGCTGCCGCAGGCGGCGGGCGTGTATGTGCTGCGCGCGACGCTGAGCGGGACCGAGACGGCGACCGAGACGAGCCTGATCAAGGTGGTTGCGCCGGCGTTTGCGGCGGAACATCGGGTGCTGCTGATTGCGCAGAGCAAGGCGGCTGCGCCGATTTCGGGGATGTTGCGCGCGATGGGCTTGACGGTGGATGTAGTTGATCAGAACTCACTGGACGAGATGGGGAGCGAGCTAGCGGATGGCACGGCGCTGCATGCGAAGTATGACGTGATCTGGGTTGGGTGCTTTGAGGCGCTGGCCAAGGTGCTGCCTGACCAGAGCGCGAAGGCGATTGCGGAGGCGGTGAAGGCCGGGACCGGATTTGTGATTACGGGCGGCGAAGGGAGTTTCCACGGGGGGCTGGGGCATGCGGCTGTGGTGGAAGGGACCGCACTGAACGAGATTTTGCCGGTGGAGATCGAGGGGCGCTCGGATCTAATTTATGGGGCACACGGGATGGACGACGCGATGACGACGGAGAATCCGATTCGCGAAATTGCTTCAGGATCGGACGCGACAGATAACGGGGCATCGCCCGAGGGGTTCGGGCTGCTGAAGCACTATGGCGTGGCGGCGTTTAACCAGGTGGCGGCGCGGACGGGATCGCATGTGGAACTGACGATCGCCAAGCAGCCGCTGCTGGTGACAGGGATGTATGGAGCGGGGCGGACGGCGGCGTTTGCCGGCTTTACGCCCACAGAGGATGAGCAGACGGCGCTGCCGATTGACGAGTATCTGATTGCCGAGCCGCAGATGCGGGCCTATTTTGTGCTGTTCGCGGATTTGATCTCGGACGTGACGAAGGGGATGCCGCACAGGGCGGAGGATCTGCTGGCGGAGCATGAGAAGCCGGCGTTTCAGATGTTGAAGGAGCTGCCGAAGACGGAGATCGCGGCGACGAAGGTGGATGATGCGGCGGCCGCGGCCGATGGCGGCGCGCGGTGCAAGGTGCGGCTCAAGAACAAGGGCGGGTATGCCCACCTGGTGCATATGCGGTTTGAGTGGGCGCAGAGCGGGGTTGCGCCGTATGTGGCGGAGTTGAGCGACAACGATTTTGAGATGCTGCCGGGTGAGGCGCGGGAGATTGAGTTGACGTGGCGCGTGAAGGGCGGCGCGGCGGCGGCGGCGGGGAGTTTGGTGGTGAACGCGGCGAATGCGGCGGAGATTAAGGTGGCGTTTTAGCCACCTGCGGTGGGGCCAATGTTGTCGAGGTTGGTGGTATCCCGCCCATCTGCGATGAAGCTGCAGATGGATGGGGCACGGACGATGGTGGTGAGTGAAGCACGAAAAGAAACCGCAGATCCTTCGACTCCCTGCGCTCCCCACCCCAGCGACAAAGACCCGTCGCCGGAGACCACGGCTTCGCTCCGGTCGCTCAGGATGACAGCTCAACTAGTGCGGAATGTGGTATTTGGGGATACGAAGGAGGAGTCATGCGGACGATGCGGGTCGGGATGGTTCTGGTTGCGGGATTGGTTTGTCTTTGCGGGCGCGTGGCGGCTGAGCAGAAGCCGGCGCATGCGAATGCAAAGGGCGCGGTGGGCGAGGCGGTGGATGTTGCGCTGGATGGAAGTGACTGGAGGATGGGCGAGTTTGATTTTGGCGCGGGCGTCAAGGCGGGGGCGGAGAAGGAAGGCTTTGATGACGGTGGGTTCAAGCCGGTGACGGTGCCTGGGGATACGCAACTGCAGGCTGGGTTGACCGGCGTGGAGCGGTTTGGGAACAGCAAAGAGCTGATTGCGGTGAACGCGCACGAGTGGTGGTATCGCAAACACTTTCATGCCGGGGTGAAGGTTGCGGGGACGGTGACGCGGATTGTGTTTGACGGCGTGGACTACTTTGCGACGGTGTGGCTGAATGGGGAGTTGCTGGGCAAGCATGAGGGGACGAATCCGGCGTTTTCGTTCGACGTGACGAACAAGCTGCGGTTCGGCGGCGATAACGTGCTGACGGTGGAGGTGACGCATCCGTGGATTCCGCCGGATGGACGCGGGTCGCTGGAGTATTTGAACGGCGGGTTCAGCCTGGACTATCTCGGGTATGGGCTGGAGATAAAGAAGCCGCCTTATTTTATTGCGGGGGTATGGGATGCGCTGCCGGCGCAGGGAACTTCGACCTATGACATGGGGATCTGGCGCAGCGTGCATCTACGGACGTCGGCCCCGGTGACGATCAGCGATCTGAGTGTGGAGACGGAGCGGATTGACGCGGATGGGAGCGCGACGCTGAAGGTGGGCGTGACGCTGGAGAATGCAGGAGCGGAGACGGCGACAAAGACCGTTGCGTTGAAGATGACGGCGGAGAACTTTGCGGGCGAGACGCGGGAGTTGTCGCCCCTGACGGTGACGGCAGGGCCGGGGGAGAGCAAGGCCGAGGTTGAGGTGAAGGTGGCGCATGCGCACCTCTGGTGGAGTTGGGACCACGGGCCGCAGAATCTTTACCGGCTGGAAGCGAGCACAGCCGCGGCGAGGGGAGTTTGGGGAGACCGGCGCGCGGTGGTGTTCGGGATCCGGACGATTACGCGCGACGCGAACATGGCGTATTGGCTGAACGGGAAGAAGATCTTCATCCGGGCATCGTGGTTTCCGATCGAGGATTTTTACCGGTCGACGCCGAAGCCGGAAGACTATGAACGGGATTTGCAGTTGTTTCGCAACGGCAACTTCAACATGACCGTGAATTACACGGTGATGGAGAAGCCGGAGTTCTACGATTTATGCGACCGGCTGGGGATTCTGATTGTGACGCAGTTGCCGTTTTCGCAGTTTGGCGGATACCAGTTGCTGGACAGGAACAATCCGCGGCGGGAGCCGTTTTTGAAGCAGGCGCGGTTGCAGGTGGCGCAGTTCATTACCGCGCTGCGGAATCATCCTTCGATTGTGGAGTGGGCGCCGCTGGCCGAGGCGCATGAAAAGGCAGGCGGATGGGGGCCCGGCGGAACGGGCGTCGACCAGCAGGGTTATGACGATTTCATCGCGCAGATGAAGGCGATTGTGACGGAGTTGGCGCCGGGGGCGGTGTTTCATCCGAGCTTGTGCGATTTGGGCGAGCAGCACTTCTGGTATGCGGGCGCGTCGTTTGAGGGCGGGACCTACCAGGATTTGTTCGATGCGAAGACGGGGTTTGTGTCCGAGTATGGGAGCACTTCGATTTCTTCAGTTGAAAACATGGGCAAGTATCTGACGCCGGGGCAGCAGTGGGGAACGAAGACGAAGAGGCCGCGATGGTTCGATTTGCCGATTGATGTGACGGCTTACGCGTACCTGACGAGCTTTGATGCTACGGGACTGTATAACATGCTTTACCACAGCGAGCACTATGTGGATGGCGCTCCGCGGACGGTGGCGGAGCTGGCGAGCAGCACGCAGCTCTACCAGGGATTCATGCTGAAGTATGCGGCGGAGGCGTTCCGGCGGAAGAAGTATGAGCCGATCAACGGGATTCGCAACTGGGATTTTGTGGAGTTGAATCCGGGCTTCCGGTTCGGGATTGTGGATTACGATCGCGTGCCGAAGCTGGGCTACTACTTTATGAAGCGGGCGCAGGCGCCGGTGGCGCTTAGCTTTGCGTACAAGGACGTGCTGGAGTCGCAACTGGCGGGGAGCCGATGGTCTGCGCCGGTGTGGGTGGTGAACGATACGGACAAGGAGGTGCGCGGGACGGTGCATGCGGAGCTCTTTGCGCCGGAGGGCGCGAAAGTGGCGGCGGCGGATTTCGAAGCCGTGGTTGCCGCGGATGGCAAGGCGGTGGTGGGCGAGTTTGCGATGACGCTGCCGGAGAAGGCGGGCGTGTATGTGCTGCGGGCGTCGCTGGCAGGCGCGCCGGTGGAGACTTCGTTTATCAAGGTGACGCCGCGGGCGTTTGCAGGCACGCATCGGGTGCTTTTGATTGCGCAGGCGAAGTTTGCCGGGCCGATTGCGAAGGCTTTGCGCGCGATGGGGCTGGGCGTGGATGTGTATGACGAGAACTCGCTGGACGCGATGAAGAGCGAGTTGGCGGATGCGGCGCAGGTGCACGCGAAGTATGACGCGATCTGGATTGGGTGCTTTGAGGCGCTGGCCAAGGTGCTGCCGCGAGAGACCGCGGAGGCAATTGACGGGGCGGTGAAGGCAGGGAGCGGATTCGTGATTACCGGAGGCGAAGGCGGGTTCCACGGCGGACAGGGACATGCGGCGGTGGTGGAGGGCACGGCGCTGGATGGGATTCTGCCGGTGGAAATTGCGGGGAACTCAGACGTGATTCCTGGCACGCACGGGCTGGACGACGCGCTGAACGCGCAGAATCCGATTCGCGAGATTGCGGCGGGAAGCGATGCGCCGGGGGCTGGGGTTTCGGCTGAAGGCGCGGAGCTGCTGCGGCACTACGGCGCAGGTGGGTACAACCACGTGGCGGCGCGGGCGGGCTCGCATACCGAGCTGACGATTACCGGGGACCCGTTGCTGGTGACGGGGACGCATGAGGCGGGCAAGACGGTGGCGTTTACGGGATTCACGCCGGCCGAGGATGCTGCTTCTGGGTTGTCGCTCGACCAGTACCTGATTGCCGAGCCGCAGGCGCGGGGGTATTTTGCGGTGTTTGCGGACCTGGTGGCCGATGTGCTGCCGGGTGGGGAGAAGCGCAATGGGGATCTGCTGGCGGCGCATGAGAAGCCGCTGTTTCAAACGCTGAAAGAAGAGCCGCCGACGGAGTTGGCGGTTACGAAGGTGGCAGATTTGGCGACGGGGGAACGGGTGCGGATTGCGAACAAGGGCGGGTATGCGCACCTGGTTCATCTGCGGTTTGAGTGGACGGGGGCGAAGCCGTTTTTGGTGGAGATGAGCGATAACGATTTTGAGTTGATGCCGCGGGAGGCGAGGGAAATTGAGCTGACATGGCGGAACTCCGGGCCCGGGCCGAAGGCTGCGGGAGGCGTGGTGGTGAATGCGGCGAATGCGGGGGAGGTGCGGGTGGCGTTCTGACTACCACCTGCCACCTGCGGTGGGGCCATGCGCCCTCGGCCGGGAGAGGTGACAGTGGTGGTATCCCACCCTTCCGCGATGAAACTGCGGAAGGATGGGGCAGCCAGCGTTTGTGGTGAGTGGGACGAAAAGCAACCGCAGATCCTTCGACTCTCTCCGCTTCGCTACGTTCACTCAGGATGACAGTTCTGCGGGAAACTCTGGACGACAGAAACATTTTGGGGTTCAGGCGGGCAGGAGGGCGCGGGCGATGGTGAGGACGGTGATGTCGTCGGCTTGGGGAGAGCCCTGACCGAAGGCGCGGGCTGTCTCGGCGATGAAGGATGCGGCCTGGGAGCTGATGGCCTGGGTGTGATCGAAGCCGAAGAGCTCGCGGGTGGCGGCGCTGGTGGCTTCGACTACGCCGTCGGTGACGAGGGTGAAGCGCTGATGGGGCGAGAGCTGGAGCGTGATTTCAGAATATTGGACGTCTGGGGTGAGGCCGAGGGGCAGGTTGGCTTCAGTGGGGATCTCTGCGCCGTTGAGGTAGGGGTTGGGGTGTCCGGCGTTGGCGAGGGTGAGCTGGCCTGAGGGGGTGACCATGAGAGCGAGGCAGGTGGCGAATCCGTCGGCGCGGCCATGGAGGAGGCGGTTGAGGCCGGTGAGCAGTTCGGCGGGGCTGCGGTAGGTTTCAGCGAAGGCGCGCATGGTTCCGACGAGGAGGGAGACGGTCATGGCGGCTTTGAGTCCCTTGCCGCTGACGTCGCCGAGGACGATGAAGGCGGAGGGCTGATCGGGGTCGCCGTGGTTGGGGATGAGGATCTGGTGGATGCTGCGGGCGGCGGCCATCTCCTGCTCGATTTGGCGATTGCGGGTCTGGATGCGGCGGAGGCGGAAGGTCATGGCGATGAGCATGACGATGGCGAAGAGGAGATAAGAGAGCCCACGGATATCGATGTCGTACCCATGCCAGAGCACGTCTTGATTGGGACTGGGAAGCCCAAGCTGCTTGGCCATGCGGGCGGAGTTTTCGACGGTGATAAACAGGACCGAAGCGCCGATCCAGCGCATCTCAGGCAGCTTGCTGCGAAAGCAGGTGGGCAGCATCAGCAGTTGCGTCAGCGTGGCAAGCAGAATGGCAACGGCCGTTCCGTGGACACCCCACCAATTGATGGAGGGTGGCATGGGCAGCCCCAAGGCAAAATAGGCGTCGGCCAATCCGAGCACCTGAACGACTCGGAGCAACACGGGAACCGGGCGGTTGAGGAAACTGAAGACAAACTGAATGAGGAACAGGGGCATGAGGGAGTTGGCCGACACATAGATAGCGGCCTCGAGCCACACAGGCAACTCGGTATGCACGATGGGCGCGATCTCGACGACGCGGAGGGAGGCGACCGCGCTCAAGCTCAGGGCGATCCAGAGGTTCTCCCACAGGCGAGGATTGACGGAGTACAACAGCAGGAAGACGAAGCCGGCGAAGCCGACGGCTGCGAAGCAGAGCTAGTGGGTGGCGTTGACTCTGAGGTAGCTCATTGTCTGCGCGTCGGCAGCTGTCTGCATCTGATCGGCGGGCACCACCACATACGGAACCGGCGTGTTGAAAACCCGCGCGCGCCACTGCGGAAACGTCCGGATGGCCAGCACCAGGCGGCCATCGGGAGCCAGGGCGCTGGGGAATTTGAAGAAGCTGGCGCCGTTTTCCGTTTGAAGGAGTTCGGGCCCGCCGCATCTACCGATCAGGCGCCCGTTGGCATACACCTCGAAGGGGATGAGTTTATCGTCTGCGAGCAAGCCCAGCTCGGGTGTTTTCCTGAGGTCTTCAGGCAGGGTGATCTGAACGCGCTTCCAGGAGATGGTGTTGCCGTTGAGCGTCGCCGGTGCTTCGGCGAGCCAGGCGCATGCAGGATTGTTGACGGCGGCGCAACGCATGTCGTCGCCGTCGTGGAATTGCCGCTGGGTGGGAGGGATGCGCGGCGTGCCGGCATCCTGTGCGCAGGCGGGCAAGGCAACGGCGAAGAGGAGGGCCGCTGCGTGGAGGAGGATGCGGGTGGCTTTCATGGGAATCGGGGAAGTCTTGATCATTTCGGCTAGCTTGGTGTCTGGGAAGATCTTTGAAGGACAAACGCAGATCCTCCGCTCACCACCCCCAAGCTGAGGAACGCTTGGGGCCCCTTTCGCTCAGGATGACAGCGGAAATCATGCTGCAAACTTGCGGGACAGGACACTAGCGTAGCAGGTCTTCGAGGGTGGTGGACAGGTCAGTTTTTTCGTCGCGGTATTTGACGATGATGGGGGCGTAGAGACTGAGGCCCCAGGTTTCGCTGTCGGGATGGCCCTTGCCTTTGGAGACGGCGCGGGAGCCGGGGACGACGACGGCATTTTCAGGGATGATGAGGGGTGAGCCGGCGCTGGCGCGGAGGGTGGCGCCGTTGACGAGGTCGAAGACGGGCGTGCCGCGGGTGAGGATGGTTCCGGGGGCGAGGACGGCGCCTTTGCGTACGATGGTTCCCTCGTAGACGCCGCAGTTGCCGCCGACGAGGACTTCATCTTCAATGACGACGGGGCTGGCGTTGATGGGTTCGAGGACGCCGCCGATCTGGGCGGCGGCGCTCAAGTGGACGCGTTTGCCGATCTGGGCGCAGGAGCCGACGAGGGCGTGGGAGTCGACCATGGATCCTTCGTCGACCCATGCGCCGACGTTGATGTACATGGGCGGCATGCAGACGACGCCGCGGGCGACGTAAGCGCCGGCGCGGATGGAAGAGCCGCCGGGGACTACACGGACGCCGTCAGCGGAGTTGAAGTGACGGACGGGGTAGGTGCCCTTGTCAACAAACGAGAGGCCGGCGGCGGGGAACTCCTCAAGGACGCCGAGGCGAAAGCCGAGCAGGATGCCCTGCTTGACCCAGGCGTTTACGCGCCAGCCGGTGGGGGCTTCGGGGTCAGGGGAGGCGGCGCGAACTTCTCCGGCTTCAATGGCGGCGCGGAGGGTGAGAAAGGCGGTCATGGCGGCTGGGTCGCCGATGGCGGCGGGGCCTGCGGCGAAGTGGCGCTCGATGGTCTTTTGCAACTGGGCGATGGTCATTCCGTTCTGAGTTTAACAATGATGGGAGGGGGCGAGGCATGGAATGGAGCGAGCGAGGAAACGGAGAGCCGGTGCGGGAGGAGGGCAAAGCGCGCCGGGCAGAGGGCGGCGAGACGCGGCGCGGAGTGAGACGGTGCTCAGGCCAAGGGGCCGGCGGACATTTTGGAGCGGGAGAGGTTGGGCAGGCGCACGGGCTGGAGGCGGAAGGAGTTTTTGCCTTCCGGGACCATGGCCAGAGGGATGGAGACGCGGTCAGGCTGGGTGTGCATGTGTTTGGACTCGAGCCAGGCGCAGAGACGCGGATCGTTGATTTGCGGATGGCCGTCCCAGAAGCCGGGGTCGAGGCCGCATTGAATCTGCAAGTGGTCCAACTGCAGCTCAATGACGGCGATGCTTTTGGGAAAATAGCGGCGGACATTGTTCACGCCGACATGGAGGCCAGTGACTTCGTGGCCTTTGCTTTGTGTTTTGACGACCATAGATGCCTTCAGTTTCCGGAGAAGCTTAAGCAAGTCTAAGGAGGGTAAGGAGGGCAGGCGCGCTTGGGGAGCGGAAATGAGCGCGGCGATTTCCGGATTTGGGATGGGCTGGAAGGTAAGGATATTTCGGGAATCGAGCGGTGTTGTTGTGTTTGCGCGGGAGGAAGAGGTGAGGGCTTGGCGCGAGAGCGGCGGAAGCGGCGGCTCGCATACACTGAAGAGGTTCCGCGGCCGTGTGGAGTTGGATTTTGGGATGCCGCGCAGGGGAAACGTATGAAGATGACGGGGCTGTTGGCTCTTGTGTTTTTTGCCGCCGTGGGCGCGGCTGGCGCTGCGGCGCCAAAGTTCGATGGCGAGGCAGTGCGCACGAACAATCGCGGGGTGGCCGAGATGGGGCAGCAGTTTCCTGAGCGGGCGGCGGCGAGCTTTGCGGAGGCGTTCAAGCGGGATGGGAAGCTGACACAGGCGGCGATCAACGAGGGGATTGCGCTGCTTTATTTGCAGAAAACGGCGGAGGCCGAAAAGGTGCTGCAGGTGGCGCTGGCACAGGATGCGGGCAGCGCGCAGGGGTGGTACAACCTGGGGCTGGCGCAGCATGCGGAGTTTGAGCTGGAGGCGGCGCTCAAGAGCTTTGAAAATGCGGCGCAGGCGGACCCGCGGGATGCGGATTCGATCTATTTTGAGGGTGTGTGCTATCAGGATCTGAAGCAGTGGGACAAGGCAATTGAGGCGTTCAAGAGGGCGCTGGCGATTGATCCGCTTCATGCATCGGCGGAGTTTGCGCTGGCGCGGGCATTGCAGCACACGGGGCAGGCGGCGGAGGCGAAGGAGCATTTCAAGGTTTTTCAGCATTTGACGAATACGAAGATTTCATCTGCGATCGGGATGGGGTATGGTGAGCGGGGACACTACTCGACGGTGACGCCGGTGGAAGAGAAGGAGACGGGGCAGGCGGGGATGATTGCGGTGAAGTTGGAGGCGGGAGCGCTGCTTTCCCCGGTCCCAAAGGCGGGACCGGGGGCACCCAACTCCTCGAGTACGGGCGGGGCTTGCATGATGGATGTGATGGGCTCGGGGCAGATGGACCTGGTGGTGATGGAGACGGGCGCGCAGGCGATTGGCGTGTTGCATGCGAAGAGCGATGGGAGCTTTGAGGAGTGGGATGCGGTGGCGGCGGGATTGAAGGCCAAGGGCCACGCGGTGGCGTGCGCGGTGGGCGACATGGACGGCGACGGGTTGAACGATCTGGCGGTGGCGCTGGACGATGCGGTGCTGCTGTTTCACAACCTGGGGAAGGGCAAGTTTGAGGATGTGACAGCAGCGGCAGGACTGGCGGCGCGGAATCGGCCTTCGGGGATCACGTTTGTGGACTACGACCACGACGGGGACCTGGATTTGTTTATCACCGGTGAGCCGATGAAGCCAGGCGAAGCGGCGAATGTGCTGTGGCGGAACAACGGGAACAGCACGTTCACGGAGTGGACCGAGCCGACGGGGCTGGGCGGGAGCGGTAAGACTTCTGCTGCCATTCTCACCGACTTCAACAACGATCGCGCGGTGGATCTGGCGGTGACGGGCGACGGGGCTGCGCCGGTGATTTATGTGAATCCGCGGGAGGGGAAGTATCCGACGCAGGCGCTTTACGAGGCCAAGCTGCCGCCGACGGTGGGAATTGCGGTGCTGGACTTTAACAAGGACGGCTGGATGGATATCGCCGTGACGCACGCGGGCGCGCCCGGAGTCTCGCTTTGGCGGAATGTCGAGGGGCCGAACCACGTGGGGCGGCGGTTTGAACGGGTGGAGTTGCCGCTGAAGGACGCGCTGCGGGGATGGGGCGTGACGCCGATCGATATTGACAACGATGGATGGATTGATCTGGCGGCGATTGTGGAGACCAAAGCGGGGCCGCGGGTGAGGGTGCTGCGCAACAAGGGCGATGGGAGCTTTGAAGATGTGAGCCGCGCGCTGGGGCTGGATCGCGTGCAACTGAAGGCTCCGCGCGGGTTGATTGCGGTGGAAGGCGACGGGGCGACGGACCTGATTGTGACCCAGTTGAATGCACCGCCGGTGCGGCTGCACAACCTGGGAGCGAACAAGAATCACTTTGTGCGTCTGGACCTGACGGGGTATGCGGACAACAAGACGGGGCTGGGCGCGCAGGTGGAGATCTTTGCGAGCGGGCACTGGCAGAAGTGGGAGGTTGCGGGGGCGTCGGGATTCGAAACGCAGGCCGCGCCGGGGATCATGGCCGGGCTGGGACAGGCGGAGGGGATTGATCTGCTGCGGATTTTGTGGCCTACCGGGGTGCTTCAGGACGAGGTGGATTTGCCGCACACGCCGGTGATTGCGATGAAGGAGGCGGACCGGCGGGGGAGCTCGTGCCCGGTGTTGTTTGCGTGGGACGGGCACAAGTACAAGCTGGTGACGGACGTGATTGGGGCAGGGGTGGTGGGGCACTGGTTCTCACCGCAGCGGCGGAATATTCCCAAACCGGAGGAGTGGATCAAGGTGGAGGGCGGCGCTCTGGCGCCGGTGAACGGCAAGCTGAGCGTGCGGTTTATCGAGCCGATGGAAGAGGTGAACTACATCGATCAACTGCGGATGGTTGCGGTGGACCATCCGGAGGATGTCGAGGTGAATCCGGACGAGCGGTTCCTGGACGATCCGCCGTTTGCTTCGGGGCGGGTGGTGGCCAGCGAGGGAGCGCGGCTTCCGGTGGGGGCGTGGGATGGAGGGGGGCGCGATGTGCTGGCGGCGGTGAGCCGCAGAGATCATCAGTTTGCGAGCGGGTTCACGGCGACGCCGTATGACGGGTTTGCGAATCTGCATGCGTTGACGCTGGATTTGGGCGCAGTCGATGCGAAGTCCCCGTTGCGGCTGCTGATGACGGGGTATGTGAACTACTTCAGCGCGACGAGTTTGTATGGGGCGTGGCAGGCGGGGATCAAGCCGGTGTCGCCTTATGTTGAGGCGGAGATGGCGGATGGGACGTGGAAGCGGGTGTTGGAGGATGCGGGATTTCCGGCCGGCCTGGAGCGGACGATTGTTGTGGATTTGACGGGACGGCTGCCGGAGGGCGTGCGGCGGATTCGGCTGGTCTCGAATCTGGAGATTTTCTGGGACCAGGTGCTGGTGGATAACCATGCGGAAGGCGAGGCGACGACGGCGGAGGTACCGCTGGCGATGGCGACGCTGCATTTCCGCGGTTACCCGACGCAGATTGATCTGGCGAGTCCTGGGGATCTGGAGTATGACTATGATCGCGTGAGCCTGACGGGGCCGTTCCAGCATGAGCGGGGCAACTACACGCACATGGGTGATGTGACGGAGCTGGTGAAGGGTGTGGACGACCGGTACGCGATCTTCGGCAGCGGGGAAGAGATTGCGGCGGAGTTCAATGCGGGCAATCTGCCGGCGTTGCGAGCGGGATGGAAGCGCGACTACTTCTTTTATGCGAACGGGTATGTGAAAGATATGGACTGGTGGGATGCTTCGCCGTTTACGGTGGCGCAGTTGCCGTTCCATGGGATGAGCGCCTACCCTTACCCGGCGAATGAGAAGTTTCCGGACGATGCGGATGCGCTGGGGTACCAGTTGAACTGGAATACGCGATTTGATTCTGGCGAGCCGGTGCGGTCGTATCGGTTCGACTACCGGCTGCTGCCCTCGACGCCGGCGGACGATCAACCGCCATCTGCGAGCGGCGGGATCGCCCATGAATGAAGTTGTGCTGAAATCCGCGGTGGAACAACTGGCGCTTCTGCGCTCAGGGAAGATATCGGTTGCCGAGCTGGCGGAAGCGCATATTCAGCAGATTGAGCGCCTGAATCCGCAGTTGAATGCGTTTGCCGATTTTGATGCCGATCGGGTGCGCAGGCGGGCGCGGGAACTGGATGAAACGAAGGACGCGCGGCGGCCGCTGCACGGGCTTCCGGTGACGGTGAAGTCGTCGATTTCGACAGCGGGGTTCAAGTGTGAGATAGGGAGCCTGCTGCACAAGGGCGAGATCCCGGCGGAGGACGCGGTGGTGGTGACGCGGCTGCGGCTGGCGGGGGCACTGATTCTGGGCACGACGAATTGCCCAGAGTTTTTGATGGCGTACGAGACCGACAATCTGCTGCGCGGGCAGACGCGGAACCCGTGGGATTTGGAGCGTTCGCCGGGTGGATCGAGCGGCGGCGAGTCGGCGGCGATTGCGGCGGGGCTTTCGGCGGCGGGGCTGGGGTCAGACAGCGGCGGATCGGTGCGCGTGCCGGCTCACTTTACGGGGATCTGCGCCCTGAAGCCGACGCCGGGACGGATTCCGGGGCGGGGGCATCTGCCGCCGTGCGTGGGGCCGTTCTCAACACTGGGCGCAATTGGGCCCATGGCGCGCACGATGGCGGATGTGGCGCTGCTGTTCAGGGTGCTGAGCGGGCAGGACCCCTGCGACCCGGCAAGCGCGCCGGTGGAATTCCACGAGACGACGGCGAGAGAACTGCGCACGAACACGGTTGGAGTTTTTGAAGACGATGGGCTGGTGCCGGTGACGCCGGGGACACGGGCGGCGGTGAGGGCGGCGACGGCGGCGCTGAGGGCGGCGGGGTTTCGCGTGGAGCCGTTCAGGCCGCGGACGCTGGAGGCGCTGCGGAAGCTGTGGTGGAAGCTCTTTGTGCAGTGCGGGGCGATGTTCTATGCGCCGGGGATTCGCGGGCGGGAGGATGAACTGAGCCCGATCTTCAGGGAGTTTTTGGAGATTGCCGCGAGCGCCGGGCCGCTGATGGCGGCTGAGCTGCTGGATGCATGGGCGGAGCTGGACCTGCTGCGGATAGAGATGCTAAAGGAGATGAGGGAGTACCCGGTCCTGTTGTGCCCGGTGGCTAGCATTCCGGCGTTCCGTCACGCGGAGCGGCAGTGGACGATTGACGGGCAGCGGGTGGACTACCTGGATGCGGTGCGGCATACGCAGTGGTTCAATGTGCTGGGCGCGCCGGCGGCGGTGGTTCCGGTGGGGCAGTCGGGCGAAGAGCTTGTGCCGGGGTTGCCCATTGGGGTGCAGGTTGTGGGGCGGCCGTTTGAGGACGAGACGGTGCTGGCGATTGCCGGGATCGTGGACGAGGCGTTCGGTTACCGTGCGCCGCCGCTGATTACTGGCCGAGAGTAACACCTGTCAAGTTCATCCGTCACAGTAGTTTCGCTGGGCTGTCTCCACCTTTCGATGGAGGCGCGCGGGCGTGTGGCCGGGTAGCCTGAGACTTCCCCGGAACGGAGCGCACAAGGTGCGTCAAGATTGGCACGAACAATTCGCAGAAAGCCCCGATGTATTGAGGAGTTCCCGGCTCCGGCAGACGGTTGTACGGGTGCTTGATGTGGAGATCGGCGGCGGCGGGTTTGTGACCATGGCCGGGCCGTGCTCGGTGGAGACCGAGTTCCAGGTGATGGCTACGGCCAACCACGTGCGGCGGGCGGGCGCGCGGATTTTGCGTGGCGGGGCGTTCAAGCCGCGGAGTTCTCCTTATTCGTTTCAGGGACACGGGCTGGAAGGCCTGAAGATGCTGGCGCATGCGCGGCAGGAGACGGGCCTGGCGATTGTGACCGAGGTGATGTCAGAGGACGATGTTCCGCTAGTTGCCGAATATGCGGATATCTTGCAGATCGGGTCGCGAAACATGGAGAACTATGCGCTGCTGGAGGCGGCGGCGCGGTCGGGGCGGCCGATCTTGCTGAAGCGCGGGATGGTGGCGACGATTGCCGACTTGCTGCGCTCGGCGCAGGTGGTGCTGGATAACGGAAATCCCAACGTGATTTTGTGCGAGCGGGGCATACGGACGTTTGAGACGGCGCTGCGGAACACGTTTGACGTGGCGGCGATTGCGCTGATCAAACAGGTTTCGCATTTGCCGATCATCGCCGACCCGAGCCATGCGGCGGGGGCGAGCGAACTGGTTCCGGCGCTGGCGCGGATTGCGGTGGCGGCAGGAGCGGACGGGATCATCGTGGAGGTGCATCCGAAACCTGAAGAGGCTTGGAGCGATGGGGAGCAGTCGCTGGACTTTGACGCATTCGACGCGATGATGGAGTCGCTTGAGCCTTATCTTGCGTTGCGGGGGCCGGCGCTGCATGAGCGTCAGCTGGCGCGGCGCGGGGTGGCGCTTAGGCCTCGCCAGGCCGCCGGTGTGCATGCGCTGGAGGCTGTTGGATGAGATCCACGGCCAGAGTTCTGGCGGCCTCCGTTCTGATTCTTCCGATTTTCCCTTCCTGTGGTTTCACGCAGGGTGCAGGGAAGCTGCCGGAGGCGGACGTGATTGTCACGGCTGCGCCGGTTTACCAGCCGCTGGCAGCGTTGAGCGGAGGCGAGCGCTTTCCCAAGGGCGCCGAGCTGCTGCTGATTCACAACGGAAAAGCCGAGCCGCTGGTGAGCGGGTTCGCGGCCAGCGCCGACGCCAATGTTTCGTTCGACGGCAAGACGGTGCTGTTTGCGGGCAAGGACTCGGAGGCCGCGCCGTGGCAGATATGGGAACTGACGCTGGCCACGCATGCAGTGCGCAAGGTGACGGCGACGGCGGCGGATGCGATCAGGCCGCTGTATCTGCCGACGCCGATGCCGGGCGGGCGGCTGGTGTATGCGCAGCGGACGGCGCAGGAATTTGAACTGGAGAATGCGCGGGCGGCTGTGCTGTCAGCGGCGGATGCGGCGAACGATCCGCAGGCGGCGCTGGTGCAGGTGACTTACCTGGCGGGGAGCGCGGTGCCCGCGGATGTTCTGGCGGATGGGCGAATTTTGTTTGAAGCGGGGTTTCCGCTGGGCGGTAAGGAGCGGGCGACGGCGGAGTTGTTTCTGGTGTACTCGGACGGGTCGGGCGTGGAGTCGTACCGCTGCGATCACGGGGCGGCGCGCTGGGGCGGGAAGCAACTGGCTTCGGGCGACGTTGTGTTTACGCATGGGACGAGTCTGGCGCGGTTTACTTCACCGCTGGCGCATGAAGCGGCGGTGAGTGCGCCGCAGGGCGAGTACGCGGGCGCGATTGCGGAGACGGCCGCGGGCGAGTGGCTGGTGAGTGAGCGGGCGAGCGCTGCGATGCATTATGCGCTGAAGGTTTGGAAGCCGGGCGCGGCGATTTCGGGAACGGTGCTGGCGGTGAGCGGCAAGGACGTTGTTGAGCCGGTGGTGGTGGCTGCGCGCAAGCGGCCGAACCGGCATCCCTCAGGGCTGCATGACTGGAGCTATGCGAACCTCCTGGCGCTGGATGCGCGGCAGTCACGGGCGGGGGATTTGAAGACGGCTCCGGCGCGGGTGAGGCTGGAGACGATGGACGCCGAGGGGCACGCGGTGGTGAACGGGACGGCGCCGGTTGAGAAAGACGGGTCATTCTTCGTCAAAGTGCCTGGAGACAAAATGATCCGGTTTACGCTGCTGGATGAGAAGGGCGCGGTGGTTCGGCAGGAGCAGGGGTGGTTCTGGATCAGGCGCGGAGAGCAGCGCATTTGCGTGGGCTGCCACACGGGACCGGAGCGGGCGTCGGAGAATCGCGTGCCGGCGGTGCTGATGCGGACGACTACGCCGGTGGACTTGACAGGGACGAATCCTGCGAGCAGCGCGCAGAGCAAGACATCGGGGTCCCCACGGACAGGTCTTAGTCCGCGGGGTGATTCGCCGGGAGGCAACTGAGATGGATATTCGTTCTTTGTTTTTGTTGGGAGCCGTTTCAGTTGCTGGCGCGCAGAGTGTTCCGGCGACGAGCGCGCCGCAGGCACCGCTGGCCGCACCGCAGGTGGCGCAGTCGACGATCAAGTTTGAGGATGCGACGGACGGGTCGGGGATCAACTTTACGCACAGCTTTGGATCGCGGCAACTAGGTTCACTGCTGGAGGGCACGGGGGCGGGGTGCTTGTGGTTTGACTACAACAACTCCGGGTTGCCTTCGCTTTACGTGGTGAATGGACGGCCGCTGGACGATGCGATGCATCCCTATCCGCTGAAGGAGAAGCCGGCGACGCCGCCGCACAACCATCTGTATCGCAACGATGGCAAGGGGCACTTTACGGATGTGACGGAGAAGGCGGGGCTGAATCCGGATATGTATTCGGTGGCGGTGACGGCGGCCGACTATGACAACGACGGCAATGAAGATCTGCTGGTGACCGGGTACGGCAAGGTGATCTTGTATCGCAACGATGGGAACGGACATTTTAGCGATGTGACGGAGAGGGCCGGGATCAAGGTGGACGGTTGGGCGATCAGCTCGACTTGGCTGGACTATGACAAGGACGGCTGCGTGGATTTGTTTGTGGGCCGGTATGTGAAGTTCGATCCGAAGTACCGGGCGTTTTATGCGGCGGACAATTATCCGGGGCCGCTGGACTACGAGGGCGAGACGAACAAGCTGTTCCACAACAACTGCGACGGGACGTTTACGGATGTGAGCGAGAAGTCGGGGATTGCGGCATTCACGGGCCGGACGATGGGCGTGTCTGCGGCGGACTATGACGGCGACGGCTGGGACGACATTTATGTGGCCAACGACCGCACGGAGAATTTTCTCTTCCACAATAAGCACGATGGGACGTTTGAGGAAGTGGCGAACGAAACCGGCACGGCATATGGGCAGAATGGCGAGTCGACTTCGTCGATGGGTCCGGTGTTTGCGGACTTCAAGGGGCGCGGGGTGCTGGACTTGTGGGTGACGGACGGGCACTATAACCGGCTGCTGTTCAACGTGGGGACGAAGGGCTTTGAGGACGTGGGCGCGGAGACGGGCGTGTCGCAGGTGAACGCGCAGTACGTGAGCTGGGGCACGGGCGTGTATGACTTCGACAACGACGGACTGCTGGACATTGCGATTTTTCATGGCGGCCTGATTCACCTGATTCCGCAGGAGCACACGGTGTTTCGCGGATTGGGCGGGGGGAAGTTTGCCGATGTTTCGCGGGATGCCGGGGCGGTGATGAGCGTGCGCACGACGGCGCGCGGGGCTTGCTTTGCGGACTATGACAACGACGGCAAAGTGGACGCGTTTGTGGTGAATCTGGGCGCGAAGGGAACGCTGGTACATAACGTGTCAACCAATACGGGGCACTGGATTGCGATCAAGCTGAAGGGGACGAAGAGCAATCGCGACGGGATTGGGGCGCGGGTTGAGGTGTTTGCGGCGGACAAGCGGCAGACGGCGGAGCGGGTAGCGGGTTCTGGGTATCTGTCGCAGGACGACGGACGGCTGCACTTTGGGCTGGGCGCGGCGACGGCGATTGACAAGCTGATTGTTCACTGGCCGAGCGGGCGCGAGCAGACGCTGGAGAAGCAGGCGGTGGATCGCGTGCTGACGGTGGAGGAGCCGAAGTGAGCGGAGGCCACCAGGTGGGAGTGCGCGCGGGGCTGGGAGTGGTGGCCCTGGTACTGGTTGCGGCGGCACTGTGGCCGCGGCCGGCGGTGCATGCCCAGGAGCGCGAGGACAAGGCCGATGTGGTGGACTATGCTTCGCCGCTGGAGATGGTGTTTTCAGCGGACGGGGCGCGGCTTTATGTGCTTTGCCAGCAGAGCGGAGAGATTCGCGTGCTGGATGCAAACAGCTACGCGGTGACGAAGAAGATTGCCGTGGGGCGAGTGCCGCGCGGGATTTCGCTCTCGCCCAAAGGGGATCGGCTGTTTGTTACGAACTCGTGGGACGACACGGTATCGGTGATCGATACCGCGAGACTTGAAGTGGTGGCGACGTGGGCGGTGGGGGCTGAGCCCTCGGGCGTGTTGGAAGACCAGGCGGGGAAGCACCTGTTTGTAGCCAACCGGATTTCAAACGACATTGCGGTTCTGGACGCGCAGACGGGAGCGGAAGAGAAGCGATTGGCGGGCGGGCGCGGAGCGAGCTACCTGACGCTTTCGCCGGACGGAAGCCACATCTATGCGACGCATATTTATCCGAACCCAGGAGCGCAGCGGACGGGGTTGGAGAATCGCACGCCGCCGGAGTCGGAGATTACGGTGATTGATGCGGCGCGGGCGGTTGTGGTGGATCGGATGCCGCTGCACTCGATTGCGGGCGTGTTTCATGTGGCGTTCTCAGCCGATGGGCGGCTGGGGGCGGTGGCTGAGTATCACCCGAAGAATCTTGTGCCGCTGGCGCACCTGGAGCATGGCGGCGCATTTGAAGACACGCTGACGTTGTTTGGCGCGGATGTGGGCAGGCCGGTGGAGGTTCCGCTGGACGAGCTGGAGCGGTATGCGGCGCAGCCGTTCGGGGTGGTGATTTCAGCGGACAAGCGGCGGCTGTATGTGAGCTGCGGCGGTTCGGAGATGGTGACGGTGATTGACGTGGCGCGGCTGCTGCAATTCGCGCGCACGCATCCGAGGCCGGCGCCGGGAACATTTGTGCAGGATCTCTCAGCGAGCGGGAACTACGTGGTGGCGCGGATTGCGGTGGGACGCAACCCGCGCGGGATGGCGCTGAGCCGCGATGGACGCAGGCTGCTGGTGGCCAACCGGCTGGACGACACGATCGGCGTGATTGACACGCGAACGAATCGCGTGGAGTCGACGATCAAACTGGAGGGGCCGAAGACGATTTCGATTTTGCGGCACGGGGAGCAGACGTTTTATACGGCGCGGCAGTCGTTCCAGGGGCAGATTGGGTGCGCGAGCTGCCATATCGATTCGACGTTTGACGGGCTGACGTGGGACCTGGAACCGGATGGGTTTGGGCGCGACATTGTGGACAACAAGCTGCTGGAGGGCGTGAAGGGCACGGAGCCTTACAAGTGGATCGGGACGAATCCGAATCTGCCAACGGAGTGCGGGCCGCGGACGGAGAAGTACTTCTGGCGATCAGAGAACTACGACGACCTGTCGCTGACGGACCTGGTGGTGTATGTGCGCGAGATGCCGACGCGGCCAAACCGGTGGAAGCTTGCGGGGCGTGAGATGACGCCGGCACAGGAGCGCGGCAAGGCGCTGTTTGAGCGGTCGACGGACAAGTTTGGGCAGGCGATTGCGGAGTATAACCGCTGCTCGTATTGCCACAGCGGGGCGAAGGGAACGAACCAGAAGATTGTGGACGTGGGGACGCAGAAGGCGAGCGACAACACGGGTCGGTTCAAGGCGCCGCCGCTGACGAATATTGCGCTGACCGCGCCTTACCTGCACGACGGGTCGGCGCGGACGCTGGAAGAGATTTGGACGATCTATAACCCGGACGACAAGCACGGGCGGACGAACGATCTGACGAAGGACGAACTGAACGATCTGATCGAGTATCTGAGGACGCGATGATGAAGTTTGCGATCAACACGCTGCTTGCGAATGAGGGTTGCCGGGGTTTGTGGTTTCCCACCCATTCGCCAGAAAGACGGCGAATGGATGGGGCACGGAAGATTCTCTGCGGGGTGGTCGTGCTGCTGGCGTGTGGACTGGTTGCCGCGGCGCAGACGCCGGCTCCCGGGGCGCACAAGGCGAAGTCCGCGCAGGTTGCAGCTGTCGCACAACGCGCGCCGATGCCGCGATTCAGATTTGAGAACTTCACGACGGCGAACGGGCTGCCGGACAACCATGTGTATGCGGTGCTGGTGGATGGAGAGCGGATCTGGGCGGGCACGGAGAACGGGCTTGCGGTGTATGAGAATCGCGCGTGGAAGACGTACACGACCAAGGATGGACTGGCGCATCGGGCGGTGCTGACACTGGCGCTGGACAAGCATACCGGCGACGTTTGGGCGGGGACGATGGGCGGGCTGAGCCGCATCTCGGGCGGGCGCATTGACACCTATACACAACTGAACTCTGGGCTGTCGAACGATGTTGTCTACGGGGTTTCAGTCGAGGGCGAAGACGTGTGGGTGGCGACGGCGGCGGGCGGCTGCCGGCTGAACCTGCGCAGCGGCGCATGGACACTCTACAACGAGCGCAATACGCCGATGGTGGAGATCTGGGTGTACGGTGTTTCTGCAACGCCGACCAAGGTCTACTACGCGGTGTGGGGCTCGGGAGTGCTGGAGTACGACCAGAAAACGGGGCGCTGGGACAAGTACGAAGACCCGGATGGCGAAAATGAGATTGTCCTGTTCAAGGATCAGGGATTGATTCACGAGATTGTCACTTCGGTGAGTTTCGTAGACAATATCCTCTGGGCTGCCACCTATTTTGGCGGCAGCCGCTACGATGGCCGCTACTGGCACAACTTTCTCACGAAAGACAGCGGACTTCCCTCGAACTTCATCAATACGATCAAGGGCGTTGATGCCAACCGTTGCTGGTTCGGCACCGACAAGGGGCTGGCTTATTATGACGGCGTCAACTGGGCTGTGTACCGGCCCTCGCTCGCGACGGGCAAGCCGGAGATGACGGTACGCGACGCGCAAGGAAAGATTACGCCGGTTGCAGTAACGACAGCACCGGCCCACAACTACGTGCTGGGGATTGATTTCGCAGGCGACGATATATGGGTCGCAACAGCAAAGGGTTTAAGCCACGGGACTCGACAGAAACAGTAAGGCATCAGGAGAGCAGGAAATCATGAATGTATTCGAGGATATTTTGAAGACCATCGCGCACGCCCCGATTGAAAAGCGCGCCATGACCAACCACGGGGTACTCAACGAGGCGTATGCCTATGCCAAGCCGAGTTCGTTTTCGCGCGGGATGCGGATCGACATCGGGGGGGTGTGCATCCTGCTCATTTCCGGCACTGCGTCAATTGATGAGCACGGGGTGAGCGTGCATGTGGGCGATTTTACCGCGCAACTGTGGCGGACGTTTGAGAACATCACCGGGCTGCTGGAGAGCGAGGGGTGCACGTGGCACGACATTGTGCGCACGACGTGCTACCTGCGCGACATCGACCGCGACTATGACGTGTTCAACATTGAGCGGACGAAGTTTTTCAAGGAGCAGGGGCTGGACCCGCTGCCGGCGTCAACCGGCATCCAGGCGCATCTTTGCCGGCCTGAACTGCTGATTGAGATTGAAGCCATCGCCATGTTCCGGACGGATAAGGCAGCAGGCAGCAAGGAGTAAGCGCGATGGGCAAGCGATGGCGGATGGTTGCGGCAGGCGCGCTGGTCCTGGTGCTGAGCGGGGCGGGGCAACTTGCCGGTCAGGAGACGGGCAAGTGCGAGTGCGGGGCGCATCCGCCGGGCCCGCCGAAAGATCGGGTTGTCACGCCGTATGCGGGCGAGCCCGCCGACCTGAGCCCGTATGCGAAGTTTGCCGCGCCGTATGACCTGAACTACACGCATCCTAATATTTATTCGGGCGCGGGGCGCGATATTCCGGAGCCGAAAGACATCACGGAGGTGCGGATCGGGTTTTTCGGCCCGATCGAGCACAATCCTGAATCGGTGTTTGGGCAGCGGATGCTGCATGGGGCGCAACTGGCGGTGGAAGAAGCCAACGCGCGCGGCGGCTACGGCGGCAAGCCGTTCAAGCTGATGCTGCACAACGACTACGACAACTGGCAGGCGAAGGCGGTTTATGGCGAAGACAGGCCGACGGATCCGGCGATCTGGGGTTCTGCGTCGAACGAAGTTGTGAAGATGGTCTATGACGACCGGGACTGGGCGATCTTCGGGTCAATTAGTTCGGAATCGACGCACATTGCGCTGCGGGTTGCGCTGCGGGCCGAGATTCCGATTGTGAACTCGGCGTCGACCGATCCGACGATTCCAGAGACGTATATTCCGTGGTATTTTACCGACTTGCAGGACGATCGGGTGCAGTGCCTGACGCTGGCGCGGCGCATTTTCACGCAAGTGGGATTGAAGCGAGTTGCGTTGCTGCGCATCAACAGCCGCTATGGACGGTTTGGGGTTTTGAAGTTCCGCGATGCGGCGCGGCGGCTGGGCCACCCGGTGGTGATTGAGCAGAAATTTCTGCCGGGAGATGCGGATTTTACGAAGCAGTTGAAGGTGATTGCCTCGTCGCGGGCGGACGCGATTGTGCTGTGGACCGACGAGGTTCCGGCGGCGCAGATCTTGAAGCAGATGCGGGCGCTGGGGATGAAGCAGCGGGTGTTTGGCGCGTATCGGACGCTGGGGCCGACACTGCTGGCCGAGGCCGCCGATGCGGCGGAAGGGTTTGAAGCGGTTTTCCCGTACGACCCGACGCGCAACGATCCCAAATGGGTCAGCTTCAACAAGCGCTTTGAAGCACGATACAGCGAGCCGCCGGAGCAGTTTGCATCGCTGGCCTATGACGCGATGAACGCGCTGCTGAACTCGATCTGCAAGGCGGGGTTGAACCGGGCGCGGATTCACGACGCGCTGGCGAACATTGAGCACTACGACGGCGTGACCGGGGCGATGGTGTTCGATCCGAACCAGAAGAATGTTGCGCCGATGTATCTGGGGACGGTGCATGGCGGGGCGGTTACGTATCGCCTCGCGACCATGGAGAAGACGCCTGCGGTGGGGCCAACTCCGCTGACGCGGAATGATGCCGGTGCGAAGGTTGTGCCGTATGCGCGCGTGGGGGAAGACGGGGTTGAGTATGTTGGGCCGCATGGGTCGAATCTGCCTGCGGGGCCGGTGCATGTGATTCTGTTCGGGGCGCAGGCAGGCGCGGTGGCAAAGTCGCCGGAGGTTGAGGCGGCGCTGAAGACGGGCGGGATGAAGTTCACGTTGCTGCCCGTGGCCAGCGATCAGAACTGGGGCGCGGCTTCGACTCAATTGGTCCACGCGCTGATGGATGAGCATGCGTTGGCGATTGTGGCACTGGACCGGGATGCGGCTCACCTGGCCGAGCAACTGGCGCTGAAGGCGTTTGTTCCTGTGGTGGCGCTGAGCGGCGACAGAACGCTGACTTCAACGAATGTTCCGTGGATATTCCGAATGCCTGGGGCGACTACGCCGGGGGCGGCGCTGCGGCTGCTGCGGGCCGCGGCCGAACGGAGTGGCGCGAACCCTGAGGGGCTGAGGAATGTGCTGGCGTCCGGGCAGGAGTTCGATGGGATTGCTTTCCTGAGCACCGGGGAACCGCGCGGAGAGTAAGCTGCGTGGGCGGGATCGAGTGGCTTGGACGGCCTCAGCCGGGGCGGGTCAGTTCGAAGTTGTAACCGAAGCGGACTGAGTTGTCAGAGTAGCGGAACCATTGCGGGTGGAAGGCGTATAAGCTGGAGCGCAGGATGGCGAGGCGGAAGATGCTGCTCAGGGCGAATCGCTCGCAGTAGGTTTTGACCAGTGTGCGGCGGCGTTCGGGATCATCGACGAGATCGACTTTGCCGCGCATCTGAACCCCGCATATTTCATTCCATATTTGGGTGTGCCGGAAAACGGCGGCAGAGGCTGCGGGGTTGCGGGCCAGATTGCGGCTGTGTTGGCTTGTGGGGGACGAGAGCCAATAGAGGTTCATGCCAGGGTCAACGATATAAAAGAGAGGCGCGAGGCAGGGGGCGGCGTTCTCGTCTGTGGTGGCCAGGGCCAGGGTGGATTGGGAGCGGAGCAGGGCGGCGATGGAGTCAAACTGGCGTGATTGCTCGGTCATGGTTGGCTGCCGGCTCCGTCTTCATCGTAACCGGAATGGGTTCGATTGGAGATTCAGCGCTTCGCGGTCGGAGTCGCAGAGTTTTTCGTCCGCAAAAAAGCAAGACAGCGGGAGAGTTCCGCGAGGCGGTTTTTCCTCGCTTACGTGGGAACCTCACCGCTGCCGGCTTTAAGGCTGCGGCAAATGGGAGCGCTTCCCATCGCCTGCAGGCAAACTGTGGCGCAAACTTCGCGCAACCATCCACAGGATGGGGCGAAAGAGGAGGGAATGGCTGTGATGGCGAGCACGGGCTGGGGTGACGGCGGTGGGCAGAGTCACCGTTTCCGGAACAGTGTGTGCTGAGAAGCGACAAAAAAGAGGCAGCCCGTGTTGGGCTGCCTCTTTTGTTCGATGCCAATCCCGAGGGATTGTTGGGGTTAAGGGAGGTAGTAGCGGAGGCTGGTCCACCACATGTTGTCGATGCCCTTGGCGCCAATGCCGGAGGCACCTGACCAGCCCTCGCGAACCGCGTAGCTGTACTGGAAGCCCTGGCGGAAGCGGCCGCGGTCGCCCTTGTAGATGTCATACCACCAGCCGCCGGTGATTTCCTGCACGTCGCGGGTTTGCGCGCCGCAGGAGCCGCCGGTGTAGTAGCCGGTGGAGCTGCCGTTGTAGCCGGGGGTGGCGTTGACGTTGCAGGAGGAGTTGTTGAGCAGGCGTGAGCCGTAACCCACGGCAGCCGCCGAGGGAGTGCCCCAGGTGGCGCCCCATGCGCCATCGTCGACAGCAGCCGTGCTGAGGGCGCTGTAGTTGAGGGTGAGCGGATACTTGGCGGACGAGCCGCTTCCTGTCTCGTTCAGGCAAGTTCCTGTATAGCCTGCGGCCGTGGAAACAAAGCACGGATTGGGCGCGCCCAGGGTGGTTGCGGTTGGGGTGGCGAAGTCTGTACGGCCGGCATAGTCGCCGCCATAGTTGAGGTAGATGGTAAAGCGAGGGGTTGGATTGGCCTCGACGGTGAAGAGGCCGGAGACGTTGTGGATGGGGGCGAGGAACCCGTTGGCATCGGCAGTCACGTCAGCCAGGGTGGAGTCGCCGTAGCGGCCCACGCCGGGACCGTAAAGGCCCTTGGCGCCAAAGGTGAGCTTGTCCTTGATCAAGGGTACGCGGAGGCTGGCGCCTACGCCGCCGACCATGATGCTGTCAGAGGCGCCGACGGGCGCGCTGGGCAGCTTGGGAGCGGCCAGCACGGTTGAGCCAGCGGTTTGCGTGGCCAGGACGTCGGTGTCGCCGCCATAGAGTTCGCTGTTGGTGGTGACGCCCGCGTATACGGATTCGTGAGCGAATCCGGCGATGCCGAAGATTTCGTAGTGGCCCCAGCCGGGATCGAAGGCGGCCTTGAGGATGACATCGGGGGCCTTATTGAAGCTGATATTGGCAACGTTGGCGCAGGAGTTGACGGTCTTGTAGACCGGCACCGCGGTCTGGGTAGTGTCGCCGCTATCGTCAACGGACTGCTGGTTGGTGTAGTTGACGATGGAGGTTGACGGCGAGCAGGCGCTGATGCCGGCGTTGTAGTTGCCGCCGTTGGCGCCGGCGCTTCCGAGGACGGCATAAGGCTCGTTGCCGGCCAGCGAGGCGGTGTAGATGAGCTGCGGATTCTCAACCGCGAGGCCAAAGGCAGCGTGGGGGTAGGTCTTGGTCAAGCGGACTCCGTACTGGCGTGCCCAGATAAAGCCCGCAGAGTAGTTCGGGTCGATGGTCTGAGGCGTCATGATATCGCCGGAGAGGTTGGAGATGCCCTTTTTGTCCTCGGTAGCCAACGACCAAAGCTGGCCGGCGGTGACAGCCAAGTGGCTGTTGGTCTCAGCCTGAGCCCAGACGACGCGCTGGCGGAGGACATAGCTGTTGGACTGGTTGTTATTGGAGCTGATGCCGGTACCGAGGAAGTCAGCCTCGTAGTAGCCGCGGAGGGTGCCCCAGTTGGTTTTGCCTTCAGCCATGAGCGAGAGGCGGGACTGGCGGGCGGTGCCGTAGAACTCCGACAGTTGGTATGCGTCTGCGCCCTCGTAAGGCAGTGAGCTGAAAGCCGTTGGAATGTCGCCGCCGGTGGCTTTGGAGCGCCAGACTGTTTCACCGGCGACGAAGCCGCCGGGGGTGAGGTTGATGCCCTTGTAGTGGAGGGCATTGGGGCTGGCGAGTTCCTTCTTCATCTTGGCTGTCTCGTCGGAGACGGTGGTTGCCAGGGAGACGGAGTTGGCCTTGAGATCGGTAACGGTGCTCTGGAGGGTGGAGACGGCGGCAGCGTTCTCAGTGGCCGCCTGTTGCTGCTGCGCGGCCGCGGCCTGCGCCTTGTCGGCGGCAGCCTGAGCCTGGGCGGCAGCTTCCTGCGCCTGCTTCAACTGCGCATCCTTGGCGGCCAGATCGCTCTTGAGGCCGTTGATCTCGCCCTCGAGCTCCTGCTTGAGGGCCTGAATCTGTTCCGCGACGGAAGGTGGCGGAGGCGTTTTTGCCTTTTTGGCTGCTACATGGTTCTTCGTCGGGGGCGTGGAGTCCTCGGCGTGTGCGTATGAGGCAACCAGGCTGGTTGCCAACACCGCTGCTGCGGCAATACTGAGTGTGAATTTCATTGAGCCTCTCATTTTCCTCTCGAAACTAAGGTTTGGTGCGTGAAAGCGTTGAATCGCGCGGGGCGCCTTCTGATTTCTGTGCGCTTTTCGCTTCTGCATTGGGGTAGATGGTGTGAATCAAGCCGGATTGTTTTTCCATCGGCAACAAGATTGAAAAAAGGAATGCAGGCGGAGCGGCGAGGAAAGTTGATTCGTTCGTCCCCAGTCCACTTCCATTATTAAGACTCGCAGAGTTTGATGAATATATGACTAATTCACATGTTTTTAACATAGTTGTCGATAGATGGATGTATTTGATTTATCAATAGTTACGCTGGAGTTAAACGAGCTATGAACTCTTGGGCAATGAAATTCACAAACCTGTAACAAAGTGAGCCTTTGGAAGCTATGCGGATGCTGCATGGAGCGGCATTTGATTGGGAAAGGGTTCGCCCAATGCGGGCTATCTGACATTGGGGAGAGCCGGCGGGCGCGTTGCGAACGGGCTACGAGCGGTTCCCGAATTGGTGTAAACCGAAGCCGTCACTGTCGAGTGGCTCGCCGCGGCGAGCCACCTTCCGCTGCATCGAAGAGGCAACGTGAATTCGGGAACCGCTCTAATGAGAAGCGGGCTGGTGGCCGGCGCTGAGTAAGTTGGCAAAGAGGCGATAGGCTCCGGGCACAAGCTCAGGGAACTGGCGGTAGAGGGCGAAGGCTACATAGATATAAGTTCCTTTGCCGGGATGGATCACAAGCAGGCCGCCACGCTGCGGGTTCTGCCCGGGGTCAGCGGTTTCAGTGAGCGCAGAATAGCCGGGATCCCAGTGGTCAAGGAAGCCGTGGCCACGCTCTTCGACCCAGCCGTCGAAGTCGGCGGGTGTGATGGGGTTGGGCCAGTTGAGCAGCGGGTTGGCGGGGTCTAGAAGCTTGACGGGGGCCTGCTCGTCGACGACGCGCTCGGGCATGCGCCCCATGGACAGAGGCAGGGGTGCGGGGAAGTCGCCGCCCTGGTACTCGACGACAAGCGTGCCGCCGCGGCGGACAAAGTCGTTGAGGCGTTCCTGGTTGGCGGCGAGCTCAGGGCGGGTGGTGTACGCGCGGATGCCGAGGACGATCACGTTCCAAGGGGAGAGATCGGATTGGGCAAGCTCGGCGGCGGTGAGCAGGTGGGGTGCGAGGCCGAGGCCTTCCAAGGCATCGGGGACGAGGTCGCCGGGGCCCATGACGTAGGCGACGCGGAGGCCGGGGGCGAGCTTGATGTCGACCTTGCGGGTGTTGAGGCGTGCGGGGTGGACCTGGTTATAGGGCAGCAGGCCAGGATAGCCAACGCTTTGCCAGCCGGTTGCGTAGTCGTGGCCTGCGGAGCGGGCGACGGCTTGAAGGGCGTAAGAGCCGGCCTCAGCGGCGACGGGTGTGACGCGGAAGAGGATCGGCTCGGCGTCGCCGGCGGTGGTGCGATGGAATTCGGCTTGCGCGGGGTCCGAGATCCAGCCGGCGGGAAGCTTGAGTTGTACGGCGCCGTCGGCTAGTCCTTGGGTGTGAACGGTGACGCGGACGGGGAGCGCGCTGCCATCGAGAGGGAGAATGCGTGTGCTCGGTTCGATGCGGAGGCCGATGGCGGGCTCGACGACGAGGGGCTGATAGATGCCGCCGGGACCGACGACGCGCTGGAGGGTTTGCACGACCTGGCCGATGCGGATGGGCAGGCCGTCGAAGGTGAACTCGGCCCAGGCGGCAAGGGGATAAGGCGCGAAAGAGCGCAGGCGCCACTCAGGACGCGAGACATCGTAGAACGGCTGCTCGATGGAGGGGCGTGTGAAGTAGGGCTGGGTAGGCTCGGCGTTTTCAGACGCGGTCACCTGGAATAGGCGATCACTGCCTGCGCCGGTGGTGTCTTTGGCTTGCCAGGGGTTGCCGCTGCGGCTCTCAAGCCAGACACGGGCAAGGCTGGCGGCGGCATCGGCACTGGCCGTGTGGACGCGGACGCGGAACTGCTGGCCGGGCTGGACGCTGCGCGGGGTCTCGTCGGCTGAGCCGCCGCGAAAGGGGCCACCGCCCAGGAGGCTGTCGGCTTTGGTGGTGAAGGCGGCGAGGTCGAGGCCGAGGAGGTTCTTCAAGGCCGATTGGGCTTCTTCGACTTTGGCGTCGAGCTCGAGGAGCAGGCCGGCTTTGGAATGAGCGTCGAGAGTGCTGCCGGCAACGGTTGCGCGGAGGGTTAGAAGCTGGCGGTAGACGGGCGCGAGTTTGTGGGCGGCGGCGGGGCCGGTGAGGTTGCTGCTGGAAACGATGAATTGGGTGAGGCTGGCTTGAAGGCGATTGAGGTCCGCGGTGAGCCAGGCAGGAGCGGGGCCATTGACGAGGGAGCGCAGGCCGGGGAGGGTGGTGTCGATGGAGACCTTGGCGTTGTGGAAGAGGCCGCTGGACTCTGAGTAGCTACGCGACGGAGGCTTTGCGGCGGGAGCGACGGCCCAGAGATGGTAGCTGGTGCTGCCGGGTCCGCTGAGGGTGGGGTTTGCGCCGCCGTTCTGGGACTTCTGCTCGCCCCATCCCTCGCGGGCTATCTGCATGTAGCTGCGGCCGAGGATGGGGTCCCAGTTGCCAACAGGGAGGGTGACATCGGTGGAGGGCTGGCCGGAGATTGTTTCGCCGGTGACGTAGTTTTTGAATTTTGCGGGCGCCCATTTGCCGGTGGCGTAGTCGAACATTCCCTTTTCTGTGATGGGCGCAAAGGGGACCATGGAGTAGACAGCGAGGGGCTGCCACGGCTGGAGACCCTCTTTCAATTGATCGGGGAAGACGTTGGGATCGGCGGCGGCTTTGAAGACCTCTTGCGCGATTTCGCCGGAGACCTGGTGGTGGCCGTGGCCGTCGGTAATGCCGCCGACAAAGGTAGAAACGATGACTTGCGGGCGCTCGCGGCGGACGGCGAGGACGGCGTCATAAAGCACGCGCTCGCGGCCCCAGCGGGCGAAGGCTTCTTCCTGGGTTTTGGAGAAGCCGAAGTCGGCCTCGGTGCCCCACATCTGTTTAGCGCCGTAGTACTGGCCGGCTCTTAGAAGTTCATGTGTCCGGAGGATGCCGAGGGTGTCATCGGCGTCGGCGGACATGGCGTTCTGTCCGCCTTCGCCGCGGGTGAGGGTGAGCAGGGTGCAGCGGACCCCGAGGCCGCGGGAGAGATAAGTGAGCAGCGCGCCGTCTTCATCGTCGGGATGGGCGACGATCATCATGACGCTGGCGGTGGTGCCAAGGCGACGGAGGGCCTGCTCGGCGGCGGCCTGGCCGCGGTCCTCAGCGAGGGGCAGGGCAATCTCAGAGGGCTCGGGCGCGGGGATGGAGGCGAGGTCGAGCGCTGGTTGCGCGGTCCCTTGCGCGGCGAGGGGGGGCGCGGTGGCGAGGGCGATTGCGAGGGCGGCGAGGGCGGACCAACCCGCTGCGCGCTGATGGGACTTGGGAAGAATCATGCTACCCGCAGTGTACAATCCTGTGAGCAGAAAAGCGCCTTGAGCCTTCACCCTTCCAATACGACAGCGACATTGCAGCGCCGCATTGGGCTGCGCTCGGCAGTGCTGTTTAACATGCTGGAGATGATTGGGGTGGGGCCGTTTATCACGCTGCCGCTGGTGATTGCGGCGGCGGGGTACAGGCTCTCAGTGTGGGCGTGGGCGGTGGGCGCAGGGATTGCGGTGGCCGACGGGCTGGTGTGGGCCGAACTGGGCGCGGCGTTTCCGCAGGCAGGCGGATCGTATGCGTTTTTGCGCGAGATCTATGGGCCGAAGGGCGCGGGCAACTGGCTGAGCTTTTTGTATGTGTGGCAGCTGAGTTTTACCGCGCCGCTGTCGATTGCTTCGGGGTGCATCGGGTTGTCGAGTTTTCTGGCGTTCTTTTGGCCGGGGCTGGATGCGGCGCCGCTGGCGGCTCTGCCTGGGCTTCACTACAGCAACTTTGCGGCGGCGGCGGCGTGTTTGCTGGTGACGGCGCTGCTGTATCGGAATCTGACTTCGATTACGCGGCTGGCGTGGGTGCTGTTTGTGGGTGTGCTGGCGGCGATTGCGGGAGTGATTGCGTCAGGGTTTGCGCACTCTTCGGCCATGGGTGGGTGGCAGATGCCGGCTTCGCCTGCACTGACTTTGCCGGCGGCGCTGGGGGGATTGGCGCAGGCTACGCTGATTACTACTTATTGTTATTGGGGTTACTACAACATTTGTTTTTTGGGCGGCGAGGTGCGGCGGCCGGAGCGGACGATTCCGCGGGCGATTCTGCTCTCAGTGCTGTTTGTGGCGGCGTTTTATGTGGCGATGAATCTGGCGGCCCTGCCGGCGCTGCGCGATGCGGCGGCGCATGCGACGGAGAGCGCGGTGGTCCGGCTACAACTGGTGGCCGACATTGCGCACTCGGCGTTTGGCGCGTGGGCCGGTTACCTGATGGCGGCGCTGATTGTTTGGACGGCGTTTGCTTCCGTGTTTTCGCTGCTGCTGGGCTACTCGCGGGTGCCGTACGCGGCGGCGCGGGATGGGAATTATTTTCGCTTTCTGGCGGCGGTGCATCCGAAGCATGGGATTCCGCACCGCTCGCTGATTGCGCTGGGGTTGGTGGCTTCGGCGTTCTGCTTCTTCTCACTGGCGCAGGTGATTACCATGCTGGTGATTACGCGGATCCTGCTGCAGTTCTTCTTGCAGCAGGTGGGGGTGATGCTGCTCAGGGTGCAGCGGCCGGAACTCGAGCGGCCGTTCCGCATGCCCCTCTATCCGCTGCCGCCGCTGGTGGCGATGGGCGGGTTTGTGTTTATTCTGCTGAACCGGAGTCATGCGCTGGGCGGGTTGGCGGTGGCCGCGGGCATTGCATTGAGTGGGACAGGTATCTATTGGATCAGGGCGAAGCAGCTTGGGCAGTGGCCGTTCCGCCCCATTCGATGAGTTGGCATGCGTGCGTGGGGCAGGAGCAAAAAGATTGTGTAACTGGTAGGGGCTGCATCCTGTCTAATGGTTGAAAGCGCACTTTCCCCGCGCGAGGTCAACCTATGCTGATTGGCAAACCGTCTGAAATTCCCTCTTCGGCGATTACGCCCAAAGACCAATATCTGAACCGGCGTCGTTTTCTGCGCGGCGCGGCTGCGGCAGGCGTGGCGGCACTGGGCGCCGAACGCGTGTCGCGGCTGATTTCGCCTGGCATGGATGCGCTGGCCGGAGCCAGGCTGCAGACTGTGAAGAGCGGGCTCACCACCACAGGCGAAGACCTGACCAGCATGAACGATGTCACCCACTACAACAACTATTACGAGTTTGGCGTGGAGAAGACCGAGCCCGCCGAGCATGCTGGTGTGCTGCCCACGCGGCCGTGGACGATTCGCGTGGACGGGAAAGTGGCCAAGCCCAGGACCTTCGACATCGAGGACCTTCTGAAACTGCGTCCGCTGGAAGACCGCGTCTATCGCCATCGTTGTGTTGAGGCGTGGAGCATGGTGATCCCATGGGTGGGCTACTCCTTGTGGGAATTCATCAAGCTGTGCGAGCCGCTATCGACAGCGAAGTATGTGCAGTTTCTCTCCTATTACGACGCGAAGGTGGAGTTGTGGGCCTCGCGCAGCAACATTCGCTGGCCCTACTCCGAGGGGCTGCGCATGGATGAAGCGCTGAATCCGCTCACGCTGCTGACGTTTGGGTTGTATGGCGAAGTGCTGCCGAACCAGAACGGCGCGCCGGTGAGGATCGTGGTGCCGTGGAAGTATGGCTTCAAGTCGGCCAAGTCAATTGTGGCCGTGCACTTCCTGGATCATCAGCCGCCCACGACGTGGAACGATATGTCGCCGGGCGAATACGGGTTCTACTCGAACGTCAATCCAGGCGTGGACCATCCGCGCTGGAGCCAGAAGGCGGAACGGCGCATCGGGGAGCCTTTCTACAAGGCTGGGCGCGGGACGCTGATCTACAACGGATATGGGTCAGCGGTGGCTTCAATGTATGACGGGATGAATTTGAAGAAGTACTTTTGAAGCAGTGGTTAGTGATTAGTGGATAGTGGTTAGGGAGTTACGAGACAACGCTCAGGTTGCTGCAAGGAAGACTATGAAACGCTCGACATTGATATTGCTGAAGACGGGGACCTGGGTTGCGTGCTTGTGGGAGTTTGCGCTGCTGGTGTATCGGGCGGTGATGAATACACTGGGGCCTGATCCGGTTGCAAAGATGGCGCTGACGACGGGCTATACGACGCTGGTGCTGCTGATTGTCTCGCTTGGGATTACGCCGGTGCGGAAGCTTGTGCCGAAGCTGAACTGGCTGATCAAATTCCGGCGGCTGCTGGGGCTGTTCGCATTTTTTTATGCAACCGTACACCTGCTCACGTATGTGGCGCTGTATGCCGGTTTCGATGTGAACACGATGATCACTGACATTACCAAGCGGCGGTTCATCATGTCAGGGATGGCGGCGTTTCTGCTGCTGCTGCCGCTGGCGGCAACTTCGACGACGTGGGCGATTCGCAAGCTGGGCGGGAAGAACTGGAACCGGCTGCACAAGCTGGCGTACGTGGCGGCTGTTTGCGGGATTGTGCACTACTGGTGGCAGGTGAAGCCGGGGGTGTTGAGTCCGCTGCGGATGACGGTGGTGTTGGGTTTGTTGCTGCTGGCGCGGCCGGTGTTGGCGGTGGTGCAAAGGCGGAAGGTGCGGGCGGCTTAGAGCGAAACCAGAGTAACTGTGTCCCGTTGAGATTGATGCAGGGTCATTGCTCCCTGATGGTCGCATTGACTTGAGTGCTGTGGTTTCGGGAAATGTCAACTCTGGTTCCGCTATTGCGGGGTCTCTTTCTGTGCGCCAATCATTCGAAGCGCAGCAGGGCCTGGGCGACGGGGTGATAGCTCTTGCGGTGGAGGGGAGTGGGGCCAAGGCGCTCAAGGGCGGCTTTGTGGGCAGGGCAGGGGTAGCCTTTGTGCTGGGCGAGGCCGTAGCCGGGGAACTCGCGATCGAACTCGACGAGGAGGCGGTCACGGTGGACTTTGGCGAGGACGCTGGCAGCGGCGATGGAGAGGCTGGTCGAGTCGCCCTGGATGACGGCTTGCTGGGGGCCGTCCCAGTCAATGGTGTCACGGCCGTCGACGAGCAGGTAGTCGGGGCTGAGGGCGAGCTGGAGTACGGCGCGGCGCATGGCCAGGAGAGAGGCCTGACGGATGTTGATGCGGTCAATGGTTTCAGCGTCAACGGCGGCGATGGCCCAGGCTACGGCGTTGGCGCGGATCTCGATATCGAACTCGATGCGCTTCTTTTCAGAGAGCTTCTTGGAGTCGGTCAAGCCGTCAAGGTGGCAGCCTTTGGGGAGGATGACGGCGGCGGCGACGACCGGGCCGAAGAGGGGACCGCGGCCGACCTCGTCGATGCCGACGATGCGGAGGGCGCCCAGGCGGCGGGCGGCTTGTTCGAGCTTCCATCCGCATACCGGGGTCGCCGCTGACGGGTCTTTGTCTGCGGGATGGTTGGCGGCGCGCTTGGGCATGGATTGAGTATAGAAAGCAAAACCCCCAACCGGAGGGGCTGGGGGCTTGATTTTGGAGGCGGAGGGCGCGTTAGGCGCGGACTTTGCCGGTGACGCGGTCAACTTCGCGGAGGCGGGCGGCCTTGCCGCGCAGTCCGCGAAGGTAAAAGAGCTTGGCGCGGCGGACCCTGTAGCTGCGGACCTTCTCAATCTTCTCAATGACTTTGGAGTTGAAGGGGAAGATGCGCTCGACGCCCTGTCCGAAGCTCATTTTGCGGACGGTAAAGGTACCCTGGGGCCCACGGTTAATGGCGATAACCAGACCTTCAAACGCCTGCAAGCGTTCCTTATCGCCTTCCTTGATCTTGACTTGGACGCGAATCTGGTCGCCGGGCACGAACTCGGGGAGATCGGTGCGCTTGAGCTTGTCAGCCAAGCGTTGCATTACGGGATGAATGGACATAGTGTTTTCCTGGAGTTGAACTCAGAACCTTGAGTTTATCAGAGAAGGGGGGCGCGTGCCTAATTCGGGGCATGCGGGGCGGGATAGTCTTTTCCAATTGAAGGATGAGCCTGAAGGAAGCGAAGGGTTAGCGAAGCGGGAGGTCTCCTTTCGTTTTGCGATTTAGGGAACCTCTGCGCAGGTGCATGATTTTGCATCGGCAACGTACGCGCGGTTGATTTTTTGATTCTGCATAGGTTTTTTACCGAAAAAGACAGGGTGTTACGGGTCGTTTTCGTCTCTGGGAGG
>Ga0302320_10002113_pt1 | contig 47296 bp, 37 predicted proteins | sample Bog_T0_3_FD_202130 | JGI IMG/M metagenome (GOLD analysis project Ga0302320, IMG submission 202130) | Peat permafrost microbial communities from Stordalen Mire near Abisko, Sweden - Bog_T0_3 | ecosystem: Environmental > Terrestrial > Soil > Wetlands > Peat | place: Sweden: Abisko, Stordalen Mire... | reverse complement strand
ACCTCTGGAAATGACCTGCCACCGTCAAGGTGGCTCAACTCAACCGGGGCCGCGTGAGCGACCCCGCTCAAGCCGCTTTGAGCGGCTCACATCGTAAAGCCCCCGGCTCTGCCGGGGGTACTTACTAGCTGTGCGTCAGAGCTGGTCGTAGAGGGTGGAGTTGCGGTAGCCGAGGAGGACGACGAGGGTCCAGATGCCGATGGCGGTTCCGAAGGGGAACTTGAGCAGGCTGAAGATGGCGGCGACGATGGCGACCATTCGGCCCCACTGGGTGTGCTCCATGAGGCCCCAGCCGGCGGCGATGGCCAATGCGGCGCGCAGGACGAGGAAGATCCAGATGAGATGGAAGAACGCCGGTCCCATCCAGAAGGGCGGCGTGGAACCATTCATCCAACCATGTGCCCAGGGGCCGAAGCCGCCGGAGAAGAATGCCTTGGCGAAGGTGAGTCCGGCAAGGCCAAACAGGAGCGACAGGCCGGCATAGACGAACCAGACTATGCTGAGGGCGCGGATTTTGCCGGCGTAGCTTTCGAGCAGGAATTGCAGGCCGGGAACGGGGGGAACGGCCGCAGCCGCCGGGCGGCCGCAAGTGGAGCAGAAAGTCTGCCCCGGTTCGAACTGATGACCACATCCACTGCAATACATGTTGGCCTCCTTTACGCCGCGCCGTTTTCCGCTACTTGCTCGAAGTGTATTACGCAGATGCGGGGTGGGAGGTTCCCGATTAGAAGGCGCCATTAGTTAGTTCTCTGACGGGGTGGGTTCAGGTTGACTTTCTTCGATCCCAGGTGCCCAAAGGCGAGGCACCTCCACCCCAAGGAGGAGACCTGTCCTTGGGGACCACGGGACCTGGGGCACCCACGTGATGATCTAAAGCTCCGAAGAGCCCGGTCAAATCCAAGGATTGGATAGTGGTTCAGCGTCTGGCGGTGGACCGGCGCTTGTCCCAACGCTCTTCGTGGCGGTCGTCGCGCAGGACGATGGCGGTAATACGGCCTTCGTTGTCGCGTTCGGCTACCAAGTGCGTGAGGCTTGAGCCTTCCGGATAGAAGAGCTCGGTGGGCGAGGCGGCTGCGAGGTCCGAGACCTGGCCGACGCGGTCTTTGGCGTAGAGACGCTCGTTTTGCCAGGTGATGGTGAGAGCGACCAGGCCATTGGTATCGAAGTACTCGCCGACGAGGTTGTCGATCTGGGAGGTTGTTAGCTTGACGGCCGGCGGATGGAGGGGGATCAGGAGCCGCTCGGCGAACGAGGGCGGTTCCTGGGGCGTCGGCGGAAGGCGGTGGTCCAGGAGCCAGCGCGGCAGCTCGGGTTCGCGGTAGGCGCGCGTCCAAGTGTCGTGTTTAAGGCCCTGATACAGCCAGAGGCGGATGTGGCCGCCGGCGGATTTGAAGGCTTCGTACATCAACTCGTCCTGGCGCGAGACCACGACGGGGTCGTCAGTACCGTGGAAGAGCCAGATGGGGGTGTGGCCCACGGCTCGGGCGTACTCGGTGGGCAGGGTTGCGGCGCGCTGCCAGCGCTGCGGCTCGTAGCTCCAGAAGATGCCGCCGGAGGCGATGGCGATGGCAGCCCAACGATGGGGATAGTCGCGCGCCAGCTCCCATGCGCCGTATCCGCCCATGGAAATGCCGGAGAGATATGTGCGGTCGGGGTCGCCGTGGAACTCCTGGGTTTCCTGATCAAGGGCTTCCATGGCCATGGAGAGGTGATCATTGTCCGTCCAGAAGGAACCGAGGGGGCACTGGGGCATGACGATGATGAAGGGCCAGCGCTCCGGATGGTCGCGCACGGCCTCAGGAAGGCCGACCTGGGTTTGCCACATGCCTTCGGAACCGCGCTCGCCACGGCCGTGCAAAAACAGGATGATGGGCCATTTGCGGTTGTCGTTTCGCCGCCATTCCTCAGGCACGTAGACCTGGTAGCGATGGACTACCCCGGCAAAGACGAGCTGGCGATTGAGGAAGCCCGTGTCCTGGACGGGGGTGGCACGGGCGGGGCCGGCGCCGGGGAGATGGATGGTCTGTGAGCTGGCTGCCGCCGAGACAGGGATCAAGCAGGCTGCCGCGAGGCATGCGGCAAGCGCAACTCGGATCCAATGCAACGAACGGAGCATGTAAGTAAGTCTAGTGACCACTATAGTCCGACCATTGGACATTACGCCAAGGCGAATATGGGGCGCCATGCCGATTTTTGGGGAGCCGTACAACTTCCATGCGACTTCCTTGCGGTTTTCTTACGATTTGCATGCAAGACTGCACTTGTTATGCTTTATGAACTGATGACCACACTCGAAGCCGGAGATACCCTGGACCACTATCGCCTGGAGGCGACCATCGCGCGGAGCGGGATGTCGACGCTTTACCGGGCGACGGACGTATCCACGGGGAAGCAGGTCGCCGTCAAAGTTCCCCACGCGGAGATGGAAAAGGACCCGGTGCTGGTGGAGCGTTTCAAGCGGGAACAGGAGATCGGGCAGGAACTCAGTCATCCTGGCATCGTAAAGACGTTTGACGGCGAAAACCGCAGCCGGCTTTACATGGTCATCGAATGGGTCGACGGCAAACTGCTCAGGGATATTTTGAACGAGCAGGAAAAGCACGGCGAACATCGCCTGCCGATCGATCGGGCGGTCAAGATTACGCTGGGCATCTGCGAAGCGCTCGATTACATGCACAAGCATGGGGTGGTGCACCGCGACCTGAAGCCGGAAAACGTGATGGTAGACGTCCACGACAACATCAAGCTGATTGATTTCGGGATAGCCATGAAGGAAGATGCGCGACGGCTGACATATGCCGGGCCTTCGCCGATGCTGGGCACGCCGGACTATATTTCTCCCGAGCAGGTGAAGGGGCAGCGCGGCGACCAGCGCAGCGACATTTACGCACTGGGTGCGATGCTCTACGAGATGCTGACCGGCCAGGTGCCTTTTGTTGGCGCGAATCCGCTGGTGGTGATGAATGAGCGGGTGCTCATCGATCCCACGCCGGCGCGTAAGCTGAATCCTGAGATTACGCCGCAGTTGCAGGAGATTCTGCATCGCGCGATGGTGCGGGACCCGCGTCACAGATATTCCACGGCAGCCGATATGGCGTGGGAGCTGGAAAACCAGGAGCATGTGGGCGTGGATGACGGAGGGCACCACAAGATTCCTCTGCGCCATCGGCTGGCAGTGGACCGGAACAAGGTGCTGCTGTATGCCGGACTGGTGCTGGTGCCGGTGCTGATTTTTGGGTTGATGGTGATTCTGGCTCGGCGTTGAAGGGTCGGTCGTCCTCCGGAGGATGAGGCACCCGACTTCGCAGCGGACTGTATGATGCACTTCTGAGGATTTCTCGGCCACAGAAGAGGAGTTGTCCTGTGCATCGAACCTGCAATCGCTTTGCCTGCCTGCTGACTGCCCTGGTTGTTCTTGCCGCGCCGGTTTTGGTGGCGGGCGAGTCCATATCACTTTCGGTGGATGCGACGGGGACGCAGCAGAAACTGCTCCGCATTCACGAAGTGATTCCTGTAAAGCCGGGGCCGCTGACGCTCTACTATCCGAAATGGATTCCCGGCGAGCACTCGCCAGCCGGGCCAATCTCAAGCCTTACCGGCTTGAAGCTCGAAGGGGACGGCAAGACGATCCCATGGCAGCGCGACCTGCTGGATGTGTTCACGTTTCATTTGGACGTGCCGGCGGGCGTGAGCAAGCTTAATGCCGACTTCACGTTCATTGAGCCGGAGGGGAACTCGGCTTCAGACAAGCTGATGGTGCTGGAGTGGAACTGGGTGCTTCTGTATCCGGGGGGAACGCTGGCGCAGCAACTGACCTACGATGCGAAACTGCAGATTCCGGAAGGCTGGAAGTTTGGTACGTCGCTGCCGGTGAAGGAGCAGTCGGGCAACAAGACTACGTTCAAGCCGACGTCGCTGGACATGCTGGTGGATGCTCCGGTGATTACGGGCGAATACTATCGCGCAATCGACATTACGCCCGCAGGCGATCCGATCCACCACGAGATGGACCTGGCTGCGGATAGCGAAGACGCGTTGAACCTGAGCGCCGAGAACCAAAAGGAGATGGTGAACTTGGTGGCGGAGTCGGGAAAGCTGTTCGGCGCGCGGCACTATCGCGACTACCATTTCCTGCTGGCGTTGAGCGATCACGTGGCGCACTTTGGGCTGGAGCATCATGAGTCGAACGACAGCCGCCTGCCGGAGAATGCGCTGCTCGAGCCGAATTCAGGAATGTCGCTTGGCGGCCTTTTGGCGCATGAATTTGTGCACTCGTGGAACGGGAAATATCGGCGGCCTGCGGATTTGACGACGCCTTATTACGAAGAGCCGATGGAGACGGATTTGCTGTGGGGCTATGAGGGATTAACGGATTTTCTGGGCCCGATGCTTGCGGCGCGCAGCGGGCTGTGGACGCAGCAGCAATATCACGAGTACCTGGCAAGCATTGCGGCCATGCTGGGTCCGGGTAGGCCTGGGCGCACTTGGAGGCCGTTGCTGGATACGGCCAGCGGGGAGCCGGGCGTAAGCGGCGGACGGGGCGGCTGGATGAGCTGGCGGCGCGGAACGGACTACTACGATGAAGGCGACTTGATGTGGCTTGAAGTGGCTACGATCATTCACCGTGATTCGAAGGGTACGAAGTCGATCGACGATTTTTGCAAGGCTTTTCACGGCGGCGAGAATCAGGGGCCGGAGGTGAAGACCTACACCTTCGAGCAACTGGTGAGCGCACTGAATGATGTTGCGCCGTTTGACTGGGCTGCGTTCTTCCACGATAGGCTCGACTCGACGGCTGCGGAGTCACCGCAGGGCGGCATTGAGAACGGCGGATGGAAAGTAGTGTTCACCAGCGAGCCATCAAGGCTGGGAGGCAGGCGCGGGAATAGCGGATACACGTACTCGCTGGGATTGCAGGTGAGCGGCGACGGTGCGGTGATGGATTCGCTGGTGGGCGGGCCTGCGTTTGAGGCGGGAATTTCGTCGGGGATGAAAGTGATTGGCGTGAATGGGCGCGTTTACACGCAGGAACTGCTGCGAGACGCGGTGAAGGACTCGACGAATTCCAAGAGTCCGATTTCGCTGCTGGTGGTGAGTGACGACTACATCAGTACGCATACGATCAACTACCACGGCGGGGAACGGTACCCGCACCTGGAGCGGGTGAACGATCGTCCGGATTATCTGGATGAGTTGATCAAGGCGCGGGTTGGAAATTAGCGCGGCTGGTTACGCTGGAACGAGATGCAAATGCGGCGGCGCCTCCGGAAGGTTGGAGGTTTGGGCTTCGAGTGCTGAAAGCCAGTCGGAGATTTCTTCGCGCAATGGCGCTACTGCAATTCCGGCAAAGGTTTCGGGGCAGGTTGCTAGCCTGCGCGATGTTCGCTTGAGCAAGGAAACAGTGCCGATCTGGTTTCCGGTTTGCAGATGATGGAAGGCTGCGGTCATCTGGATCAGCGCCTGCAGGAAACTCTTCTCCGGCTCCGGCAAGGTGAGCCACACAAGCTCCCAATGCTCGTGCGCATCGAAGAAGCAAGCGCGGTTGTAGCAGGCGCGGCCTTCGGCTAGCGGACCGCTGTTCCAATCGAGATGCATGGGTTAAGCATAGGCGATGAGCGCAGACACGGACTACGCGTGCGTTGAAAGCGCGAGGTCAGCAATTTTCGCCGCGTCGAGAACTTCAATCATGGCCTGCTGAGCGCGGACCCAGACGGGGTGCGCGGGACACCACGCTTTCCGATTACACGATTCACCATTTGCGAGGCAGCGATTGAGCGTGACCGGGCCTTCGATGATTTCAATCACGGTGCGGACGGAAGCCTCGCGTCCGGGCGCAAGGATTTGAAAGCCGCCAGCCTGTCCGCGGCGCGATGTGATGAGGCCCGCGTGAGAGAGAGCCTGGAGGATTTTTGATAGGAAACTTCGGGGAGCGCCGGTGGCTGCGGCGAGCGCAGGCAGCATAACGCGCGTGTCGGCGGGCAACGCGGCCAGGTAGATCATGACGCGAATTCCGTAGTCGGCCGCGCGCGTGAGCTGCATCGAAGAACTGGATTTGTCGATGTCGGGGCCGGCAGGGCATGGAAGCAGATGCGGCGTGAGGAGCACGAGCGAAGTTTCGATGGAGCGGGTTGGCGCTGGATGCGGCATGGTTTACCGGCCTCCCTGGCGGGTGAGGCGCATGGAGTTGATAACGACGGACGAACTAGAGAAGAGCATGGCCGCCGCGGCGAAGATGGGCGTGACGATGCCGGAAAGCGCAAGGCCGATGCCGACGACGTTGTAGCAGAAGGCCCAGAAAAGATTTTGCCGAACCACGCGCGTGGCTTTGGAGGAGAGACGGAACAATTCTTCGACTTTGGCGAGCGAGCCGCTGACGAGGACGACAGGTGCCGCACCCATGGCGATGTCGGCGCCGGTGCCCAGTGCGATGCCGAGGTCGGCGCGGGCCAGAGCCGGTGCGTCGTTGACGCCGTCGCCAATCATGGCGACTCGTTTGCCGGACTGTTGCAGCTCTTCAACGATGCGCTCTTTGCCTGCTGGAGTAGCCTCGGCGATGAAGTCGTCGACGTTGATTTTGCGCGCGACGACGGAGGCCGTGGGCCACGCGTCACCGGTGACCAGCTTGACGGCGATGCCGCGCGCGCGAAGGCGTTCGATCATTTCGACTGCGCCGTCCTTGATTTCGTCGCCGAAGGCTAGAATGCCGCGTACGGCGCCGTTCCAAGCGAACAACGCGACGGTTCTTCCCACTTCCTGAAAGTCGCGCATGCGCAGCTCGGTGTCGGCGTTCAATGTGCATCCGCCGCGTGTCATGAGCTGGCGGTTGCCGATGAGGACGCGGCGGCCGGCGATGGTTCCGCTGATGCCTTCGCCCTTGTGAATCTCGACTTCCTGCGCATCGAGAGGGACGACGCCATGGTCGCTGGCATATTGCGCAACGGCACGACCGAGCAAGTGCTCGGAGTAGCTTTCAAGTCCGGCGAGGATGGGGAGAACGTCCTCAAGAAACTGGCTGGCATCGTGGTGCTTCGGCGGAAAGCTCGCTGGATCGCTTCCATGAACTGCGAAGGCAAAGGCCTCCGCGCGGATTTCGTAGAGTGCGAAATCCGTGAGGCGGAAGTCGCCGCGGGTTACGGTACCGGTTTTGTCGAGCACGACGACGTCGATTTTGCCCATGGTCTCAAGCACGCGGCTGTCGCTGATGAGCAGGCCTTGCCGCGCTGCGCGGCCGACGGCAGCGGTGATGGCAAGAGGCGTGGCGAGGCCGAGTGCGCAGGGGCAGGCGATGACCAGCAAGGTGGTTGCGCGCAACATGGCCGGCACCGCCCCATAGTGATTTGCAGAGAGAATCGAGAACTCCACAGCGGCGAGCAGGACCACGGCGGGAACGAAGATGCGAGAGACGCGATCGACGATGCGCTCGATGGGGGCGCGGGTGGAGAGGGCCCGCTCGACGAGTTGAATGATCTGCGCAAGTGCGCTCTCGTCGCCAATGCGCGTGGCGCGCACTTGAATGACGCCGTCGGCGTTGAGGCTGCCGGAGACAACGGTGTCGTTGACGCGTTTGCGGACGGGCGCGGATTCTCCGCTGAGGAGAGATTCGTCGACATGGGTTTCGCCTTCGACGATGACGCCGTCGGCGGGAAGGCGTTCGCCGGCCTTGACGAGGAAGATCTGGCCGGGCACGAGGGCATCGATCGAGACGAAGCGCTCGCCCGCGGCGGTGAGCACACGCACTTTTTTCGGCAGTAGGCGATAGAGAAGAGCGATGGAACGGGAGGCGCGATCTTTGGCGACGCGCTCAATGAGCTTGCCGGCGAGGACGAGCGTGACGATGGCCGCGGCTGTATCGAAGTAGAGGTGCGTCTGGCCGCGCAAGGTCAGCACGGCGCTGAGGACGTACGCGGCAAGAATGCCGAGCGCGAGAAGCGACTCCATGCGGACTTGCAGGTTACGGATGCCGAGAGCGGCGGTTCGCAAGATGGGCCAGGCGCAGTAGAGCACGAGAGGAGTGCAGAGGAACCAGAGAACGAAGGGCACGAAGCGGCTTGCACTCGCGGCGATCTGCTCGAAGTAGCCAACATAGAGAACGGTGCTGAGGCCCATGATGTTGGCCCAGAGGAAGATGGACACACCGAGGCGCAGCAGCAGGTCGTGGGTTTCTGTGCGGGCGCTGGTGTTGTCGCCGGAGTATTCGGCGGATTCGTAGCCGAGCTTGCGGATGCGATCGGCGATGCGGTCAGGGGGAAGAGCTTGAGGGCGGTAGGTGATCTTGGCAAGATCGGAGGCGAAGAACACGTCTGCCGATACAACGCCGGGAAGGCCGCGCAGGCCGCGCTCGATGAGCCATGCGCATGCGGAACACCACATGCCGTTGACCTGGAGCAGAATTTCCTTTGTTGGCGTGCGCGGATCAAGTGCAACGGTGGGGGCGTTGTCTTCGCTGGTTGCGGGATTGGAGATCAGTCCGAGCTCGAGGCTGCGGCGAAACACATCTGTCTCGCGAATATTCTGGCCGGCGGCAAGGGTGCCGCTCTCAAGCAGAATGGCGTAGACGTTGGCGCAACCCATGCAGCAGAAGGGCTTGTCGCTACCCTCGTAAGTGCGCGTCACGGGATGGCGCCCGCAAGGAAGCTCGCACAGCGAACATGTGAGTTCGTTGGCCATGCTCAGTGTTTTCCGGCCCCGGTTGATTGCGAGCCTGAATCGAGCGGCTTGCCGTTCTGATCGAGCATGACGGGGTTGATGCGCTTGGTAGCGATGTAGCAAAAGATGAGGATGCCGCAGAAGACGACAAAAACCACGGCGAGGACGATGGTGAGCGGCGCGGTGCGGCGGTTGTTGGGGGATTGCGGGATTGCGTTGGTCAGTTCCATTGTTGCTCCTTGAGGATAGGCGGTAGCGAGAACATCACAACTTGCAGGACGGGCTCAATTTCCGCGGTAAAGCTTATTGCTGTTTTCCGGACGGCTCAGTATTCGGGAGGCTGTCCATGGGGGTGATAAAGGTTTCGGCGAAGACGTCGTTACTCTCTGAGGGATCGACGTGCGCCCGGATTTTCATGTGGTTGACGCCGGAGTTGATGCGAGTGCTGTCAACGACGATATCGAATTCGCGTTGCAGGGTTTCACCGGGTTTGAGCGTTACGCCATCGTCGATACCGACGATGCGGCCCGCGGGCATGTCGACGAGTGTGAGATTTACCCAGGTGTCGACCTTGCCGCGATTGGAGGCAACGATGCGAAAACGATTGTGGATGAGGCCGTCGGGAGTTCGCGTGTAAAGGGTGATGCGGTCGGGCACGATGCGCACCATGACCGCCTGGCGCAGGTTGATGGCGACCGAGAGGCCGGTGGCATAGATGGAGAGCAACACGAGGATGGCGACGCGCTTGCCGTCGCGCAGACCGATGCGGCGATACCAGGGATCTTTCGCGGTGAGATCCTGCTCGGTATCGCCCCATGCGTAGTGGATCAGCGAGCCACGGCCCAACTTTCCGAGGACCTCAGAGCAGGCATCAATGCACTCGGCGCAATGGGTGCACTCGAGCTGGTGCGAGGATTTGCGAATGTCGATGCCCATGGGACAGGCGCGCACGCACTTCTGGCAAAGGATGCACTTGCCCGAGTCTGGCTGAAAATGGACGAGGAGGGTGTGCTTGTCAGCGAGCATGTTTTGCAGGTAGCCGTAAGGGCAGATGGCGGTGCAGAAGCGCGTGCGGAGGAAGGCGAAGTCGAGGATGGTGATCAAGGTAATGCTGGCGCCGGTGATGCCAGCGGCGGTGCGCATGTCGAGCGTGAGAAGGCGATGGAAGAGATCGACGGGCGGAACGAAATACGAGACGAAGACGAAGGTAATGAAGACGGAGGCGGGCAGAAGAGCGGCGGAAAACAGTGCAATGGAAATCGCGCGCCGCAAGCCGGCGCTGCGATTCGACAGCTTGCGATTGACCATGCGGTTGATGCGCTTTTCAAGGCCGTTGGCAGTCTCACTGAAGATCATCTGCGGGCAGAGATAGCCGCACCAGAAGCGGCCGTAGACCATGGCCATGGCCGCCACAGAGATCCAGACAAACATCATGGAGAGGAAGAGGATGGCGAACTCGTTGATGTACAGCTCCGCGCCGAAGAAGTAAAAGCGCTGGCGGGGCAAGTCGATGCGCATGACGTCAAAGAGCGGAAGCGTGCAAAAGATGACGACGCAGAGGAACTGGATGTTTCGGCGAATGCGATGAAACTGCGTGCCGGGCAGGATGTTGCGGATACGGCGATCGGCGGCGGCGGATTTTGTTTCGGCGCTATTCATGAGAAGGCATTTCCATCGACATCATGTTGTGCATGTGGCCGGCCAGGGCATTGCCCGCCTGCGCGCCGCGTGCGATAAGCAGTACGCCCATGACAAGGACGGTGACTGCGGATATGGTGGTGCCCCAGCGTGCAATTTTTCGGGTGGCGGCCGAGGAGCCGAGCCCGACGACGACGAGAGCCACAGAGGTCCCGAGACCGAAGGCCAACAGGGTAAGCGCGCCGCCCAGGGCTGTGGCTTCTCCCAGGGCTTTCATGAGCGCGGCGTAGATCATGCCGCAGGGCAGAAAGCCCATGAGGAGTCCGAGCTTGAGCTTGCTTGCGGCTGTGGGCGATGAGATGAGGCGGCCGGCGGGGCGGAGCAGGCGGCCGGGCAGCGCGAGTCCGCGTTTGAAGGGCCAGCCTTTGAATGCGGGAGACATGCCGAGGAGGGCGAGTCCGGTGCAGAGCATGAGGACGCCGGCGACGATGGCGGCGGTACCTTCGATGCCGGCGAGACGGCCTACGAAGCGCATGCTGCCGCCGATAAGGCCCGCTGCCGCGCCGAGCAGCATGTAGGTGACGGTGCGGCCGGCGTTGTAGGCAAGGTGAAGGCCGAGAAGGGAGCGCCTGTGAGCGTTGGTATTTGCCGCAACGCTGTAGGTAAGCACCAGCGGACCGCACATCTGCACGCAATGAAGACTGCTGACGAATCCGAACGCGAGTACGAGATAGAAGTCGGCAGGGCTCATTGCCTTTCCTGGGTCTGCTTCAACTTGGGATTGACCCCAGGCAGGGTGACGCACATGCGGTGGAAATCGAAACGCTGCATGGTGATGGCATGCGAAGGGCAACGAGCGGCGCACATGCCGCAACGGATGCAGGTGGCTTCGTCTTTCATCATGACGCCGCCGAGGGAGTCGAGCTGCGCCTTGCTGTAGGTTCCGAGCTCCTCGGGGGTGATGGCGAGCGCCTGGGCCAGCCAGTCGCGGCCTTCACCGGTGGTGCAGACTTCAGTGAGTGGCGTGAGACGGATGAGATTTTCAGGGCAGATATCGACGCAGCCGGTGCAGGCTACGCACATGCCGGTGTCAAAGACGGTATTGACGTTGCAGCGCAGACAGCGGGAGGCTTGCGTGCGCGCCTCTTCCGTTGGGAAGGCGGCTTCGATGACGACAAGCGAATTGGCGCGCTGGGATGCTTCGACAACCGGCGGATGATGGCGGCGCAACTGGTCCCATCCATCGCGCATGGTGTATGTAGCAGGCGACCAGAAGGAGCGAATGGTTTCTTCGGTGCGCGTGCCGCGCAGGAAGTCGTGCATGGAGCGGGCGGCGATTTGCGCGGAGCGGATGGCGTTGATGAACAGGCGCGGGCCGTGCGCGATGTCGCCGCAGGCAAAGACGTCAGGAGCGGTGGTCTGGTAGGTTTCCGGATCGACCTTGATGAGACCGCGGTTCGATTCAACGCCGTCGCCGGTCTGAAGAAACGAAAGATCGGAAGACTGGCCGATGGAGAAGATGATGGTGTCGGCGGCGATCTCTTCCACGTTCTCTTCATTGAAGGCTGGATTGAAGCGGCCGTTGGCGTCAAACACGGCGACGCACTCCACGGTGCGCAGGCCGGCGACTTTTCCGTTGATGCCGACAATCTCTCTGGGGCCGCGGGAGTTGTGCAGCACGAGGCCTTCTTCCGCACCTTCGGTGACTTCGATTTCGTCGGCGGGCATCTGCTTGCGATTTTCGAGGCAGACGACGTGGACTTCGCGTTCGCCGCTCATGCGCATGGCGGAGCGGGCCACGTCCATGGCCACGGACTCGCTACTGTGCACATCGTCGCCCGTGCTGGTGGGGCCGAACGAGTCTTGTGGGCGGACGGCGGAGCGCGCTACGTCATACGCAACGTTGCCGCCGCCGATGACGATGATGCGATTGCCTACTGGAAGGGGATTGCCTTCATTGAAGGCGCGGAGGAAATCCATGCCGTCGTAGACGCCGGCGAGGTCTGCGCCGGGAAGATCGAGCTTGCGGCCCTTGGGCAGGCCAACGCCGAGGAAGATGGCTTTGAAGCCTTGCTCGCGGAGGCTTTGAATGGTGAAGTCGCGGCCGAGACGCTGGTTGCACTTGAGTTCGACGCCGAGCGAAAGGATGGCGTTGATTTCGGACATGACCAGCTCGCGCGGCAGGCGGAAGACTGGAACACCGGCCGTGAGCATGCCCCCGGGCGCGGAGTAGGCTTCAAACACCGTGACCTTGTAGCCGAGCTGGACCAGATCGTGCGCCACGGTAAGGCCGGCGACCCCGGCGCCGACGACAGCGACACGTTCGTAATCGCCGCGGTTCTGCGGGAGCATTTCCTGGTTGCAGCCTTCGCGGTATTTGGTGTAGTCGCCGGTCTCGGGACCGAACTGGTCGGTGACGAAACGCTTGAGGGCGCGGATGGACACGGGGCTGTCGAGCGAGCCGCGGCGGCAATTCGCTTCGCAAGGAGCGCCGCAAACCCGTCCGCAAATAGATGCGAAGGGATTTGTGGCGCGGGCGATGCGGTAAGCGTCCTCATCGCGGCCTTCCGCGATTGCGTTCACATAACCGCATGCGTCGGTGTGCACGGGACAGGCATCCTGGCACTTGACCATCTTCATCCAGTAGCCTGCCCCGCCGATCGCGTCGAATTGTTCGCCAGTCTGCGCCATGTACTGTCCGTTATTCCTCGTGGTCTGATTTTTTATAGAGAAAGGCGAACAGGATGAGCGCGTAAACGACGATCAAGCCCGCCACCATATACATGAAGCCGTTGGCGGACCCGGTGACAGCGTTAAGCTGCTGCACAAGCGGGCCGCGGGTTTCGTGGTTGATTTCGCCGTTCATGTACACGACGATGTAGATGAGTACGGCGACGGTGATGATGGGATAAGCGAGCTTGAGGAAGAACGGAATTTCCGTTCCTTTCTTCTCGGTGATCCATCCGCCGGCATATTCGTTGAGGTCAGACTTTTCGGGTTCGGTGGCCATGGTTATCTCCGGGGCGCGTGGGCGCCGGTATGTTCTAAGTCAACGTCGGCTGGGTCGTCCTCGAGCATGCGGTACTTCGGATCTTCGCTGTGGGGGCCCATGTAGCCGTCCTTGAGCGAGCGGAAGAAGAAATACGCAGCTCCGACCGCCAGCAGGAAGAACAAAAAGTACGAAAAGAAAATGCTCGGATAGGTGTAGTCGCTCATGACTGCTCCTTACTTCTCATAGTCGTTATCGGGACGCCAGTCTTTGGCGCGGCCGCGTGTTTGCAGGTAGGCCACCAGGTCGTCGAGCTCCTGCGGATTGTTGGCGATCCACGGGAACGGCGGCATGATGGAGCCGGGGACCAGGTCCCGCGGATTGCGGAAGTGGGCGCGATGCCATTCCTTGCTGTACTTGCCGCCGATGTGGGAAAGGTCAGGACCGGTGCGCTTGGTTCCGAAGGTCTGGCGATAGTCGTAAACGAACTCGTCAGGCGTGGAAACAGGCGCGTCGACGCCCTTCCATCCGGAACGCTTTACATCGGAGAGAAGCGTGCGCGTCTGCTGCGTGTGGCAGTATTTGCAGCCTTCGCGAATGTAGATGGCGTAGCCGCGCTTTTCCTGGTCGGTGTAGTCGACAAGCTTGCCGGTTGGGCCCTTGGAGGGGTCGGAATTGGCGAATGGCTTGCTCCAGCTCTTGTCGAGCAGTGGCGGAGCCACGGTGGTGAGCAGGCCGCCGATAAAGAACAGGCCGAGGGCCGCCCCCACAAACAACATTGCATTGGAATCAGTCTTTTTAAGCATTGGGACTCCCTTCGCCTATGCGTTCACCAGCTGGCCCTTGCCTTTGCCGGCCGCCAGAGCTGTGGAGAAAATGTTGAAGAGGAACAAAACGATTCCCGAGAAGATCATGATTCCCGAGAAGAAGCGGACAATCCATACCGGCTTGAGCGCAACCACTGTGTCGATGAACGGAATGGAGGGGTTGTTCCACTGCCAGCCCTGCCAGAAGCCGCCGATCCACAAAGCGGTGAACATGCCGAGGCCGCCGATGAGGAAGAGCCAGAAGCTCCAGTTGGCGAGTACTTCGGAATGCAGCGTGGTTCGGAAGGCGCGCGGAATCACGTAGTAAACACCCGCCATGGCAAAGAACGAGAAGGTGCCCAGCACCGCCATGTGCGCGTGGCCGGGAATCCAGTCCGTCTTGGAGACGATGGCGTTGACCGAGCGCAGGCTGTGCATGGGGCCCTGGAAGCAGGTGAGCAGATAGAAGATGGTTCCCGACATGAGGAACTTGAGCGAGACGTTGTCGTTCAACTGGTGCCACTCGCCCTTCATGGTGGCGATGAAGTTGTAAACAACCGCCCAGACCGGGATAAGCAACATGACCGAGAAGACGATGGCGATGGTCTGGAGCCACTGCGAAATGGGTCCGTGGATCATGTGGTGGGCGCCCGTCCATACGTATACAAATGCAAGCGACCAGAAACCGACCATGGAAAGCTTGTGACTGAACAAGGGCGTATTGGATGCACGCGGTATGAAGTAGTAAGCGACGGCAAGACCGGCGGGCGTGAAGATGAGCCCCACCGCGTTATGCGTGTACATCCAGTTCAGGTTGGCCTGGTTGACGCCGGTAATACCCGGCAGCAGCGTGACGAAGTTGCCGGTGATGTAGACGAAGGCCGTCCACACGATGGTGCCCATGATGTACCAGGTGGAGACATACATCTGGGTGTACTTGCGGGTTGCGATGGTGGCAAAGATGTTGAAGCCGAACATGACCCACGCAATCACTACCAGCACCGCGACGGGCGTGGGCAGGTCGGCATATTCGAAGCCCTTCTGGTATCCGCCGAGCAAGGTGACGACCGCGCTGAGGATGATGATGTTCCACAGGATGGAGGTTGCGATGCCGAGCTTCTCGCTCCACAGCTTGACGCCGCAGAGGCGCGGAATGAAGTAGTAGGCGAGGCCCATGTCTGCCGCGAGCAGCCAGCCGAACAGCATGCCGTTGACGTGCAGGGGGCGCATGCGGCCGTAGGTGAAGTACGAAATCGAGCCCAGAAACTCAGGCCACACAAATTTCGCCGCGATAATCAATGCGACGATGCCGACGATTGCAAAATACCCGACCGCGCCAAGCAGAAACCATTTCACCGTGGTGTCCTGGTGAATGTCTTGCGAGGCAACCGCCACGGTCGAGCTGGTGCCCGGTTGAGTTGCCATTACTCCCATTGCTTCCTCCTGCATTGCCTATCTTTCGTTTGCTGCGTGGTGCCGCTACTACTTGGTGTCTGTGTTCAAACTGCGGATGTAATTCACGATGTCGCCGATGTCGTTCTGGTTGAGGCCGTAGTCCATCCAGGAAGGCATGGCCGTACCTTCGACGCCGTAGGTGACGGACTCAAGGAGCCTGCGATCGGACGCGGCGTGAATGAATGCTGCGTTGTGCAGGTTGCGGGGCCGGGGCGACATATCAATCGAGTTCGGTCCGTGGCCGTCTGCCTTGCGTCCGTGGCAGCCGGTGCAGCGCGCGAGGAACGTGGCCTCGCCGCGCTTGATGGATTCAGGCGAGGAGGGCACAGGATTCTGTTCGGCTACCTTGCGTGGCTTCAACTGGCGGTGCGGCTCGCGCACATAGGTTGCCCACACGTAATCGAACACGCCCTTGATCTGATCGTCGGTGAGCGTCTTGCCCCAGTCGGGCATCGACGTTCCCGGCACTCCCTCGTCAATCGACTTGAGAAAGCGATCTTCCTGCTTGGTGGTCATGAATTCCGCGTTGGTCAGGTTGCGCGGCGCCGGATCGAGGTAGGTGGAGTTGATGCCTTTGCCATCGCCGTTGTCGCCGTGGCAGCGCGCGCAGAGTGTTTTGTAGGTCTCTGCCGGCGTCATGGGAGCGGGGGGCTTGTTGAGCGAAACCAGATAGGTGGTGATGTCCTGGAACTCGGCATCGGGCAGGCCGAAGACGGGCATGTTGGAATCGGGAATGCGTGAGCGTGGATTGTGGAAGTGGTCCACGAGCCAGGCCTCGTCGCGGAGCAGGCCTTCATAGGAGAGATCGGGCGAGACGCCGCCGTCGCGATCGCCAAGCTTGTGGCAGGAGAGGCAGGCATAGCCCTGAATCAACTGGGCTCCGCGTGCTGCGGCGGTTGTGGCGGGCGGCGCATTCAGGGCTGCCGCGCCAACGCTTTCAGGAGCGGGCGTTTCCTTGGCTTCGTCGAGCCTGAAGCTGTCCATTGGTGACTGGGCTGTGTTGGGACCGCGACGGCTCTTCAGGAAAATCACCAGCGCCTTGCGATCGTCGTCGGAGAGCTTGAATTGCGGCATGATGGAGGTAGGCGCGTAGTCGCGCGGGTTGACGATGTGTCCCCACAGGTAATCGATCTTGCGCTCTTTGCCGATCTCCGTCAGGTCCGGCCCAAGCGTGCCTGCAGACAGGCCTTCCATGCGGTGGCAGCCGTAGCAGCCGGTTTTGAAGTAGAGCTCGCGTCCGCGCTTCACTTCGGGCGTTCCGGCAAAGTCCTTGTCGGTGTGGCACTGCGCGCAGTTGGCCTGCATGAACTCTTTGCCGTGCAGGTGCGAAGCGATGGACTTCTTCCAATCGGCTTGCGTGGTATAGCCCATCAGGGGGGAGGGCCAGGAGACATCTTCGCCATGTGCATCCGCTGCATCGAGGCCGCGGCCTTGTCCGTCGTGGCAAATGGTGCAGCCGTAATCCGTAAACTTGTGGCGGCGTTCCCAGCGGCCATTCTTGAACACGTCGCCCATCGCAGCGGAGTAGGGATGCGTGCGCAGCGGTTCTGCGGCTGAACTGAATCGCGGGTCGTCGACGGCCATATGGCAGCTCTGGCAGCGATCGACGCGCTGCTGGCCGAAGGCCGTGACGATAGTCTGCTCGATCTTGGGACTCTGCTGCTGGAGCGCAGCCTTTTCGGCAGGCGTCTTGGATAGATCGAGCGCCTGTTGGAAGTAAGCTCTCTGGTTGTCTTCCCAGCGGCTCTGGAACTGGTCGTACACAACCACGCCCGACCCAGCCAATACCGCCAAGCTCACCACGGCCAATGCAATTCGCATAACTACGAACTCCTCAGGTCAAAAACCCTTCAAAAAGGGGACACGAACTGCCAGTTCGCGCCGCGGAAGAAGGTGCCAATCACGATCAGAATCACGTTCACGATCACGAAGAGCAGAAAGATGGAATTAGCCAGGATCCGCTCGCGCGCAAACCAGCGGCCGATACCCTGCTTGCCGCGATCAAAGTAAGGCAGCAGCACCAGCAGAAGCAGCTCGATGCCCGGTACGCCGATGCCGCCCCAGAACGCGGAGTAGCTCACCTGCTCCTGCAATCCAAGGAAGTACCAGGGCGCCTTGGCCGGGTTCGGCGGATGCATGATGTTGACCGGCTTCTCAAGCGGCGCGTTGAACAAAATCGAAACCAGCAGCACGCCCGCGATAGTGAGCAGCAGAACAAACAACTCTGCGATGAGCAGGTTGGGCCAGCTGAAAACCGTGTCCGGATCGATCTTGTCCACCTTGACGAAAGTCCCGCGGACCAGGCCCTGCAAGCTGAAGCGGCGAGTCGGTTCGGCTGATGCGCTTGCGGCAGCGGCCAATACGGGCACTGGCTCAGCTACCGGCGCGACCACAATCACAGGCTCAACCTCAGGCTCGCTTGCCTTGGCCAATCCACCATCTTTGCGGATGCGCCAGAAGTGCACGCCCACAAACAACGTGAGCACCAGCGGCAGCACCACCACATGCAGAACATAAAAGCGCAGCAGCGCCTCCTGCCCCACGGTAGTGTCGCCCAGCAACATGAACTTGAGAGCCTTGCCAACGAACGGCGCGTATCCAGCGATCGAGGTACCCACCGTGATGGCCCAGAACGCCAATTGATCCCACGGCAACAGATATCCGGTAAAGCTTGAAAGCAGCGTAAGCAGGAACAGCGCCACGCCGATATTCCAGTTGAATTCGCGCGGAGTCTTGTACGAGCCCGTGAAGAACACGCGGCACATGTGCAGAAAGACCACGGCAACCATGGCATGCGCGGCCCAGCGATGCATGTTGCGCAGGATGACGCCGAAGGCGACCGAGCTGCGCAGGTCGAGCATTCGGTCGTAGGCCTGCGTAGTCGATGGGACGTAATAGAACATCAGCAGCACGCCTGTCCCGGTCAAAATGAAGAACAGGAAGAGGCTGATGAGGCCGAGGCCCATCGTGTAGCTGGGCTTGAGGGCCTTGCGGGTTACCCGCACCGGCTGGATGTGGAGGAACAGGTTCGAGAAGCTGGTGGCAGCCCGGCCGCGATCCGACGACGGCAGCGGGTTGCGGAAGATGGACTTCTTCACGTTGGCCGGGAAGTCCAGCACGTTCTGCCAAATGGATTTGGATTCGTCGCTCATACGCTCAGGTAGGTTCCTGTTTCAATTTCGTTGTCTTTGTCCACTTCAAGGTCGCCGCTCGGAGTGAGAGTCACCTGGAACCAGGCCAGGGGCTTGGGCGCCGGGCCGCCGGTGACGTTGCCGTCCACGTCAAACTGCGAGCCGTGGCAGGGGCAGGCGAAGCCGGTCATGGAAGGGGCGACGATGCAGCCCAGGTGCGTGCAGGTTGTGGAGATGGCCGCCACCTTGTTGCCTTCGCGCACGATGCAGACGCGCTTGGTGTCAATGGCGATGCGCGCTCCGGGAGGGAAATCCTCGGGGCGGCCGATCTGGAAGCGGCTGGGCTGCCCGTAGGTGGCGCGCGGCTTCATGAAGGCAAATGTGGAGAAGACGCCAGCCAGCGTGGTTCCCGCAATGCCCACCCCGCTGAGCCACGCCAGAAACTTTCGGCGCGGCATCTGCTCTTCAACGGGTTCATTTGTCTTTACTGCTGCCATGTTGCTGCTCCTTAAGTGAGTTGGTTCCGGCCGCTTCGTCCGCGTCCGACCAGAACACCTGGTACTTTACGTCTTCAAAATTGGTGAACATGTGGGCGCGCACCGACCAGACGAAGATCAGCAGACCTGCGGCGCCCATCAATAGGCTGGCTGCAATCGCGATCCAGGTCAGTTCCATGCAAAAGCCCTCTAACTGTTGGCCCAGGTCCGGGAAAGGAAACACGGTCCAGGCTCGGAGTTACGTCCAAAATTGCTTTTGGAGCGGTTCCGTCCAAATTCAGGTGATGGGCGCTAAGTTAGCTGGGGTGAGAGGGGAGGGTCTGTGATGTGGATTACATACCGTTGTGACGTTGGGGATGGGCGGGATCGTGGGTCGGGTTTGGTGCGGGAAGAGGGGAGTGGAGGCGTGTGCGGTGAACGGCGGGGCTCCCGTTCTGGCTCTCGCGGAGGTTCTGAAACAACCGCAGATTCTTCGCTTACAACCCCCAAACTGAAAACGTTTGGGGCCCCGTGCGCTCAGAATGACAGCTCCCAAATAAGGAGAGAAATCGGGATCGCGGGGCTAGCGTTTGCGGAGGCGGAGGCTTTGCCAGCTTCCGTCGGTGGTCCAGCCGCCGTCGACGGCGAGGGCGTGGCCGTTGACGAAGCCGCTTCGGTCCGGGTCGGCGAGGAAGAGGATGGCCTGGGCGATGTCGCCAGGCATGGCGAAGCGGCCCATGGGGTTCACGCCCTCAATGTCGGCATCGTTGTACCCGCCGCCGGCCTGGTCGGCCACGTCCATCTCGGTTTTCACCCAGCCGGGGCATACGGCGTTGACGCGCACGCCGCGGCCGCCCCACTCGGCGGCGAGGGTGCGGGTGAGTCCAATCAATCCATGTTTTGAGGCGTTGTAGGCGGAGCGGTCGCCGATGCCGACGAGGCCCGCGATGGAAGCGACGTTGACGATGCTGCCGGACTTCTGCTGGAGCATGATTTGCCCGAAGGCCTTCGCCAGCAAGAACGGCGCGAGCAGGTTGACTTCAAGCACGCGGCGAAAGGCCTTGGCTTCGACATTCTCAGCCGGCGCGATAAAGCTGATGCCCGCGTTGTTCACCAGCACATCGGCCCGTCCCCAGCGCCCGCGCACGAACTCAACCGCACGGGCCACCACGGCCTCATCGGAGATATCCCCCATCAGCCCCTCGGCCTCAGCGCCCGCGGCGCGGACGGCGGCGAGTGTGGCGTCGCAAGCCTGGAGATCGAGCAGGGCGAGCGCGTAGCCCGCGCCGGCCAGTGTTTCGGCGGTCTTGCGGCCAATGCCCTGGGCCGCTCCGGTGACGATGGCAACCTTCATGTTGGTAAGGTATCGCAGCGGGGCTTGGCTAGGAGTGGTCGAAGTAGCCTTCAATTGCTCCCGTAGGGAGCCGAAGAGAATAGCCCAGGGTGGAACCCTGGGTAAACGTTCGTCAAGATGTTCGCCGCCCTGTAAGGGCGGGCAGAAACTTCCCGGAGGTCGGTGCTGGCGGGGCAACGGCGGCTTCGGCTGGGTTGCTGTGCCGGCATCGATTCGTTCGAAGTAGCTTTCAATTGCTCCCGTAGGGAGCCGAAGAGAATAGCCCAGGGTGGAACCCTGGGTCTACGTTTGCCCAGATGTTCCCCGCCCCGTAAGGGCGGGCAGAAATCCCCGTTTAGCCCCAGATAAAACGCGGATCGTAGGCAATCCCCTGCTTCTTTAACATGGCAAGGAATTCCGACTGGAAATCCCGCTTGCGGTGATGTTCAACCTGATTGGCGATGTAGACCGCGGTGGTTTCGATCTGAGCGCTTCCGATAGAGAATGCGCCATAGCCCTGCTGCCAGGCGAAGTCCGGCAAGGCGCAATTCTCGTGCATCCATTGGGACGAGGAACCCTTGATCTCGCGCATCGCCGTGGCCACAGCCATCGTGGACGGCAAAGAGAGCAGCAAATGCGCATGGTCATCCATGCCTCCAATTTCGAGAGCCTTGATCTCAAGTCCGCGCGCGATTCCTCCCATGTAGGCCCAGAGCCGCCCCTGAACATCCGGCCGGATGATCTTGCGCCGTTCCTTGGTGGAGAAGACGCAGTGGTAAAGCGAAGAGCAATAGGTGTGCGGCATACGCACACCATCCTATCGCAGGTTCTCTTCGCGCTCGCGGGTTGTTCCTTCGATCCGCCCTTACAGGGCGGGTTGATTCGGTGGAATTGCATTCCCATGGTTTCACCCTGGGCTATTCTCTCGGCCTCCCTCCGGGAGACACGGGAGTAAACGCAACGAATTGGCGATACACTTGCTGGCGGAGGGCGACGCGTGCATCGAAACATTTCCCGGAGGTCGGTACTGGCGGGCGCGGCGGCGGCTTCGGCGGGGTTGCTGTGCCGCCATCGATTCGTTCGAAGTAGCCTCAAATTGCTCCCGTAGGGAGCCGAAGAGAATAGCCCAGGGTGGAACCCTGGGTCGACGTTTGCCCGGATGTTCGCCGCCCTGTAAGGGCGGGAAGAAACTTTCTCTTGGGCTCCCTACGGGAGGCACGGGCGTAAACGCAATGGATTAACGATAGACTTGCTGGCGGAGGGCGACGCGTGAATCGAAACAGCCCGTGCAATCGAGGGCCGGCACTCCCCTCCGTGATATGTATTAGCGATGGGGAATCTCGGCTCACTTATCGCAATTCCATTGACGATCATTTTGGTGCCGTTGATTCTCCGGAGAATGCCTTATTTCCGGCGACCAGATGTAGTTGCGAGAAGGGTTGCAAAGGCGCAACTGCCGGGCTGGGTGTCGCTTGTCGAAATGATTTTCTTAGGAGCCTTTGAAGGCGTGCTGATCATTCTCTTTTTCTTGATCGAGGCGCATGTACATCAGGCACTTCATCAAGGTAAAAATTTGTTCGGGTCTGCACCGCAAGCCTCTTCATTTAGCTTTGTCTTTTGGCTGATTCAGATATGCGTACCTTTGATGATGGCTCTGCCGTTGGGTATGTTAATGGCTAACCTCATGTCATGGTTGATTCCGCCTATTAGAAACATAGAGAACGAAATCATGGCAAAAGGGGTTCCTGGATATACGTGGCATGATGCGAATTACGGTTTAATAAAGTTCAGTTTAGTGACATGCCCGATCTGTTTGATTCTGGCCGCGATAAGCCTGATGCGAGTTTGAAAACCTTGTGCTTTTGCATCCGTGCGCGTTCCGAGGGATTCTAGATACACTTGCTGGCGGAGGGCGACGCGTGCATCGAAACATTTCCCGGAGGTCCGTGCTTGCCGGCGCAACGGCGGCTTCGGCCGAACTGCTGTTCAGCCGCACCCTATTCGCCGCGGCGACGGAAACTGCTGCGCAGCCGGAGTCACTGAACGTTACGCTGACCGCGATGAATCCGCTCACGCTGCGTATCGGCATTGCGCCGGCGACCGATGAGCCGGTTGCCACGGAGCTTGGTGTCGCCGCGAGCGAATGGCCTGCGCCGATGGAGAGCCCCGGCCGCGTGCACGCGCACGACGTGCCATGGGGACGATTCACCGTGCGGGTCCGCGAGAATCCTCTGCGCGTGGCCGTGCTCGAGGGAGAAAAACTGCGGCAGGAGATTCGCTTTGACGCGGGCAGCACCGACGTGCACTTCAACCTGGATGGGCCGATCTTCGGGCTGGGCGAGGGCGCGCACGTGTTCGATCGGCGCGGGACGCGCGATACGGTGGCCAATGGGCAGGGCACGCCGGACCTGCGCACGTTTGGCGCGCGGGTTGAGATTCCGTGGGTCTTCAGTCCGTCGGGGTGGGGGATTTTTATCGGCCAGCCGCAGGGCAACTTCGAGTTCACGCAGACCGAAGGCGTGTTTCACGGCGTCGAGGCCACGTCGACGCGGAATGTGTTCCTGATGCTGGGCGACTCGCCCGCTGGCGTGCTGCACCAATATGCGCACTTGATGGGAATGCCGCACCTGCCTCCGCGCTGGACGCTTGGCTATCTGCAATCGCATCGGACCTTGGCGAGCGCGGAGGAAGTGCTGGAGGTTCCGCGCACGTTTCGCGAAAAGAAACTCCCGTGCGATGGGCTGATTTATCTCGGCACCGGCTTTTGCCCTTCCGGATGGAACACGGGGCATGGGTCGTTCACCTTTAACGAGAAGGCGTTTCCCCATCCGCCGGCGTTTTTCAAGCAGGTACACGACGAGCACTTCAACGTCATTCTTCACGTAGTCCCGCCGGGAGATTTTCATGGGCGGATTTCGGATACGGGCGCGGCGGCGGAGGTTCCCGGCGATGCGGCGTCGTATTGGGCGAAGCACGCGGCACTCGCCGACGTGGACGGTTGGTGGCCCGATGAAGGCGATCTGCTCTCGGTCTACAGCCGCTTCGACAGGAACCGCATGTACTTTGAAGGCTCGCGCCAGGCGCATCCTGACCGGCGGCCCTTCGCGCTGCACCGCAATGGCTATGCGGGTTTGCAGCGGTTCGGCTGGCTCTGGTCCGGAGACACGTTCTCGACATGGGCCACGCTGAAGGCGCAGATCATGGTGGGCATCAATGCTGGCCTGTCGGGGATTCCTTACTGGGGCACCGACATCGGCGGCTTTGTGCCCACGCAGGAGCTCACGCCCGAGCTTTACCTGCGCTGGTTTCAGTGGAGCGCGTTCTGCCCCTTGTTTCGCGGTCACGGGCGCGCGTGGAAACTGCGGCTGCCGTGGGGTTGGAATATGGGCGATGCCGGCCCGAAGGAAGTGAACGGTGATTGGGTGGCTGCGTGGCCGCCTGAGGCAGATCTGCACAGAAAAGACGTGGAAACGATCTGCCGCACCTATCTCAACCTTCGTTACCAGTTGTTGCCCTACAACTATTCCTCGCTGGTCAGGACGCATGAAACCGGTGTGCCGCTGATGCGCTCTCTCTCGATCGACTGGCCCGGGGACGCCAAAGCTGTGCTCACGGAAGATGAGTATCTGTGGGGCGAGAGTTTTCTGGTTGCGCCGGTGCATGAGAAGGATGCGACGGCGCGCGAGGTGTATCTGCCGGCGGGCGAGTGGTGGGATTACTGGTCGGGCACGCAGGTGGCGGGTGGCCGATCGGTTGCGCGCGAAGTGGACCTGGCGACGATGCCGCTCTACGTGAGGGCGGGAGCGATTGTGCCGGTGGGGCCGGTTCGGCAGTTTACGGGTGAGGTGGTGGATGAGCCGGTGACGCTGCGGATCTATCCGGGGGCGGATGGGCGCTTCGACTGGTACGACGATGACGGGGTGAGCTACCGGCATGAGGCGGGGGAGTTCTTGCGGATCGAGTGTTTGTGGAATGACACGGGGCGGAGGTTGACGCTGAACACCGATCCCGCGGGAAAGTGGTCGCTACCGAAGGCAGTGAAGGTGGAGGTTGCCGGAGAAGCGCCTTCGAAATTGGTTCCGCTGCGTCATGGCGCGACGACGGTGAACCTGTGAGCCCAACCACAGGAGCATTTTCTAATCCCTGCCCTCTGACTGTTCAATGACCAATGTTCCCTGACCCTGTTTTTGCGGCTTCACAGTTTCACAGCCGCAAAAAACAGGAAATTCGGGCAATTCCGGTTGACCGTCGTCTCTTAATTGGGAAATTCCTGGGTTATAAAACACCCAATTCGGGGAATTTCTGGGTCCAGTATCTCGAAAATCGTAACCACTTGATCGAACTTTTCGCGCGTTTAGGTTGTACGTTTGCGAACATTTCGCATGGTTTGGGTTGTATGTTTGCGAACATTTTGAAGCATTTACCGCAGATTCACGCACTTCAAAAAATCTCCGGTTTCGCAAAACAAAAATCACCGCTTCTTTCCCCCCTGAAAACGGCGCTACGTTATTTGGTTGGGCTGGACGCGGTGAACTCTGAACAGCAGGGCTTGCCTACGGGCTGGAACTCCATGGTTTCGGCGCGGGTGCCATCTGGATCGAACAGGTTGTATTGCCACTTGGCATCGCGGCCGATCTTGGGCCCGCTGTTCTTCTGGGGCAACCGGTCGCCGAAGTAGAGAGTCTCCGAAAGCTGCTTGATGTCTTTGACGCCGAGGGAGAAGTGGTCCATCGTTCCAAGCGATGCGGCTGTCACGCTGGCGGGTATGCCTGTTTTCTCAGGGGTGTAGACCAGCATGTACTCAATCCAGTCGGTGCCGTTGGGAACCTGCTGCGAAACCCAGCTGGCCTGGGTCTCGGAAAATCCGCCGTACCAATAAGGACGGAAGCCGAGCACCGCGCGATAGAACGTGTCTTCTGCGGAGCGATCGTGCACCATGTAGCCCACATGGATGATGTGGTTGCTGATGGGGTTGGGCGAGTTCACCGCCTCAGGATGCGCGGGGGGTTGCACGAATTCAACCTTGTTGCCTTCGGGGTCGGTTACTGCGAACCACTTGCTTCCGTCGCTGCCGCTTTCCACCTTGTCTGGCGCTGTGATGCCGTGCGCGCCCATGTAACGGCGCAGGCCGTCGGCATTGGCGGTGACGAAAGCGACGTGGTCAAGGCGGTTGATGGTGTGCTCGGCGGGCAGGGGCAGCACTTCAACAAATTGCACGGGGCTGAAGTAATAGCGAACGCCGTTGGGATTCTCAGGATCGCTGCGCTTTACGCCGCCCAGGTCGTGCACGTAAAACTGTTCGGTCTTGGCGCCGTCGGTAGCGTAGACGGAGATGTGCGAAATTCCCGTGATGAGCGGGCGGGCATCCTGAGCCTGCGCGCGCGAGAAAGTCGAGATTAAGACGAGAACAACAACCAACATGCCAAAGAAACTTGCTTTGAATTTCACCGCATCCTCCGGGCTGCCGGATACTTGTTCCATGCTTGCAGGTTTCGATGAGCCCGCGCGCTCTCCGTTCAGCCGAGATGAATTCTAGTCATGCTCGCTGGTCGCTGTCCAAGAATTACGGCAACAAACTGCCCCTTCGATGCCGTAGTGCTATCGAATGAGGTGCTTGAAAACTCAGCCGAAAGGATGAACCAGTGGATTCTTGCCTACTATATACTTCGTTTGCGGTATAGAAAGGTAAGGAGAGTTGCAATGAGCCTGCGATCGATTTTGAAATTAGCGGTAACCGGAGTGGTGGCGCTGGCGGCGATGGCCGGCACGCGGATGGTGGCACAGGGAAGTGACACGGTTCTGAAGGCTGCGGACGCGCAAAAGCTGCTGCCGGCGTCGGTGTATTACAAGGGGCAGTCGGCTCCCGTACAGGCGCGGAACTCGGGCGGCGTAAAGTTTGGCGACGGCCAGTATGTACTGGCGACGCTAGTGGACACCTCCGGCTACTCGACGGGGATCGCCGCTAAGTACCAGGGCTACTTCATCGCTGAAGCGCCCATCAAGGTGGGCGGCAAGAGCCTGCCGGCGGGGATTTACGGTTTTGGATTTATTGCCGACAACAAGTTCATCCTCACGGACGTGGGCGCACACGATGTGTTCACGGTGAGCACGGCCAGCGACGATGGAATGAAGCGGCCGACGCCGTTGCAAGTGCTTGCCGATGCGAGCGGCGGATTCCGGCTGTATGCGGGACGCAAGTACGTGCACTTCGGCCGCTGAAGCGGATTTCTCTTAAGTTATGGCGGGCGGTGCGGGATTCCGCGCGGCCTGGACTTTGAGCCTGTGGTGAGACCGGGTGTGTTCCTTGGTGGACGCGACCGGGCTCAGCACAGGCTCTAAGATTGAAGGGCGACTTCGAATCCAGTGGCCCAATCGTTTGCCAACCCGATGAACCCGGCGGAAGCAGCTTCTCCGAGAGCCTGTGCCCTGCGACGTTATGCGGACCCATTCTTTGCTCCTCTTTGCTTCGCGCTAATTCTGATTTTGGGGCGCTGCGCCTGCGCGCTCGAGCCTTCGACGCCCTTGGCCAACTACGCCAGGCAGTCGTGGGTGATAGAGAATGGTCTGCCGCAAAACACCATCCACGCGCTTGCGCAGACGCCCGATGGCTTTGTGTGGCTTGGGACCGAAGCAGGGCTGGTGCGGTTTGACGGTGTCGCGTTCCAGGTTTTCGATCGTGCGTCGACTTCCTCGGTTTCGGGACCTTCGCTTCCGGGAAACGACATTCGCTGCCTGCTGGTTACGCGTGACGGTGCGCTTTGGATTGGAACAGGCGACGGGCTTGTTCGATGGATGCATGCGCAGTCGTCGGTGTTCACAACGGCGAACGGGCTGCCGGCCGGGGGGATCCGCGCGTTGCGGGAAAGCCCGAGTGGAGAGTTGTGGGTATCGACGGACCAGGGTCCTGCGAAACTTAGCGGCGCAAACTTTGAGAGCAAGGGAAGTAGCGAATTTAACGGAGCGATAAGGGCGACGTGGGCTGACTCCAACGGCGCGCTGCATGCGACGGCAACCGCAGGCACGCTCGAAATCGTCCGTGCGCCTCAAGATGGTGTGCGTAGCCCGCAATTGATTGCGAAATTGACGGCGGGCAGGGAATTGCCGGGCACGCGGATCCAGGTTCTGTTTGCCGATCGCGAAGGAAGCTTGTGGATTGGGACCAACGGGGGATTGGCGGGGTGGGCAGACGGCAGGCTGCAGGCGCTTCCCGTCACCGATCCTCTGGCCGACGCTTCAGTCCTTGCACTGATGGAAGATCGCGAGGGGAATCTGTGGGCGGGTACAGAGACGGATGGCCTGCACATTCTGCGCGATCAACGTTTTCATGTCCTGGGCACGCGCGACGGGTTGTCTTCGAATGCAACCACGGCGGTTGTGGAAGACAGCGGGGGAGCGCTCTGGGTGGGAACGGCGGGCGCGGGACTGAACGTGCTGAAGCAGGGCGCGAAGGTACGAAACTACACAGTGAAGGACGGGTTGCTGAGCGATGTAATTCTTTCGCTGGCGGCAGGGAAGAACGGCGATATCTGGGCGGGAACGCCGGACGGACTCAACCGCATCGGCGGCGGGGGCATTGCGCGGTTTACTTCGGCGGACGGGCTGCCGGACGACTTCATTCGGTCATTGCTGGTGGACGCGGATGGCTCGGTGTGGATTGGAACGCGGCGGGGGCTTGCGCATTGGAGCGGCAAGGCGGCTGCGAATTCTCCGCTGCAAATGGAGAGCTACACGCGGGCGAACGGCCTGGGCAGCGACCTGGTGGGAGCGATGGCGCGGGATGCAGCGGGCGATTTGTGGGTGGCGACACTGGCCGGCTTGTCGCGCCTTCACGGTGGCGCGATTGCGAACTTCACGGTGGCGGACGGGCTGCCGAGCAACGTGGTGACGTCGCTGCTGCCGCGCGCGGATGGAACGCTGCTGATTGGAACTCAGGAGCATGGGTGGGTGTCGTGGGATGGGCACAAGTTTTCTGCGGCGGGCGGCGACCGGGCCCGAGATCGGTCAGGAAATCGGTCTGGGGCAACCACGATTCATGCGATTCTCGACGATGGCGCGGGACGGCTATGGTTTGCGACCGGCAATGGAATTGCGCGCTGCGAACTGAAAGGTGGCTCGACGCAGGAGTGCGCGCACTGGGTAGAGTTTGGTGCGGCTGACGGATTGCGCAGCCGGGCGATGGCGTCCAACAGCCATCCATCCGCATGGCGGTCGCGTGATGGGCATCTCTGGTTTGCGTCGCCGGACGGGCTGGTGGAAGTGGATCCGGCGCACTTTTCGCTGAACGGAATTGCTCCGCCGGTGGCGCTGGAACGGTTTGTAGTGGACGATGTAGACCAGCCGCTGGGCACGGAGGACGGGTGGTTGCGGGTTGCGGCGGGGCACGTACATTTCGAATTTGATTATGCGGGGCTGAGCTTTACCGCGCCGCAAAAGGTGCGCTACCGCTACATGCTGGAGGGCTTTGACCATAACTGGACCGAGGCCGGAGCGCGGAGGAGTGCGTATTACACGAATATTCCGCCCGGCAAATACACGTTCCGCGTACAGGCGGCAAACAATGACGGGCTTTGGAGCACGAACGGTGCGGCGCTGGCGTTTGAGTTGCGTCCCCGTTTTTATCAGACCGGATGGTTTTACGTGCTGCTGCTGGTGGCTGCCGCTGCGCTGGTGTGGCTGGTGCTGAGGCGGCGTTTGCGGCGCGCTGAGCACGAGTTCCGCGCAGTGCTGGGCGAACGCAGCCGCATAGCCCGCGAGATTCACGACACGCTGGCGCAGGGCTACGTCGGTATCTCGGCGCAGTTGGAAGTGCTTGGCGAACTGTTGCGCCGGGGAAAGAACGATGCGGCAGTGTCCCAGTTGGATCTGACGCGAGGTTACGTGCGCGAAGGACTGGCGGAGGCGAGGCAGTCGATTTGGGCGCTGCGCACACAGGACTCGAGCGAGCAGACGCTGCCGGTGAAGATGCGGCGCCTGACGGAATCGGCGGGAGGGAATGAACTCAAGGCGCAGTTCAGCATCTTCGGGGCGTATCGTCCATTACCGCCCGAGACTGAGCAGGAGTTGCTGCGCGTTGCACAGGAGGCCATCCATAATGTGAAGAAGCATGCTGGGGCCAGCGAGCTTTGGGTGCAATTGGAGTACCGGCCGGCCACGATTACACTGGAGGTCCGCGACGACGGCCGCGGCGGAGCGGCGGAAAAGAAGGCCGGCTCCGCGCAAGGGCACTTTGGGCTGACGGGCATGCGGGAGCGCGCTGAGGCCATTGGTGGAACACTGGAAGTGAGCAGCGAGGCGGGCGAAGGAACTGCAATTCGCCTGAGTGCGCCGGCGCCGCGGGCGCCACGGGAACAGACTGGAGATGGAAATTGAGCAACGAACCGGTGAATGTACCGATCAGGGTCCTGGTTGTTGAAGATCACCACGTTGTGCGCCAGGGACTGGTGGCGCTGTTGAACGTGGTGGATGGGCTGGAAGTGGTGGGCGAGGCAGCCGATGGCGTTGAAGCGATTGTCCAGTTTCGCAAGCATAAGCCAGACGTGACACTGATGGACCTGCGCCTGCCAAGGATGGGGGGAGTGGATGTGATTCAGCGGATTCGTGTTGAGACTCCGCAGGCCCGGTTCATTGTTCTCACTACCTACGATGGCGACGAAGATATTTACAAGGCTCTGAAAGCAGGCGCGCGGGCGTACATGCTGAAGGGCATGACGACGGATGAACTGGTGGCGACGATCCGCACAGTGCACGCGGGCAAGTCGCACATACCGCCTGCGATTGCGGAAAAACTTGCCGAGCGCATGGGCACGGAAGACCTGACCATTCGCGAACTCGACGTGCTGGAGCAGATTGTGCAGGGCAAGAGCAACAAGGAGATCGGAACGGAGTTAGACATTTCAGAGGCGACGGTGAAGACCCACATTAACAGCCTGTTGAGCAAACTGGGCGTCACCGATCGAACCCAGGCCGCAACAGCGGCGATCCGGCGGGGCATTGTTCCTTACGAATCGCTGCGGAAGCCGCAATCATGATCCGTTCCTTCATGAAAATCGCATGCTGTGTTCTGCTGGCGCTAGGCGTCGCGCGTTTGACGGCGCAGGGAACGGCGTGGCGGCAGGCCACGGATACGGAACTGGCATCGGCGCTGCCCTCGCGGGCCGTGGTGGAGAACGAGCACATCGAAACAGAGATGCGCACGGCATCGGGCATCGTCGACGGCAACGGTCATGTGATCGCCGGTGTTGTGTTGCTGACCGTGGGCTACTCGGCAGACGGAAAGTATTCTCACTTTCTGCTGGTGCAAGCGCCGGTGCGGGTGGCGGGCTTGCTGCTGAAGCCGGGAGAATACGTCCTGGGCTGGACGCGATCCGGCAGCACCGAGACGCTCAAAGTTCACTTCAACGCGGCGGCGACGGGAGCGCTTGTGGGCAACGTGGATGCTCATTGGATTACGGGAGCGACACGCGTGGAAAGTCTGCACATCTGGCCGCCCGGAGAAAAGGGAATCATCCAGATCGGGCGCTTTGGTTTGCCTTACAAGCTCGGCAAGGAATAGTCTTACCGGTTTTGGAGGAGTGCAGTCGGCAGGCCGTCTCTCAATCTTCCGGTCGATACGGGTCTCGATTCAACCCAATATACTTATCGGCATGTTCAAGGCACGACTTTCGGTATCGCTGTTGGGGCTGATGGCTGTTTTCGGCCCCAACTTCTCCTATGCACAAACCGGCGCAGCGGCCCAGGGAAGCGCGGACACCGGCGCACCCCACGCGGCTCTGTTCGATGCGCAAAAGCGGCCGATCACCGCGGGCGGTTTTGTGGACAGCGGCCCGGTTATCTTTGAGGACGTTTCAGAGAAGGCCGGCCTGACGCACTGGACCCACAAGATGGGGACGAAAGAGAAGAAGTACATTATCGAGACGAACGGCTCCGGTATTGGGCTGATTGATTTCGATAACGATGGCTGGCTCGACATCTACGTGGTGAACGGATCGACGTTTGACGCGCTCGACGGCAAAGAGACGCCTCCGCATGCCGCGCTGTTCCACAACAATCATGACGGCACGTTTACGGACGTTGCGGCGAAGGCGGGCGTGACGAACGATCGCTGGGGTTTCGGCGTGACCATCGCCGACTTCGACAACGATGGCTGGCCGGATATTTTTGTGTCGAACTGGGGCAAGAACCGGCTGTACCACAATGATCACAACGGCACATTTATCGACGTGGCCGAAAAGGCGGGCGTGCAGCTCGGCAACTGGTCAACCGGCGCAACGTGGGGCGACTACGACGGCGACGGAAAGCTCGATCTTTTTGTGCCGGGGTATGTACACTTCGATCGCGACAACCTTCCCACGGGCGGAGCCAAGGGCGTTCCCGACACCTTTTGCACGTTTCGCGGCGTGGCCGTGAACTGCGGGCCGAGGGGACTGAAGGGCGAGCCCGATCACCTGTTTCACAACAACGGCGACGGCACATTCACTGACGTGAGCGAGAAGGCTGGCGTTGCCGATAAACCCGGATACTATGGTTTGACTTCGCTGTTTGTCGACATTAACAACGACGGCAAGCCCGACCTGCTGGTGGGTGACGACTCGACGCCGAATTATCTCTACCTGAACAAGGGCGACGGCACGTTTGAAGACGTGAGCTATGCTTCGGGGTTCGCGCTGAACGAAGCGGGGCGCGAGACGGCAACCATGGGCATTGCGGCGGGCGACTTTGCCAACAACGGCATGGTGGACATTTTCAACACCACCTTCAGCGACGATTACAAGCCCTTCTACCGCAACGAGGGGGATGCGAACTTTACCGACATCAGCTACCAGGTGGGCATCGCAGAAATCTCTGTGCCGTTTCTTGGCTGGGGCGACTCGTTCCTGGACTATGACAACGACGGCTGGAAAGATCTGTTGATGTCCGACGGGCATGTGTACCCCGAAGTGGACAAGCAGCCGTGGGGCACAAGCTGGGCGCAGAAACCCATGCTCTTCCACAACCTGGGCGGCAAGAAGTTTGAGGTGGTTCCCGCCGTGAAGGGGACGGGATTGGCGGACGTCATCTCTGGCCGCGGTATGGCGGTGGGCGACCTGTTCAACGACGGCAAGCTGGATGCGGTGATCAACGTGATGGACGGGCACCCGGTGCTGCTGCGCAATGTTTCGCCGGACAAGAATCACTGGCTGGAATTGAAGCTTGTGGGCGGGCCGAAGGGCCCGCGCGATGCGGTGGGCGCGACGGTGTATGTGAGCGCCAATGGGATGAAACAGCGGAGCGACGTGCTGAGTGGCGGAAGCTACGGATCGACCAGCGATCCGCGTCCGCACTTTGGGCTTGGGCAGGCTGTGAAGGTGGACGATATTGAAGTGCACTGGCCCGGCGGCAAGGTGGAACACTTCACGGTGCCGGGAGTGGATCAGATCGTGACGATTACTGAGGGCACGGGCAAGTAATTTTCCTGCACGCGTGGACTTCTGGTGACGCCCACCCATCGGACAAAATGACAAAAGGCGTCCGATGGATGGGGCACGGCTTGATGTTCCCTGCCCGGCCGCGACGGCTCTGAATTTTCGAGAATCACCGTTGTACTTTCAATGCGAATTGAAGGACACGAGGAGCTTGCGCTTCGGTGATCTGGCCGAAAGCGGGCGAGTTCATGTCGAAGACAGGCGGGATGAAGTTGGTGTGGTTGGAGACGTTGAAGGACTCAATCCGGAATTGCACTTTGGTTTTGTCGCCGAACGCGAAGCTCTTGTCGAGCGAGGCGTCGAGGCTGCCGAAGGCGGGGCCGTCGACAGAATTGCGCGCTTCATTGCCGAACTGGCCGGCGTTGGCAACAGGATCGAGGCGCTGGAACGCGGTGGGCGAGACCCACTGCGAAACCTTGTGCGGCGCGCCCTTGTTGGGGTTGGAGGTGACGTTGGGCCGATCGCCGAACATGCCGGAGACGCCGGGGTGCGGCGCCTGCAACGAGACGTTGGCGGAGTCGTAGACGGTGAAGGGAGTGCTGGAGTTGACAGCCAGCAGAGAACTGAACTGCCAGCCATCGAGCAGAGTGCGGGCCGCGCCTGTGAATCCGCGCGCAAACGGCAGGATGTAGGTGAGGCTTCCGGCAAAGCGCTGGCGGGAATCAAAGAGCGAGCGGCCGTACTCTCCCTTGAGGTTCTGGTTGTTCTGGGCGATGTCGAGTTCGCCAAGAACCATCCAGGGAGCAGGGCCGGACATGTGCAGGCTCGAGGAGTAGTCGAGATCCTTGGAGTAGGTGTAGGCGAGCGTGTAGCTCAAGTCGTGCGCGCCGCGGCGCGTAAGCGAAACCTGCGCGGAATGGAAGGTGGAGTTGGCGTTGCCCTCAACAAGTCCGGCGGTGCCCAAGGTGCAGGTGCCGGTGGTGAGCGTGCAACCGGAGTAGAGGCGGCGCCTCGGGGAGTTGGCGAAGGTTGCGCCCGGCTGATAGATGGCGGGATTTGCTTCAACCAAACGCGGCAGGCGGGTTCCCTTCGATCCGATGTAGCCGATGGAGAGGTTCTGATTGCCGAGGGTTTGGTCGATGGTGAAGTTCCAGTCCTGCGCGTAGGGCGGCAGCAGGTTCTTATCAACGGTGAAGGTGGACGCGGGGAGGGCAAACTGGTCGGGAGTAAACGGGTTGGTTACAGTACCGAGCGGGTTGGCGTAGTTGATCTTTGTGTATCCGGTTAGAGTGCGTACCACCGTTTGCCCCAGTGCGGCGCTTGTGGCGCGGAACGGCATGCCCACGCCGTTCAGCAGCTCGTCGTAGAAGATGCCATAGGCTGAGCGGATGACCGTGCGGCTGTTGCCGAACGGGTTCCATGCGAAGCCGACACGAGGGGCGAAGTCTTTCTTGAAGATGGGCGCAATTGTGTCGGAAACACCGGAGTCGCCGGGAAACAGAATGCCGGCTGGAGAATTCGGGTAAACGGTGGATTGCTGGCCGGGAGCAAATTCCATCATGCGATTGTGGATGTCGCGGAAGGGCGTGGTGATTTCGTAACGCACGCCGTAGTTCAGCGTAAGCGTCGAGCTGATACGGAACTCATCCTGTGCGTAGGCGCCGAGTTCCCAGCCACGCAGGTCACGCGTGAAGTCGCCGCCGGCCTGGGTAAAGATATCCGCGTCCCCCAGTTCGAAGTTGGCCAACGAGTTGTTGGTGAACCCCTGAGTGGTAAAGGAAAAAGTGCCCGAGGCAAAGTTCGCCTGGTAGCCGTTGATCTGGGTCCGGCGGAATTGACTACCGTAGCTGGTGACGTGTTTGCCCTGCGTATGCACCAGGTTTGCGCTGAAGGCGTAGTCGTTCTGGACGCTGTCACGCGGGTTGATGACCGGATCGCCCACGTTGGAGTAGCCCTGGGTCATGATGAGCGGCGCGCCGGTAGCCGAAGCCCATGTGGAGGAGTACGCGAAACCGAAAGACTGGGGCGAGAAGCCGGAGTATCGCCGATCCAGAATGACGTGGTTTCGGAAGAAACTGACATTCGCCGTGAGCACCGTGTGCGGAGAAAAGGTGTGCGTCTCGGTGAGTCCGCCCAGATGTGTGTTGGCGGAGTAGCCAACCGGAAACCCTGGAACATCGGCGCCGAGTTCCGAGTAGGGGCTGTGAAGGTCGGTTATCGAGTAGCTGTAGCGGGCACTGAGCGTGTCAGCGCCGCGGAGCAGCCAGTCCGCCTTTGCGCCGCCCTGGTCGCTGCCGTACTGGCTCAGGTTTGTGGTCTGGGCCAGGTGCGCATTTTCCTGCGTGTTGGGAACGGGAAAGTACGTGAGGTACTTGGCGGTGATGGGGTTGATAAGCCCAGCCAGATTGTTGGTGTACGGGGCTCTCGTGGAGTTGAGAAGAATGGGCGCATCGGCGGAGAAGTCGCCGTTGCGTTCTGCCAGCGTGGGCACTACCACTCCATGCGTGATGTCCTGATTATCGCGTAAGCCTTCGTAGTAGGTGAAGAAGTAGGCATGGTTGTGCACCATGGGACCGCCGATGGTGCCGCCGAACTGGTTCTGCTTGAGCGCTTCCTTGCGCGGTGCGAAGTAGTTGTTGGCATCGAGTGCGTCGTTGCGCAGAAACTCGTACAGCGTTCCGTGAACCTGATTGGTGCCTGAGCGGGTGACGATGGTGGTGATGCCGCCGCTGGTTCCTCCGAACTCTGCCGGCGCGGTGGTGGTGAGGATGCGGAACTCGGCCATGGTATCGGCTGGCGGCCGATAGGCATAGCCTCCGTCCATGCGGTTGATGTCGCGCATGCCGTCCACGAGAAAGGTGTTGGACTCCGGACGCATGCCGTTGACTTCATAATTTTGCCCCACTCGGCGAAAGTTGTTCTGCACTGTCAAACCCGCGGAGGTTGGACGCACTCCAGGCTGAAGAATGCCAAGTTGCGAGAAGTTGCGCCCGTTGAGTGGGAGATTCGCAATCTCGGTTTCGCTCACCACGGCGCCTTGCGCGATCTCATTGGTTTGCAGGCCGGCTGCTTCGTCGGTGACTTCGATGGTCTGCTGGTCGGTTGCGGGAACGAGCTGCACAACGATCTGAGACTGGTTCCCAACGTCAAGATGGATGCGGGAGTTGACCCAGGTGGCGAATCCCTGGAAGCGCACTTGAACGCTGTAGTCGCCGACGAACAACTCCTGGAAGGAGAACTCGCCGTGACTGTCGGAGCGCTGGACGTGCTTCTGCGCCGTGTCATTCGAGGTGATCACAACTTCAGCGTTTGGCACGACGGATCCGGTGGCTTCCGTGACGACGCCTCTTAGAGAGGCTGTCGCGCTCTGATTCAGGGCTACGTGCGGAAGGATGGAGAGGGCACAAGCAATGAAGAGTAACCGCGAAAATCGATTCATCAAGGGCCTCGCTGTCTTTGGGAAGACTCATGATAGCGGAGGCGCGGCGCGCCCACATCCATCGAAGGGTGGAGGCGCGCAGCGTCTGATTGGCAAAACATGTGCCAACGTACGGTCGAGGGTGGAGATCGTCGGAAAAAATGGTCGAAGAGGGGGCACCGGATTGGCATCCACCTTTCGATGGAGATTTGTTCCATCCCTGGCATGGTGCCGGTTTCTCCCTGGAGTCGGTACAATGGCTCCACGATGGTTCCCGTCAACTTCCCCAGGCTGAGATCGCGCGGACGAGCAGGTTTTCTTCTGGCCGGGGCAACTTGCGGCCTGCTGGCGGTTTTGCCGCGCGTGGCCCGTGCCGGGGAAGATGCAGCGGCGGATCGCGCTGCCTACTCCCAGAAGATTGCCGAGCATTACAACTTCCACTTTGGCGCCGATCGGCCGTTTCTGCCCTCCAATGCGACGACCGATACTGGACAGTTCATCGATTCGAAGAGTTTTCTGAGCGCGAAGTATTGCGGGCATTGCCACCAGGAAGCTTATGCGGAGTGGCGGCAGACCGCTCACGCGAACTCGTTTCGCGCGCCGTGGTACGTGAAGAACACGAACATGCTGCGCGACGAGAAGGGGATTGAGTACACGCGGCACTGCGAGGGGTGTCACAATCCTACTGCGCTGGTGTCTGGCGCGCTGACCAAGGGGTCACCAATCGATCGCCACTTTGATGCCGACGGCGTTACCTGCACGACTTGCCACTCGATCCAAAAAGTGGATGCGCGGGGGATTGGCAGTTACGTGATGGCGCAACCGGCCGTGCTGGTGGACGCGGATGGAAAGCCGATCTACGGCGAAGTGCCGGACAAGGAGATTCTGGCTCACCTGGATCGCCACTCCAAAGCGGTGATGAAGGACTTTTATCGCACCAGCGATTTCTGCGCAGCGTGCCACAAGGCAGCGCTGCCGCGGATGTTGAACGACTACAAGTGGCAGCGCGCGATTTTTCTTTCCGATGAGTGGCAGCAGTCTTCGTTTGCGAAACAATCGCCGCTGCCGTTTTATGTGAAGGACACGGTTTCAACCTGCCAGACGTGCCACATGCCTTCGCAGGCGACGGAGAAGCCGGACTACGGAGCGGTGGTGGGCGAGTTGCAGTCGCACCGCTGGCTTGGGGCCAATACGGCGATTTCAAAGTACTACGGCTACGACGAGCAGATGGAGAAGACTGTCGCGTTTCTGCGAACGAATGTCTTCAACGTGGACATCTTCGGCATTGAGCGCAACGGAGAAAAGATTGCGGCGCCGCTTGGGGCGGTTCCGTTTGAAGTTGCCGCGGGTGACGATCTTGTAGTTTCGGTTGTGGTGCAGAACAAGGGCATCGCTCATAATCACGTCCCGGAGCAACGCGACTTCTACGAGAGCTGGGTGGAGTTTCAGGTAAAAGATTCGACCGGGAAAACTATCATGGATTCCGGCGCGATTCAGCCTGACGGCGAGCTCGATTCCGGCGCGCACAGCTTTACCAACCGACTCGTGAATACGAGCGGCAAGCTGAACGATCTGCACCAGGTGTGGGATACGCGCGTGATCGCGTTCAACAACACGATCATTTCGGGACGTTCGCAGATTGTGCGGTTTGGATTGAAGGTTCCGGCTGGTGTGACGGGGCCGGTGGCGATGACGGCGAAGGTGAACTACCGCCGGTTCAACCAGCACTTTATTGAGTTCGGCCTTGGCAAGCACTACCAATTGCCGGTGGTGGAGATGGCATCGCGCACGCGAACCATCGCGCTTGGCGCAAATGCGGCGGCGGCTCCCGATCCGGTGGACAATCCGCTGTGGATGCGGTGGAACAACTACGGCATCGGGCTGCTGGATGCGCAGCAATACGCAGACAGCGCGGACGCGTTCGAGCACGTTGCGCAACTGCGGCCTGACTATGCCGATGCGTATACGAACGTGGCGATCGCCAACTATTCGTGGCAGCGCTACGGCGTATCGCGCACGCAGCTGGAAAAGGCGCTGCAGCTCTCGCCGAAGAATGCGCGGGTGCTGTATTACCTGGCGCTGGTGGAGCGCATCCAGGGGAATCTCGATGCGGCGGTGACGGATTTGCGCGAGGTGGCGGCGCAATATCCGCGGTCGCGCGATGCGCATCGCGAGCTTGGATTCTCGCTGTATCAGCAGCATAAATACGATGAGGCTCGGCAGGAGTATGAAGCGGTTCAGGGGATCGATCCCGATGACCTGGCGGCGCATTACATTCTCTCGATCGTTTACCGACGACTCGGCATGAAGGACAAGGCTGCTGTGGAAGCCGCCGCGTTTGCGGACCAGAAGGACGATCCGGCTGCGAATACGTATGCGCTTGATTTCTTGAGCAAGCATCCGGAGATTAGCGCAGAGAGCGTGCCGTGGCATGTTCATAGGAGCGACGGACAGGTTGTGCCGGAAGCGGAGCGAGGATCGGGACAATGAGGTCGTTGATCGCTGCCTTTACGCTGTTGCTCGTTTCCTCAATGCCCGCATTGGCTTCGTCCAAAGCCCAGCGCGCGCACGGCGCTGCAGTTTTTTCAAGCAGCGGCTGCCAGCACTGCCACGCCATCCGCAATGTCGGCGGGCACAAGGGGCCCGACCTGTCGAGCATCGGCAGAACGAAAAAGGAAGTTGAAATTCGCGCCCAGATTGTTGACGGCAGCAAAGTGATGCCGGCGTTTGGAGACGTTCTTCAGCCTGGGGAACTCGACGACCTGGTGGCCTACCTGCGGTCGTGCAAAGACAAGCCAAAGAAATAGCGCTCGCGTACAAACTTTCGCATGGGGCTGCGGAGAGTGTTTTGTGGGCTCCGGGTCTACGACCGCATGACTTCGAGCTTTGAATTCAAGCTATCCCAGGTGCCCAAAAGCGAGGCACCTGGGGTACCCGCGGATGGCACAGGTGCAAGCGGTCAACGATCTAGCGCTCGCGTACACTGGAAAAGGTTCGTGCCGATCGTTGTCGCGAGCCGAAAAGGGAATATGCGAACAAGCGCGTTGATGGTGTTTTCGGCCCTGGTGGGAGCGGCCTTGTGTTGTGGAGCGCAGCAGAGCCGCAACCAGGAAGCGATTGAACTCAACAATCGCGGCGTGGCGCTGATGGGTCAGCAGTTTACCGATCGCGCGGCCGAGACATTTGGCGAGGCATTCCAAAAGGATCCCAAGCTTGCACAGGCGGCCATCAACGAAGGCATTGCGTTAATGACGCTGCAAAAGCTCGACGAGGCGAAGAAGGCGCTGAACGCAGCGATTGCGCTCGATGCCGGCAATGCGCAGGCGTGGTATAACCTGGGGCTTGCGCAACATGCGGGCAACGAGCTGGAGCCTGCGCTGGCGAGTTTTGAGCATGCTGAGAAGATCGATCCGCGCGACGCGGATTCGTTTTACTTCGAGGCTGTCTGCTTCCAGGAGCTGAAGCAGTTCGACAAGGCTATCCCGATTCTGCATCACACGCTGGAGCTGAATCCGCTGCATGCTTCGGCGGAGTTTGCGCTGGCGCGTGCGTTGCAGAGGACGGGCCGTACGCCGGAAGCGAAGGAGCACTTCAGCCGCTTTCAGCACTTGACGAGCGCGAAGATCGGCGCGCCGATTGGATTGACGTACGGCGAGCAGGGACACTACTCGACGGTGACGGCGATTGTGCAAAAAGGAATTGGTCGGCGCGCGATGATTCCGGTGAGGCTAGTGGCGCGGCCTGCGCTGGTGACGGCAAGCGCGACTGGCGCCGCAGACACGGAGACGGGCGGCGCGTGCATGCTGGATGTGGCGGGCGATGGGCGCATGGACCTAGTGCTGTTGCAGTCGGGTGCGCAGGCGATCCGCGTGCTGCGCAATCGTGGCGATGGTGGCTTTGAGGAATTGAATGCGCAGTCTGCGGGACTGAAGGCGAGGGGCCGCGCAGTGGCTTGCGCTGTTGGCGACTTCGACGCGGATGGGCTGAACGATCTGGCTGTCGCGATGGACGACGCGGTGCTGCTGTTTCATAACCTGGGCCACGGGCAGTTCAAGGATGTGACGGCGGAGTCGGGTCTTGCGTCAAAGAACATTCCAAGCGGCGTCACGTTTGTGGACTACGACCACGACGGCGATCTGGACTTGTTGCTCACGGGCGAACCGTTGCGGGCGGGCGGAGTGCCGAACGTGTTGTGGCGCAACAACGGCAACGGAACGTTTACCGATGTGACCGCGGATGCTGGATTGGGTGGCAGCGGCAAGACGGCGGCGGCCATGCTAACGGACTTCAACAATGATCGCGCTGTCGACCTCGCGGTTACGGACGATGGACCCGCTCCGCTGCTCTATGTGAATCCGCGCGAAGGAAAATATCCGACGCAGGCGCTCTACGCAGGCCAAGCGTTGCCAGCCACTGTCGGCATTGCTGTGCTCGACTTCGACAAAGACGGCTGGATGGACATCGCAGTGACGCATGCGGGTGCGCCGGGCATCACGCTGTGGCGCAACGTGGAAACGGCGGACCACGCGGGGCGCACGTTCAGTCGGGTTGAACTGCCGCTGCACGGGGCGTTGCGTGGATGGGGACTGACGCCCATTGATATTGATAACGACGGATGGATTGATCTGGCGGCGATTGTAGAAACGCAAGCGGGGCCGAGGGTGCGCGTGTTTCGCAATCGTGGCGACGGCAGCTTTGAGGATGTGAGCCACACGCTCGGGCTCGACACCATGCAACTGCACGCGCCACGGGGATTGATTGCTGCCGATGTGGATGGTGACGGAGCGGCAGACCTGATTGTGACGCAGCGCAACGCGGCTCCGTTCATCCTGCGGAATGTGGGAGCGAACAAGAACCATTTTGCGCGGATCGATCTGACGGGCAACGCAGATAACAAGACGGCGCTGGGCGTAAAGGTGGAAGTGTTTACCAACGGCTTGTGGCAGAAGTGGGAACTGCCGGGCGCGTCCGGCTACCAGACGCAGGCAGCGCCGCAGATTCTTGCCGGTCTGGGCGCGGCGGACCACATCGACCTGCTGCGCATTCTGTGGCCGACCGGGGTGCTGCAGGACGAGATCGATTTGCCTCACACGCAGGTGATCGCGATGAAGGAGGCCGACCGCAGAGGCAGCTCGTGCCCGGTGTTGTTTGTGTGGAACGGTAGCAAGTACAAGCTGGTGACGGACGTGATTGGCGCAGCGGTGGTGGGGCACTGGTTTAGTCCGTCGCGGCGGAACATTTCGAATCCCGGCGAATGGGTGAAGGTGGATGGCGCGGCGGTGACGCCTGTGGACGGCAAGGTGAGCCTGCGGTTCATGGAGCCGATGGAGGAGGTCAACTACATCGACCAGCTTCGTCTCGTGGCTGTCGACCATCCAGCGAAGGTTGAAGTGAATCCGGATGAGCGCTTTCTGGACGATCCGCCGTTTGCGTCAGGCCGCGTGGTGGCGTCGGCGGATACGCGGCTGCCGGTGGGCGCGTGGGATGGCGAAGGGCACGATGTGCTGAGCGAGGTGAGCGAGCGCGACCACACGTTTGCCAGCGGATTCAAGGTGATTCCTTATGACGGGTTCGCGAACCTGCACATGCTGACGCTCGATTTGGGCGACGTAAAGCCGCAGGCGCCGCTACGGCTGTTGATGACGGGGTACGTGGACTATTTCAGCGCGACCTCGCTCTACGGCGCGTGGCAGGCGGGAATCAAGCCGATTTCTCCCTACGTTGAAGCGCAGCTCGCCGACGGCACGTGGCAGCGGATTTCGGGCGAAGCGGGTTTTCCGGCCGGGCTTGAGCGCACTATCGTGGTTGACCTCACGGGCAAGCTGCCTGAGGGGACGCGGCGCATACGGCTCGCGACCAATCTGCAAATCTACTGGGACCAGGTGCTGATCGATGAGAGTGAAAATGCGCAGGCGCGGACGGAAGAAGTGCCCATGGCGCAGGCCACGCTGCACTTCCGCGGGTATCCGACGCAACTGGAAGGCGCGAGCCCCGGCGACCTGGACTACGATTACAACCGCGTGAGCTTGACCGGGCCATTCCAGCATCAGCGCGGAAACTATACGCGCATGGGCGACGTGACTCCGCTGGTGGAGGGCATTGACGATCGCTACGTGATTTTCGGGAGCGGAGAAGAGATTGCGGCGGAGTTCGACCTGAAGACGCTGCCCGCTCTGCAGGATGGCTGGAAGCGCGATTACTTTTTCTACGCCAACGGATTTGTGAAGGATATGGATTGGTGGGATGGCTCGCCCTACACGGTTTCGCAACTGCCGTTCCACAAGATGAGCACGTATCCGTATCCGGCGGGGGAGAAATTTCCTGATGATGTAAATGCGTTTGACTACCAGTTGAACTGGAACGATCGGTTTGATTCGGGCGAGCCGGTGCGGTCGTATCGGTTCAGCTATCAGCAGTTGCCCTCCACGCCGCAGGACGACCGGGTTGTGAAGGTGGCGCCGGGAACGCGGCCATGAACGACGTGGTGCTGGCTCCGGCAGTGGAGCAGCTTGAGCTGGTGCGGGGCGGGCGGATTTCCGTGGTGGAGCTGGCCGAGGCGCACATCCGTCAGATCGAGCGGCTGAATCCGGTGTTGAATGCGCTTATCGACTTTGATGAGGATCGTGTGCGGGCACAGGCGCGGCAACTGGATGCGGTAACAACTCAGCGCGGCGCTCTGCATGGCTTGCCGATGACCATCAAGTCGTCAATTGCGACTGCGGGGTATCGATGCGAGATCGGTTCGCTGATTCGCAAGGGCGATGTTCCCACGGAAGACGCCGTGGTGGTGGATCGGCTGAGAAGAGCGGGCGCGCTGGTACTCGGGACGACCAACTGCCCGGAATACCTGATGGCTTACGAGACGGCGAATCTGCTGCATGGGCGGACGTCGAATCCATGGGATCTGGAGCGCTCGCCGGGAGGATCGAGCGGCGGTGAGTCGTCGGCGATTGCGGCTGGCATGTCGGCGGGAGGGCTTGGGTCAGACAGCGGCGGGTCAGTTCGCATGCCGGCGCACTTTACCGGCATCTGCGCGTTTAAGCCGTCGCCGGGGCGTTTTCCAGGACGCGGACATCTGCCGCCGTGCGTGGGGCCATTCTCGGTTCTGGGCGCAATTGGACCCATGGCGCGGACGATGCGCGATGTGGCTCTGCTGTTCAAGACGCTTGGCGGGCAGGATGCGCTCGATCCCAACAGTCCGCCGATTGCCTTCCGCGAGCGGAGCCTCGAGGAGTTGCGCGCGAACACAATTGGATTTTTCGAGGAGGATGGGCTCGTGCCGGTTACGCCGGAGACACGCGCGGCGGTTCGCTCGGCTGCCGCTGTTCTGCGCGATGCGGGGTTTCGCGTGGAGCCGTTTACTCCGCGCTCGCTCGAGCCTTTGCGGCAGCTCTGGTGGAAGCTATTTGTGCAGTGCGGGGCGATGTTTTATGCGCCGGAGATTGCCGGAAAGACTGAGCTGCTGAGCCCCATCTTCCAGGAGTTTCTTTCGATTGCCGAGTCGGCGCCGCCGCTGACTCCAAAACAACTGCTGAATGCATGGGCGGAGCTCGACTTGCTGCGCGGGAAAATGCTCGACGAGATGCGAGCCTTTCCGGTGCTGCTGTGCCCCGTGGCGAGCGTGCCCGCGTTTCGTCATGGCGAGAGAGTGTGGACGATCGAGGGACGGACGGTCGAATACCTTGACGCGTGGCGGCACACGCAGTGGTTCAATACGCTGGCTGCTCCCGCAGCGGTGGTTCCGGTGGGACGATCGCCCGAGGGATTGCCGATTGGCGTTCAGATTGTGGCACGGCCTTTCGAGGACGAGACGGCGCTCGGCATTGCATCCACTGTGGATGGGGCGTTTGGCTATCGTGCGCCGCAGATGGCGCGGGTCTGATCTCTCTCGTGTGATCTAGAACACATTTCTTTGCCCGATTTACCTCCATCTTTGGGTTGAGGCGAGTTAGCCGCAAACGCGGTAGTCTGAACTTTCCCCGGATTGGAGCGCAGCGGGTGCGCGCACGTTGGCAAGCAAGTTTTGCCGAAACTCCCGGCGTCCTGAAGGACGCTAGCCACCAGCACACCATTGTGCCGGTGCTCGATTTCGAAGTCGGCGGCAGCGACTTCGTCACCATGGCTGGGCCGTGTTCGGTCGAAACCGAAGCACAGCTCATGACCATCGCCGAAGCTGTTTGCCGGTCGGGCGCACGCATTCTTCGCGGAGGCGCCTTCAAGCCCCGCAGCTCTCCATATGCATTTCAAGGTCTGGGCCTGGAAGGGCTGAAGATGCTGGCGCGGGCCCGCGAGCGCACTGGACTGGCCGTTGTGACCGAGGTGATGTCAGAGGGCGACGTTGCGCTGGTGGCCGAATACGCTGACATTCTGCAGATTGGCTCGCGCAGCATGGAGAACTACACGCTGCTGGCGGAGGCGGCGCGGTCGGGGCGGCCCATTCTGCTGAAGCGTGGCATGGTTGCCACGGTGGCCGATCTGTTTGTCTCGGCGCAGGTGATTCTCGACAACGGCAATCCCAATGTGATTTTGTGCGAGCGCGGTATTCGGACGTTTGAAACGGCGCTGCGCAACACGTTTGATGTGGCGGCGATTGCGCTCATCAAGGAGATTTCGCATCTGCCCATCATCGCGGACCCGTGCCACGCGGCGGGCGTTCGCGAACTGGTGGCGCCGCTCGCGCGGGCGGGTGTGGCGGCGGGCGCTGACGGAGTCATTGTCGAGGTGCATCCTGATCCTGACAAGGCTTGGAGCGACGGCGAGCAATCGCTCGACTTTGCGGGCTTTGAGGAGATGATGTCGTCGCTTCGTCCGTTCGTGGAACTTCGTTGCGCCGTTCAGCATCAGGCTGTCGATCCAAGGTCGCTGGAGGTTGCGCAGTGACGAATCGGGCCACGATGCTGGGCGTTTTCGTTTGTGCGGCATTGTTGGGATCACCACGATGCAGGCCGGCCTCGACCGCGCCGAACGAAGTTGGGGACTTCCTTGTGACGGCTGCGCCGGCTTACGAGCCGCTTGCGGAACTGCATGGGCAGGAGCGATTTCCCAAAGGCGCGCAACTGCTTCTGGTGCACGAGGGCAAAGCTGAGCCGCTGCTGCCGGACTTTGCAGCGTCAGCCGATGCCAATATGTACTTCGATGGAAGTGCGGTGCTGTTTTCCGGCAGGCAAAAGCCAGGCGATCCCTGGCAGATTTGGGAATTGACGATTGCCGATCGCTCGGTGCGCAAGCTGATCACAGGCGACACCGATGCGGAGCGCCCGATGTACTTGCCCGGCGGCCGCATGATCTGGGCGCAGCGTACCACGCATGGATTTGAGCTGCAGTCCGGGCCGGACGGTCACGAAACGGAGCGGGTGTTTCTGAATCCGACAGCGGGGCCGGGCTTGCTGCCGCTTGCGTACGCCGGGACGAATACTTTTCCATCCGATGTATTGAAGGATGGGCGCATTCTTTTTGAGAGCGGCTATCCGCTTGGTTCTGGTTCGACTCCCGAGATGTACCTCGTTTACGCAGACGGGTCGGGAGTGGAGTCGTACCGGTGCGACCATGGAAGAGCGCGCTGGGGCGGGCATCAACTGGCTTCTGGCGATGTGGTGTTTACGCACGGCAACTCGCTGGCGCGCTTCACGTCTCCGCATGCGCAGGAGCAGGTGATCGCCGCGCCCCTAGCCACGTATGCGGGCGGCGTTGCGGAGTTGACATCGGGTGATTGGCTGCTGAGTGCGCGGGTCAACGCGGGGCCGCACTACGCGATTCGAATTTTCAAGGCGGACAGTGCGGCGAACGTCGCTTCGCACGGCTTAGCGACGGTGCTGGCTGTGGACGGCAAAGATTTGGTCGACCCTGTTCTGCTCGGCGTGCGCGTGCGGCCCAATCGTCATCCCTCTGGATTGCATCCGTGGAGTTACGCTAATTTGCTCGCTCTCGATGCGCGGCTTTCGCGCGAGGGAGATCTCAAAGGAACGCCGGCAACTGTACGCCTTGAGACCGAGGACGCGGCGGGGCATGCAGTTGCGATGGGAGTGGCGCCGGTTGAAAGGGACGGATCGTTCTTCATCCAGGTCCCGGGCGACAAGCCGATTCGGCTTTCTGTTCTTGATGCGAAAGGGACTGTATTGCGGCAGGAGCATGGATGGTTCTGGGCGCGCGGCGGCGAACAACGCATCTGCGTGGGATGCCACACGGGACCGGAGCGCGCCTCGGAAAATCGTGTGCCGGGCGTGCTGCTTCGCTCCACAACGCCGGTGGATCTCACCGTGGCGCCCGCGGGCGTGAAACCAACCGCATCGGGAGGCCGCTGAGATGACGCTGCGATTGCTTGCATTTCTTTTTGTTACTTCATCCGTTATGGGGCAGGTGGTGCCGCCGGCACAAACATCGACGGCGAATTCTGCGGTCCTTGTTGCTAAGGCGCCGAGGATTCAGTTTGAAGATGCTACCGCCAAGGCGGGCATCAGCTACGTGCACAGCTTCGGCTCGGCACAGCTTGGGTCATTGCTTGAAGGCACGGGCGCGGGCTGCGTGTGGTTCGACTACAACAACGACGGGCTGCCGGATCTGTATGTAATGAACGGCCGGCCGCTTGATGACTCGATGCACCCGTATCCGCTGAAGGAGAAGCCGTCGCCGTTGCCGCACAATCATCTCTATCGCAACGACGGCAACGGGCGCTTTACCGATGTGACGGAGAAGGCGGGCCTGGCGCCGGATATGTACGGGATCGCCGTGACCGCGGCCGACTACGACAACGACGGCTTCATCGACCTGCTGGTGACGGGCTACGGAAAGACGATTCTCTATCACAACGATGGCAACGGACACTTTACCGATGTGACCGCGAAGGCCGGCATCCAGGTGGACGGATGGGCGATCAGTTCGACGTGGCTCGATTACGACAAGGACGGATGCGCCGATCTGTTCGTGGGCCGCTACGTCAAGTTCGACCCGAAGTACCGCGCCTATTACGCGGCCGACAATTATCCAGGGCCGCTGGACTACGAGGG
>Ga0302320_10002106_pt1 | contig 47364 bp, 43 predicted proteins | sample Bog_T0_3_FD_202130 | JGI IMG/M metagenome (GOLD analysis project Ga0302320, IMG submission 202130) | Peat permafrost microbial communities from Stordalen Mire near Abisko, Sweden - Bog_T0_3 | ecosystem: Environmental > Terrestrial > Soil > Wetlands > Peat | place: Sweden: Abisko, Stordalen Mire... | reverse complement strand
TGCGGTGCCTCGCATCAACATATTCAGTCTCCGGTTACTTGCGCTGAGATTAGATTCCCAAAGAAACCGCGTGATGCTACCAGCGCAGGGTCAGCGCCGTCCTTTCGATGATCCGATGCGCCACGGTACGCGCCCCCGATCGGCCGCTTTCTGCCGGTGCGCTCGCCGCGATAGGTCTCGAGCCAAATGGATTGATAGCCGCCCATGTCCTCGCCGTTGGCCGACACCACATGGTGGTTACTTCGATGGGGTCAATGGCTTCATCGGCACGACCCGCGACGACAAAACGATTACCGTGTGTCGCTGCGCGCAGGCACCGGATTCAGTGCCTGGGACATTTCGGTCTTCATAAACAACCTTACCGATAATCGACGCCACTTTTTGAAGATGTCGACACGAAGGCCGGCAGCTGTGGCTGTGGGGCTGAGGCAATTCGCAGCATTTCACCGCGCCCACGCACCCTCGGCTTTGATGCCACTTATCGGTACTAAATCGTGCAACAGGGGTCTTGTGCGTGCGAAGTCATGGCATTTGAGTCTTGCGTAACGTGGCTTGGTTGACGCACCGATTTCTAAGTCCTATATTCCTACAGTCGCATTCATCGTGGATCCGCTAGCAATAACGATCAAGAAATCATGCTTGCCCATTCCCCTACCGCACGCAGCATTTTTTGCGAATCGCATCGATTTCCTCTCGCGGAGTACGTTGAAGATCTCATTTCCTCCCGGGTGACCGAACGCGCTGCTCCTCACATACGCTTGGAGGGTCCCGACATCTCCCTGTCCGGGCGACAAATCTTGCTCAAGGCACTGATTTAACACTTGCCGTTTGGCCGTTTGATCGGTCAATCCCCAACGAATCGCAAATCTGGCCGGTGCGTCGTCTACCGGGCGATTGAGACCGATCCTTTTTTGAAAGGATCGAGCAGGAGCAAAAGTTATGCGTTTGTCGACTCAGGCTGTTCTGGCTTCTTCTAGACGTTATCTCGATCTCATCGGTGGCAAGCCTATGAGCGAATCCGAAATGCATGCATTCATCGGCGAAACCGTAGATTCCTACGAGAAGCACGTCAATCGAGGGTTCATCACCTACCGCAAATCGGTCACCGAAGCGGGGCAATTTGCGGCCCTCGAATGGACCGGACATGGCTCGACCGTTACCGACTTGCTGGGACGCGAATACATCGATTGCCTCGGTGGCTACGGAATATTCAGCGCCGGCGTCAACCATCCACGCATCGTCAAGGCGGTAACGGATCAGATGCAGCGCATGGCCCTCAACAGCCAGGAACTTCTGGAGCCATGGCGCGCGGCTCTGGCGAAGCTAATTGCGGACATTACTCCGGGTGATTTGGCGTGTAGCTTCTTCATCAACAACGGCACCGATGCCGTGGAGGGTGCTATCAAATTGGCGCGTCTGCATACCGGCCGCAATACATTCCTATCCACCCTGGGCGGATTCCATGGAAAGTCCATGGGGTCGTTGTCGCTGATGGGCAAGGCCTCATTCCGTGAACCGTTTCGAGGCGGCTTGCAGGACGTGAGATTCGCTCCATATGGAGAGGCGGGCGCGTTGGAGGCGGAGTTTGCCAAGGCGGAGGCTGTCGGCACGCCGATCGCGGCATTTATGGTCGAACCTATTCAGGGCGAAGCCGGCGCCGTGGTTCCGCCGCCAGGATATCTGGCACGAGCACGGAAGCTCTGCGACCAATACGGCGCCTTGCTGATCGCGGACGAAATCCAAACCGGCATGGGGCGAACCGGGCGACTGTGGGGCGTCGATCATGCCGACGTCGTGCCGGATATCATGTGCCTCGGCAAGGCGATTGGCGGCGGTGTGATGCCGCTGTCGGCGTTTGTGGCGACGCCTAAGATTTGGGAGGCACTGATCCCGAATCCTGTCATTCATTCAACAACCTTTGGCGGCAACCCCATCGCGTGCGCAGCGGGCATCGCGGCCATCACCGTGACCCTCGAGGAGGATCTTCCCGGTCAGGCGGCGCTCAAAGGCGAAATGCTGATGGAGGGACTTGCGGTTCTGCGCTCCCGATATCCCGCCATATTATCCGCCAGTCGCGGCAAGGGACTGCTCGTGGGGCTGGAATTTCCCTCGGACGGAGTCGGCTATGATTGTGCTGCAGCCTTGTTTCGCCGCGGCGTGTTGGTCGCGGGAACGTACTCGAAGGCACGCACCATCCGCATAGAACCCGCACTCGACATTCCGACCCCGCTGATGTTGGAGGTCCTGAACCGACTGGAGGATGCTTTCAAGGAAATTCAAACCAGGCGGTTCAAATCCGACGGATGCGCCAGATCTGACGTCCCGGTCGATCGGGCCATAGTCGGCAAATACGCAGAGATTCCGGGTGGAGCGATCTATGGCCTGTAGCGACTGATTGGGAGCTGATTCTTTTGCTCGGATCGCACGTGGACGAAAGGCTCGCACCGATGACCTCGCCATATAGGTCTCGGTTGCGAGATCGATCTGGTCATCTTGTCAGATGCCGTCTAACGCCTGGTCAATATCGGCAAGTAGATCATCGATACCTTCAATCCCGACGGAATAGCGGATCAGGTTCTCTGGTATACCTGCGCGAGCGCGTACCCTCGGTTGAGCATATGATTGCGAGACTTTGTTCTCGCATGGGATTTAAGCTGTATTGGGAAGCATTTCGCTTTTTTTAAAGCGCCTTACGATTGAGTAAGTGCAAAATACTTAGATCAAAAAATGCCATAAGTAGATGATTACTAATCTGACATCGCAACTTGATTGCGTCCACGATCCTTCGCTTGGTAAAGAGCAGCATCGGCTGCCGCCAGCAACGCGCTGACGCTCCTGGGGCCTTTTCCGGGTTCTCGAGGCCGTGCACTCGCCGCGCCGATGCTGACCGTCACGACGCCGGGAGCGGGACTGCCCTCATGCGGTATGGCAAGATTCAAAACAAGCTCGCGAATCAGTTCTGCACGGCGCATCGCACCCTCCGCATTCGTGTTCGGCATCAACATTAAGAATTCCTCCCCGCCGTAGCGCGCGGCTAGATCACCCGGCCGCCGTGCGACGGCTGCGAGTTGCGCAGCGATAGCGCAGAGACAGGCGTCGCCCGCGAGATGCCCATAGCGATCGTTGAAGAGCTTGAAGCGATCGGCGTCGAGCAATAGCACAGACAGAGGCAGATCCTCCCGGTCGCAGCGGCGCCACTCCTTGCCGGCAACCACGTCAAAATTTCGCCGATTGGCGAGGCCCGTCAGTCCATCCGTCGCGGCCATGCGCTGCATCTGTTCGAGCGCTTCGTTGAGCTTGAGTTCGGCTGTTTTGCGCTGGGTCGCGTCGCGCAGCGAAACCACAACACCGGGGCGTTCGCCGCCGGCGGACATACTCCGGCGGGCGCGACAATCGACCCAAAGCCACGTGCCGTCACGGCGCAGATGCCTAAACGAGACAGACATTTCGCCGTCGCTGTCTGAATTCAGATCTTTGATAGCAGCGAGGAAGCCCTGTTGATCATCAAGATGGACGAACTCCTGCGGCGAGTTTCCCAGCACTGCGGTGCTTCCGACCATCTCCTCCGGACGCCAGCCAAGCATGCGCTCCACGGCGGGCGACACGTATTGCCGTACCCCGTCCACCCCGATGAGAATGATCACATCGCTGGAGTGTTCGACGATCAGTCCCAACTGCGCCTGGCTCTCGCGCAGCGCAATTTGCGTGCGCTTCGCCACCTCGGCCTCGATCGCCTTGCATACCGCGCAAGCCTGCGCGGTGTCGGCTGCAGTCCAAGGGGAGGAATGGCCCTTTACGGTTTCTTTCCATGCGTCGAAGGAAGTGCGCGGCGAGATTCGCGCGGTACCAGGATGCGTGCTCGTGTGCTCACCCGGATTGCCGCCCCAGACGATGGTTCGCGTCAGCTCCGGCCGGAACCAAAGGATTGCATCGTCCTCGCCGGAAGCAAGCGGCAGCAGCATTGCGCCGCTGGCCTCCGCGATGCTGTCTGCGAGTTCCGGATAGCGCAGGCTCAGATCGTCAACTGCCACCCGATCGCCGCCCGCCGATGCGTGCAGCGCTGCCAGGGTAAATTTGATCTCGGGTAGCGAAGGCGTGGTCCCTAGACAGACAAGAGTGCCGGAGAGGCGCACAACGGCGCCAGTCGCGCCCACCATGTGCAGCACTTCTGCTTTTGCGGCGTTCAACGCCGCCGGCAGCGGCACGGCTGCGGCGAGATGATCGGTCAGCGCGCGCAAGGTTGCGCTGCCCTGGAGCCGTTGAGTCAGTACCTCCGCTTCGCTGGTACTGACGAGCAGTAGCGATACGACCAGGCCAATCAAGTCCGCGGCCGCCCGCATTTCGAACCCCGCACAACGCGGCTTCGAGTGATGGCACACCAGCATGCCCCAAAGATCCGACCCGTACGCAAGTCCTATCGTCAGACTCGCCGCCGTATTCATGTTGCGCATGTACTCGCAGTGGATGGGTGAAGCGCTGCGCAGCGCACTATGCGTGAGGTCGATCGGTGCGCCATCATCGAGGGTCGCGTCGGCGCAGAGCGGCACCGGGATGTAACTGGAATCCACGATCGCACCGACCCGCTGGCGCAGGTACAGGCGGCGGGCCGGCGGTGGGATGTCGGACGCCGGATAATGCTGCCCTAGATAGGCCTTGAGCGAGGGCTCGCGCGCCTCGGCGATCACTTCACCGTGACCATCCTCGAGAAAGCGATAGGCCATCACACGGTCGTAGCCGCTGAGCGCTTTTAACCCCTCGACCGCGAGTTCACAAAGTTCGATCGCGCTGGCCGCATGCCTGAACGCCGTCACCACCTGGCGCGCCATGAAGAGCGGTCGGGTCGGTTCGAGCTCCTGCGGTTCGATATCGATGCAAATGTGCCGACCCGTCCGGTGCGCGCGCAGATTCAGCACGCCGCCGTCGGGGAGGGGCAGGGAGTGCACATGCTCTGGTGTTAGTGCACCGCTCGTCCGGGCATCCAGCAACACCCTGCATGCCGATTCGCCGATCGCGTTTTCGAGCGATCGCCCCAAAACCGCTTCGACGGGACGCCCCAGAATCGCCGCCAGGTTGGCGCTGGCATGGGTCACCAAAAGCCCCTCCGCGAGAGCGGCCAGCAAGGCGCCGTGTGGCTGGATCGCACCGGGAATATGGATCGGTTCACTGCCGCATTGCGACAGGTCGGGCATGGATGCGGTTTTAAGGGTTGATTTGACAGGGACGTTCATACGCGTCTCGCCGCGTTAGTGCCAAACGATGTGCATGTCCACACCACGCGGTCTCCGCCTGACGCAAGAAGCCCGACTTGTTATCGGCCGGCGCACGACTCAGCCCCGGGGCTGTCAACATTCTACCGAGTGGCAGCGCCCGGTCTGTGTGTTGGCGTACATAGGGTTTCGGCGTGGCTCATAGGTAGACGAATACGCAAAGAGCGCAGATTGCGACGGAGAAGCGATGGGTGGAACCGATCTCGGCTTGAGCAAAGTGAATCGCGGCAGGTAGGAGGTATAGCGGAAAATTCGGCGGTCGCGAGGCAGTGTTTCCAACTGCAGGTGCGACGGAGCTTCATCGCCGTCGATTCCGATCGCCTGGCGCCGAGCGGGCGCCGCATTTTCCTTCATCAGTTTGTTGGCCAGTACGATTGGCGTAAAAATAGGACTTTGACGCTGATGGTCGTCGACGTTAGGTCCGTTCTGGTCATACTTTGGTACATTCCCGGACCACATCGTTGTCGGGAAGCGGCGATATGGCAATTCTCGGTATTGGAATTGGCAGTTCGCCGAAACGGGTCGGCTTGCCTGCATTGCAAGAGGAGTTGCTGTCGGCCGCGAAACGTTTGTCAAATCAGCTCTGAGCCGAAATGACTTCATTAAGCCATTCTGAACCCCGCATTCGATACGGCGAGTACAGCTCAGCAGGCAATCGGTCAGGGAACTCTAACGGCGTCCTCTCCCTCCACCACAGACATATGATCCGAGCATCCGAGGTCTCTTTTGTGAGCTCACTCAATGTCCTCAGGCAATGGTTTTATCTCACTCGATTCGCGTGTCAGGCGCCCTGCGAACAAGACAGCTTGCGTGCGACTCGCGGCACCCAATTTGCGCAGGATTGCGGTCATGTGCGCTTTGACTGTCGCCTCCGTGATCTGCAGATCCTCTCCGATTTGCTTGTTAGGCAGTCCGGCGCACAGCATGCCCAGGACCCGAAACTGCTGCGGTGTCAATTGCGCCATCCGCTGGCCGATCTCAAGGGCACTCTGATCTGCCTCAGGTTCCATTTCCAGGATCGAACTGACCTGCGGCACGACCTCACCGCACAGGACGGCCCGAACAGTTTTACCAATGGTGGCAGCGTCGGCGGATTTGGACACGAAGCTCTGTGCGCCGAATGCCAATGCCTCGCGCACGGTGCGCGGATCGTCGGATGCCGAGATCACGATGATCGGTAGCTCGGGGCGTGATCCTCGCAGGTGTGCGAGGGCATTGAACCCGTAGGCGCCCGGCAGGTTGAGATCCAAAAGCAGCAAATCCGTGCGAGGATGCCGATCGAGCGCGTCGAACAGTCCGGCGACACTGTCCGCCTCGAATATCTCACAGTTCGTGCAGGCGGCCGCAACCGCGCCCTTGAGCGCTAGGCGGTACAGCGGATGATCATCGACGATGAGTACTTCGTATTTCAGCGGTTCGCAGGTCATTGGGTCATGCCGCGGCCGCGCGTCGCGCCTGCCGTTGGAACGTGCATAGCAAGGCGCGCAGCGCCGCGGGCCGCAACGGCTTATGTAATCGCGGATATCCAGTGGTTCGCGCGGCGAGGATCAATTCAGCATCGTGATCGGCACCGTTTAGCGCCAGCGCCGCCGCGCACTCGAGCAGCGCGAGCTGGAACTGCCGCGGCAGACAGAAAATCGCTCCCGCTGCGAGCAACGTAACTATCAACGTGTTGCCGTTAAGCCGGGTGGCCCTTTGTGCGAGCTGCGCGGCAAGCACCCAAGGTCGTCCGCGCAGCGGCAGGCACGCAGATACGCCGACCGGCACGAAAGCCAGCAGCTTCAGCAAGGATTGAAATGCCATAGCCAGCATCAATCCTTCACGGTGTCGGGTTGCATCGACGCGCCGAGCGCCGAATAGCACCGTGAAGAGCGCCATCATCAGCGCGACCGTAAGGGCGGTATCCCGATACCACGGCACATGGCGTGCATTCGCCGCGGTCAACACATCGACACTGGTGGCGACGGCTTTATACTGCGGAACGATGTAGCGAATAGCGGCGGACAACGCAATCAAGGTCGCTAACACGGCAAGAGCGCAGCTCTTGCCGAATCGAGAGGCGATGCGATCCGCGATCGAACTGACTCTGTGGGCGCGTTCAATCCGCGCACGCCGTTCCATGAAAGGCAGCGCGAATAGGAATGCCAGCGCGGGACCCAGATAAATCGGCAAATGCCCCCACCCGTCGCGCACGGCGGAGCCGAGCGCACCGAAGAGTATCCAAGACGTGCAGTAGACGCCGGGCGCGAGTGAGTAAATGAAGGGTCGCAGGCGGCGTTGGTTGGGGTGGGTTCGTTGGCGTCCGCCGTAGAGCGCGATACCGAACAGACATCCAAGATATGTCAATGCGAGCAATGACAGAGGCCAGCTCGAAAACATGTCTACCCCCTCGATCGCCACTCTAAGCTCGCGATCGGACTAACACAAATGCGGGATTTCAATTAACCCGTGGCCCACGGGATCCTCGCAAGCAAGCGGCTATCGACCAAAGTCGAATGGCGTTGCGGGAAGGTATGGACCTAGTATTGGCCCGGGATCCTGAGCCATCAGTAACTGCTACGCGCACGATGGTGCACAGCCGGAAGCGGACGCCGGCACGAATTGCTCCGCGGGCTGGAGGCGATCGGTCGCCGGTACAGGCGAGCTTTGGGGATAACTTTGCTGAGGGAGAAACTAATGAAACTGAGCAATAACTTGATTGCGGCACTTGCCCTGGCGTTGGTGTGGGGCCCAGCACAGGCCGAGGTGAAAGACCCGTTGCCTGACAGTCTGTCCTTGGGCGGCGTCACGCTGTATGCCACGATTGACGTGGGTTACGCCTACCAGAGCAACGGCGTTCCGCTCAGTAGCCAGTACATAGACGGCCTCGAATATCAGTCCTTTACGACGACGCGGAATTTCTCGGGCTCGCAGTCGACCCTAGCGGAAAGCGGCCTCGAGCAATCCAAGATCGGCATCCGGGTCTCTGAGCCCATCGTCGACGACTTCACCCTTGTGGCGAGAACCGACACCGGCTTCAATCCGCTGTCGGGCCAGTTGTCCGATGCGTGCGGGTCCCTCTACACGAACAGCACCAAGCCGCAAGGACAACAAACCGCCAATGCCGACAGCAGCCGCTGCGGTCAGGCCTTCAACGGCGTGCTCTGGGGCGGTGTGAGCAACAAGGCCTACGGCACGCTCAGCATCGGCCGGCAACAGTCGCTGCAGCTCGACGCGCTCGCCGTCTATGATCCGCAAACTCTGTCCTATGCGTTTTCGTTTCTCGGCTATTCGGGGTTCAACGCCGGCTCGGGCAGTACGGAGGCGGCGCGCTTAAACAACTCGGTCAAGTATGCGTATGTCAACGGCCCGGCCCGTGTGTCGGTCCTGTACTCGAACGGCGGCGCGGATACCGGTGTGCTCGGCAAATCGTATGGCGTGGATGTAGGCGTGACCTTCCAAGGACTGTCCGTCGACGCGGTTTACCAAAACGAAAAGGGCGCCGTCAACTTGAGAAGTTCCTTGGACAACCTCCCGGGCCCCCCGGGGTACTACGTCGTAGCGACCAGCGGATTGAATGCGTACATCTCCAACGACAGGTCGTATAACCTGATGGGCAAGTACACCTTCGAGTTCGGCGATCCCAAGGACAAGCTCACGGTGTATGCGGGCTACTCCCACATCGAGAAGGCGCATAGCGACTATACGGTCGGCAGTGCCCAGGACAATACGCCGATTAACATCGGGATCGACATCAACAGCACGGCGATTTACGACATGGAATGGGCGGGCGCGCGCTACGCGATGAGTAGCGGCTGGAACTTCACCGGTGCGGCCTATTACATCACGCAGAACAACTGGACCATCGGGCTGGGACCGGAGGGCACGCAGGGACTCGGCTGCGCCGCGGCGGGTCTGCTGTGCGCGGGCACCTTCCGAGAGGGATCGATCGCGGTGGACTACATCATCAACAAACACTATGACGTTTATAGCGGTGTCAACTGGTCGGAGGTCGCGAAGGGTCTCGCGAGCGGTTTTCCCGGCACTCCCGGCGCCAATGCGACTACCGGCAGCCAGAATCAAACGACCATCATGTGGGGCTTTCGGATCAGAATCTGACGGCTAGACACACACGCGAGGAGACGACATGGCTATCAGTACAACCGCAGGCACGCTGCCGAAGGGCCGCGAGGGTTCGCAGAACGATTGGTTGGTAATCGGCGCCTCCTCGCTCGGAACAGTGTTCGAATGGTACGACTTCTATCTGTACGGGCTGCTCGCGACCATCATCGGCGCGCAGTTCTTTTCGGGCGTCAACGAGACCACCAGTTTCATTTTCGCCCTCGCCGCATTCGCAGCGGGCTTCGCGGTTCGGCCGTTCGGGGCGCTGGTGTTCGGACGGCTCGGCGATCTGGTCGGCCGCAAGCACACGTTCTTGATCACCATGAGCCTCATGGGCCTCGCGACGTTTGCGGTCGGCATCCTGCCGAGCTATGCCTCGGCCGGCGTTGCGGCACCCGTCATGCTGGTGGCTCTGCGCCTGCTGCAAGGATTGGCGCTGGGGGGTGAGTATGGGGGTGCTGCGACCTACGTGGCCGAATTCTCTCCGCCGGACAAACGAGGTTTTTTTACCAGCTGGATACAGACCACGGCAACGGTCGGTCTCTTCGCGGCGCTTCTGGTGGTGATCGGCATCCGCACCTACATCGGCGAGGATGCCTTCAAAGCCTGGGGCTGGCGCATACCGTTTCTGGTCTCGATCCTGTTGCTGGCAGTTTCGCTGTGGATCCGCCTGAAACTCGCCGAGAGTCCGGTATTCCTCAAGATGAAGAGCCTCGGGACCACGTCGAAGGCACCGCTCAGCGAGGCATTTACCCGTTGGATCAACTTGAAAGTCGTTTTGATCGCCCTCTTTGGAGCCGTCATGGGCGAGGCGGTGGTTTGGTACGGCGGCCAGTTTTACGCACTGTTCTTTCTTGAAAGGAACCTACACGTTGACGGTGCAACCACCAATATTTTGATTGCGATCGCTCTCGTGCTGGCGACGCCGGGATTCGTCTTGTTTGGTTGGCTCTCGGACAGGATCGGCCGCAAGCCCATCATTTTGGCCGGCTGTTTGCTCGCAGCGGTGACCTACTTTCCGTTGTTCCACGCGCTGACTAAATACGCCAATCCCGCGCTGTATGCGGCGCAATCGGCGGCCCCCGTGACAGTGGTTTCCGATCCCAATGAATGCTCGATTCAGTTCGATCCCATCGGTAAAAATAAATTCGATTCGACTTCATGCGACATCGCGAAGAGCTACCTCGCCAAAGCGGCGGTCTCGTATAAGCGAATCGACGCGCCGAGCGGGACCATCGCTGAAATCCGCAGCGGTGCAACCACATTGACGGCTCCGGATCCGAAGACGGTGACCGGCAAGGAACGCAAGGACGCCATCGCGAAATTCCAAGCTGCCGCCAAGACCACTCTGGCCGCGGCGGGTTATCCAGACAAGGCCGATCCCGCGACCATCAACAAGCCCATGGTCGTGTTGATATTATGGGTGCTGGTGGTGTACGTCACCATGGTTTACGGTCCCATTGCCGCGCTGCTAGTGGAATTGTTTCCCGCCAGAATTCGCTACAGTGCGATGTCGCTCCCGTACCACATTGGAAACGGTTGGTTTGGAGGATTTCTGCCGACGACGGCGTTCGCGATGGTCGCGGCAACGGGCGATATTTACTATGGACTGTGGTATCCCATCGTCATTGCGGGAGCGACCTTGGTTATCGGCTTATTCTTTCTACCGGAAACCTTCAAGAGGAACGTCGACGCCTGACAGGTCATACGAATTCTGAACCCGTTCCAGGCTATGCAACTCGGGTGCGGTCACAGGCAATGGCTTGTATGCGTAGGGTCTCTTCGGTCGCTGGGCGCTGATCTTGTCGCCGGTTGGTAATGAGAATGACCCGACCGCGGAGTTGCTCTACCAATCCAGCTGAGCGCCGATCCGCAAATCCCTGTAAGCGAGGGCGAGTTGCCTGCCACGCCCATCACGGTCGACGCGCAGCGCACGACGGCTGCACCGAGAAATTGCATTCGACGACGAGCCGCTGGAGCGTGTCGCGGCCGGCTACAAGCGCGACGCTCCGAAGCCGATCGAGATCGCAACACCCGTGCTGCGAAATCCACAAATTACGGGGGTCTTTGCCACCGACGACACCGAAACATTCATTGCGTTCCTGCGCAGCCTCAAGGGTGGACGAGTCGAGGTAACCGCAACTCAGATTCGCGTGTCGCGGGATTAAGCGTCGCTATGCCCTGCACCTAACGCTGCCGACCTGCGTTATGCTCAAGGTCAGGACACGCAAAGATGCCTGAATAGGGAACGTATGGTGGATCGATCGCGTCGCCGATCAACAGACATCGCGACCGTGGTGTCCGGGGTGCTGCGTGCGCTATCGATCTGCGCGCCCGGTACGCTCATTCCTGTTCCGGCGACGCTAGCCCAGACTATCGAACCCACGGTGCTCGCCGCCGATATTCCGGCGCAACCGCTCGCGCAGGCGCTGACAGCGTTCGGCCGCCAAACGGGCCTGCAGTTCGTCTATGTCTCCAGTGTGGTGCGTGACCAGAGATCCCAGGCGGTTTCTGCAGGACTCGGCGCCAATGAAGCGCTCACTCGAATGCTCAAGGGCACCGGGCTCAAGTTCGATTACCTTACTCCGCGCAGCATCCACATCCTCGCCGCGGTGGTTGCGCTCCCGCGGGTGACTGCGACAACAACGCTCTCCGGAGATGAACTGCAAGAGGTAATTGTCACCGCCAACCGCCGCGAGGAGAACCTGCAGAACGTACCGATGATGATTCAGGTGCTGACCGGGGAGACGCTCGCCAGTCTCAACGCGACGACCTTTGATGACTTCTTGAAGTACTTGCCCGCTGTCACCGCACACGGCGTGGGCCCGGGTCAGAACAATATCTACGTGCGCGGCCTGGGGACGGCCGCATCGGGAATACAGGGGGCAGGTTCCCTCGGCATTTTCCCCAATGTTGCCATCTATCTCGATGAGCAATCCGCCCAGCTCCCCGGCCGCAATCTGGATATCTACGCGACTGATCTGGAGCGCATCGAGGTATTGGAAGGCCCACAGGGCACTTTGTTCGGGGCCGGCGCACAGGCGGGCGTGCTGCGCTACATCACGAACAAGCCGAAACTCGATGTGACCGAAGCCATGGTGAAGGCCGGCGCCGCCACGACGGCGCATGGAGACCCCAGCAGCAATCTCGAGGCCACGCTCAACATTCCACTCATTCCAGATGCACTGGCCGTGCGCGGCGTAATCTACAACGAGAAGCGCGGCGGTTACATCAACAACCTACCGGCGACCTTTGCACGCGCTCCCACCGACATTGGCATTAGTTATACCGGCAGCGCCGTTCTTGCCAACAGCGTCGTCATCAACAACTCCAACATCGCGGCTAACCATATCAATCCGGTGACCTACCAGGGAATCCGCGTTGAGGGCCTGTACCGGTTCAACGAGGACTGGAACGCATTGCTCGTGCAGTCCTACCAGAATATGGAAGCGGACGGGGTCTTCGCCGAGATGACGGCGAACTCGCTCGGTGAGCCGCAATCCGACTTGAGTGCGCAGCTTTACAACCCCTCCTACGACAAAGATAGATTTGAGAATACCGCACTCACGATTGACGGCCGCGTTGGTGCACTAAAATTGGTCTATGCAGCTTCCTATCTCGTGCGCAACATCGAACAGGTTCAGGACTACACGAACTACGCACGCGGTCTCTACGCAGACTATTATCAGTGCGTAAATCCAGGCCCGACTCCTGCGGCCGCGCGATGCTTCACGCCGAGCGCGACTTGGCACGATATCGAGCGCAACACCCACCAAAGCCATGAGCTGCGCATGAGCACGCCAGATGATTGGCGGATTCGCGGCATCGGCGGCCTGTTTTACGAAAACTTCCGGATTCAGAATCAAGTTGACTTCTTTGACCTCACTGCGCTTTCGTACTTCACTCCGATCGGCCCCCCCACCGGGTACTACACCCAGAACGGATCAACGGTGCAGCAGAATGGCAATCCGGTCCTGTTCAATACGTCAGACGCCGTGTTTGTACCGGCACCGGTCACGTCCAACAACCCGAACGTACGGCCAATCGGCGACGGCTTCTTTAACGACATCACCCGGGGTTACATACAAAAGGCCGCCTACGCCTCGGTCGACGTCGATCTCCTGCCGCAAACACTGACCCTGACCGCCGGTACGCGCTACTTTCGTATCGATACTTCGGAAGTCGGCTCGAGCGTGGGAAGCTTCGGTTGCCAACTCCCGATGGCGCCCAATCCCTGTGTGAACCACTCCAACTTCACGAATCTCAATGCAGAAGATCTTGACCGGACTTATTCCGGCTTCAGGAGCCGCGCGAACTTGAGCTGGAAAGTCACGGGGGATGCGCTGCTGTACTACACCTGGTCGCAGGGCTTTCGGGCAGGCGGCTTTAACCGGACAGCGTTCGCGGCAGAATTTAGTTCACCGCTGGCATTCGGCAACAATCCGCAAGCGACGATGCACGGGGGCTGGTTTGCGCCCCTGGCCTTCGCGCCTGATAGCCTCATCAACAACGAGCTCGGTTGGAAGACGATGTGGATGGACCGGCGCCTCCAATGGAATGGTGCGATCTATCAGGAGAACTGGAACAACGCTCAGATTAATGTGGGCACACAAGGTAGCATCAGCTACGGCATAACCCTCAATGGCGGCAACTATCGGGTACGCGGAGTGGAAAGCTCGGGCGTGGCCCGAGTCACTACCGGGCTCACCATCGAGGCGGGCGCCGCCTGGAATCACAGCGAATTGGTCAAGCAAGCCCCCTTTCTGTGGCGAGACGGAACACCGATCGACTTTAGCTCGCTACCAACCTTGAGCGGGGACCAGAAACTCTCGAATCCGGGCGGGGCACTCGGCAGCCCGCTCGCCGGCGCGCCCCCCTTTCAAGGCAATATCCGCGCACGCTATGAGATTCCGTTCAACGGCTATCACACGTTCGTTCAGATCGACGCGGTGCATCAGTCACACTCCCTCGCCACAACCGATCGGCTTTCGCTCGACCTGCAGGGCAACTCCATTGCTTACGACCTGCCGGCTTTCACAACTTACGATGGGGCGCTCGGTGTCGGAAAGAATGCGTGGATCATGCAAGCCTACGGAGAGAATCTGACCGACACGCGGGCGCAACTCTATGCGAACTACTCCGAGTGGTACAAAGCCGTAACGGTGAGTCGCCCCCGAACCATCGGATTACGCTTCAGCTATAACTTCAGTGCTAGGTAGCTCAGTCACCAGCGAGCGGTGTGGATGTCAGCAAATGGTGTCAATTTATCAGCTCATGATGTCAGCAATGGCCTTTAGACGTGCTGATTGACGATTGCAGGAAGCGTTGCACCGGCCATCAGCCATTGGTCGATGCCCACCGATTTCGCTTCGGTGGCAATGGCGTCAAGCGCAGCCCGTCGAAGCACATCAATGATACGGCCCGTCACATCGTCGGTCAGTGCCAGCAGGTATCGAACAAAGATCTGATCGCTCGCATTGGGACTCTTCTTCACTGGAGCATGGCTAGGAAGCCGCCACGAATCGGCGCAGTTCATCGGTTTCTGTCCAAATCGGCAGCTCAATTTGTTCGAAGCGACTGGCTATTTGCGGATCAAAGCGCATCACGTGCAGCGCCTCGTGGGTGCCTGCGGCAATCACACTCATCCGTAATTCATTGCAGATATACTTCACCATGTTCAGCGCAGAGCGCTGTTCGCGCGAGCTTCATAACAGATGCTGGATTTCATCGGTGATAAGGAGCTTCGGGTGCGCATGAGTTAGAAGGGTGATCGCCTCGTGCTCAGGCTCATAAAATCGGGCTGTCGGTCGCACGTTGCCACCCAATGTCCGGACAGCTGGTTGACTTAAAGACGAGTATTCAGAGAACCCAAGGTGTGGGTGTCGCACGAGACGATCTATCGAACCCTCTTCGTGCAGGCGCGCGGGTCCTGGAAAAGGAGCTTATCGGGCCTCTTTGCTCGAAGCGACGTATCCGTGGGGATTCGTTTTCATTATTTATCGATGCCCAGTCTGCCACTAGACCGAAAAGTCATGACCACAGTGGAGTGGCCCCTAGCCGATGATCATTGACGCGGAATTCGCTTCGGGCTATTAGTAGCCTCGATAGCTTTTTGAGGCTTCGACCATGGCGTCTGCACACAAGCCTTTTTCAAACGACATCGGCGGAATTAATTCCACTTCAAGCCCGTCCTCATCGTCGAGCACCTCGTCCTCCTCGAGTTCGTTATCCGCATCCGGTACGTCAATTGGTAGACCGCCGTTCAATTCGGCAACGCTGAACGAAATAAGGGTCAATGAACGGCAAGATCGGCGGCATCTGCTGCACTGGGCTGAGCACCTGAAACCTATGCTCTTCACGACATTCGAGAGACTATGGGCAACAACAAACGGTAACAGGGAGCGATATCGTAAGCAGCTGCTGAGAATCCACAATGAATATGCAAACAGGCGGCTCTCAGATAGGACCGATGTCAAAACCTTGGAACGCAAGATCGCAAAGGATCTCAATTCTGCGATCAGCAATCTTGTGCCGGGCAATGCAAATGTGAATAAAGCGATCGAGCACATGCGTCATCAGGTGCGAGAGGCAATAAAGGCGATCAACGAGTCACCCGGCCTGAGTCCTGCAGAGGCTGTGCAACTGGCCTTCACTAAGATTTCGGTCGAAATAACTCTCAGGGAGGTGGACGATCCCACGGAAATCAGACACGAAAATTCTCTCATCGGGGAGCAGATTACTTTGCTGATTCATCGAACTGAAGACCCCGAAAATCCGAGAGAACTGCCGTCCGATCGTTTGCCGTTGTCTCGCAACGAACTGATCTCACTCCTGCACGATATTATCGATAGCCTTACCTTTGATTTATCGGAGGCGGCTCAGAGGGATAAGATAGAGGCCACGTTGGGCTGGTGGAACGTCATGAATTACTTAAAGCGTACGCACGACGATGGTGTCGCTATGTTGTGCAAGATACGTGAGTTTTCACTCTCACCGCCGAAGCTTGGTGCCAAGTTGATCGAATTCTTTGCGTCGGACGAGTACATAAGCCTCAAACAGCTGAACAAAACACAGCTATTCCAAAGCTCCAGCAGCCTCAGTAGCTCGAGCAGCTCTTCGACCTCCATGAGTCTTCCCAATCACGGTTCAAGTTCAGCGCTGGGGTCATCCTCAAGTTCCTCCCCAAGTGGCTCGACAAGTTCGCTGGGCGCGAAACCGATGGATCTCTCGAAGAAATGAGGACCCGCCCGTCCCGATCTTCGCGGAGCAGCTGTCACCGTTTAGGCTAGCGACATGAAAAGATACGTGTCGGGGTACTGTCGAGTTCACTATTTCGATCTGGTCTATTCCTTTAAGGGGGCTCGCGTGCTTTTCGTACAGGAAGCAGCGGTTTCTCCGCTGCGTTGCGCCATTGATGGCGCTTTGAGTTCTATCTTGATAAATTATCAATGTACACGCCGGCACCCCTAGGCGTTCAAAGCAGAGAAATCATAATTCCGGCTGCAGAGGCAATAAGGCGAGCACCCGGGCCTTAACGCGCTGCCACCACCCTCGGGATGGCTCAACGTAAAGCGCAATCGGTTGTTGATCTAACTCCGCCTTCCAGACCAGGTGGGGAGCATTCGCATCACTCGACTCAAGAACTACCTGGTAGGCAGCCTTACGGTCGATCATTTCCGTGAATCGATGCAGAATTTCCTGCGCCACCAGTGGGCTGTCGATCAGAACGCCAATTTCGGTGTTTATATTGAGCGAACGCCGATCGTAGTTCCACGATCCGAGGAATACACGCCGCCGATCGAACACATACATCTTTCCATGCAAGGCGTAGTTTCCATATCGGGCGATCTGGCGGCCCTGGCCGCTGCCGCGGACGCTATCCAACCTGGCGCGTATCTCATAAATATTGACTCCCGATTGCAGCAGTGGCATACGGACCTTCCGGTAACCAGAGTGAGCAGCTAGTTCAGGATTCGACTCCAGGGAATTGGTAAGCATCCGGACCGTCGCACTCCGCGCCCGCGCAGCCTCAAGCAAAGCGAGTTCATGGTTTGACGGCACGAAATAGGGAGAAACGATCACCACATCGTTTTTCGACGCCTGGATCTCATCCTCAACTGCGCTGCTCATCAACGCTCCGCGACTCTGATGTCGCTCAATGAGACGCTTTTCCGGACTGTCATAGAGAACCTGGCCGTCAGCCCAAATAACCGGCGTGGCCCCCGATACTAGGCCTGCAATCGGCTGCCCGCTCTCTATTCGAGCGAGGGAGCCGCCATCGAGAGGTACAGATGTCGCAGCGGTAGCGGTCAATTTTCTGTGTCGGTTCAAATGGGTTGCCGGTATCGCCAGATCGTTGTTCCAGAAAAGATCGAAGCATCCCGACAGGGCAGGGACCACCGCGCCAACCGTGAATACATCGTCATCGGCGAACTGAGAAGCGGGGTCGACCTGGAAGTACTGATTGCCGATATTTCGGCCTCCCACGAGGGCGATCACATCGTCGGCCACCATCAACTTATTGTGCATGCGATAGTCCAGGCGCTGCTTGTGCAGCGCGAAGTCCAGATTACGCAAGATTCGATTGTGGCCCCGGTAGTTGAACGGGTTGAACACCCGCACTTGAATGTCACGATAGCCGTCGAGTTGCAGCACGTGTTCATCGCCCGCCATCGTATCTCCATCGTCCACCAGCACGCGCACGCGCACGCCCCGATCCGCAGCCTTACGCAATTCCTGAATGATCAATGAGCCGCTCGAGTCGCCGCGGAAGATGAAATACTGTAAGTCCAGTGAGCGCTCGGCACCCCGAATCAGCTGGACACGGGCGGCCAATCCATCCACCCCTGCCTGAAGAATGCGAAACCCCGACAGGCGCTGCGAACTGTCTCCCGCGCGCGCGAACTGTCGGCCCCAGGTCGTCGTCGACGGATCCGCCAGGACGCCCGAAGCGGCAAGATCTAGCGGACGCTGGGGCGCCGCGGCACAGCCGAGCATAACTGTGTACAGCGCCAGGAACGATAACTTCCAGACGGACGAAGATCGAGACATGAGCATTTATAGTCGTTCGTGAGCGGACGCGGCTGCGACTTTGCCATATAAAGCCACTTATTGTCAGCCGGCGCACACGGCAATTCGAGGTGAGCCCGCGCGGGGGCGGGCTAGGTGCCGACATGACCGACTCTGATCGAGTGTCGCAGCCCGCTGCCTGCGCCGGGCCTCGTCCGCGCATAATCAACCTCAAAAATGGGCAATCTCGCGAGACGGCTCGGCACTATGCGCGCGGGACTGGATAGGCCGATAAGGGTGTTACTGAAACGATCGGGAGAATCGAGTGCTCGGTCTGCTATCCACGCAGGTGGGAGGCAGGCGTCGATTTGAGGAGCGTTACGCGTCGCGACGTGCCTCGGAACTTTATTCCGTTTACCAAATACAAAATGACGGGCACGTGGTCCATATCAATATCCAAATGGAGTGCTGAAGAAGACTGCTGCCGCTAAAACTAGAAGTAAAACTAATATGGCTAATATGAGCGACGCAATCGTGCCGACCGCTTTACCCACAAAGCGAAGCATTGATCCTCGGCGAATGTACACACGATTCATAACGCACTGTAACTTTCCCCTGAGACCGCATGGTGTAGGCAAACTACTCGATAGGAGGTCGGGTTTTTCCGGTAAAGAGGCACGTAGGCCATTCGTAAGAAGCTGCTAACCCTGCCAGCTATGGTGAAGCTCTCGAACCCTGAAGGATCTACACTTCAGAACTCTTGGGCCAAACTGCAACTGATTAGGTCTCTTCGTTGGTCTCGTGTTTCGATACTTTGTATCACAAAGCGTCATCAGAGAATAGGCGATGCGGTTCGGGGGAAGCTCATGTTGCGCCGCGTTCGAGGTCACGGGTGACAGAAATGTCGCAAAAAAGCCCGAGCAGAGAAAGCTAACGTTCACGTATGTCTTTGTATTGCGACGGCTCGGGCAAGGCAAGGCGTGATCCGTGGGCGCCGCCGGCCGATGACCGCTTCAAAATAAACGCCTCCAGCGCTAACCCGTGTGAACGGACTCGCAATTCCCTTTCGGCCGATACTCTCAGTCCCATGCCTGCCTTCCTAGCCCGATCTCCGGCGCACGGTGCTTGCATTTCATTACACCCTGGGGTGTAATATAGTTTATGGAGCAACTGAATGACGTTTTGAGCGCCATTTCTCACCCGACGAGGCGCGCGATTATCCGGCGGCTGGCAAATGGACCCGCCCGCTTCCTCGAAATTGCCGAACCGTTTGATGTGGCTCTAAACGCAATCACCAAGCATCTCAAATTGCTTGAGCGCGCCGGATTGATCGAGCGCGAGAAGCGAGGCCGAGAGGTTCTGATTTCACTTCGCCCGAAGGCGCTTCGCCTCGTAGCGGATTGGGTGCACGAATATGAACGCTTTTGGAATGAGAGGCTCGACGAGTTCGAAGGCTATTTCAAGCAACAACGGAGTAAGAAGCGATGAACAACGCAGCAAAGACCATTGAAGTCACGGTTGAACGAATAATCCCTGCCACCCCGGGTGATGTGTTCGATGCGTGGCTAAATCCAAAGATCCCAGGCAATCCCTGGAATATGGCCGATAAGCTTTTGTTGAATCCAACAGTCGACGGATTCTTCTACTGGACTGTCAAAAGCACTCCTCATTACGGGCGTTTCACAGCAGTTGAGAAGGCTGCTCGACTTCAGCATACCTGGATGTCTCCAAATACTTCAGGGCTGGAGTCGACGGTGACCGTGACCTTTAAGGCAAAGGGAAAAGACACCGTCATGACATTGGTGCATTCAGGCCTTCCCGATACGGACGGCGGACGATCGCACGGGAAAGGATGGAACTTTTTTCTGGATGGTTTCCAAAGCCAGTTGGCGAAGTCTGGCGGCGTCTGAATTGCCCTATCGCCTCTCCCGTCATCAACGTCAAGGTCAGCGGGCCCAAAAGGATTGAGACTATGAAATTTCTTCTGATTTCACGACATACGAACGGCGCAGAAATTCCGGAAAACGAACGAGAGCAGAACCTACAGGAGATGGGCGAGTGGATCGCCATGCTTAAGCCCACCCTGGCGATGCCAATCAGGGGTGGAACGGCTGTTACTGCAAGCAGTGTTGAGCAATATGGTGGGGACATCGGCGGAGCAATTGTTTACGAGGCCGAAAGTCTCGATCATGCAGTTGCGCTGGCCAAACGGTCTCCGGGCCTGAAATACGGTTTCTCGCACGAAGTATTCCCGGAGATTTCCCTTAGCCACGCAGCAGTCGAGAAGGTTTCTACCGCTGCAGGCTGCCGCTCGATGTCCGAGCCGGCTTGAGCTGTCGGCCGCGCACGGTGCCGGGCCCGGCTCAGCACCGTGAGTTCGCCGTAGTGTAAAAATCGGCCTTTCCCGCTACCCCGCCTTAAGCTTACACTGACAGCCGATTTTTGGCGGCAGCATGTCGCGTTTGGAACACATGATTCTTAAAATGAAAAGCCAGTGAGAGTTGTCAGCAAGATCCATCGAGCGATATTTGGACGCCCGTTGTTTCATAAGTTCAACTCGAGACTGTTTCATTTGGCATTGCATGGCCTCGGCGTTCTGAACTATCAAAACGACACCGTCAGCGGAGAACGGTACCTGCTGAAGAAATGGCTGCCGACGGTCATTAGGCGAGCCAATCCTACGTTTCTCGATGTCGGGGCGAACGTCGGAGACTATAGCCTTCAGCTGCTCGAGCAGTTTCCGACCTGCTTTGTGCACGCCTTCGAGCCGCACCCGAAGAACTATTCCCGTCTGATTGTAAATGGCTTCCCAAGTGATCGCGCCAAATGCCATAACGTGGCCCTGGGGGCCACCGAGAGTTCGTTGCTTCTTTATGATCATGCCGACGGCGACGGATCGCAACACGCCTCGCTGCATGAAGCGACGATTACCGAGTTTCACGAAGCAGCCTCGGTCGGGACGGCTGTGCCCGTTAGAACACTGGATGAAGTGGCGGCGCAGGAGCAGATTTCGTACATCGACTTTGTCAAGATCGACACCGAAGGGCACGAGCTGGCGGTTCTCACCGGCGCTTCACGCTTACTGCGGGAGGGGCGAATTGGATACATCCAATTCGAATTCAATTCCCTGCACGTATTCAGCCGGGTGTTTTTTAGAGACTTCAGAAATGCTTTGGCAGATTACGAGCTTTACCGCCTTTTACCCAAAGGCCTGTTGCATTTGGACGCCGACATTACTATGACGGAGATCTTCGGCTTTCAAAATATTCTCGCAGTGCCGAAGGCGGCCGCGAGGCGTCAAATTTGAGATCGCAGATCCACCCGCTTTTGGACGTTCGTCTTTTGGAAATACAGCGACGCTTAAGTGGAATCGCCCGATTGAAGCAACGTCGTCGGATCCTGCGGCGTGTTGGCAGCATCCTCTTCGACCGGAAACGGCAGCTCTTCGCTCTCGTAGGCCCCTTCGACCAACGAGGGTTTCAAGGAGTTTTTGGGCTTGACACCCAACTGCCGAAGTTTCTGTGCCTGAGACACTAAATTGCCGCGGCCACTGGTGAGCTTGCCGTACGCGTCATCAAAATCACTTTGCGCCTGCTTCAAACGATTCCCCAAGGAATCCATATCGGCGACGAAGCCTACGAACTTGTCGTAGAGTTCGGCGCCTCGCCTTGCGATTTCCTGGGCATTGCGCGATTGCTGCTCTTGTCGCCATAAGTGGGCGACCGTACGCACGACGAAGAGCAGCGTCGAGGGACTCACCAGCAGAACATTCCGCTGGTAGGCATCCATGAATAGATCTCGGTTGGACGTGACGGCCAGCATGAAGGCCGGCTCGATGGGCACAAACAGCAGCACGAAATCCAAGGACTTCAAACTGTAGAGCGCTTGGTAGTTCTTTTCCGACAGTCCCTTGATGTGCCCCTTGACCGACTCCAAGTGCCGCTTGCCCGCCGCCGCCCGTTCCCCTTCATTCTCCGTAACAGCAAACTCCTCGTAAGCAGTCAAGGAAAGCTTGGAATCCACCACCAAGTGACGGCCTTGCGGCAGGTGAATGATGACATCGAGGATCGCCCGAGTTCCATCGTCCCGGGTATGGCTCTCCTGTACCACGTACTCGTGGCCCTTGCGAAGTCCCGAGGCTTCGAGCACGCGCTCAAGGATCACCTCACCGTAGATGCCCTGGGTCTTGCTTGAGCCTTTGAGTGCCCGGGTGAGATTTTGCGCATCTTCGCTTAAAGTCTGATTGAGGGTCATGAGCTGGCGAACCTGCTCACCCAACGCCGAGCGATCCTTGCCTTCCTTGATATAGTTATCTTCGATCTTGGACTGAAACTCATTGATCCGAAGTTTCAAAGGATCCAACAGCGCGCCCAAGTTGGTTTGGTTCTGCTCCGTAAAGCGCTTGGACTTCTCCTCCAAGATATCGTTGGCCAACGCCTTGAATTGATCGGTCAGCGCGAGCTTCGCATCCATCAGCAACGCCAGCTTCTCCTCGGAAACGATTCGTTCGCCCTCCAAGGAGTTCTTCAGCTGAGCAACTTCAACGGCCGATGCATTTAGCTCCTGGCTTTTCGCTTCTAGGCGCGCTTGGATCTCCATTCGTCGCGCCTCCAGTTCCGGCAACCGCAGAACTTCCGCTTCGAGGGCGGCTTTGCGCTCGTTGGTTTGATTCAAAGTTTGAATCGCAGCGCTAAGTCGATTCTCGAGATCGGGAACCCGCGAGGCCCGCTCCCTCGCCGAAGACAGGTCCACCTGCAACGCGACGGAGGCCTGAGCAAGGCTGTTCGCTGCGGTTGCTTGTGCCGCACGGTGTCTCGCGCCGGCGATCAGCCAGCTGACGAGGCCACCGACAATAAGGCCTACTATTATGCAAAGAATTTCAGGAAGCAGTGAGTCCATGGCGGGATATTACCTCGCATGCGGCGAGAGATGAAAAGTAAGCGCGGATAAATCGCTCATCGGGTGGTGGATCGCAGCCAGCGGAGCGTCCGTGAAGCAGTACCCAACGCTCAGCAAGCGATATACAGTGGCGCGGTGCGCTCGATACTGTATAGGCGGCTAGATGATTGGCCAGGTCAAAGAATTCCGAATAGGCGAGGAGATGATCCACATGCAGTGGCGAGGATGGTTGGGACCTAAGCCCACCGAGGCCGAATTTGTGCGAGATCTCGTTCGCGATCGGCCTGAGGCGGCGGCGTGGGTTTACGATCCCACGGCGCGCACGCTAAGTCAGTCAGGTAATGTGTTGAGCCTCGTCAACATGTACTTCTCCGCGCCCCCTGGCCGCTCTCCGGTACGGTATTCACCATAGTGAAGGGGAGGGTGCGACATTTTTCCGCTCCAGAAGGGCGGGCGACACTGGGGCCTCTATTTAACTTGAGCCTGTACTCGGACTATAAAACGCAGCCGGAAGCCTTGCTTGCCCACTGCGAAGCCATTCAACGAGATGTGTTCATCGCGACTTTTTGGCTTCTGGCGCCCAAGGATCATCCACAGCGGGCTCAGTCCTGGTGCTCTTGGACGGAGGGAGTCGAGTCACTTTTGCCTCAGACCGACCTCATTGCATTCGTGCGCGGTCCGACCGCTCCTGAATCGACGCTGCTCGTCAATTGGTCGGGTGCCATCGCCGTTCTCGCTGAAAAAATGCGGCAAACCCCCGAGGATCCGCCGAGGATCCAGGTGGATGAATTTCCGAGTGCGGACGAGTGGGCGGAACTTGAAAAGCGTGCGATCGTTACGGCGTAGCACTGGAGCTTGACTTGAACGTTCACCTCATCGATGGCACCTACGAACTGTTCCGTCATTTTTATGGTTTGCGCCGTTTTACCAAGCAAGACCGGCCGTTCGGCGCGGTGGTGGGTGTACTTAATACCGTGCTGGAAATGATCGAGGGCGGCGCGACTCACCTTGGGGTAGCGACTGACCACGTGATCGAGTCTTTCCGCAATAAGCTGTGGAGTGGTTATAAGACCGGTGACGGAATTGAGCCTGCCCTGTGGGCGCAGTTTGAGCCGTTGGAAGATGCGCTCGAAAGTATGGGAGTTGTTGTATGGCCGATGGTCGATCTGGAGGCCGATGATGCGCTCGCATCGGCTGCAGCGATCGCTTCTAAGGATAGACGTGTCGAGCAGGTATGCATCTGGACCCCGGATAAGGATTTGGCGCAATGCGTTCGAGGCACTCGGGTGGTGCAGGTGGATCGCAAGAGCAACGCAATCCGAAACGCGGATGCAGTCGAGAAGAAGTTCGGCGTACCACCTGAACTGATTCCAGATTATTTGGCGCTTGTGGGGGATTCGGCGGACGGATATCCGGGCTTGGACGGGATTGGGCCAAAGGGTGCATCAAGCCTGCTGCTCCGCTATGGGCGGATTGAGCAGTTTCCCGACGAAACGTTGGGAAACAGGCGCGAGCTGGCGCTCTTATTCAAACAATTAGCGACGCTGAAGACGGATGCGCCATTATTCAAAAGAGTCAGCGATCTCAAATGGGCAGGGCCTACGGCGAAATTCGCAGATTGGTCTGAGCGACTTGGGGACAAGCTGATTGCTCGCTCAATTAAGGCGGCGGTCGAATTGCGGGGCTAGTTTTGAAATTTTATCTGGCGATAACGGCAGGTTCCAAGTGTGCTATCGGCATTCCACTAAAAAGGTCGCTCCAAATACTGCAATTGACACGCCGCTATAGGTTTTCGGTGGTCGGTGGTCCCGCGAGCGCAGATTCTACTGAACGCTGACGTGTCAAGGCGCCAGCTGGGTTCGGTCGTTCGGACTTTCCACCCAGCCACCGCCTAGGGCTTCGAAAAGATGAACCAGTGCTTGCATCCTGGCAAGCGTGTTTTGCGCGAGTTGATCTTCGGCCGAGAACAGGGTTTGCTGAGCCTGAAGCACAGTCAAGAGATCAGTCGTGCCTTGGCGGTATTGAAGCTGCGCTATTGTGAAGGCCTCATGTGCGGCGTCAACCTCCCGCGCTAGGTGACTTTCGGCTTTGCTGTGGTTACTCACTTGACCGAGCGCGTTCTCCGCGTCCGCATAGGCATTGAGGACTGTGCTCTGGTAACTAGCAATCAATCCCCTCTCCGTAGCGACAACCAGATCTTTTTGCCCGACCAGTTTGCCGCCGTCGAACACCGTTTGTAACAAGTTGGCGCCGAAGTCATAGGCGAAACTGGGCCCATGCAATAGCGCGCTGAGCGTCGCGCTGGCGAAGCCGCCATTGCCCGTCAGCGCGATCTGAGGAAGGAACGCAGCCCGTGCCGCATCTAGGTTCGCGTGGGCGGCGGCCAAGTTCGCCTCTGCCTCAGCGACATCGGGTCGCCGGATCAGAAGTTCCGACGGGAGTGCGGGCCCGACCACGGGCAAGTTAAACGCAGTCGGACTTCGTGTCGCGACGTCGAACGTCTCCGGCGGTTCACCGATGAGCACTGCCAGCGATACCCGAGCCTCTAATTCCTGTTCCTCGAGCACCGGCAACTGCGCCTCCACAGACTCGACCTGCGCTTGTTCTTGAGCGAGGTCGAGACGAGAGGACTTTCCGGTGGAGACTTTGAGCTTGATTGTGTCCAAAATGCCGTTGATGGCGGTGATGTTCTCGTTGGCGATGCGGATTCTCACTCGCAGCGCCAGCACGTTGAAATACGTGTCGGCAACGTTGGCGGTCACCATCAATGCAACAGTTTGTTGTGCGAAGCGTGCTGATTTGAGCATTTCATTCGCCGCGCGCAGATTGGCGCGTGAAAGCCCCCACAAATCGAGTTCGTAGCTCGCGCCAAAAGTTAAAGCAAACGCATTGCCGGAGGAGTAACCCTGTCCGTTTATCGTCTGTCCGCTTTGGGCGGCGGAAGAGCGTATCGCCTGCGCCTGTGCGCTGATCTGCGGAAACAAGGCTGCGCGCTCAATAGTCGCCTGAGCCTTCGCCTCCATGACCCGGGCAACGGCAACCGCCAGATCTCGGTTGTTCGCTTGTGCTCGCTCGATCAATTCAGTCAAAGCCGGATCATCGAAGGATCGCCACCAGCCCGATTGCGGCCAAACTTGCTCTGATGGCAGCTGACCGGAAAATGTCCTGGGCATTAGCGGCGGCGTCAAAGCCTGTGGAACACGGGTCGCGCAACCTGCCAACAGCAGAGCCAAGGCCGGATAGACGGCGTGCGACCATCGCCACGACTCGAATCGCTGCTGGCTACTCATACCGCAGAGCGCGAATGGGATTGGATTGTGCCACTCGTAGGGCATGCGACACGATCGTTACCCAAGCGATCACCAGCGCGGCGGCTCCCGCCCCAATAAAGTACAGCGGATTAAGCGAAATCCGGTACGCATAACCCTCGAGCCAGCGATGCAAGTAATAGTAGGCAATGGGCCACGCGACGGCGTTGGCGATCAAAACCGGAATGGAGAATTGCCACAGCAAGAGCCGAACCACGTCGCGCGTGCGGGCGCCAAACACTTTTCGTATACCAATCTCCTTGGTACGTCGCTCTGCAGTGAAAGCCGCCACACCGAAAAGACCGAGGCAGGAGATGGAGATGGCAATACCGACAAACAGGCCAAACAACACGCCCTGCTTTTCGTCGGCTTTAAATAAGCCGTCAAAAGTGTCGTTCAACAAGTACCGCTGAATAGCGGAGCTGGGGACGAAGGAGTGCCAAGTCTTGTCGATGTAGGCCAGGGTCTTCGCCACCTCGCCGCTGTGGATACGAATTGAGAGAAGCGTGTATCGTTCCGGAAAATCCACATATACGGCAGGCAATATCGACTCTTTCACCCCGTCGAGCATCGAGTTACCAAGGACTCCCGCGATTGTGACGCGACCATTCCTACCGCCGGCGATCGTTTTGCCGACGGCCTCCTCAGCCGTGTAACCGAACCGATGCGCCGCCGCTTCGTTGATCAAGACATTGCGACCAATATCCACGTCAGAATCGGGAGGGAGAGAATAGAAGGGATAGAATTCGAAAGTGTCCTGTCCGTGCTTCCTCGAGAGCATCCGTCCCGCCAAAAGCCGCATTCCGTAGAGCGATGGGAAATCAGGACTGATATCAACGATATGCGCAGAAAACGCCTGAGTCTTGCCTTGTATTTGGACAGGCGTGTTCGAGACATTAAAAAGATCGAAGGGCACACCGTTGGAAAACGCTACGTCCGCAATCTTCGGATTAGATCGCAATGCCTGCGCAAAGCCTTCGGATGCAGACGGCAACAATGCAGTGATGCCACGCAAAATAACCACGCCGTCGCGCTTGAAACCTAAATCCATGTTCCTGGCAAAGCGGATCTGACTAAACACCACAATGGCAGCGATTCCGAGCCCGATCGAGACCGAAAACTGGGCGACGACCAAGGCCGAGCGCAAGATACCGGAGCCGGTCTGGCTCGCCGTGCTTGTTTTCAACACCGCTGCCGGCCGAAAGCCCGACAGGACCAGTGCGGGGTAGACTCCGCTTAAGGCACCGGCGGTGATCGCGCAGGCGACGGTTGCCGCAAGAAATGACCAGTCGGAAAGGTAATTGAACGTGATGCTTCGATTAAGGAAAGAGTCGTATATCGGCAGCAAAATCTCGACGAGCGCGAGTGCGATTGCAAGTGACAGGAGGGTCATGAGCAGCGCCTCACCCAAGAATTGAACGATCAGCTGGGAGCGCGTTGCCCCGACAACCTTGCGAAGCGAAATCTCGCGGGCGCGAAGCGTTGCCCTTGCCGTCGCTAGATTCATGAAATTGAAGCAAGCAACGACCAGGATCAACAGTCCGATAATCGCGAAACCGTGGACCGTAGTCCAACTCCCAGGCGGCGTCATGCCGCCGAGGTTATCGCTCGTCAAATGAACGTCCCAAAATGGTGTTAGGTGATATTTCTCGAGCTGACTCACGCGCATCCCCTCCAAACCGTCGGGACCGACCGTTCGATCGAGTATGGAAGTAAGCTTGGCAAGGACCGCTTGTGGCTCAGCACCCGGCACTAGCTCAACATAGTCGTAGCTTCCGTTAGTACTTGTCCATGCCTTGTCCCTAAAGCCCTTTGCCAGCTCGTCGGCTGCTGACGAATTGGGTAGGAGCAAATCAGCCGCAAGATGCGTGTTAGGCGGCAAGTCTCGAAGTACGCCCGTGACGGTGAGAGGGTGCGCGGCGGCGATGCACATCGTGTCGCTTCGATCGCACATGATTCCACTGCCCGTCACCGTCACGATCTTTCCCAATGGATCGGCATTGCCGAAATATTTGCGGGCGGTGCTTTGGGACAAAACAATCGACTCAGGATGCGCAAATACGGTTGCGGAATCCCCGCTCACGAGCGGCAGTTTGATCACTTGAAGGAAATTGGGATCTACCACTGCAACGGTTTCGGCAAATTGCCGGTTGCCGACCGCTACAGTTTTCGACTCTGGGACCAGATGTGCCGTTGTTTTAACCTCTGGTATTTCGTTTTGCATCGCTTGAAGCAACGGAAAGGGAGCCGTCGCAAGCGGCCATGCGGGACGACCGGGCATCTGGAAAGTCAGTTCGACGCGGTAGAGATTGGCGCTGCCTGGAATCCATTTGTCATAGGACAGCTCATCGCGCAGGAATAGAGCGATAAAGATTGCGCAGGTGAGACCAACCGAAAGACCCGCAACATTGATGAAGCTGTAGAGTTTATATCTGGCAAAGTTGCGTAGTGCCGTGATTAGGTAATGGTTGAACACGAATCGCCCCTAGAGAATCCGTCGAATGTTTTCCGTAACCACGGCGCCATCCAGCAAGTTGACGATGCGATGAGCGTACTCCGCATGTGCGTGAGAATGCGTCACCATGACGACTGTTGTGCCCGCACCGTTCAGTTCCGTGAGCAGCTGCATGACTTCCTCGCCATTGACCGAGTCCAGGTTACCGGTGGGCTCATCGGCCAAGATCAGCTTGGGTTTGGAAACCACTGCGCGCGCGATTGCGACCCGCTGTTGTTGGCCGCCTGACAATTGTTGAGGCATGTGGCGGGCGCGGTGACCGATCTTCACGCGGTCTAAGGCCGTCTGTACGCGATCCTTGCGCTCCGTGCGCGAAATGTCCGAGTGGTAAAGCAGCGCCAACTCGACGTTTTCCGTCACCGTCAATTCGTCGATCAGATTGAAGCTCTGAAACACAAACCCGATTGAGTTCTTTCGGATTCCTGAAAGCTCGGTTTCGGTGCGGCCGGCGATGTTCTGCGCGCCAAACCAATATTCGCCGACGGTTGGACTGTCGAGCATTCCGACGATGTTGAGGAATGTAGATTTTCCGCAACCGGAAGGCCCCATGACGGCGATAAATTCGCCCGCCGCGACTTCGAGATTAATGTCGCGAAGCGCCACGGTTTCAATCTCCGTGGTGCGGTAGACTTTGCTGAGATGTTTGAGCGTGATCATTGCATCCTCGATTGCAATCAATGAGTACCGTGATCCGGCTTGTCGAATTCGACCCGCTCGATCTTTTGGAAGGCCTCGTATCCGGAAACAATGGCTTTTTCACCGGGTACTAAGCCATCCACCACTTCGATGTGATCGGGATTGCGGCGCCCTAGCCGGACCGTGCGGCGGGTCGCGGACCGACCGTCCGGCGCCAGGACGAGGATCCAGTTGCCACCGGTTTCTTGATAGAACGGGCCGTTGGGCAGCATCAACGCCGTGGCGGCTTGGCCCAATTCCAGCTTGATGTCGAACGCCTGTCCTGCATGGATGCCTTGCGGCGTTGGATTGCCAATTTGCAGGTCAATTCGGAAGGTACCGCCGGTCACTTGAGGGTATATCTTCGCCACTTTGGCGCTGTAGTCGCGGCGATCACTCGTATAAATCGCACTTTGGCCAACGACGATGCGACCGAGATAAAATTCGTCCACAAACGCGGTCAATTTGAAGCGATCAAGTGAATCAACCTGCCCGAGCACCGCACCCTGAGCCTTGGACTGCCCAACTTCAGCCGTCAGCGCCGTAAGTCGGCCATCTGTGGGGGCGCGAATGATGAGTGCCCCCAAGCTCGCAGCGGCGGTTTCACTGCTGGCTTTGAGTCGCACCAGGGTGTCTTGAAGCTCCTTTAATTGGCTCGCGCGCACCGCTTTCTCTGCATCGCCGGATGCGGTCGTCGCGTCGCGGAGCTTCAGTTCGTAGGCATATTCTTCTTGCTCTTGCTGATAGGTTGCTGGTGCGATCGCGTTGCCATCCAGCAGGATCTTGTCGCGCGCCAAATCGCCTTTGAGCTTGCTGATCTGATGCTCGATGTCGAGCAAATCGTGTTCGTATTTAAAGCGTGTTTCTTCCAACTGGATTTTTGTGTTTTCCAGCGCGTTGATTTGTCCGGCGGTATCAGCTTCTCGCGAAGCGACTTGGAGTTGGAGCGTTGCATTCGTCAACACGATGAGCGGTTGCCCGTCTTTGACTTCAGCACCATCCTCGACCAGCACTTGCTTCACCGAACCACCTTGATCGGCAGTGAGATACCGGGTGGTGAAAGGCGCGGCGGTACTGCGCACCGCGATGAAGTCCTCGAAAGGGCCCTTGGTGACCTCACCGATGGTGAGTCTATCGATCGCAACGCGATACGTATGACCGCTCGTGTGCGCCTGCATCCAAAGTCCCCCCGCGAAAACGAGGAGGCCCGCGGTTCCATATGGGATATAACGCCGCCAAGCGCGGGGCTTATCTAAAGGCGTGTCCATTCCCGCACGGGGAGTCGCGCTTGCTACTCGGCCCGTTGTCGCCGGGAGGGGATCGACTGTGGTCATACCTGAGATAAAGCAATTAGCGGGCCAACTGATGGTTGCTATTAATTTCAATAAGTTAGAGACGCTTGATAGCCAAAAAGCGTCCGCTGGCGTACAACTGACCGGTCACTGTCCGAATCCGAACACATGGCATCTGACCTCAACTCCGCCCGTATCTTGGTCGCCGACGACGAAGAGGACATCTTGGTCGCCGCGCGCTTACTGCTTAAGCGTCATTTTGTTTCAGTGCAGACGACGCCTGACCCGACCCGCTTACCGGATTTGGCAAGGCAGGGCGCTTTTGATGTGCTTCTCTTGGACATGAATTTTTGTATGGGCGCCGACGATGGTGCGGATGGCCTTCAATGGCTCTCCGACGTGCTCGCGATCGATCCGCACGCGGTAGTTGTCTTGGTGACGGCGCATAGCGGCGTGGAGTTGGCCGTTCAGGCCATGAAACAGGGCGCCGCGGATTTCGTCACCAAGCCGTGGGAAAACGAACGGCTAGTGGCTACGCTTTTGGCTGCGGTCAATCTGCGCCGCTCGCGCCTTGAGACGGTGGAACTGCGCAATCGCAATCGCGGACTCGCGGCCGCCACTCGCACTGATATCGAAATGATCGGCACCTCAACCGCTGCGCTGCGGGTGTTCGACATCGTCAAGCGTGCCGCTCCCACCGATGCCAATGTCCTCATCCTCGGTGAGAATGGGACTGGCAAGGAATTGGTCGCCCGAGAAATACATCGACACTCCCATCGGGCTGAGGATGTCTTTCTGCGGGTCGACCTAGGTGCCCTGTCGCCTCAGTTATTCGAGAGTGAGCTTTTCGGTCATCGGCGCGGCGCATTCACCGACGCGCGCGAGGATCGAATCGGCCTCTTCCGTGCGGCAACCGGCGGCACGCTGTTTCTGGATGAGATCGGCAATGTCCCGTTGCATCTTCAAAGCAAGCTCCTTACGGCGCTCGAGCGACGCGAAGTTGTCCCCGTGGGGGCAAATAAGCCCGAACCCATTGACGTGCGCCTCATTTCGGCTACCAACCTCGAAGCTGAGCACCTCACCCATCCCGATCGATTTCGTCAGGACCTGTTTTACCGGATCAACACGGTGGAGATTAAGCTGCCTCCCTTGCGTGAGCGGCGGGAGGACATACCGCTGCTCTTGGAGCACTTCATCGATGTCTATGCTCAGAAATACAATTCTCCGGCAAAGCGCCTTAGTGCGTCGGCTCTCGATGTATTGACCGCCCACATATGGCCAGGGAATGTGCGTGAGCTTCGCCACGCCGTCGAACGCGCTGTCATCCTAAGCGACGGTCCTATTTTGGAAGCGGACGACTTTTCCCTTATCGCTCAGCGCACGGAGGGTTCCTTCCATTCGGCAGAAACCGCCAAGCTCGACGCCGTCGAAAAAGGAACTATCGCGAGGGCCTTACTGGAAAGCGACGGCAACATCAGCCGCGCCGCGGCCGCCCTTGGCCTTACACGAGCATCGTTGTACCGACGAAAGACAAAATATGACCTATAGTCGTTTCCAAGTTGGAATCGCTCTGAGGACCGCCGCACTCGCACTCACGGTCGTCGCCGCCGCCTGCCTGGTCACGCAGACGCGATGGTACGTGACAATCGCGTTGTGCTCGGCTGCCGCGCTCATGCAGGTGGCAGCCCTTGTTCGATTTGCGTCTCAGTCCAGCCGCGAGGTCGCGAGATTTCTGGAAGCCATCGCCTTCGATGATACTTCCCTCAGTTTCTCGTCTTTGATGGATGATAGCGCACATACTGAGCTCGGCACCGCGATGACCGGCGTCCTCGCAAAGCTCCGAACGGTCCGCTCAGAGCGCGAAGAACAGTCCCGATACCTTCAGGCCCTCATTGCTCATGTGCCCGTGGCGTTGGTCTCCGCGGACGAGCGCGGGCGGGTGAAGCTCCTCAACTTGGCCGCGCGCCGTCTCTTTGGGACAGCGCTCACTGAAACGGCTGAGTTCATGCGGCACGGCGAGGCCTTCGCTATTGGAATGGAGGCCATCCGCCCGGGAAACTCCGCCATATTGCGGATGGAGCGCCCCTCCGGATCGTTACTGCTCAAAGTCGCGGTCACCGATTTGGCCTTGGGCGGCATACGCTATCGGATCATTTCTCTGCAAAATATCGAAAGCGAAATGAGCGCCCAAGAGATGGCTGCGTGGCAGACGGTCATTCGCGTGATGGCTCATGAGGTGATGAATTCGCTAACGCCAGTCTCATCACTGGCGAGCACGGCTCACGATTTATTGAGCGGCGTGATACGGCAGCTTTCACCCGAGGATCCAAACATCATTGCATTGAATGATGCATCAGAAGCGCTAGAAACAGTCGCGAGGAGAAGCCAAGGACTTCTGCATTTCGTGCAGAACCATCGCCGGTTGACCAAACACTTGGTGACGCAGATGGAAAATGTGCCGGTACAGCGCATTTTCGCTCGCCTTCGTCTACTCCTGAGCAATGACCTCGCCGCGCGAGATATTCACTTATCGACGAGCGTCACCCCGGAAACACTCGAAATTACTGCGGACGTCGAATTGCTTGATCAGGCCCTCATAAACCTTGTCCGGAACGCGATCGAGGCGGTGCGCGACACGCCGGAGGGTCGAATTGACCTCTCGGCAAAGCGCGACCCTGATGGCCGCGTGGTGATCGCTGTGGTGGACAATGGTCCGGGCATTGCGGCGGACCAGCGAGAGAAGATTTTCGTGCCTTTCTTTACCACTAAACGCCAAGGGAGCGGGGTAGGGCTCACTTTGGTTCGGCAGATCGCCACTGCCCACGGTGCTACGGTGGATGTTTCCGATACGCCCGGCGGCGGTGCTACTGTAAGTTTGCGATTCTAGTTGTTTCTTGAGCGGCGGCCAGACATCGGCAAACGGATCCACCCGGTTCGCCACGTGTGCGACGCCTCCGCTGCGGAAAGGGTCCCACTAGATTGCAAATACCGGCGAGCTACAGCGCCGGTCCATCCGCTCTGGTCAGCACCATCATCGCGGACTCGGGCGGCGTCTTCCACGAAACACCGAATCCCGACGACCCCTCCGGCTCGTACCGTCTGTCGGCGATCGATTTCAGTAAGCCCGGGGGAGAGATGGACGGGCGGGGCGCGCAGGCGTGGGTGCGTCACCTCAATGTGATTGATTACGGCGGCTCGAATCAGTGGGCACTGCCGACGACGGTCGATAGCAGCTCGAGTGTTGGTGCCCCCGACCGCGCTCTAGCCGACCGCTCTCAGTCCTCCAGCCAGCTGGCTGAGCTGTTCTATGGCGGCCTGGGCCAGGTCGCCGGATCCTCGATTACGAACACGCACAACGGTGCCTACAGCCTGTTCAGCAACGTGCAGCCCCTCAGTTACTGGTCCGGCACGGTGTTCTCCACGAATCCCGGTGTCGCGCGGAGCTTCGTTCCCAGGGTAGGTAACCAGGGCGGCGCCGGTAAGATCCTCTACTACTACGTCTTGGCGGTGAGCCCCGGACAAGTTTTCGCCGTGCCACTACCGGGTGCGGCGTGGTTGATGTTCTCCGGTCTCGGCGGCCTGGTCCCGCTGGTGCGTAGGGGCAACGCTGAGTAATTGCGACTGCTTCCGATTGCCTGGCAAACATGGAGCCACGATTCAATCGGCGCTGGTGATTCTGCGCCGGCGGTTTGTCGACGAGCCGCAAATCGAGGGTTATCAGAAGCACAAACCCGTTGCGGTTGCCCGGTTCGAATTCGGCGATGAACCTGGTCAGCGTGACCGGCGCGTGCTGCGCCATGCGCTTGGTATCAAAACGTGCGACGTCCTTGGATTCTCAGACGAAGCTGAAAGTAAAATGAGGGGTGAAGCCTCTTTCTGGCTTTAAACGATCGGCTGCAGCGCAAGCTCAATTCAGTACTTTGGCTGGCATTTTGGGAACACCCCCCGGTATGCGCATGTTCCGCCGCTCGCAAAGTTACGGCGCCCGCCACAAAGCGCTCCATGCCGCTTATCCTGCCTGCGACGGAGTCCATCGGGGGGATATTGTTCTCAACCGTGAATATAAGGCGATAAATTGCTTTAATCTAGGGAAGCGTTCCGCTGAGCCGCACGGTGTCAAACATGACCGATCAGATTGAGTACTTTGAAAATCAGAAACGCCGCAACGAGGACCGACTCACACTTGTCGAGGCCGGGTGTGTCAAATTGTTTGAGGTAGATACTGCTACCGGGGAAGTCGGCGTTGACGTGACCGAGCAACTGCGGGAGTTTTTGAGTGATTCGATCCGAGACTATGCGCTTGCGGCAAGTCTGTTGCGCGATCTCAACGCGACTCTCCCGCCTGAAACGAAGGGGAATTCCTAGCCCTCGCGTTAGGCGTTAGCGCGTTATCATTCCAATAGTCCCGCTCTTGATGCGAAGTACTAACGGACTCAGGCTTCTCGGCCGATATAGAAACCACACTTATTCCGCGGTTACCGAGACTGTCTGTAAATCGCCTTTCCAGGTGCCGACCGAAAACGCACCGCGCGGTGTCAATTTCCCATCGTCCACGCCGCGCGGGCGCCTGTCGCACGGGCGTCTTGCCGCCAAGCGACTTGTGACAGTGATTCCGGCGCGAACCCACTTGAACGCTCTGCGCTCGCCTCCAATTGCCTCAAAGCGCCTTGATGTAAGCATCGCGACTGCGAAAACGTGAGGCAGACCCTAGTATTCGGCCTCGCGAGGGAGCGTACTGGCTTTTTGTTCAGCCGGGGCCGGTCTGCAGAGCGACGGTCCAGACGGGCACCCGAGCTAAGTCGGGCGAACGAAGCCGTTACGACGCTGCGCTGATCGCTCTCATCCGAACGCCGTAATCCCTCTCATCTGTCATCAACTAGATACGCCTTGCAGGGCGATCAGTCGAGTAAGCCCGTGCCGCCGAAGCTTTCAAATCCAAACTTCTTCCGGATAGCTTAAATGAGCGCAACAATAAAATCCCTTCGGACGATGAAGCTAGGTTTCGCCGCGGCCTTCGCCGTTCTGTTTGTGATTGCTACCGTTGCTTGTCTCAGCGTGATCGCAACGCATGCAATCACCCCGTGGACCTTTGCGGTCATCATGCTGGACGGCATCTCGAGTCTCTTGATCGTAGGCCTGACCGGCTGGATGACGCTACGCGACCTGAACGCACGTAGGAGTGCTGAAATTGCGTTGCGCTACCGAGAAGAGCGGACCCGCCTTCTCATCGAGGGGGTACAGGACTACGCCATCTTCTTGCTCGATCCCCAAGGGACGGTAGTCAGCTGGAATGCCGGAGCCCAACGGATCAAGGGTTACACCGCGGCAGAGATAGTCGGCAAGAATTTCTCGCGCTTTTATCCTCAGGAAGATATTGATCAAGGCAAACCGGAACAGGAACTGCGGATCGCCGCGGCCGACGGCCGGTGCGAGGCCGAGCGCTGGCGCGTGCGCAAAGATGGATCACGCTTTTGGTCTAAAATGGTCATCACCGCCGCGCGCAGCCCATCTGGCGCGCTACTCGGCTTTTCCGAGATTAGTCATGACATCACCGAGCGCAACGAGAGGGACGTGAAGTACCGCGGGCTGCTCGAGGCCGCGCCGGATGCCATGGTGGTGGTGAACGAAGCCGGCGAGATCTTGCTGCTGAACCTTCAGGCACAGAAGCAGTTCGGATATCACAGCGACGAGCTCATCGGGCAGCAGGTCAAGCACATCATTCCAGAAGGATTCGCTGAGCGTCTGATCTCCGACGGTACTCGCAGCGCGGCGGAGGCGTTGGCGCAGCAGATCGGCACGGGGATAGAACTTCGAGGACACCGCAAGGATGGGAGCGACTTTCCCATCGAGATCATGCTGAGTCCGCTGGCAAGCAGTGAAGGCACGCTCGTGACGGCGGCCATTCGCGACATCAGCGTGCGCAAAGATGCCGAGGCCCTTTTGCTGAAGACCGTGGGAGAACTCAAGCGCTCCAATGACGAACTGAAGCATTTCGCGTATGTGGCATCGCACGATCTGCAAGAACCGCTTCGCATGGTGGCTAGCTACACCCAGCTCCTGGCCAAGCGCTACCGAGGAAAACTGGACAGCGACGCCGACGAATTCATCGCCTACGCCGTAGATGGCTGCAATCGCATGCAGCAGATGATCCGGGATCTGCTGACTTACTCGAGCGCCGGGAGCGGCGAAATAGCGCTGCAGGCGGTTTCCAGCGAACTCGCCCTGCATGTCGCCCTGGCCAACCTACGCGTAGCGGTAGAGGAAAGCGGAGCGTTGGTGAGCCACGATTCCTTGCCCATTGTGACGACGGACGACACGCAATTGACACAAGTATTTCAGAACCTAATTGGGAACGCGATCAAGTACCGCGGCTCCGGGGTTCCGCGCATACACGTCTCTGCTCGCACAGACGGCGGCAAGCAGCGGATCTTTTCGGTTCGTGACAATGGCATGGGTATCGACCCTCAATATTTCGACAGAATCTTTGGCCTATTCCAGCGCCTGCACGGGCGAGGGGAGTTTGCGGGCACCGGAATTGGATTGTCCATTTGCAAAAAAATATTGGAACGTTTAGGCGGGAGGATTTGGGTCGAGTCGCAACTCAATCAGGGTTCGACCTTCCATTTTGCCTTGCCTGACGAAGGAGTATCGGCATGAGCGAATCAACCGCAATGCGAAGCGAAGCAATCGAGGTTTTATTGGTTGAAGACAGTCCCGGCGACGTGCGGTTGACGCGGGAGGCCTTGAAAGACGCAAAAGTTCATATCAGTCTTCATGTCGCCACCGACGGGATCGAGGCAATGGCTTACTTGCAACGTACAGGATCGCATGTCAATGCGCCCCGCCCCGACTTGATATTGCTCGATCTCAATCTTCCCAAGAAGGACGGCCGGGAAGTCCTCAGGGAAATCAAAGAGAGTCCGAGTTTGAGGATCATTCCCGTCGTTATCTTGACTACCTCCTCATCTGACGCCGACGTGTCACAGAGCTATCACCTGCACGCGAACTGCTACATCAGCAAGCCCGTCGACCTCGATGGCTTCCTCAAGGTCGTCCACAGCATCGACAATTTTTGGCTGTCCGTGGTCAAATTGCCGCGCTCGTGAAAAATCAAAGGGCGCTCCAAGTCCTCTTGGTGGAAGACAATTCGGGTGACGCCCGATTGCTTCGCGAAATGTTCAGTAAGGAGAAGACCGGCAGTCTCGAACTGACCCATGTGTTGCACCTGAGCGAAGCCTTGAACCTGCTCGCGAAAGGGGGATTCGACGTCGTCCTGCTGGACATGGGGTTACCGGACGAACATGGGCTCGATACGGTACGCCGCGCGCGCGCCGCTGCACCCACGGTGCCGCTGATCGTGCTAACCGGCTTGGACGATGAAGCTCTCGCCGCGGAAGCAATGCAAGAAGGCGCACAAGACTACTTGATCAAGGGTGAAATTGAAAATCGCGCCCTGCCCCGGGCACTGCGCCATTCAATTGAACGCCAGCGCATGCAGTTGGCGTCCGATCGCATTCACGCGGAGGTTCAGGCACGCACGCATGAACTCAACGAGGCCAATGCGCAGTTGCGCGCCGAGATCGTCGCACGGGATGCGGCAGAGCGTGAACTTCGAACCAATAATCAACGTTTGTCGAGGTCTAATCGCGATCTTGAGGATTTCGCTTATGTTGCATCCCACGATCTGAAGACCCCCCTCACCGGAATTAATAGTCTCGCTGAATGGCTCGAGGAGGACTTGCGCGAGAGCCTCTCTGAGGAGTCTCGGGAGATACTTGGACTCATGCGCAATCGGATCAACCACATGGGAAAACTTCTCGACGATCTTCTGACATATTCGCGTGCTGGACGTACTGACACGGAGATCGGTGAAACCAACGTCGCGGCGAGCGTCAATCGAATTTTAGAAGTGTTGGCGCCGGCCGCGCACATCACGGTGCGTGTCGAAGGCGAACTACCGACGATCGTTACAGCAAGCGCGCAACTTGAACAGGTGCTAAGGAATCTCATCGACAATGCCATTAAGCACCACGATAAATCGACTGGCGAGGTGGTTGTATCGGGAAGGCGTCTAGGAGATTTCGTGGAATTTCGTGTGCGCGACGATGGTCCCGGCATTCTGCCTGAATTTCACGACAAGATATTTCAATTGTTCCAAACGTTAAGACGGCGCGACGAACTGGCGGGCACCGGAATGGGACTCGCCGTAGTCAAGAAACTAGTAGAACAGCAGAATGGTCGCATTGCCGTCCACTCCCGAGGAGACGGGACGGGGACGGAATTCCGTTTCCACTGGCCGTACCTGTCGGCTACAGTTGACGCGGGGGAGCCGACGCATGCTTGAACCGAAGACTGCGCAGTTACTGCACGTCGAAGACGACAACATTTGCCTGATGGGGATGGCACGGGCGTTCGTTGCGGCAAAGATTTCAAACCCGATTGTCTTCGCGCACGACGGCATCGAGGCGCTGGAGATTCTACGGGGAACAAATGGTCGCACCCGTTTGTCGCACCCATTTCTGATTCTCCTTGACCTCAACATGCCGCGTATGAATGGCATAGAATTTCTCCAGGTGATACGAAAGGATGATGAGCTCAAGAAGAGCATCGTGTTCGTCTTGACAACCTCGGGCGCGGATAAGGACAAAGCCGCGGCTTACACGCTTGGGGTGGCCGGCTATATCCTCAAAACAAATCCAGGTAATGCGTACCTGGAAACCACAACTCTACTGGATACTTATTTGCGGGTGGTCGAACTACCGGCATGAGCGCTTTGCTGTTGCACCGCAAAGGAGCAATTCGGTGGGTCTCCCGTTAAACCGGCATTCTGTATACGACCGCACTTCAGCTGAAGATAAACGATTCGTCCATTGAAACAGATTGCCGCGTTGATCTTGCCTTCGACCGGCTCCCTGTATACCTCACGTCAACCTCGCAGCCGGGCTGTTCAGCGGGCAAATGGCATTTTGAGTGGCCTGCCACTGCACGCGGTATCAACGAATAAGCGCCAGTGCGTATCCTTGACAGCAATCTTTCCGAGCAGGGGCAGTCTGCTCCGAGATTCGCTTGTCACCACTGCCGCGCCACTCGGGGCCTGGAAGAAATCGACGAAACCGTTCAAGCGCGTCCGTGCAAGGACGAAGAGCCGTCGCGCTTGTACCGATTCCCGGTTGAGCGATACGCCAATCGGCCCTAATGTATCAGCAACTTGGGCGCGCTGATTTTGCATTGCCGTGGAGAAACCGATAGACCGTAGAAAGTGCGCGACCCACTTCCGTCACGAAACAGACATGTCTTCGCGGTAAATTCGCGTTTCAGTCAACGATTGAGGCCGCGCCATGCCCGTACGCAGTCCATTAGCGACGATCGTTATCGTAAATTACAATTACGAACGGTTTGTAGGCAGTGCGATTGACAGCGCCCTTGAACAATCCCACCAACCTCTGGAAGTTATTGTCGTCGACGATGGTTCGACCGACAGCTCGCGGCAAATCATTTCGTCTTATGGCAGGCGCATCCGCACCGTCTTTCAGGAAAATGCGGGGCAGGGGGCGGCCTACAACGCGGGTTGGCGGGAGGCGCGGGGCGAGTTCGTTCTATTTCTGGATTCTGATGATGTACTGGCGAAAGAAACCATTGCCAAAGTGGTTGCCGCATTCCAGCGCGGCGATGCCGCGAAGGTGCAGTTCTACCTGCGACAGGTGGATGGCAATCTTGAGTCGCTCGGCTATCTATTGCCGAGCTATGAGTTCTCCCGCATAGATCCGCGCCAACAGATTTGCAGTTACGGCTACTACGTCAGTCCTCCGGCCAGCGGCAACGCGTTCCGCAAAAGTTTCCTCGATGCCATCATGCCGATCGCAGACATCGAATTGTATCGCCGCGCCGCCGATGGCTATACCACCGGTTTGGCCGGAGTGGCCGGAAAGGTGGTTTCCATCCCGGAGGTTCTGGGATCGTACCGAGTGCACGGCGACAACGGCGGCGGGGAGGGCGGCGTCAAATCCTTGGCGCAGCTGCACCATATGTTCATGCGCGAAATCAAGCGCGAAGACTCCCAACACGCCTTCGGGGATCAATTCAACTTTCATTTTCCGCCCGATAGATCCCGTTATTGCCCCGGCCACACCAAGCATCGCTTGTTGTCGCGGCGATTGTTTCCGGGCGCGCATCCAATCAAGTCGGACACGGTCGGCAATTTGGTGATCAGCGGCGTGGTCTCGGCGGCCAGGTTCCCGCATATGAAGATTACTCGGCGATTTGCCGTAGGCGTGGGATTCGTCCTATTGGGGATAGTCCCGCGGTTTTTGCTGCGCACTTATTTTAGGGTCATCGTATCGGCCCAAAAGCGCAATAGAACAACGCCGATCAATTTGCTGCTAAAGACGGGAAACCTGCGCACGACCGTGAATTAGCCGTCGCCTCGATGACCAGGGAACACGGCATTCGCGTCTCCGATAGGCGTCCCGTCAGGCTTTCCGCGGCATCGACGACGACGCTGGCCAAGTACTCGCATGGCGAGGCAAATCGGCGAATGCGCAAGGCGGCGGTTAATGACTGATCTCGACGAACCGGGTGTCACTCATGGAGTGCAGTATGCAGTTCACCATAGTTCGTGGTTGGCATCATAACGAACGTGTACTCCGCTTGGGCGTTACGTTGTGAAATCCCATGCCTCCATTTGTCGTATCGCTCAAGACAAATGTCAACAGCGCTGACTCTGCAGATCGACGGGTACATTGAGCCCGAGCTTCTTCCGCGATGGCACGTGCTACATGTTCCGGCTGCTCTGCCGCGCCGATCGAGCGTTGCATTGAGAGCTCATGCTCATCCTCGGTAATGACGGGCCACTGTAGTCCTGGCTCCTGCATCGACTGATAGCACAGCATGTTGGGCAGGGATCCGTGGTGGCAGGTTTGACGCCGAGCCGCGACTGAGCCGAGCCGGAAGGCATATGCGATTCGACCTCAGAATTTGCGTTGAGATCAGTGCCTGGTGTAGGACCCTGGACTCGCCGGGAAGCCTACAACTCCGAACTCGCTGGCTAAAACATCAATGAAAATCCGAATTCGATTAGAGCTCTCGCACGGCAATACTCAGCGCAGGCAAAAAAACGAGACTTTTGACAGAAAATACTCGGTTAGACCTGCTTGTCGTGCTACTGGCCGACTGGTGTTCGGCAGAAGTGGCAGTGAACCATCGGATAGAGGTTGCGAGCGGCCAACCTTTGCTCGAGCCAGGTGAGAAACTCCCAGAAGTCGGATAACTTGCGGCGCCTGCCGGGAATCGGATAGGCCACGTCCATGGCGGGCGTGTTGACGCCAGCGATCGCGCCGTCCTTGCGCCTCATCGCAACGGCGTCATCTTGGCCATAAAGATGGTAGTTGTACAGGCTCTTATTGCGAGGGATCATTTCTGTCTGCAACCCGAAAGTCATGGACTCCAGCCCGCCCGACGGATAGGAACCCATGCCGGCGCCGCTGAGAAAATCCACTGTTATGTCGGCGCCGATGAGTGCACCGCTGTCTTCCGTCGTGTAGAACGAAAGATCGCGAGCGGCCACCGTCTTAGAATTTCCGTGGCCACCATGGCAAACCAGGACGAGTTGGGGCAGGGGGGTCGCTTTCAGCTGGTAGAGGCGAAAGCCATTGTGTTCGAGCTCTCTAACAATGGGCACCGGCAGGTCTCCATAAAAAAAAGGAATAGGTTGCATATCCGCCATTTTAACTACGCGATGCGATCACACAATCATTTTTGTCATACAGCCGCACCGCGAGCGAACCATCCTCAGATGAGGACAGGGTTATCCCCCGCCAATGTGCAAGCCCGTGTATGCGCTGGGGTGGGATGTGGACTCGCACGATCGTCGCGAGGAGCGTCGCTTTCGAGCGGATGCCGGGACGGGCTTGGGGGTTGTCGCCGCCGCGGACACGCGAGTCACAACCGGCACGGTCCCGCTCGGTTCCCTTGACCGCTCTCCCGACGAGAGTCGCCACTTGTGCTCCACAAAGGTATCCGTGTTCGCGCCGCGTGGCAGCGCATGGCACCTCCTCGGCCCAGGACGCTACTCTGGCTGCACCCCCGCTTCCGTGACACTTTCAAGGTCAAGGAAAAACGTGGGCAGCGTTAGTGCAATTCCACATCCGAAATGAACTTGATCGACATTAGAATTATGCTCGGCCAGCCTTTTGATTCGCGGCACCGGGATACCCTACCAGCAAAATCAAGTAAAATGAGCGGGTCAGTGGGTCGGTCCCGACGGGTGTGCTCATGTTTCGACGGCCAGGAAACCGTGTGGGCGATTGGATCGCTGTCGTTGAGGCCGGATATTCTCTGGACGGTGACGACTCTGCGTGGCTTGCCAAGTTGCTCGAGCGTGTCACGCATGAGCAATGGCGGGATCGGAGCTCCGCGGCGTTCACCTTTGACCTGAGCGCCACAGGCTTGGCAGTGAGGGACGTGACTGTCCACGGCCCCCCCGAGATCCATGACCACCTCCGAGGCAGCCTAGCAGTAGCCTCGCCAGAAGCACTCGATCGGGCATATGGCAGTAGCAGCGTGGCTGTCGGCACGGTAAGCGAGCTTATTTTCCACATTGGCGACAACGAGGCGATGTTCAACAGGGTAAATTCCGGCTTTACGGTGGACGTCCTCCGCGTCACCGCGCATAGCGGTACCGGACGCGGGCTCGGGCTCACGCTCTTGCTCGACGAAGTGCGAAAAAGCACGCCAGCGGAGCGGCGGCGCTGGGCGCGGTGCGCCGCCCATATCGGGGCGGGATTGCGCCTCCGCGCGATGGCGCCCCAGCTGGGGACTCTCGAGGGTGAACCGATCGAAGCGATCTTCGACGGCGGTGGAAATCTCTACGAGGCCCGTAAGGCTGCGACCAGCAAGACCGCGCGCGAGCTGCTGCGCGTCGCCGTTCGTCAAGCGGAGAGCGCACGTAGCGCCAAAGGCCGAAAGAGTCCGGATGAAGCCTTAGACGCGTGGGAAGCCCTGATTCGCGGCCGCTGGTCCTTAATTGATCGTTTTGACAGCGATCAACGCCGATTCGTCGTCGCGGTACGCAATGACCCGCGGTTCCCGGATCCGCGGGGCCTGTCGCTGCGCGAACGCCAAGTGGCCGCCTATGCCGGAGTGGGCCGTTCAGCTAAGGAAATCGCCTATCTACTGGGTGCGCCCGCCGCCTCGGTTGAGAACAGTCTGCGCCGCGCTCAGGCCAAGCTTGGCCTAAGATCGCGAGTCGAACTAACGCAGTTCTTTGCTCCCCAGAGCCTGCGTGCGCAGATGGCTGAGGTCTCGGTGGGCAACGACACCTTACTGATCGGGTCGACACCCCGGTTAGAAGAGGCGAAGCTCGGCGGCCTCAGCGACGCAGAACGGCAGGTCCTGGTGTTGCTGATCGCAGGATCCACCAATAGGGACATCGCCATGCGGCGTGCGACCAGCGCGCGCACCGTCGCCAACCAAGTTCAAGCCATCTTTCGCAAATACGGCGCTCGTTCGCGCAGCGAACTGATTGCGCGTCTAACTAACCGATCAGCGTTGGGAATTGACTATGTACAGTGAGCTCGCCGCTATACGTAAATAAACACGAGTGCGGTGAGGCGGCAGCGCGGGGGGCGCGCCGTCAAAACGGAATATGCAATCACCGAGTCAAGCGCTTTCAACATCATGGACGGTAAAATGAATTTCATTTGATCTTTCGCCAGCCTCTTCAACTTGGGATACCAGAATTCGCATGCGCAGACTCATATATCCATGAGTCGGAGTTTCCCGCGAATGCGACGCGCTAATTTTAGATTTACTGTGATTCGAAGACATCAAAATGTAACCGCACTAACAAACATGTGGAGACCGAAATGAATATCATCCGATCTTCGATACTAGCGGTGACCGCGGCCGTTGCGGTTTTTGGTCCGGTCATCGTTTTGGCGCAGGAGGCGGGACCTCCGACGGTTGTTGCGACAGGCTTGGAAGGGCCTCGCGGGCTTAAATTTGGTCCGGAGGGAGATCTCTATGTCGCCGAGGCGGGGCTCGGAGGCACCAAGAGCACGGCCGGACTCTGCACTCAGGTGCCAGGCGCTCCTGGTGGGCCCGGGCCGTATACCGGCGGGCTGACCGCCAGAATCTCCAAAATCAGCAGCACCGGCAAGCGCACCACCGTGGCATCCGGTTTTCCTTCCACCATCAGCTCGGGCGGAACCATCGGCGTCGCGGATGTCGCCTTCCTGAACGGTAAGTTGTACGCAGTGGTCGCGGGCGGCGGATGCTCGCACGGCAATCCTGACAATCCCTCCGGCATCGCCGAGGTCGACCGCAGCACGGGCAAGTGGACCATGATTGCCGACATCGGGGCGTGGTTGAAGACCCACCCCAGCGCCTATGAGAGCCCCGATGACTTCGAGCCGGACGGTACCCTCTATAGCGTTATCTCGCTCGACGGCCGGCTCATCACCGTCGAACCGAATCACGGCCAAGTCATTTCGGTTACCCCGGATGGGACGATCAACCAGGTGATCGACATCTCGGCGTCTGAGGGCCACATCGTCCCCACGGCGATCGCCGAGAGGCAGGGTCACTATTACGTCGGCAATCTGAACCTGTTTCCCATCGATCCGCAGTGGGCGCGCGTTTTGACCATCTCCAGGGATGATCATTTCCCGACCGAGAATCTTGCCCCGGGCTTTGAGCAGGATTATCACCGACATCACATCGTCGACTCGAAGGCGGGCTTCACCACGGTGGTTGCCGTTGCCTTCGGACCCGAGGATGGATTGCTGTACGTCTTAGAGCTCTCGGACGCCGCGGGTTATCCGACACCCGGTGACGGTAAAGTGGTTAGGGTGCTCCGCAATGGACAAATCGAAGAAGTCATCACGGGACTCGCAGTGCCCACAGGGATGACGTTTGGGCCGGGAGGGAAGTTGTATATCTCTAACTTGGGCGCGGCTCCCGGTGCTTCCGGACAAATTCTTCGTTTCACGATTACGCCAGGATTCTAGATTAGAGCTTCTGATGCGGTGCATGCGTGCGCTTGAGGCACGCATGCACCGTGCTCACGCATTGATGACCGTATTCGCTTCAGGTCGCTCCATGGTTGATTACAGCGGTTGCGAAGCCTTGCCACTGACGCGCGCTGATTTCCAGCAGCCAAGCCCCGGCCAAGCGCATCACTATGAATGCCGAACGAGAGCGGCAAGACTGGTCGGACAATGCGCCCCGTCATCGCAGCCTCTGGCAGTCGCGATGGCACCGATCATTCAAAGGCGGTGAATGGTGAACGGCAGTGAAGCCAGTTTGCCGCCCTCATGGGACGGGGCCGATTCTCTCCTCGAACCGCTGCGCAAGGAGCCAGGGTATATTGCGCTCGAGCGCGCGCCGAGGTTTCCGATGTGAGAGCGTTCTGAAGAGCGGAATTTGATTTTGCCGTGACAGGCTGCGCTGGTCATCGATAGTTGGTGATGCTGGAGGCTCCTATGTCGGATCAAGAGATACGCGCCGCACTGGATCGGCATTGGGCCGCATCCGATGCCAGCGATTTTGAAGCCGAGCACGACATCTACCTCGACGATGCGGTGCTGGATTATCCCCAATCGGGCGAGCGAATCCGCGGTCGGCGCAACATACAGATCACGCGCGCAAAACAGCCAAGCAAAAAGCACTTCGCAGTGCGCCGGGTCGTCGGCTCCGGTGATCTTTGGATCACCGAATACATCCTGACGTATGACGGTAAGCCGTCCTATACCGTCAGCATCATGGAGTTCAGCGGCGACAAAGTTGCGCGGGAGACGCAGTACTTTGCGGATCCGTTCGAGGCCAGCGCTTGGCGTGCTCCGTGGGTCGAAACAATGGGCGCGTAGCCAGGCGCCGGATAAGCATCCGCAATTGCGGACACAATCAATCAGGCTGGGTGGGCGGGTCCGCGTACCGGGTGGCCCTGATTAGGCGCCGACTCCGGCCCAGTCGTCAGCGCGATAATCTTTTAGCTCCGCGGGCACTGGCTGGTCAGAATCTGCGAACGAGTCCAACTTAGGAGTAACCGCTTTGGCACCGTATTGGTGGGCTTCCAATCTCCGTATTGACCTTAACGACCAGCACAGGCGCTGATTCAATCCATTAATAACTTCCAAAGTATAACTAAGATGGTTATTACGAAAGTAACTTGTCAGATGGCCTTATGATGGTTAGTCTCTATCTTGAGCGTCCAATGTCCCAGCCCCCCTCAGCCATATTCATCGCCGACTCCACCGCCCTCGATTTTCTCAACTCGGTTGCCACGCCGGCCGATATGGAGG
>Ga0302320_10002105_pt1 | contig 47373 bp, 47 predicted proteins | sample Bog_T0_3_FD_202130 | JGI IMG/M metagenome (GOLD analysis project Ga0302320, IMG submission 202130) | Peat permafrost microbial communities from Stordalen Mire near Abisko, Sweden - Bog_T0_3 | ecosystem: Environmental > Terrestrial > Soil > Wetlands > Peat | place: Sweden: Abisko, Stordalen Mire... | reverse complement strand
TTACCGCAGTGGTCCGACCCGTTCCCATTCCGAACACGGCCGTCAAACGCTGCATGGCCGATGGTAGTGGTTGTATAGCTTCCGCGAGAGTAGGTAGCCGCCAGTCTTTCAAATAAAAACCCGGAGATTTTTTTCCGGGTTTTTTAATTTTTTTCGGGATCGTTACCGTTGAACTCTACGCCAGTTTGCCGTATTTCCGAATCTCCGGCCAGATCCACGCCACGGCCAGCACCACCAGGATCGTCCCGACGCCGCCGCTCACGACGGAAATGATCGCGCCGGTGGCATTTGAATTTCCCATCACCGGGCCAAACAGATAGGCGACCGTGCCGGATTCAAATTCCCCCAGTTGGTTTGACGTGCCGATGAACAAGCTGTTGACGGCGGAGACGCGCCCGCGCTTTTCGTCCGGCGTGAGGATTTGCACCAGCGTCTGCCGCACGACGACGCTCACGTTGTCCACGCCACCGCAGACGGCCAGCAGCAGGAACGAAACCCAGAGCCATTTTGAAAATCCAAACGCAATCGTCGCCACGCCAAAAATCGCGACCGCCCAAAGCATCGCGCGCCCGGCCTTTTGCATTTGCGGACGGTGCGCGATGATGAACATGCAGATGACCGCGCCAATCGGCATCGCCGCGCCGAGCAAACCGAGGCCGCCCGGCCCCGTTTTTAAAATGTCCTTCGCATACGCCGGCAGCAGCGACGTCGCGCCGCCGAGCAGCACGGCAAACATATCCAGCGTGATCGTTCCGAGGATGATTTTATTTTCAAAAACGAATTTGAAGCCGACCGCGAGGCTTTTGAACGAAACCGGCTGCCGTTTTTCCACCTTGTGATCAATCCTGACCAAAAGGATGAGCGTGAAACAGACCAGCGACGCCAGCGCGGTCAGCGCATAAACCGTCGCCGCCGGATGCGCCAGAAATCCGCTCGCGAACGTGATCAGCGCGCCGCCGGCCATCGGGCCGGCGATGGACGACAATTGAAACGTGCCGCTGCTGAACGTCACCGCGCGCGCGAATTGATGGCGCGGGACGAGGCTCGGCAGAAACGCCGCGCTGGCCGGCCACAAAAACGTCCGCGCACCGCCGACGACGATCAGGCAGAAATAAATCCAGAACACTTTCGCCTGCAACAATGAAATTGCCATGAGACCGAGGCTCGCCACCGCCACCAGCAATGTCGTGGTCAAAATAATTTTCTTGCGGTTGAAACTGTCGGCGACGTGTCCGGCGGGCAGTGTGCAGGCGACCATCGGGATCATTTGCGCCAGCCCGATCAGGCCGAGCGTGAACAGCGAGTGCGTGCGCGCGTAAAGCTCCCAGCCGACCGCGTAGGCGAGCATCTGCTGGCCGAGCGACGCGATGAACCGCGCGACGATGTAAAACCGGAAATCGCGGTTCTGGAAAACGGCATACGGATTCCCGGCGACGGCGGGCATCGCGGGCAGTTCGGGCGAATTTTCTGGCGATTCTTCTTCTTGCATGAAACAGCGGCGGCCAATTTAACTGAAAACTTTCACGGGTCGAGTTTTCTCAATTGCAGCGGCGCGCCGTGAATGCCGAAACAAATGGCGACGGTTTCAAAACGCGGCTACAATTGTTATCGTGAACGAGCAAAATGAGATTCCGCCGGGGCAAAAATACCGGTGGCCGTGGTTTGTGCTGGCCGCCGTGCTGCTCGGCATCGTGCTGGCGGTTGTTTGGATGGGTTTCGCCGTGAAAAAAATCGAGCGCGAGCGCGAGGTGAACGCGCCGCTGCCCGCCAGCGCGCCGGTGCGCTGAACTTCAAAGATTGCTGTTTCCGTTGGTTGAAATTTGCGCCGGCCAGACGGCCCGACGACCGGTGGCGTCAAAGTTTTTGGAGGCGGCTTCGATCAATTTGACGATGTCAGGATTTTTGTCCGCGACATTTTCCGTTTCGTTCGGATCCGTTTTGAGATGGTAAAGCTCCCAGGCTGCGTCGGTTTTTGAGCGCACGATTTTCCAGTCGCCGTAGCGCGCGGCCTGCGCGATGTCATTCCCGCGCAGTTCCCAGCGGAAAAAAACTTCGTGCGGCTGGAGTTGCGGGCTGCCGGCAAGCACCGGCAAAAGTGAGGTGCCGTCGAAATTCGGCGCCGGCCTGGCGAAGGCGATGTCCAGCAGGGTCGGCGCGATGTCCCACGCGCCCACCGGCAAATCGTCCAGCCCGCCGGCGGGGATGTTTCCGGGCCAGCGGACGATCAGCGGCACGCGCAGGCCGCCTTCGTAAAGTTCGCCGCGCCCGCCGCGCAAGCCGCCGGTGCTCTGGAAGAATTTTGATTCCGCGCCGGCGGCGTTTTGCGGGCCGGTGTCGCTGGAAAAGAAAATCGCCACGTTGTTGGTCATGCCGATGGTTTTCAACTGGTCGAGCAGTTTGCCGATGTCACCGTCGAGGCGCGCAATCATTGCGGCGCGGTTTTTTGCCGGTTGCGGCCATTGCTCGTCGGAAAATGGCGCGTCGGTGGGCACGGGAAAACGGTTCGTGCCGAGAGTGTCCGGTCGCGGTGTCGGGTAGTCCAGTAGCAGGAAAAACGGGCGGTGGTGGTTAAACTGGTCGGGCTGGTTGTTTTTGACAAAGTTCAGCGCGGCGGTGGTGAACACGTCGGGCAGGTATTGAACCATTTTGTCGCCGGTGTTCGGATAAAGTTCCTCCTTGCCGATAAAATCGTTGAAGCGGTTATTCGTGGTGTCAACGATGGCTTTCGGGGCGTAACGCCAGAGGTAGTCGGCGTAATAATTTTGCCCTTCGTCGGAATTGACAAAGCCGGCGAATTCGTCGAAGCCCTGTGTCCACGGCTCGTCGCCCAGGCTCCATTCGCCGATGAGGCCGGTGTGGTAGCCGGAATTTTTCAGGAGCCGCACGACGTTGTTTTCGTCCGGCGCGAGCGCGATGTCCACGTCGGCGCGCTGGCGCAGGCGGCCGGAGTCCCGCCCGGACAGCAGCACGGCGCGCGACGGCGAGCTCGCCGCGTCGCCGGCGTAGTAACTTGTGAAGCGGATGCCCTCGGCGGCGAGCCGGTCGAGGTTCGGCGTCTGAAATTTCGTCTGGCCATAACAGCTCAAGTCGCCGTAACCGAGGCCGTTGCATTGGATGAAGATGATGCTCGACCGGCGCGGGATCGCGGTCGTGGTCGCGTGGGTGACGTTGGTGAAAAGCGACGCGAGGTCGGCGTGCGCGGCGGCGGCAAATCCCAGCAGCGCGGCGAGAACGCCGGTGCGACCAAGTTGACGCAAACGAATGGATGTCATGTGACTTGGATTCTGGAAAGACCGGCGCGTTCAAAGCAATTCAATTCGGGCGGGTTCTTTTTCCAAACTCCGCCTCCAGCGGAATTTGGGTCGCGACAAGGAAGCTTGGAATCGTCGCCAGAATCACCCACACGAAAAAGTGCCGGTAGCCGAGATGCGCCTGCACGCAGCCGCTCCACATGCCCGGCACCATCACGCCGAGCGCCATGAAACCGGTGCAGATGGCGTAATGCGCCGTCTGGTGTTCGCCGCGCGCGATGCGGATCATGTAAAGCATGAACGCCACAAACCCAAAGCCGTAGCCGAACTGCTCCACCGCCACACCCGCACCGATCAGAAAATGATTTTCCGGCTGCGCGTAGGCCAGCCAAATGAAAACCGCGTCCGGCAGATGAATTGCCAGCAGCATCGGCCACAGCCAGAACTTCAAGCCGCGCCGCGACACCACAAATCCACCGAGCAACGTGCCGAGAACAAAAACCGCCAGGCCGACTATGCCGTAAATCAAACCCAACTGGCCATTCGTCAGGGCCAGTCCGCCGCCGGCACGCGGGTCGAGTAGGAACGGCTGGGCCATTTTCGCAAGCTGCGCCTCGCCGAGCCGGTAAAGCAGCAAGAACAAAAGGAGCGCGACAATTTTCGGCTTGTGAAAAAACGCGCCGAACGTCTTGAAAAACTCCGCGAGAAATTTTTTTGCCGAGGCCGATTCCTTTGATTGATCCGCCAGCGGACGTGGCAAAATAAACCAGTGATAAAATCCGAAGCCGAGGTAAATTACGGCGACCAGCCCGAATGCCGCCGACCACGCGAATGAATAATCACTCGCGTAATTGTAGATTTTTCCGACCAGAATCACCAGCCCGCCCTGGGCCGCAATCATCGCCACGCGATAAAACATGCTGCGGATGCCGACGAAAAAAGCCTGTTCGCGTTCCGTAGTCGCCAGCAGGTAAAAACCGTCCGCCGCGATGTCGTGCGTCGCGGAACTGAACGACAGCAGCCAGAAAAATGCGAGTGTGAATTGGAAAAAATGCGGTGCGGGAATTGACAGCGCCACGCCCGCGAGGCCCGCGCCGATGATCAACTGCATGGCCCAGATCCATTGCCGCCGCGTTTTCAAAAGATCCACGAGCGGACTCCACAGCGGTTTGATGACCCACGGCAGATACAGCCAGCCGGTGTAAAACGCGATGGCGGCATTCGCCACGCCGAGGTTTTTGTAAAGCACCACCGACACCGACGCGACGAGTGCGTTCGGCAATCCTTCCGCCATGTAAAGCGTCGGAATCCACAGCCAGGGATTGCGGGAAGTTGTTTTTGCGTCGGCCATCCGCCTTTGATTAACAGGCTTCGCGCGCGGGTGCAAAAAATTTCCGGCTTGGCACGCGCCCCGCGCAATGGTTGAGTCAGGCATGACCGGCGCATTTCTGAACGCTTTTGCCATCCTGCTCGGCAGCCTGTTCGGCCTGGCGCGGCGCCAGCCCCCGTCTGCCCGCGCGCAAAATGCGTTCCGTTCCGCGCTTGGTGCGCTCACGGTTTTTTTTGGGCTGCGCCTCGTCTGGTTGAGCGTGGGCGGGACGTTCACCGCCGTTTTGAAACAGCTTGGTTTTGCCGTCCTCGCCATCCTGCTCGGCAACCTGCTCGGCAAAATCTTGCGCCTGCAAAAAATTTCCAACCGCCTTGGCCGCCACGCCGTCGAACTCATCGCCGCCACCACCAAAAACCCGCCGGGCCGTCCCGCCGCCGGTTTCAACGCCTGCGCGACTTTATTTTGCGCGGCGCCGCTCGGCATGCTCGGCGCGGTGGCGGACGGACTTTCGGGTTTTTTTTATCTGCTCGCGGTCAAGGCGGTGATGGACGGGCTGGCGATGATCAGCTTTGTGAAAATGTTCCGCTGGCCGGCGGCGTTGGCGGCGATGCCGGTTTTCATTTTTTTTGGCTTAATCGCCGCCGTCTCCCATTTTTTTGTCGCGCCATTTTTGGATGCGCGCCACCTGACGGATCCGGTCAATGCCAGCATCGGACTCATCGCCTGCGCGGTTGCGCTGGTGATTTTTGAAGTTCGCAAGGTGGAACTGGCGAATTACCTGCCAAGCCTCGCCGTCGCGCCTTTCCTGGCATGGCTTGCGGGCTGATTAAAAATGCTTGCCGAATGGGCTTGCCGTCAATAGATTGCGGGTGTGCAGGGCGGGGGAAATCAACATCGGCGCAATCGAAAGCCGTCAGCTCACCAAAAACAGATGCGGTTTTTCACATTTCTGTTCATTGGGCTGATGCTGTTGTTGTTTGCTGGGATCCTGTGGCTGTTGAACCGTCCAAAATTCTGACCTGCCCGTTCATTGAATCAGTCCGCGCTTGCGCAGCATCGCGTCCATCGCCTTGTCCATCAGAAAATCCGCCAGTGGCTTTGTGGTTTCGTCCAGCACGGCGACCGCCGCCTGTAGTTTTTTCAAATCGCCCGGTTCGCCGGAATTTTCCGTCGCCAGGACTTTTTCGACTTCGTGCGCGGCGGCTTCGATTTTCTCGCGGTAGTCATTTTCAATCTCACCTCCGAAATCTTTGATGGCCTTGAGTGTCGCCGTCAAAGTTTCCTTCGCTTTCAACTTTGCCTCGATCCAGCGCCGCGCGGCCAGATCGTCGAACGCGTGCTCGACCGATTCCTCGACCATTTTTTGCACCGCCGAATCGTCCACGTCCACGGCGGATTTAATTTCAACGATTTTTTCCTTTCCAGTTTTTGTATCGCGCGCGAGGACGTGTAGAATTCCGTTCGCATCAATCTCAAACTGCACGCCCACGCGCGGCACGCCGCGCGGCGCAGCTTCGAATTCCAGCGTGAATTTGCCGAGACTCCAATTGTCCTTCGCGCGCTCGCGTTCGCCTTGCAAAACGTGGATGAGCATGTCGCGCTGAAAATCCATCGCGGTTGTAAAAAGTTCGCCGGCCTTTAGCGGAATCGTCGAGTTGCGCGGAATCAGAACATTCATCAGGCCGCCGAATGTTTCGATGCCGAGCGACAGCGGCGTGACATCGAGCAGCAAAACATTTTTGAAACCTCCGCTTAAAATTTCCGCCTGAATCGCCGCGCCGAGCGCCACGGCTTCGTCAGGATTTTGCGAAGTGTTCAGTTGCGGGCCGGCCGCTTTGTGAAAATCCGAACCAATGCGCAGACTCCCACGCGTTTCTTCAAAATCAGCGCAGCTAAAAAGTTCGCCGACAAATTTTCGGACGAGCGGCATCCGCGTTTGTCCACCGACTAAAATGATTTGATCTAAATTTTTTGCTTCCAGTTTTGCGTCCGCCAGCGCGCGGAGGCAATCCTGTCGCGTGTGCAAAATGATGTCACGCGTGAGATTTTCCAGTTCGCCGCGCGTGAGTTTGCAACTAAACGAAAAATCCGGCGTCAAAAATGGCAGCGCGATTTCCACCTCGGTTTCCGTGGACAATTTTATTTTTGCCATTTCGGCAGTTTCGCGAATTCGGGATTGGATGGTTAAGTCTTTAAATGCTTGAAGCGTTGGATGGTTGGCCGATTCAACGATTAAACGATTCAACCATTCAACAATTTTTTTGTCCAAATCATCGCCGCCAAGACGCGTGTTGCCGTTCGTCGCGAGCACTTGAAAAACACCTTCATTCAATTCCAAAATGGAAAGGTCAAACGTGCCGCCGCCCAGATCGTAGACCGCGATTTTCGCTTTCTCTCTCAACTTGTCCAAGCCGTAGGCGAGCGCGGCGGCGGTCGGCTCGTTGACAATGCGCTCGACGGTGAAGCCGGCGAGTTCGCCCGCGCGCTTGGTCGCGTGGCGCTGCGCGTCGTTGAAATAGGCGGGCACGGTGATGACGGCGCGCGTGACGGCTTCGCCAAAATAATTCTCCGCGTCGTGCTTCAGTTTTTTCAAGACCTCGGCGGAAATTTCCTCGGGCGAATAATTATTGCCGTGGATCGGAATCGTGATCGCGCCGGAATTTTCGGCGTTGACGGGAAAGGTCATGGATTTTTCTTCCTCGGAAATTTCCGACCCGCGCCGCCCGATAAATCTTTTCGCGGAATAAACCGTTTCCGCCGGTTTCAAAACGCGCACGCGATTGGCCTCGTGGCCGACAATCGGTTCCGAACTCGCCGCCGGAAAATGCACGACGGACGGCGTGAGCCGCTGGCCGTTGGTATCCGCGATGACAAAGGGAATGCCCGAATCCACCGTGGCGACGAGGGAATTCGTGGTGCCCAAATCTATGCCGACAATTTTGCTCATGTGCGACGGGGAATTTAACCGCTAATCTCCGCTGATAAACGCTAATTTTTTCAGATGGAAAATTTTCGGTTTCAGAATCAGCGAAGACCGGCGCGGATTGGCGGTTTATTTTCTTTGCGTTCTTCGTGTTCTTTGCGGTTAATTGGCGTCATGAATTGCATCGTCACCGCCGGGCCGACGTTTGAGCCGCTGGACGACGTGCGCCGGCTCACGAATTTTTCCACGGGGCGGCTCGGCACGGAACTCGCCAATTTTCTCGCCGCGCGCGGGCACAAGGTGTTGCTGCTCGTCGGCGAGCTGGCGACTTATGCCGGCCCGCGCCGCGCGCAACGCGTGGAAGTTTTTTCCACGACGGCGGATTTGCGCGCCAAGCTGAAAATGTTGTCGGCCAAAAAAGTGGACGCGGTTTTTCACGCGGCGGCGGTCAACGATTTTGCGCCCGGCCGGATTTTCGTGCCGGACGCGGCGGGCAAGCTGGCGGAAATCAAGGCGGCAAAAAAAATTTCCACGCGGCAGGGGAAATTGCTGCTGGAACTTTTGCCGACGCCCAAAATCATCGCGGAGCTGCGCGGCTGGTTTCCAAAAACGAAAATCGTCGGCTGGAAATTTGAGGCGGACGGCCAACGCGCGGATGCGATCGCCGCCGCGCGGAGGCAGCTCGCCGATTGCGCGACGGATTTGTGCGTGGTGAACGGCCCGGCCTACGGCGAAGGCTTCGGCTTGTTGTCGGCCAAAGGCGGCTCGCATCTGGCGAACCCGCCGCTGTTGTTCGAGGCGCTGGAAAAATTTTCGCGAGTTTGATGTGCGGTCACGCCTCGAAATGTTCCAGTTGCCGGAACGCCAGTTTCATCGGCAGCCAGCCGATGCCGACGGACAGCAGCACGAACGCGATGATGCTGGCCGCCGCCCAGCCGACGTGCGCGTGCAAACCGCCCGCGCCAAACAAGAGCAGCGCGAGCGACGCCAGAATGTAGACCGAGCTTAACACGAAGCACAGCGTGCCGCCGAAGCCGCTGACGATTTTGTTGGGATTTGTTTCCTTGAGGTTGGGATACAGGACGCCGAGGCCGACGGCCAGCGCGTTCAGCGTGAGCGCCATCACCACGACGACCGCGCCAAAAAAAACCACGCGGTCCCACGTCATCTTCAGCAGATAGCACGAGAGCGTAATGAGGCCGAGCGTCACGATCAGCGACATGGTGCTGGAAAGCCAGTATTTGGTTTTGACGACGCGCGCGAGGCCCATCGGCAGCAGGCCGATGATCCAGATGCGCCGGCCTTCGAGGGAAAATTGCGGGAACACAAACCGCGTGGTGACCGAGGCGAGGTTGAACGCGCACGCGCCGAGGTTGAGGAACGCGACGGCGTTGATCCAGAACGGGCTGGTGAGCTGATGCGTGAAGTTGCGCAGGTTGATGATATAAACGCCGAGCAGGCCGAAGAACATCACGGACTGGCCCCATTGCGTCGTGTCGCGCCAGAACATGCGCAGATCCTTGATCGCCAGCGCGCGGATGTCGGGCGCGAGCCAGGTAAATTTCGCGAACAATTTTTCCAGCGGGCCGGGCGAATCCGGTTTTTTGCGGCGATTGACCGACCATTTCCACTTGGCCATCACGCTGGCGCGGCTCTGCACCGCTGAGGCCGTGTGATAAAACAGGCTGCCGAAACGCGTGAACGCCAGCCCGCCGAAAAACAGCGTGTGGCTCAATAGCACCAGCGCGAAGAATCCCGCACCGCGCAGGATGCCCTCCGCCCATTGCAGCACGAACGACGAGAGCCAGTAGCTCGGCAAAAACGGGAACATCGTGAACCGCGTCTTGGCGAGCAGTTCATCCAGCGCCTCCAGCGTCCGCTTGTCGAGCAGTTCGTCCGTGGCCGGCTGCGCCTTCCACCAAAACGCCGCCAGCGCCAGCAGCACGACCGACGTGCTGATCGCGGCGATTTGAAAACTGCGCCGGTCCAAAAATCTTCCGATCACAATCGCCAGCCCCGCGCCCAGCACACCCGGCAGCACGATGAACAACCCGACCAGCAGCATCGTTAGCGGGTAAAAATGCCACGGCACGCCGCGCACCAGTCCGTAGGCCACCAGGAGCGGGGCGATCAAAAACAAAAACGCCCACGACGCCAGCAGCACCGACTCGATGAACTTCCAGCGGAAAATTGTCTGCGTCGAAACCGGCAGCGTCAGCAGAAACGCCGTCTCGCGGTTGCGGAACAAATTGGTGTAGTTGATGATCAGATTGCTCAACAGCAGCAGCGCGAAGAGAAACGCAAACAGCACATACATCAGCCGCTCCGTAAGCACCGCGCCCAGGCCGGGAAACTTGGCGAGGAACTCCATGCCGTTGTAAAACAGCGCGAACGCCAGCACGAGGTAGCCGCCCACGAACAGGCCGATGATGCCCGTCAGCAAGCGCGACTGTTCGCGCAGGCCCAGCAGCCGCCGCCAGCTTTGCCGCGCGTTCACGCGCACGATAAGCCAGAGCGGGGAATGTTTTACTTGATCAAAACTTCCGAACACGGCACAAAGCTAACGTCGAAAGCCAAAGTCGCCAATGAAATTGAATAAAATCGGTCGTCGTAAATTTATTCTTACTGGGTTGCTTTTGACGCCATTTGCGATTGTGGCCGACGCAAAATGGCTGGAACCGACTTGGGTGAAGGTTCGACAATTGCGAATCGGCGACGGCAAAACAACTCATCGTTTTGTTCATTTTACCGACTTGCACCACAAAGGTGACCGGCAATATTTGCAATCGGTTGTGAACACAATCAATTCACTTGCGCCTGATTTTGTTTGCTTCACGGGCGATATCGTCGAGGAGAAGAAATTTCTGTCGGAGTCATTGGAGATTTTATCCGGTGTCAAATCGCCAATGTTTGGCGTGCCGGGCAATCATGACTATTGGAGCAAAATTTCATTTGAACCCGTATTCAAGTGTTTCGCCGCGACTGGCGGCGCTTGGCTGCTGGACGAAACCCGCGCCATCGCCGAAGGTAAAATAAACATCATCGGCGCGACGTGCAGTCACGCGAATCAAGCATTGCTGCCGTTGAATACCTCTGCGAAAAATATTTTACTCATTCATTATCCGGCATGGGCTAAAAAACTTGGCGAGCAAAAATTTGATTTACTGCTTGCCGGTCATTCGCACGTCGGACAAGTCCGCATTCCATTTTACGGTCCAATTTTTCTGCCCTATGCCGTGGATGAATATGACCTCGGCCTGTTTCAGACCAAAAGCGGTCCACTCTACGTCAACGCCGGCATCGGCTACATTTACGACTACAATTTTCGGTTCAATTGTCGGCCCGAAATCACAGTGATTGAGATTTAATTCCACGATTTGTATCGTGCGGGCGAATGTCGCCGCCGGAAAATAAAATTTCGCCGTTGAAAAATCCCGTCACTTCGCTCTGGGGCGTCGGCGCGGAACGCGCGGCGCAACTCGCGCGGCTTGACATTTTCACCGTCGAAGATTTGCTCCTGCACCGGCCCAAGCGTTACGAAGACCGCCGGCATTTCCGAAAAATTTCCGAACTCACCAAGGACGAACCGTTCACCGCGCGCGGAACCATTGTCGCGCTCGGCCTTAAGCGCTTTCGCGGCGGCAGCAAATCCGTTTTTGAGATCATCCTCGACGACGGCTCGGCGCGATTGCATTGCCGCTGGTGGAACCTGCCGTTCATGGAAAATTATTTCGCGATGGGCGACGAGGTTTTCGTTTTCGGAAAACTGAAGGAGACCAAGCCGCGCACGATGGATCATCCCGAAACTGAAGTCATCGAAGGCGGCGAGGAAAGTTTCATCCACATCAATCGCATCGCGCCGGTTTATCCGCTCACGGAAGGTTTGCCGCAACGCTGGCTGCGCGGATTGATCTGGCGGACGCTGGAACAATACGAAAACGAAATCGTCGAACCGAAGCCCGCGCCGGATTTGAAACTTTTCCCGACGCGTGCGAATGCACTGCGCATGATCCATTTTCCCGAGGAATTGACGGACGTGGAAATCGCGCGGCAGCGGCTGGCGCTGGATGAATTTGTCGCATTGCAAATCCAAATCCAGTCGCGCCGGAAAAATTTCGAGGCGCGAACGAAAGCGTTGCCTTGCGGCGGCGACAATCGTTTGATGAAACCGTTTCTTGCCCAACTCGGCTTCAAATTGACGGCAGCGCAGACGAAAGTTCTCCGCGAAATCCGCCACGACTTGAGCAGTGAACATCCGATGCGTCGGTTGTTGCAAGGCGATGTTGGCTCCGGCAAAACGGCGGTCGCCGCGTGCAGCGCGTTGATGGCAATTGAAAGCGGCTTCAATGTCGCGCTGATGGCGCCGACTGAAATTCTGGCGGAGCAGCATTTTCGGAATTTCCAAAAATGGTTCAAGCCGCTCGGCATCAAAGTTGAATTGCAAACGGGAAGCAAAAAAAGTGGCGAGTGGCGAGTGGCGAGTAACGAGCAAACGCAAGCCTCGTCACTTGTCACTCGTCACTTGTCACTGACCATCGGCACGCACGCGTTGCTCACGTCAGGTTTCGATTTGCCGAAGCTCGGCCTCGTCATCATTGACGAGCAGCACAAGTTCGGCGTGGCACAGCGCGAACAATTGGTTCGCAAGGGAAATTATCCGCACTTGCTCGTGATGACGGCGACGCCGATTCCGCGCACGCTCGGCCTGACGCTTTACGGCGACTTGGATGTTTCGGTGATTGATGAAATGCCGGGCGGTCGCGGGGCGATAAAAACTTTTGTGCGGACGACGGAAAAATTGCCGAAGGTTTTGGAATTCATCCGCGAGAAACTTGCTAGTGGCCGTCAGGCTTATGTCGTTTATCCGCGCGTGGAAGATTCGGGCGCAAAGGAATTGAAGGCGGTCGTGACGGAATTTGAAAATTTGAAAAAGCTGCTCGCGCCGTTTCGCGTCGGGCTTTTGCACGGGCGTTTGAAAGCGGCGGAAAAGGAAAATGTGATGGCGGATTTTCGCGCGAATAAAATTCACGTCCTGCTTTCCACGTCGCTCATCGAGGTCGGCGTGGACGTGCCGAACGCGACGATCATGCTGGTTGAAAATGCGGAAATGTTCGGGCTGGCGCAGTTGCACCAGTTGCGCGGGCGCATCGGGCGCGGCGCGCACGAGTCGTTTTGCATTTTGATTTCGGACGCGAAAAATCTGGACGCGCGCGGGCGTTTGAAAATTCTGGAGGAGACGAACGACGGCTTCAAAATCGCGGAGGCGGATTTGAAGTTGCGCGGGCCGGGCGAACTGCTGGGCCGCGAGCAGAGCGGCGTGCCGAATTTTCGTTTCGGAAATCTGGTTGAGGATTTGGATTTGATCCGGCAGGCGCGCGAACTCGTGGCAAAAAATCCGCCAGGCTAGAACGTCAGGTATTTCAGCACCTGCACTTCTTTTTTGAAGACGAGTTCGATGGAGTTCGCGTCGAACTGCACGTCGAGCGGCGTGCGTTCCTGATAATGTTCCCAGAGCGTCCGTCCGTTTTTCGGGTCGAGGCGCTGGATGCGGAGATGCGGCGGGGTGGGCGTGATGTCGGCCACGCTGGCAAGTCTGGTGTCTTCCTCGTCGGGATTGAAAATCTCAACCGTATAAATAAATTTCCCCGACAGATAGGAAATAAATCCGCCGGGCTTCACGCTCCACAATGTCCGGCCGGTCTGCGGATCAAGCTTGTAAAGGATGGCCTCGATTTTTTGCGTGACGTCAATCTGGCGGGAATAGCGGATGGTATCCGGGTCGGCGGTCGTGGTGTTGACATAGACCATTCCTTGATCGTCAAAAAACAGGCCGACGACGCCTACCGACGGCAGGCGCCAGCGCGCGTTGCCGTTGGCGAGGTCAAACGCGGTCAGCACCGCCTGGTCAAAAACGTAAAGCGTGCCGGCGTGTTCGACGACCGGGCCGGCGCCGAACGCGGCGGTCGAGTTGCCGCTGGAAATGTTGTAGGTGAAATCGGCCTGCCAGAGTTTCCGGTTGGATTTGTCGAACACGATGACGGTTTTGCCCGCCGCCAGCACGTTCACGGTTTTCAACGAGAACACGGCGGGCGGGCCGACGACTTCGCCGGTCCAGTCATCGGCGGCCTCGGTCGAGTCCGGGCGGCGCAGCGAAACCTGATAGCGGCTTTCGTCCTCCTCGACCACGTCGCCGCCGCGATTGCGCTGCATTTCGTTGAGCGTTTCGTTGGCGACATCGGCGGTCTGCGAGACGTTCAGGTCGCCGTTGAGCGCGGATTTTGCCGGCGGCGCTTTCATGGCGCTGCGCGCGACGATGTGCGATTCGAGCAGGGTGACGGAAAATTGAACGTAGCCGTTCTCGCTGGGCACGAGCGTGAAATAATTTGGGCCGCGCGCGATTCTCGCCTGGCGCGCCTGGGCGTCGGAAATTTTCGGACGGGCGGCTTGATCCTGGCCGTTGATTTCCGCCTGTATCTGTTCTTGATGTTCGCTGTTGCCGAGAATCGCGGGCAGGGCGATGCGCGCGGCGAGCGGCAAACCCTGCGCCTGCTGCGCAACCTTGGCCGGATCCATCGGCTTGCCGGCGTCGACTCCCGGCGACAGCGGAAGACCGGACGCAGCCTGGCCGCTGGCGACACCGGTTGCGCCCGGCGGCGCGCTGGAATTCGCCGCCGGTTCCGGCTGGTAAATTTGTTCCGTGCTGACTTCGCCGCTGGTCAGGTTGATGCGCGTGTCAAATTGCTGGCCGCTGTCGTTTTCCTGCACCAACAGCAATTGGTTGTCGCGGGCAACGAACCGGCCGGAGCCGTTCATGATCGGAATTTCTTGAACCGCGTTGCCGGTGTTCCAATCGTAGTGCGTGAGCAGCGCGCGCGAGATGACCCAGACGTTCTGGCCGGAAACGTGCAATTGCAAATCCGCCTCCAGTTCCTGCCGGGCGAGATCCTTGCGTTTTTCATCCGGCGGCGCGGACGAAAGGTTTCCCGTCGTGGCCGCGCGGATTTCATTTTGCCGCTTGATGACGTCGGCAACCTGCTGGTCGGTGATCAGCTCCTGCGACCAGATTTGTTTTTTCGTCTTGAGGTCGTAACGCGTCAGCGTGCCGCCGTGGAGAAAAATGAATTGATCCGGGCCGACCAATTTGGACGCGCCGGAAAACGCGCGCTCGTCGAACTTGACGGAAAAAACCGTGTGCGGCACTGAACCGAACCACGCATACCAAAACCAAAAGCCGAGCGCCAAGACGACGGCCAGCGCGAGCGCGCCGAACGCCGCGCCGGTCTTGCGCCAGAAGCGCGCCTCGGCCACTGCCGATTGTCCGGCGTAGACGGGGACGTTGATTTTTTCCGCCTCGGCCTTGGCTTTGCACAGCGGCGAACAGACGTAGCCGAAAAGTTTCATGCACTCCGAGCACATCGGTTTCTGGCAGACGAGGCAGCGGTAGGTCGCGAGGTTGCGCCGGTGTTTCGGACAATACTTTGACGACGGTGCTGGTGCCGGGGCGGCGGCGGGTTCGGGCGACGGCGTTTCGTGGGCAACTTTCAGTCGTGGTGCCTCGACCACCGGCGCGATGGGCGCGGGCGGTGGAGTTGATTCAATTGGCGGAGTGAAGCCCGGCATCACCACGCGCACAGGCGCGGGCGGCGGCGTTGCCGGAGCCGGCGTTTGCGCGGCCAGTTCGCGCCGGATCAATTCGTTGACCATGTCCGACGAATCCAGTCCGCATTTCTGGCAGACAAAGCGGATCGGCTTTTGCGCCATTTCCGGCGAAACGTCAAAGGCGTATTTCGTGCCGCACGAGCATTGGATTTTCATGGCGCCTCTCTAGGGCTTGGGATTCAATAACACGACACCTTGCGTCACCGCCAGCGAAAACGCGAGCTGCGCCGGCGTCAAATCCACATGGCCGTCGCCGAAGAGAAAGTTGCCGCCGTATTTGTGGTGATTGTTGCCCGGCGGCCGGCCCGTGGTGGAAAAAACGAAATCGCCTTTGGATTTCGGCAGCGTGTTGATTTGCGCGTCGGACGTCAGCGCTCCCGTCGCCGCGTTGAGCCGCCAGCCCATGTAATAGGCGTAGCTGATTTTTGATTGGCGCAACGATCCGCCCGCCGGCAGCGGCGCGTCCTTGCTGCCGGGGCAGATGAAGATGGAAGTGTCCGCCGAGTAACGCGGCACCAGCGTGTCCAGGACGGCTTCCGAAGTCTGCGCGTTCGTGTTCACGGGCAACTGGCCGGAAAAATCGTTCGCGTAAATCTGCAGCGCGACGAAAAGTTTCAAGAGATTCTGCTGGCAGGCCCGCTGCTCGTTGCGCTGGTGGCTGGGCGAGGCGAAGCCCCACATCATGGTCGTGAGCACCACGATCAGCGCCATCGTGACGAGCAGCTCGATGAGCGAAAAACCAGACGGCTTCATGCCTGCCTTGTAGCGCAATCGCGCGCCGGTTGCAACCCTTTCACAACGGGCCGGCCCGGCGTTGGCGGCGTGGATTTGCTCGCGTCGCGCGCCCGCTTGTAGGAAAATTTCGGCGTGAATACATTTGTCGTCCGCCACCTGAAAGCCATCGAAATGACCGGCGTCCTGATGCGGATTTTCAGCTTCAGCCTCGTGAGTTGGCTGGGGCCGAAAAGCCCGTTCATGTTCGTCTGGATCTTCAACACCACCGACGCCATCATGCTCACCTGGTGCTCCTCGCTCAAGCGCGACACCGCCTATCTGTTGCTGAATGCCTTCTGGATCCTCGTCGGCGTTATCGGCATTTTGCGCGCGGGAAATATTCTGCATTAGCCGACGCCGCAGGCCGTCACGCTGAGGCGCAGCGAAGGTGGAAAGATTTGAACGCGGTCGGCTTCCGGTCAACCCGCGAACAGTTCCTTGTCCATCACGCCCGCCGCCACTTTGGTCACGGCCCCCGTCATGCGGATTGAAAATTCGTCGCCAATCTCGATTTGGATGATGCCGCCGGGGCAATGGACGGAAATTTTTTTGTCAACGAGGCCAAGCTTGTGCGCCACCGCTGCCGCCGCGCTGCTGCTGCTGCCGCTGGCCAGCGTGTAACCCGCGCCGCGCTCCCAAATCTCGATCTGGATGTTTGCGCGGTCGAGGATTTTGAGGAACTGCACGTTCGTCTTGCGCGGAAAGTTCGGATGCACCTCAAGCAGCGGGCCGAACTCGTGCGCAAGTTTGGCGCTGATCTCCGGCAACGGCAGGACGCAATGCGGATTGCCGATCGTCGCGGCGCAAAACGTGAACTCGCGGCCGCCCACGGAAATCTTCTCGTTGATGACTTCGCGTTTCGCGCCCGTTACGGGAATCTTCTCGCTGGCGAAACTCACCTGGCCCATTTCGACGCGCACCATCCTGCCGTCATCAAAGACGGTGGACCGCACGATGCCGCCGTCGGTTTGCAGTGCGAACTCGTCGTTGCCCACCAGCTTCGTGTCCCAAAGGTAACGCGAAAAAATACGGACGCCGTTGCCGCTTTTTTCGGCGAGGCTGCCGTCGGGATTGTAAATCTTGAGCGCGCAACTGGCGGTGCTCGACGGCAGCGGGCCAAGCAAAATGCCGTCGGAACCCACGCCGAAGTTGCGGTGGCAAATCAACTTGACCTGCCCGGTCGTCAGCGGCGCGGAGAGGTCTTTCGGGTCAATGACGATGTAGTCGTTGCCGAGCGCGTGGTATTTCGTGAAGGCCATTTGCATCGGCGTACTTTAACAATTTTCACCCCGTTGTGTAAAAACAGAACTCAACCAAAATGGCGCGCGATATTTTTTATTTTTCGTCGAGTTCCTTGTCTTCGAGATGAAACTTGTGCAGGAAACGATGCACCACGGGCGCGAAGATGATTCCCAAAATGCCGATCAGCGCGATGCCGCTGTAAATCGCGTAGCAGCCGGCGAAGATTTTCCCGCCGTCGGTTTGCAGCGTGGCGACCGGCCCCATGCCCGAAAGGATCATTGCGGCATTCACAAAGGCGTCCACCCACGGCAGCTTTTCAAAAAAATGATAGCCGATCATGCCGAGGCCGAGCGAACCGACGAGCACAACGACGCCCAGCGCCGCGTGATGCGCGACGCGCCGGTAATACTCCTTGCGCGGCAGCAGATGTTTGTTGCGATGCTCGAACATGGGATTCAATTAGCCGAACCGACGGCGGCGGACAAATTTTTAATTCCGGCCTCTGCCATTTTTTTGCGCAGGCCCGTCACAATTTTTTTGGCGATGCCCGGCCCTTCATAGACCAGGCCGGTGTAAATTTGGAAGAGCGACGCGCCGGCGGTGATTTTTTCCCACGCGTCGTCCGCGTTGAAAATGCCGCCGACGCCGATGATGGGAATCTTGCCCTGCGTCTGCCGGAAGAGGTGCCGGACAACTTCCGTGCTGCGCGCGCGCAACGGTCTGCCGCTAAAGCCGCCGGTCTCGGCGTAGATTTTTTGCAGCGTGGCGTCATTTGTCGGCGGACGGGCAATCGTCGTGTTCGTCGCCACGATGCCCGCGATATTACGCGGCGCGACGAGTTCAAGGATTTCGTCCAGCGCCGCGAACGACAGGTCGGGCGCGACTTTTACGAGAATGGGTTTGCGCGCGGAGTTCAGCGATTGCAGTGCCGCAAAAATTTCACCCAGCGCCGCCTTGTCCTGCAACTGGCGCAGGTTCGGCGTGTTCGGTGAACTGACGTTGACGACGAAAAAATCCGCCAGATCGCGCAAAACGCGGAACGAGTTCGCGTAATCCTCGGCGGCCTGTTCGAGCGGCGTGATTTTGGATTTGCCGAGGTTGATGCCGATGGGATGAGCCGGCCAGCGTCCGGATTTTTTCCAGCCGGAAAGTTTTTCCGCGACGGCTTCCGCGCCGGGATTGTTGAAGCCCATGCGGTTGATCACGCCTTCAGCCGCGATGACGCGAAACATGCGCGGCCGGGGATTGCCGTCCTGCGCGCGCCACGTCACGCCGCCGAGTTCGCTGAAGCCGAAGCCGAGCGCGGCCCAGCCGGGAACGGCGCAGGCGTGCTTGTCCATGCCGGCGGCCAGGCCGACAGGATTTGGAAACTGTAGGCCGAACATTTCCACCGGCAGCGCGGGCGAGCCATAAATTTTTTCCACGCAGCCGAGCGCAAATTTATTTTTGCTGGCGCGCGCGAGCGACCGGACGGCCTGGTTGTGCGCCGTCTCCGAATCCTGGCGGAACAGGAGCGGACGGATGAGATTTTTATGCAGCCAGCCCATGAATCATTGATTGCCGGAGCGAAGCATGGTTGGCGGCGGCGGGACTGTCAATTTGGTTCGGACGGCCCGGGCCAGCAGCACGCCGAGCAGCGTCCCGAAAATGTTCGTGAGCAAATCGGTCATCGAGGAATCCCGGTTTGGCAACCAGGCCTGGACGAGTTCAATCGTCAGGCTCACCGCCGCGCCAGTCAGAATCACCAGCCAAAAATTGGCCGCCCGCCGGTCGGGCCTGACTGAGCGGCGGTGGAGAAAAAAACAAAAACCAAACGGCATGAAGCCAAGGACATTTACAACGATGTCCGAATAATCCGGTTGGCCGTGAGCCAGGTCGTTCCAAGGCGCGCTCAAAAACTTTTTTTGAACCACCTGATAAATTCCGGGAATGACGACGTGATGGCGGTTGCCGGAGGCATCTTCCGCCCGCCTGCCGCCGCGTTCGTCAAAAAGATAAAGCGCCGTCAGGCCGGGTGCGTTCGTGAGCTGCCCGGCGCGGTTTTGCGTCCAGAGCGCGCTGTGCCGGGCGATTTCTTCCGCGTCGAGCGCGCGGTTGTAAATCGCCAGTCCAAACAGCCGCCCGTTCCACGCATGTTTGCCGGAAACATCATCGCCGAGGATCAACTGTCCGTCCAAATTTTCCGGTTTCAAAACGAATTGCGGAAACTGTTTTGCCGGCAGTCCGTCCAGGAAAAAATCCGTTCCTGCGTCGTCGCCACGAACGGTGATGAACCGCGATTTTCCCGCCGGCAACGCATCGCCCGGCCCGACCTCGTTAATTTTATGCGGCGGCGGCGGCCGGGTCGTTGTCGCCCGCAGCAACAGCTCCCGTTTCCACTGGCACAGGACAAAATCGGACGGCAACTGACGGTTGTGAATGGTCAGGAGGTTGAACACATTATTTGCAGGTTCGCGGGCCGTCTCGGCCCAAAGTTCCACCGTGAAGTTTGCGGACTGGCCGGCGCCGCCGTTCAACGCTTGCGCCGGCAGCGGCGCGGGATCGTAAGCAACGCCGCTCGTTTCAAATTGCAGGCCGGTGCGATCCACCAGCCAGCTAACATGATTGGGCGGCCGAAAGGCGAACGGCCACCAACCCACGATAAAATAACCCGCGACTATGGCGAGGCTCAACCAGCCGAACCATTTGAAATCAGAAATGACTTTCACAAATTGAGCCGGATTTCTGATTTTCCAGTCACGCGCGAATCATCGCTTCACCGCCGGGCGCGACGTTTCTTCCGGCAGATTTTTCGGCTGGCCGTTGCGTGATTTGGCCTGAAGCAGTTTGCGGTAAGTCGCCAGCGCCAGCAGCGGCCAGGCGTTGCGATACATGTCGTATTTCAAATAGAAAACTTTCGGAAAACCGGTGCCGGTGGTTTCGTTTTCCGTCCACGAGCCGTCTTCGTTTTGCGTGCGGACAAGATACTCGATGCCGCGTTTGAGCACGGGATTTTCCGGGTCGTCAAACGCGCACAAACCCATCACGGCCCACGCGGTCTGCGACGCGGTGCTAGGCCCCTGACCTTTGAAAACCGGATCGTCGTAAGTGTTGCAGCGCTCGCCCCAGCCGCCGTCGTAGCGCTGGACGCTTTCAAGCCACGCGCGTCCGCGCTGGAGCCAGTCCTCGTTCATGTTCAGGTTCAACGCACGCATCCCGCGCAGCACCTGCCACGTTCCGTAAATGTAATTCACGCCCCAGCGGCCATACCACGAGCCGTCGGCCTCCTGCTGGCGGCGGACGTAATCAATCGCGTCCACGATCTGATGATGGTTGTTGTCCCACTTTTCATAACCGAGCAGCTCCAAAATGCGCGCGGTGATGTCGGCGCATTCGGGGTCGAGCATCGCGTTATGATCGGCGAACGGAACTTTTTCCAAAATGTTTTTGGTGCAATCCTTGTCGAACGCCGCCCAGCCGCCGTCCTTGCATTGGAAGGTCATCATCCATTTCAAGCCGCGCTGGAAACACTCGTCGCGCTTTTTGGGGTTGTCCGTCGGAATTTTTCGCAGCGCGAGCAGCACCATCGCGGTGTCGTCCACGTCCGGGTTCCATTTATTGTTGTATTCAAAGACCCAGCCGCTCGGCTCGACCTTTGCGGTATTTTTGTGAATCCAGTCGCCGGCAAAACGGATTTCTTTTTCCATCACCCACTCGGCGGCTTTTTTCATCAGCGGATGATTTTCCGGGACGCCGGATTCGTGCAGGCAAACCAGCACAATCGCCGTGTCCCAGACCGGCGAGAAGCACGGCTCGATGCGCACGCTGTCCTCGGTCTCGTGCTCCAGTTTTTTTAGCTCGTGCGCGGCGCGGACGACCTGCGGATGGTCGTCGCGATAGCCCAGCGCCTTGAGCGCGATGAGCGAATTGAGCATCGCCGGAAAAATCGCGGCGAGGCCGTCGCTGCCCTCGAAGCGTTCGAGCATCCACCGCTCGGCCTTTTTGAGCGCGGTGCGGCGGAACGGATGTATGCCATGCTCGGCAAACCACTCGGCCAGCTTGTGCAGGCGGTCGAGCCACAGGAAAAAATTGCGGAAGGAAATTTTCTCCGGGTCGGGCGCGAGCGCGAGGTCGCGTTCGTGGTAGCCTTCGGGATAAAGTTCGTCGAGCGTGACCTGGACCGGGCGCGTGGGCTTGAAATGGTTGATGATGGCCAGCGGCACGAGCATGGCGCGCGACCAGTTGCTCATGTCCCAGAAATTCACATGGAACCATTTACCCAGCAGCAGCACTTCGCACGGAATCGTCGGGACGTATTCCCACGGATACAGGCCGATGAGCGCGAGATACAGCTTGGAAAACGTGTTCATGCGCGGCACGCCGCCGAGGTGCAGCGCGACCTCGCGCGCCGTGAGCATCTGCGGATTTGTCACCGGCACGCCGGCCAGCTTGAGCGCGAGATACGCCTTGATGGTGGCGTTCACCTCCGACGGGCCGCCTTGATAAATGTTCCAGCCGCCGTCCGGCAACTGCATGGAGAGAATGTGGTTGACCGCCTTGCTCTGCCATCGCCTGTCCACCTGGCCGTTCCAATGATGATACGCCACCGTGTCGGACACGAGCGTGGAATCCACCATCAGCTCGCCGACCCAGTAACCTTCGGGTTTTTGTTCGCCCAAAAGAAAATCCTGCGACCGCCGGATGGCGGCGCTCAGTTCACTGGCAAAATCGGCGGCCGGCCGGATTTCTGAAGGCAACGGCAGCGGGCGATCCTTTGAGCCACTTTTAATCACGCCCCCACTTTGGAAATTTGCACCGGCGCTGTAAAGTTTTAAGTGCCGCGACCATCAGCCTTGGCCGCCGTCTTGATACCGCGCCATGAGCGCCGCGCCGATGGCCTGCGACAAATCACCCAAAACAGCGGGCACAACCTGGATGCTGTCGCGCTGCTGCGGCCAGAGATACGGCCGCGCCGTCTCGCGGACGACCCGCAAATAATGCGCGCGAAATTCCGGCGTCGTCACTTCGTGATCCATCAATCCGCCGCCGATGATGACGATGCCCGGATCCAGCGCCATCGCCAGGTTCGCGACGTGCAAACCCAGCACGCGCGCCTGAAAATCAAAAATCTCCAGCGCCAGCACGTCGCCTTTTTGCGCGCGGCTGCGCAGCGACAAAACTTTTTCCTTCAGCGGCGCGGAAGATTGCGCGAGTTCGTGCCCGGGATATTTCAACAATTTTTCCGCCAGCAAATGCGGCAGTCCGGAAATGGTGGTGTAAGCCTCGACGCAGCCCCAGTCGCGCCCGCAACCGCACGGAAACGTTTTCCCGCTGACGCCGAGCAGGTGCAGCGGCGCGATCATGTGCGCCGTTTCCAGCGCGCACAAGGTCTGCCCCGAAAGCGGCAAACCATCCTGACCCACAAACGCGCTGCCGAGGCCGGAACCGGGCATGAGCATCAGGACGGAAAGTTTTTTCTCCGCGCGCGCGATCCGCGCCTCCGCCACGCCGCCGGAGTGACCGTCGTTGATCATGATCAGCGGCAGCGGCCGGCCGGCTTGCTTCGCGAGCGCCGCGCTGTAATCGGCCTGCACATTCCAGCCGGTGAAGTTCGCCGGCAAATTTGCGGATTTGCCCAGCACGCCGTAACGCTCGTAAGGACCGGGAATCGCGAGGCCGACGCCGGCGACCTGCGTCCAGTCAAATCCATTCTGCGCCAGAAAAACGCCGATCGCCGAGACCCAACCCGCGATCACCGCGTCCGGCCCATTCTGCGCATTGGTCGGCTGCTGGAGCAATTTGGTGGTGACGGCCTCGCCATTTTCCCAGACGGCGGCGATTTTGGAAGTGGTCGCGCCGCTGTCCGTGCCGATGAATATTTTTTCGCTCATGGTTGGGCCGTTAAATTGCGGTGAACATTTTCAAACGCAAGAATTATTCGTGTTTGTGTGTCCGACTCGTTTAACTTTGCTGCGCGTGGCTCCATCCGAAACTTTTTTGCAACTGCTCCGTGGCAGCGCGCCCGCTTGCGGGGCCGAAGCTTCGGAGCAAAGGCCCGTGCTGTCGCTCGCGCCGATGCAGGACGTGACGACGCTCGAATTCATGCGCGTCATCGCGCGCTACGGCGGGCCGGAGGTATATTGGACGGAATTTTTCCGCGTCCACGCCGTCTCGCACTTGGAAAAATGGATCCTCAAATCCATCACGGAAAATCCGACAGGCAAACCCATCATCGCACAACTCATCGGCAACGACATTCCGTCGCTCGTGCGTGCGGCGAAGGAACTGCAAAATTACCCCGTCGCCGCGATTGACCTGAACCTCGGCTGTCCCGCGCCGATCGTTTATCGCAAATGCGCGGGCGGCGGACTCTTGCGCGAGCCGCAAAAGATTGACGCAATTCTCGGCGCGTTGCGCGACGCGGTGACGATTCCGTTCACCGTGAAAACGCGGCTCGGTTTTGAATCGCCAGAAGAATTTGCCGCGTTGCTGAAAGTTTTTGCGAAACATCCGATTGACCTGCTCACCGTCCACGCGCGCACCGTCAAACAAATGTATCGGCCCGGCGTGCGCTACGATTTGATCGCGCAGGCGGCGCGCGAATTGCGCTGTCCGGTTTTTGCCAACGGCAACGTCCACAGCGCCTCGCAGGCGCAATCGCTCGTCGCGGAAACGGGTGTCCGCGGTTTGATGATCGGGCGCGGCGCGATCCGCAATCCGTGGCTGTTCGACCAGATTCGCGCGCAGTTTCGCGGTAAAGAAATAAAATTGCCGGTTGGGCGCGACGTTTTGAATTACATCCGCGAACTGTGGGAAAACGAAATCACTCCGGGCGTAAAGGAATCGTCGCAGGTGATGCGGATGAAAAAATTCATGAACTTCATCGGCGACGGCGTGGGCGAAAAATTCCTGCACGAAATCCGCCGCGTGACGACGACGGCGGATTTTTTTCGCGTCTGCGAACATTTTCTGGATCACGACGAGCCGATGCCGCTTGAGCCGGTTTCCGTTGCGGAGCCGGCTTTGGATTTGCCCGCTGCGTTTTGAACGCGTCGGCGAACCGGCAAGAATTGAAGTTGTTGGCGTGGCCGGCAAAAACTGCGAACCTTCGCCCGCATGAACGATGAAATTTCCAAAAGATTCGAGCGCATCGAGGCGCACGTCGCGCATCTCGAACATCAGGTCGAGCAGTTGAACGAGGTCGTGACCGGCCAAGACAAGCTCATTGAGTTGTTGAAAAAACAGGTGCAACGACAGTCGGGCGTGCTTGAAACGTTGGAGCTGGAACGCATCAAGGACAACAACGTCCGGCCGCCGCATCATTGATCTCCACTTCTCGACTTCGCGCGATTTTTGGTTAAACTGTTTTCGTGAGTTTTGTTGCTGAATTTAATTCGTTGCCGTTGCTGTCGCTCGTGAAACGTTCGCTGGACGCGAATGCAAGTTCTGTTCGTGAAAGTCTGGCGAAATCAAACTTGTCGCTGAGCGATTTCGCCGATCTGATTTCTCCAGCGGCGGGAGAAATGTTGGAAACACTTTCTGCTCGTTCGCAAAAAGTGACGCAACAACGTTTTGGAAAAGTCATCCGGCTCTTCGCGCCGCTTTACGTTTCCAACGAGTGCATCAACAATTGTTCTTACTGTGGCTTCTCGCGCGACAACGCGATTTTGCGCGTCACGCTTACCATCGAGGAAGTTTTGCGCGAGGCGCGCGAATTAAAACAACAAGGTTTCCGTAACATCTTGCTCGTCGCGGGCGAGCATCCGAAATTTGTCTCGAACAATTATCTGCGCGATTGCGTCGCGGCGTTGCACGCGGAAATTCCCAGCGTGTCGCTCGAAGTCGGGCCGATGGAAACGGACGAATACCAACCCATCGTCGCGGCGGGCGCGGACGGACTCGTCGTTTATCAGGAAACTTACGACCGCGCGATTTACGACGCGATGCACACCGCCGGGCCGAAGAAAAATTTTGACTGGCGGCTCGAAACCGCCGAGCGCGCCTACGCCGCCGGATTTCGCCGGCTCGGCATCGGCGCGTTGTTCGGTCTGGCGGACTGGCGTTACGAGGCGATTTGCGTCGCGGCGCACGCGGATTTTTCATTGCGGCATTGTTGGAAGGCGCAAGTAACCATTTCGTTACCTCGCCTGCGTCCGTGCGCGGGCGAATTCCAGCCGCTCACGCACCTGGCCGACCGCGAACTGGTGCAGCTCGTGTGCGCGTTCCGGCTGATGTTTCCCGACGCCGGCCTTGTGCTCTCGACGCGCGAATCGGCGCGGCTGCGCGACGGGCTGATTCCGCTCGGCATCACGCTCATCAGCGCGGGCAGCCACACCGAGCCGGGCGGTTACACCGGCGCGGGCCGGGAAAAAATCCATCACACCGAGCGCGGACGGATCGTGGAACTTGCGTCCGGCGCGAGCGAATGGGCGGCGACGAACGGTCACGCGACGAACGCGACCGGCCAGTTTGAGATCGCCGACGACCGTTCGCCGGGCGAAGTGGCGGCATTGATCCGCAAACTCGGTTACGAGCCGGTTTGGAAAGATTGGGACGCGGCGCTGACGATGTGAAATAATTATGAAACTTGAACGAGTTATCTTTTATGGCATGGCAACTTTTTTTGTCGTTTTACTGCTCGCAATGCTCACTCCTGTTCATAGTTATGGCGGTGCAAGTAAAATAGTTATGTGCCGAATTGAATTGTCAGATTTAAGAACTGCCTTAAACGCTTATCACGATAAATACTCCACCTATCCGACTGGAGAAAATTCTAACATTGTAAGCGCGCTGGCCGGAGAAAATTTGCAAAAGATAGTATTTTTAAATTTTGGGCGAACATCTGAACATCCGAATGAAATGGTTGATCCTTGGGAAATGCCTTACCAAATCCAATTTTTTCAGCAGACCAATTTCATTATTCGTTCCGCAGGTAAGACAAAATTTTCGGCGACGCGGATGACATCATTTTCAACAGCGTCTCAAACGATTTTGTGAAACCATGATTATGCGCCTGCTCGCGCTCACTTTATTTTTGTTCGCGGCGGTTTTTATTTCTCCCGCCGAGGAGACGAATTATTTCTGCGTCGTCTGCGGCAAGGGGCCGTTGTCCGGCCGCATCTGGATGTCGAAGTGGGGGCCGGTCTGCGACGATTGTTACAAGCTGGAAAATCATTGCTCGCTCTGCGGTTTGCCGATCAGGGACGGCGACGGCGCGGTCAAAACGGGCGACGGCCGGTTCATCTGCAAGTTCGACAAAAAAAACGCGGTGCTTGACCTGGACGAGGCGAAGGAAGTGTTCACGGACGTGCGCCGCGAACTGGTCGAATTGTTTGGCGGCAGTTTTGCGCTGAATTTTCCCGACGTGACGGTGAGTTTGTTCGACGTAGATTATTGGTCGGAAAACGGACGGACGGACGGCCTGCACAAGTTCGGTTTCGCCAACACACGCCGGACGCCGAAGGGCGATTGCACGCACGAGGTCGTGCTGTTGAGCGGGCGCCTGCGAAACGAGCTGGCGGCGACGGCGGCGCACGAATACACGCATTTGTGGATCAATGAAAACCGCCCGGCGGATCACGTCATTGACAGCGACACGACGGAGGCGATCTGCGAATTGTCCGCCTACAAGCTGATGGAGTCGCGTTCGCAGCCGGAGCAGATGCAGAAAATTCTCGACAATCCCTACACGCACGGCGAGATCACGAACCTGGTCGGGATCGAAAGTGAACGCGGCATCGGCTACATTTTGAACTGGGTGAAAAACGGGACGGCGACGACGCTGGAAACGCAGGCCGCCGCCCTGGCCGCGCCGGTGAAAGTTTTGGCGATGGCGTTCACGAATGTCGCGCCGCCGCTGCCGGAGACGCTCAAGTTAAGCGGATTGCTTTTGGACGAGCAGAGCCGTCATGCCATCATCGGCGGCGTGTCGTTTGCGGCGGGTGACGTGAAATCCGTGAGGTTGCAAAACCGCACCGTCAAAATCCGCTGCCGCGAAATCCGCCGCGACGAAGTGGTGCTGGAAACGGACGGGGCGCCGGGACAATTCACGTTGAAAATTGGCGCGGAAAAATTCATGCCATGAATCAGGTCATCGCCAACGGTAAAATGATTGCGGCCACGCTGCCGTGCTCGCTGGAGGAATTTCTCGTGGCGCAAAATCTTTTGCCGCGCAGCGTCGTCGTGGAGCACAACGGTGAGGCGGTCGCGCCGTCGGAATTTCCGCAGCGGCAGTTGCGCGCGGGCGACAAACTGGAGATCGTAAAAATCGTCGCGGGCGGGTGAACTTTAGACGGAATTACAGAATTATTCAGAATTTAATTTCCAAGATTTTTGAAAAATTTTTTCAATTCTGCCTCCAAATCCGGCGGTCAAAAGTTTATGCTGCGGAAAATTTATGGACTGGCTCACCAATCTCATCTGGCACGACGGCAAGTTTCTCGGCATTTATTGGAGCGTCTGGAAAGTTGTCGGCTGGCTGGGCAACGCGATTTTTTCGTCGCGGTTCATCGTGCAGTGGTATGTGACGGAAAAAAAAAAGCGGGTCGTGGTGCCGCAGGCGTTCTGGTGGTTGAGCCTGGCCGGCTCGCTGATTTTTCTTTGCTACTCGATCCACCAGCGCGATTCGGTTTTTATTTTTGCCTACGCGTTCACCTGGTTTCCCTACATCCGCAACCTGATGATTCACCGGCGGAACAAGGCGGTGCGGATGGAGTGCGCGGGCTGCGGCAATAAAAATGCGCCGCAGTCGAACTTTTGTCCGAACTGCGGCGCGAAGCTGACGTAGATTTTCTACTTCCTCGGCTCGGAAGTCGGCGGCGTGATGCCGAATTTCAACAACACCGGGCGGAAATCCGGGTGCGTCTGGCTGTAGATCACGAGCTGGTTGACAAAGTTGATCATGGCCGCCTGGTTTTGCCGGAAAATCGCGATCACCGGCCCGGCCTGCTGCTGCAGCGCGTCCGTGTCCTTGCGCGTGAGGCTCGCCTGCCGGTAGAGATAAACGGTCAGCGTGCCGCTGACGACGATGAGCGCGAGCAGCAGCGCGAAAACCTGCCGTTGCAAGGCGGACACTTGTTCATTCAATTCGTTGGAGGAATTCATGTGAAAATCCGGTTACTTGGCGGCGGGTTTGTTCTGGATGGACTGGAGCAGGCGCGCGATGCCGGGATCCTGCTTCGTCTGGTTGTAGGCCGCCGTGTCGTTGGCGAGCGACTGGAGGCGCATCAGCGCGTTGTTGGCGAAATTCGCCTGCAACGACAGCGTGCGATACTCGCGCACGCGAATAATTGTCAGCAGCGCGAAGACCACGCCGAGCAGCACCAGCGCGGCGAGCACGAAATTCAAAACGGTGGTCAGTGTGTCCGATTTCATAAAGGTGCGTGAGTCTAGTGGATCAGCCGGAAATGTCCATCTGTTTTTGCGCCAAAAAACGTTGATTTTCCCGGCGGCAAACGGCATCAATTCCCGCCGTCAACCACATGGCCAAAGAAGAGCCCATTGAATTGACTGGCAACGTCACGCAGGTGCTGCCCGGCACCATGTTCCGCGTCGCGCTGCCCAACGGCCACGAAGTCCTCGCCCACATCTCCGGCAAGATGCGCAAACATTTCATCCGCATCGCCGTCGGCGACAAGTTCAACGTCGAGATGTCGCCCTACGACCTCAACTAGGCACGCATCACCTACCGGCACGTTTGAACCCGCCGCGCGGCGTCGGAAACGGGATTGCAATTTCCCGCAGCCCGCGTCACGCTGCGCGACATGAAAATCCATTTCTTCGGCGCGGCGCGCACCACGACTGGTTCGATGTATCTCATCGAAGAGAACGGTAAAAATCTTTTGCTCGAATGCGGATTGTTTCAAGGTCATCGCGCAGAGTCGGAACTGCTCAACCGAAATTTTCCGTTCGACCCAAAAACGGTGGACGCCGTCGTCTTGAGCCATTCGCATCTGGATCACGCGGGCAAAATGCCGGCGCTCTGCAAAACTTACGACGGCCCGATCCATTGCACGTCGGCGACACGCGATTTGTGCGGCATTATGCTGCTCGATTCCGCGCATATTCAAGAGCAGGACGCGATTTTCGTTTCCAAAGTCCGCGCGAAAAAAAATCAGCCGCCCGTCGAGCCGCTTTACACCACGCCCGACGCGCAGAAATGCGTCCAGCAACTCGTCGCGCACGATTACGAAAAAACTTTTTCGCCAGTCGCGGGCGTCAATGTCACGTTCCGCGACGCCGGACACATTCTTGGTTCGGCGCAGGTGATTTTGGACATTCAAGAAAACGGCAAAAAATTCCGCTGGCTGTTCACCGGCGACATCGGGCGCGGTGGCGATGAACTGTTGCGCGACCCGATTCCCGTCGAGAACGTGGATTATCTCCAGATCGAATCCACCTACGCCGGACGCGTCCACGAAGACCGCCCGGACGCCGACGATTTGGTCAACAAATACGTCGGCGAAACGCTCGTGCAAAAAGGCAAAATAATTATTCCAGCGTTTTCCGTCGGGCGCACGCAGCAGATTGTTTATGTGCTGCACGAATTGATTTGCGCCGGAAAACTTCCGCGCATCCCGATCTTCGTGGACAGCCCGTTAAGCGTGAACGCGACGGCCATTTACAAAAAGCATCCCGAATGTCTGCGCCCGACGATTTACGACACGCTGTGCAACAACGAAGACCCGTTCGGCATGAACAACCTGACCTACATCGCGAGCGCCGAGGATTCCAAAAAGCTCAACGACCGGCACGAACCGATGATCATCATCAGCGCGTCCGGCATGTGCGAAGGCGGGCGCATCCGGCATCATCTGAAAAACAATCTTGGCGACGCGAAGAACCTGGTGCTGTTCATCGGCTATTGCGCGGAAGGCACGCTCGGCAATCAAATCGTCGCGGGCAAAACGCCCGTGAACATTTTCGGCGAACCTTACAGCGTCCGCGCGAAAATCGTTTCGCTCGACACCTATTCCGGCCACGCGGACAAAAATGAATTGAGGCGCTACGTCGAAAAACTTTCCGGCGACCTCAAAAAAATCGTCTGCATCCACGGCGAAGAAACGCAATGCCTCGCCCACGCCGAAACCTTGCGCGCGATGAAACCGAAGTCCGAAGTCATCGTGCCGGCATACAAGCAAATGATCGAGATTTAACTGATAAATTTCAACGGAGTGAAGATAAATTTCATCAGCTATCTGATAAATCTTACGAACGACAGGATTAATTTAATCGGAGAAAAGATTAATTTCATCAATACGCAAATAGATTTAGTCACATACAAAATAAATTTAATCATCGAGACGACTAATTTAATCATCGGACAGACAAATTTAATCATCGAGACGATGATTTTAATGACAAGAACGATAATTTATTCCGCACTTGACTTCAATTTGCCAACAAATACACTATTTTTCCATGAGTGAGACCTCTGAAACGTCTAAATCAACATTGCCACGGTCATTGCCGGATTGCAATCTTTTGGCCAAGGCACTCGGCAGTCCGGTGCGCTGGAAAATGCTCAAGGAATTGAGCGGCGGCGAGCCGCGCGCGATTGGCGAACTGGCATCGGCGGCGGGCTGCAATTACGACAACGCCGGCAGACATCTCATCGTGCTGCGCAAAGCAGGGCTGGTGGTGCAGGGACGAGGACGGCTTTACGAGATTCCGAAGCAATATCTTCCCGCCACCGGCCAGCCGCATGTGGATTACGGCCATTGCCTGCTGCGGATGGATGCGGCGGAATAATTCCTTCGTTAAAAACCTGGCGCGATGAAACAAAAGTCCAAGTCATCGTGCCGGCATACAAGCAGACGGTGGAGATTTGAAAGCCACTTGCCCGTCAGCATAAAATTGTGCTATTTTACCGCCATGAGCACGGCGGAATTGATTCTGGAAAAAACGAACAAACTTCCTGACGAACTTCAACAGGAAGCGTTGCATTATGTTGATTCATTGCTCGCGCGTCAGGCGGACAAAACGGAGCGCCGTGATTGGGCGCGCTTTTCAGCGCAACAGTTGGCTGCTCAATACTCGCCCGCAGACTCCATTTACGACCAAGACTGATGCCCGCGCATTTTCAAGGCGAAGTGCTTTTGGCGTGGCTGATCTTTTCCGACGGACAAGGAGCGAAACGCCGTCCAGTCTTGGTGGTGCATGATTTTGGCGACGATGATTTGCTGGTTGTGCCAATCACAAGTCAACGCGCCCGCACCGTTGCGGATTTGGTTCTCACGGATTGGAAAAGCGCGGGATTGCAACTGCCTTCAACGGTTCGCGCCGAAAAACTGGCGACCATTTCAAAATCCTGCGTGGCGCGGAAGTTGGGCGTGCTGCCATCCGCCGAACTGGTTCGGGTTAAGGAAACTTTGGCTATCATCTTCAAGCAGATTCTCAAGTGAGAATAAATGCCTCGCGCACGCGGAAACCTTGCGCGCGATGAAACCGAAGACCGAAGTCATCGTCCCGGCATGCAAGCAGGTGGTGGAGAACAGAGAGCTTGTAGTTGAACTTCGTTACGAATTTGAAAACGTATTCCAAATGATTGCATAGAATTTTAATTTACTCCCGAAAATTCACAAACTGCACGGCCACGGGAAATTCATGGGCGCGCACGGCGGCGATGACGGTCTGCAATTCGTCGCGGCTCTTGCCGTTCACGCGCACTTCGTCGCCCTGAATCTGCGTCGTCACCTTGAACTTGCCGTCGCGGATGAATCCGGTGATCTGCTTGGCCACGGCACTCTCGATGCCCTGCTTGATCTTGATGCTCTGCCGCGCGTGGCCGAGCGGCGAGATGTCCGGGTCGCATTGCTCCACGCTTTTCAGGCTGATGCCGCGCTTGGCGAGCTTGCCGATGACAATCTCGTTCAGCGTGGCGACTTTGAACTCGTTGTCGGCGGTCAATTTGATTTCCGTTTTTTCCAAAACGATTTCCCATTTGCTCCCTTTGAAATCGAAGCGGTTGGCGAGTTCTTTTTTGGCCTGGTTGACGGCGTTTTCGATTTCCATCGAGTTGACCTGCGAAACAATGTCGAATGAAGGCATAATGAATTTATGATTTTGGATTTACGATTTACGATTTTGCGCGCGGGCGCAAATCCTAAATGAACTTGAAAAACCCGCGCTCGCCAAAGTGCCGCGCTTGTAATTAAATCTGCCGCGTGAACGAACCTGTGGAACTGACCATCCTCATGCCGTGCCTCAACGAGGCCGAGACGCTCGCCCGCTGCATCGAAAAGGCGAAGCTCGGCCTCCAGCGCGCCGGCGTGCGCGGCGAAATCGTCATCGCCGACAACGGCAGCACCGATGGTTCGCAGGTCATCGCGGAAAAAGCCGGCGTGCGCCTCGTGCCAGTGCATGAGAAAGGTTACGGCAGCGCGCTCATCGGCGGCGTTCGCGCCGCCGCCGGCGAATGGATCATCATGGGCGACGCCGACGACAGCTACGATTTTTCGGACATCGCCGGTTTCGTGAAAAAATTCCGGGAGGGCTTTGAACTCGTCATGGGCTGCCGCCTGCCGGCCGGCGGCGGCACGATTGCACCCGGCGCGATGCCGTGGAAAAATCGCTGGCTCGGCAACCCGACCTTGTCGTTCATCGGCCGATTATTTTTCAAGTGTCCCGCGCACGATTTTCACGCCGGCCTGCGCGGTTTCACCAAGACGGCGTTCGAGAAAATGGATTTGCAGACGACCGGCATGGAGTTCGCGTCGGAAATGGTGATCAAATCCACGCTCAAGGGACTGAAGATTTCCGAGGTGCCGATCACGTTGCACAAGGACGGCCGCTCGCGCCCGCCGCATTTGAAACCGTGGCGCGACGGCTGGCGGCATTTGCGCTTCATGCTGCTGTTTTCGCCGCGCTGGCTGTTTCTCATGCCGGGAATTTTCCTGTCGCTGCTCGGAATTGTTTTCGCCGCGCGCCTCTCGTTCGGCAACTTCCAGCTCGGCGGAATTCTTTTCAACGTCGGCACGCTCGCCGTTGCCTGCATGACCATCATCATCGGCTGCCAGCTCGTCGCGTTCGCGTTTTTCGTGAAGGTGTTTGCGATTGCGGAGGGGTTGCTGCCGGACGACCCGAAGCTCACGCGCGTCTTCAAAATTTTCACGCTCGAAAAAGGCATCGTGGTCGGCCTGCTGGTATTGCTGGGCGGAATCTTTTTGCTCGCGCAATCGGTGTGGATTTGGCGGATGAACCATTACGGCCTGCTGGACCCTTCCGAAAATCTGCGGCGGCTGATTCCGGCGGCAACGCTGGTCGTGCTGGGCATCCAGGGAATCTTCTCCAGCTTTTTCATGAGCACGCTCGGACTCAAAACTAAAACGCGCCGGCCGCCGGCGGTGTCGTAGCGGCGTCCCGGCAGGGCGCCGGGTTTCGGTGGGAATTTATCCGGCTTTCTGCCGAAAGCCGCTACACTTTGACGATCTCAAACGGACGGCAAGCCAGGCCGACTTTTGAATTCGCGGAAAAATCCGGCGCGGGATTTTGATTCATCAAACTGACCAGGCTGTCGCTGCGGAAATTCAGTTTCAGCCCGCAAACCTCGGCGGATTTCAAACCGAGCCAGACCAGCCGCCAGGGCAGCGGGATGAATTTCGGTTTTCGGCCCAAACCGCGTGCGATCTCCAGCAACAATTTTTTGAACGGCCACGGCTGTTCGTTCGCGGCAGTTAAAATTTGCGGCGCAACTTCAATTTTTCCCGCCGCAAATTTTTCGATGAACGCGCACAAGTCCTCGTTGTGGACGAGGAACTGGATTTGCGAGCCGTCGCCGATCATCGGAATCACGGACGAATTGCGGATTTGCGCCGCGAGTTTGCCGAACATTCCACCCGAACCGTCGCCATAAACCAAGCCCGGCCGGAGCACGAGCGCGCCGCAGTAGAGCGCGATTTTTTCAATCTCCAGTTTCGCGTCGCCGTAAAGCGAGCGGCAGCCGGCGAACGCGCTGATTGACGAAATGAAAATGATTTTTGTAATTTTCGCCGCGCGCGCCGCCTCCAGAATTTTCCGCGAGCCGGCGACGTTCACCGCGCGAATCTCATCCCGGCGTAGCGGCTTGAAATCGTAGGCACAATGAACGAGTGCGCCGACGTTTTCAAACACCGACGGCGAAATTTCCCCGCCGAGCTGAAATTTCACGGCACGCGTTCCGGCTTTCGGCGAGCGCGTTAGCTCCAGAATATCCCAGCCATGCGCGGCAAAATAATTTTTCACGCAGCCACCGACGTAGCCGTTGCTGCCGGTGATCGCGCAAATTTTACGGCTCATAAATTCTACGGTGCGGCGGTTTCCCAGCCGATGCGGTGGGCGTTGGCCATGACGGAAAACGTGATCGTCGTGGCCGGCACGCTCGGCAGCACGCTCGCGTCCACGGCGTGGATGCGCGACCAGCCGTGCGGGCGGCCCAGCAGATCGGTTTCAAATTCCCCCGGCTGCGCGCGCATCGGCAACGAGCCGCCGCAATGGAAGCCGCGTCCGGGCCGGCCCATCTGCAGCATTGGCGGCAAGGTGACGCCGCCGAGCCGCCGCGATTGCCGGAGCAGTTCGCGCAAAACTTTTTTCACGACGCGGCGCGTTTCGGGATTTTCCCGCGCGTTCAGATGCAGGCAATCTTTTTCACCGGCGCGCTTCAAGGCCATTTCGATCGTCCGCGATTCGTCCGAATGCAGGTAGCCTTGCACGATGAGCAGCCGTTCTTCCAGCGGCCGCGCAAACATTTTTAACGGGCCGAGCGATTTGCGCACGGCCTCGCTGATGATGTCGCTGTAGGTGTAAATTTGCAGATGCACGGTGCGCCGGCTGATTTGCGGGCTGTTCAATTCCAGAAAAATCTGGCTCAAGGTGTAAAGAGCCTCGGCCGGCACGTCGCGGGTGCGGCGCGCGAGCAGGATCGGGAAAAGAAAATACTGGCTGTCGCGCAACGTGAGCGGACGGTCATAGGCGTGCTGCGAACGCAGGACGATTTGCGCGGTCGGAATCACGCCCGCCGCCAGATAAACGCGGCGCGCTTCAAACGCCAGCGGCGCGCGTGTGAGCCGGTGAAAACCCTCGATGAAAACTTTTGCTGAATCTTCCCGGACGGTCGTGACCACCGCGTCGCGCTGGTAAATGAAATTTTTCCCGGCGCGCAGTTCGCGCACGGTGTCGGCGGCATTGTAAATGCAGCCGTAAGGACAGCCGGCCAGGCACACGCCGCAGCAAACACAGCCGGAGCCGCGCGGCGAGTCGGCGGCGCGCACGGCCAGCCGCGCGCGGCCAAACCGCCAGCCGCGCCCGCGCAACCATTCGCGGTGGCGCTGCAAATTTTCCAGCAATAAGTTTGCTTGTCGGCTCGGCGGGAGCACCTGCGGATTTTCGCCGTGCAGCGGAAAAATTTCTTCGAGGTCATCGCGTGACGCGGCGAGTCCGGTAAATTCCAGCACGGCGCGGTAATGTTGTGCGAGTTCGGAATTTTTCAACGGCCAGTCCGAAATGTCTTCATCGCGATACGGCAGCAGGGCCGCGCCCCAGACGTTGCTCAAGCCGCCGAGCGCGAGGGACGGGCAAACGCTGGTGCCACGGCCTTGCCACGGAATTTTTTCCCCGGTCTCGCGGTAGGGAAAATCCGAGCCGAACGCCAGCTTGAGCGGAATGCCGTGCGCGGCGGCGGTCATCGCGCCCTTGAGTCCGGCGCGGTCGTGGCCCGACCAGTCGGCGGCCCGGGTTTGGGCGAGCCGGCGGACGGCCTGGGCGCGTTCCGTTTCCAGCTCAAGCCCGGCGTCGAGCATCAAGACTTGCGCGCCGCGCGCCAGCAACGCCTTGGCGCAGGCGACACCCGCCGGACCAGAACCGATGACATAGTGCATAATTTCCCTTCGTCGCAAAAAATTTTGCTGAATGGAATCAAACTGGCGTGAAAATTCAAGCCATTTAAAACCGGGTTGCAATCGGATTGGTTTCCGCGCGGCGATAATTGAATTGAGTTGCCCGTGACAGTTGCGGCAACATGCCACCGTTAATGTCCCGCTTTCGTCGCGCTGTTCACGGAGTGACTTCCAGCTATCTTTTGCTGGCGGCCACCGCCGTTTATTCGCTGGCTTCGGTGCCGGTGGCGTTGCATTACCTGGACACACCGCGGTTCGGGCTGTGGATGGTCATGGGCACGCTGGCGGGTTATCTGAACCTGATTGATGCCGGCATGACCGCTGCGGCGGCGCGGCTGTTGATTGACCACAAGGACGACCGTGATGGCGGAAACTACGGCAGCCTCATCCAGACCGGCTGGCTCGTTTCGATGCTGCAAGGCGCGATTATTTTTGTCATCGGCCTGACCTTGGCCGGAATTTTCGCCCGCCTGCTGGAAATCAAAGAAGCGTTGCAGCCGGAATTCATCCGGCTGGTCAACTGGCAGTGCGGCGTGGTGGCCCTGATGTTTGGCACGCGCATGTTGGGCCTGGTGCTCAATGCACACCAGCGGATGGATTTGAACAATTACATCGGTGTCGGCGGATTGCTCGTGAATTTTGCGGCGCAATGGATTTTTTTCCACTTTCAATTCGGCGTGTTGAGCCTGGCGCTGGGATCGCTGGTCTCGACCGTGCTGCTCCTGGTCTTGCAGGCGCTGGCGTGCGCAGTCTTAAAACTTTTGCCCCGCGCCGGCGGCTGGGGCCGGGTGTCGTGGCGGCATTTTTGTGAAATTTTCAATTACGGCAAGGATGTGTTTCTGGTGGCCGTCGGTGCGCAGGTGATCATGACCAGCCAGACCATCGTCATCACCCGCATGTTGGGGTTGGAGGCGGCGGCCATGTGGGGCGTTGGTTTGCGCGTGTTCAACCTTTTGAACCAGATCATCTGGCGACCCTACGGCGTCTCCGCCCCCGCGCTCGCCGAAATGCTGGCGCGTGGTGAAACCGTGCGGCTCCGCGACCGTTACCAAAGCCTGGCGACGCTGACCTTTTCGCTAGCCGGATGGATGGCAGTTTCCTTCGCGTTGTGCAACAGCCTGTTTGTCGCCGTTTGGACGCATGGTAAAATCCACTGGCCGGGAATCAATGACTCGCTGCTGGCGGTCTGGATGATTCTTTCCGCCGTCGTGGCTTGCCATAATTCCTTTGCGGCGCTGACAAAAAAAGTTGGTTTTATGCGCTACATTTATTTTATGGAAGGCAGTGTTTTTGTGGTGCTGGCCTTTTTGGTGGCGCGTTGGGGCGGCCTGGCCGCCATCATCGGCTGTTCCATCATTTGCACGAGCGCTTTTAGTTTTGCCTATGGCACCTGGCGGATCGGCGACCTGTTTAAGCTTCCGCTGGCGGAGGTGTCATTGGGCTGGCTGCGGCCCATGTTCAAAGTCCTGCTCTTCTACCTGCCGGCGGCCGGTTTGACGTGGTGGCTGTCGGCGTCGGAGCAGGACTTGGTGCGGCTGATAATCCATGCCGCGCTGGCGTGTTCCTTGGGCGCTTATCTTTTCCTCCATTTTGGAATCCCCGTTGCCTTTCAGCACGAACTGCTGCGGCGCGTCCCGCCGCGGGCGGTGCCCCTGCTTAAGCGTGTTTTTCCCCAGCCGGCAAATTGATTTTTGAAAAGGCGCAGCCCGATCAATCCTTGAATTCCAGTCCGGTTTTGCTGCCTTGGATCGTCGCCTCGATGAACCGTTCCCACGAAAATAATTGCGCGCGCGCGATGGATTTCGCCGCCATTTCCACGCGCAAATTTTCATCGCGCGAAACTTTGAGCATCGCCGCGCACCCGCCGTCCACGTCCGTCGGCGGCAGGAGGATTCCCGCGTTGCCGACGACAAAAACGCGACATCTACTGGCTGTCATCCAAGCAGCGGTCATGGGCTTCCCGGCGGCCTGACCAATATCGCGGCGGTTCGTGATGGTTTTCCGCCGTGAATGGTTTGGAAAACATTTCCAAGTCTTCAGACCTTTTGACAAAAAAGGCGTTGGTGCCGGAAAAGTCACAACCCACAAGTGCGTAACCTAATTCTTCGCCGAGTTCTTCATAGGCTTTGAGGCTGGCACCCCAGTAAGAAGTCATGTTCCAGACGCGCGCGGCGTCATACTTCGCGATCCATTTTACGGATGAAGGAAATATGGCATTATATTCGACGACCACAACGCGCGGCTTGAATGCCTTCAGCGCCTTCCAGACATGGTATGTGTTCCGATCAATGTCCAATGACAGCAGATCAAATTCGACGGGGACATCCATTTGTTTGAAAAGAGACTCGATGTTTTCGGCGGTGATAAAACTGTTGAGAAAATTCAAGCCGCCTTTCTTCAAGTAACCGCCAAGCTTGGATTGGATTTCCCGGGCGAGGCTGGCATCACCTTCAATCCAGCTTCCGCGCCAGCCCTGGCCCAACAAAAAAGCGGTGTTGTTTTCAAGCCCGTTGCCCACGCCGAACTCTACAAAATGGCGGCTCTTGACGCCGATGCGCCGGAAAATTTCGTTGATGATGCCATCTTCGCCATTTTGGGAAAAAACCTGGCGCTCGTAGTGGTTCAGTTTTTTTGGGTCTTTATATTTTGCGGTGGCCAGTTCACTTTGAAAAAAGCTGTTTATGTGAACCATTTTTGACTGGCTGATGGAGACCTGGATTTCTCGCAACTCCCTGACAATCGGCAATTCGCGGTATTTTTGTTTCAGCCATTTTTTCATAAGCTTGCGGGATTCTAAATCGGCCGGGTTTTTAATTCAGCATTTGTTTATGAACTTTTTCTGAACTTCTTGATTGCCCGGCGGGCAATCCGCAGCGGGCCGCAATGGTAAAGCGGATTGCCGCCAAGGATGGGCTTCACCCGGATTTTTTCAGGCCATAAAATATTTTCCGCCGGTGGCGAAAACGATTGGAGAAAGGAAATGTATCGGCGTGCCATCGCTTCGGCGCTGAAATCGGCCACGATGGTGGCTCTCGCCGCGCCCGACATTTGCTCCAACAGGTCGCGGTCGGCATCGAGCGCGGCGATGGCGCGGGCATAAGCATCCGCATCCGCGCGCGGCACGCGAAAGCCGTTCGCGGGCGTGATGACCTCTCGGACCAGTCCGGGAATGTCGCCGCAAACCGGCACCAGGCCCAGGGCCATGGATTCGAGCAGCGTGAACGGGCCGCCCTCGTTGGTCGAAGCCAGCAGATAGACATCATGCTGCCGCACCAGCGCGGGAATCTCGTCGTAAGGAACCGGCGACGAAAACCGCACTCTGCCCGCGCCAACCTCGTCGGCGAGCGCCGCCTTGAGAAAATTCTCCTCCGGTCCGTAACCGTGAATCGTCCAGCAAAACGAAACCTGCCTCCGTTTCAAAGCGGCGACGATGTCAGGAAACAACCGCACGCCTTTGGAATCATTTTCCAGCCGGCCATAATACAATATTTTTAGCGGCGCGGAGCGGTCGGACGGAGCGCGCGGCGGAACTCCGTCAGGCAGCGGGATTCCCAGCGGAAGGTAAGTGCAGGGATACTCCGCATCCAGCAGCCGCATATCCTCGCGCAGGTAAGCCGCAATCACCGCAAGATGATCCATCGCCGGACGATAGCGCGGGGCAGAGACGTGCGGTTGAGCGGCGCGGTCCAGGAAAATCCCGACGCGGACGACCCCGGACGGCACATGGCGGAGCATTTCAAACGACTCCGCGCCGAGCATCGCAAACACCGCCGTCGGTTTGAAGACACGCATCCGGGCGTAAAGATGTTGCAGGCGATCCTCGTAAATCAGCCGTCGTTCATTCTCGGCGTGAACCGGCACGTCGGCTTCGGCAAATTCCTTCGCCAGCGGGTGGTCGGCGCTGAAACTGAAAACCTCCGTCGGCACGCCCATCCGCCGGAGCGCTGCCGACAAAAACAAGGCATAGTTGGTTGAACCGCCCAGCGGCAATCCGCCGGCAACCAAAGCGACACGATGAGTTGATTTAGGCATGGATAGACTTCAGATCGAAGAGCCGGCCGGTGAATGTCCTTTCAAAATGCTCAAACGTCAGCAAATCTTTGTTCATGGTCACACGCGGTTGACAGCCGGGCGAGAGAATTATTTCCGCCCGTTTGAAAACCGCGTCGGCAATCGCCTGCAGGTCGCGGATGGGAACCACTTCGCCATTCAGCCCCGGCTGGATGAAATCGTTCGCGCCGCTGTTCGGCGTCAAAATGGCCGGCAAACCGCCGTAGCGGGCAAGGATCGGCTTTGCGTTGTCCTGCACGATGCGCGTGAGGAGCACCCGTCGGGAAGTTTCAGGCAGAACAGCACGATGCACAGCCAGTAGTTATTCAATTCCCTCCGGCAAGACAAGTTCCTTTGGCTTTTGACAGTTGGCTCGACAATGGGCAACCGGTTGGCAGAATAAGTCCCTGATAATTGCGCCATGCCCGATCTTTCGCCCTATCTAAAGCTCAAGCTGCGTTTGCGCCAATGGCCGGCGCTGCACCGGCCCCTGCAAAAAACCCGCTGGTTGTTCGCCGAAAAAATTCCCGCGCTGGCCGCCGACCTCGTGCGCTCGCTCGCCCCGGCAGATAGTTTCCGCTTCGGCCCGCCAAAAGGTTCCTTCTCCATTTTCCAGTCGTTGCGGCACGAAAACCGCCGGCCCGGCCGTATCGTGCTCACCGACCAGGGCGCGCCCGATGTGCCGGCGGATTCGCTGCTCGTCGTTTCCGGGATGCAACAGCACGCGTGCCAGCCGTGGCCGGTTTTTTGGAGCCACCACAAAAACGCCCGGCTCGTTTCAACCAGCCTCGCGCTGCTGGACGAACGCAAACGCCTCTGCCGCGAATCCGTCTATGGCGACATCTGCCTTTACGATGATCCGGCGTGGTTTTATTTGAGCCTGCCCAAGCCAGTCTCGCTCGCGGGCAACTGGACGAGCCTCGTTTCGCGCTGGTGTCCGAACGGCGGCGCGCCGCCGTTTTCACACTGGATCATGGACGCGCTGCCGCGGCTGGCGTTGCTCAAGGAATTTCCGGCGGACACGAAAATCCTCGTCCCGTCCAAACTCGCCGGCTATCAGAAGGAAAGTTTGCAGATGCTCGGCCTGCTCGACCGCGTTCGTTACACGCCGGAGCGGCATGTGATTTTGGAAAATTATTTTTTCAGCGCGCCGACCTCGATGATTTCCACCTACAGCCCTTACGGCGTGAACTGGCTGCGTGAAACGTTTCTGCCGCACGCCGACAAATCTTACCACGGCCCGAAGCGGTTCATCATCCAGCGCAAGGGCAAGACGCGCGGCATCAAGAACGAGGCCGAGGTGAACGCATTTTTTGAGAAGCGCGGCTGGGCCATCATTGACACCGAGAAACTCACGTTCGCGCAGGAACTCCAGTTATTTTCCAACGCGGAGGCGATGGCGGGAGTTCTCGGCAGCGGTTTCACCAACGCGGTTTGGAGTCCGCCTGATTGCAAGGTCATCACCTTCGTGGCCGACAGTTGGCTCGACGGCTGGACGGAATGGATCTGCCACGTCAATAAACTGGAATATCACTGGAAAACCTTCCCCTCCGACCACGAAATGATGATGACGGTGGACTTGGGCGAGGTGAAAAAACTTCTGGCAAAGGCAAATCTGGTTTAACCAAGTTCGCGCAGTGTCGCCGCCAAATCTTCCGGCGTGCCGAAACAATACAGTTTGCGGATGGGGAAATTTTTCACTTTCGCGCCGCGAGCGATCAAGTCGTTGTAAAGTGGCCCGACGTAAAACTCGCTGGCCTCGCGTTTGCCGGATTGAAAACGCGCTTCCGCTGCGCCGACAAAATCTGCGCCGCGTCGAAACCAATATGTCCCCGTCGTCGCCCACGGCGAGATGACTTCCTTTTCGCGAACGTTCTCGACCAAGCCCCGTGAATTTTCGCGCGAAAAACTCCAGCGCTTTTCTTTTGACGGAAAAACCAGTAGTGCCCCGTCCAGTTTTTCAGCGGATGCGCGCTCAACCCAAGCTGGTTCAACATCTAACGCCGTGTCCGCGTTGTGGATGAGCAATGGCTCGTCGTTATTGATGAATTCCTTCGCGCGCAAAACCGTGATTGCCTGTCCTGCTGTCAACTCCGGGACAGTTAGCACGATGGGTTTGTGTTTTGCATAGCGAGTTTCAATGTCACGTTTCAAATCAGGAAATTCCGGTTGCGATGCAAGCAGGATAAAGATCAGGCGTGTGGATTTTTCCAGTGGCAGACTTTCGGTGGCCCACGCATACATCGGTCGCCCGCGCACATCAATCAAAGGCTTTGGCAACTGGAAACCCGCTTGCCGAAAGCGGCTGCCGAGGCCGGCCATCGGCATCACAAGGTTCAGCTTCCAATCAGAATTCATTTTACCGCCCGCGATTTTTCGTGGCTGACTGGGAGATTGCTGCCGTCGCCGGAAATTTCATTCCAGCCGGTGAAGCGATGCGCGTTGTCGTCGAGATAAACATCCGCATGCGGTTTTCCGAACCAAAGTTCGTCGTAGGGGATCTCGTTTTCGGCGAGCCAGTCCAGCAGGGTTTTTCCCTGTCGTGCCACGACGAGGCCAACATTGCTGCTGCATGTCGCCATATGCCGCGCGGTGCAAAGAATGAGATAATGCCCGGCCTGCTTGAGCGATTTCATTTTTTCGACCGCGCCCCGCAACGGCTGGACTTCGGCGTAAGTTTGCTCCGGCTTGCGCAATTCACAAAGCACGCCGTCAACATCAATGCATATCTTCATCTTTCAAAACCTCGTTCAAAATCCGCAGGCCGGTGGCGAACATTGCAACCTGCCGCGCCGGAAAATCCTTGTGCAACGGGCACATGGATAAAAATAAAAGCCCTTCCAGCGTCCGCACTTCATCGAAATCATAATGTGCTCCAAAAATTTTCTTGAATGCCTGTAGCACCGCACCGCGCGTCGCCGGAAAAAATTGTGTAAGCTTGATTTTCCCGCCGTCGCGTTCCAGCCGGAACATGTCGTGGATGAAAAAATCGTAGCCGCCGTCGAGCGAGTGCAACAGCTTGGCGATGTCGTAACGACCATCACCGTAAATTCCCGATTCGCCAAAACTGCCGCGCGGATCAATGAATTTGAACAGCCGCGACACCGGATCGTAAAGGATGTTGGTGAAGCACAAATCGCCGTGGATGATCTGCCCGCGCGGTTTGGCGGACAATTTTTTGACAAGCGCTTCGATTCGGTTTTGGATTTTCGGCCAACCGGCGAGCCGTTTGTCGTTCAATGTGATTTCCGTGGCCTGCGTCAATTGGGCGAAGTCGCGGTGCTGCGTGGCAAAAGTTTTGAGTCGGTCGAGCGTCTTGTTCCAATAAAAATCGAAGGCGGCTTTCGGCGACAACTCGGCGGAGTAACTTTCAAAGCAGGTGAAGATTTTGCCGAGTGTCTGGAAGACCGATTCCCAATAAGCGCTTTCAAATTCCTCGAACACCCAGACTTCTGAAAGCGTCGGGTAGCCATAGTATTCAAGTGTCAAAAAAAGGTCTTTAGGCGCGAGGCTGAAATCCACGAGGCGCGGGAAAAACGTGGCGAGGTCGCGCGGCATCAGCCGGTAATAATTTATTTCGTTGAGAAATTTTGCGCCGTGCTCACTGCGCTTGGTGATGGTGCCGCGCAACTCGTCAATTTGGAGCGTGTTGAAGCTCCGCGCCTGCAAGAGGCGGCGGCGTGAACTGGTGAGAAAATCGAGGTTGCCGCAATCGAACCATTTGCCGGCGGGATAAGCCTGCAATTTTCCGGTTGCAATGTAAGGCTCCAGCGCGTGACGCAACTGAAGTGAACGTGCGCCGGAATCAAGCTTTGTTTTCAGAGCTTGGCGTGCCGGTTCGGCGTCCTGAAAATGATACACGCCGACCAATGCCGGCCAGCCGTCGGGATTTTTCGCGGGTTTGTCCGCCAGGTTCTTGACGGCGTGCGAGCGGCTGACTTCCGCGAGGCACCAGCGCGTCGCATCTTGAACCGGGCCGGTGAGGACAAAGTTTTTATCAAACTGCCGGCGCGATTCTTTTGAAAATTCAAAAAGCGTGTCGCCCAGCACAACGAGGCAGCTTTCGTTTTTATCAAGCTGCTTGAGGCATTCGAGCAGTGTGTAGCCGGGGCCAAGGTCTTCCTTGACCGGCACGCAGACGATTTCCTGAATTTTTCCGAACGCCTGCTGGACAAAGCGTGGCAGACGGGTTTCGGTATGCCGCAAGCCCAGCACCACACGGTTGACGCCAAGTTCGTGAAGATAATGCAGCAACCAGTGGATCGTCGGGCGGCCATTGATGGGAACCATCGCCGACGAAGTGCGCCCGAAAATTGAACCAAGCGCGGCGGGCGGCGCACCGGCGGCCAGAACCACGACGGTTTTCAATTGGTGGGAAGACTTGGTTTTGGCCATCGGTGATAAAATTATGACAAAGCTGATACTGTTTGAGCAATCTCCGCCTGTAAACGGCAAACTACGCTGAAAAAAATCGCGCTGGCTACCCGCGCGGTTTGATCGCGAACGCCAGCGTCGTGCCTTCGATGCGGCTGGGCTTGAAATCTGATTCAAAAAGATAACGCATCACGTCCGGTGTTTGCGGGCGGAAATCGTGCCAGAAAATCACGCCGCCGGGACGCAACATGCGCCAGCCTTTTTCCGAATCGTTGCGGACGTATTCATAGACGTGCGCGCCGTCCACAAAAACGGCGTCCATCGTCCCCGCATACGGCGATTCCTCAAACTTGGCTGAATCGCTTTCCAGAAAAGTGACACGGGCGCGGCAATGAGCCGGGATCAAATCGGCTTTTTCCCTTTGCTGCGCCACCTCCATGTCGCCCGCGTATTTGATGTCGAACTGCGTCTGCCGGTTTTGTCGCAGCAAGTCCAGGGTGAAAACCCGGCCGTCCGCGCCGACGTTGAGCGCGAGTTGCGTAGTGGAAACGCCGCGATTGGTGCCAAATTCAAAAACGCGGCGCGCGCCGACTTTTTGCAGCAAGACGCCGAGCGCCACGGCTTCGATGAACGCGATGGAATGGGTCACTTCGGGAAAAAGGCTGGTGGTGATTTCCAGCGGCCCGGCACTTTGGTCAACGAGTTCGGGCAGCGAGAACGCCGGCAGGCGCGAGATGTCGCGCGCATGGTCAAGGTGGTTTTCCGCCTCCGCCAGCGCGTGGCCCAGCACCGGCCGCAAGCCGCCGGGATTTTTGAACAGGATGCTCAACAGATATCTGCCGAGCAAAAATAATTTTGACGAGGTCGAATCAGCCATGGCGTCGTGGAAAATACGGCACGGCGTCTATTTGGCAAGCCCCAGCGCGCGAAGCTGGCCGGTAAATTCACGCTCGAAATGCGCGAACGAAAGCAGATCGGCATCCACCAGCACGCGCGGCTGCCAGCCGGGCGCGAGAATTTTTTCCGCCCACTTGAAAACGGCGTCGGCAATCGCCTGCGGGTCGCGGATGGGAACAATTTCGCCGTTCACGCCCGGTTGGATAAAATCGTTCGTGCCGGTATTCGGAGTTAGAATGGCCGGCAGGCCGCACGCCAGCGCCTCGCAGGCCGTCCGCACCAGACCTTCTTCGAGCGACGGCAAAACAAAAAGGTCGGCTCCTTGCAAATGCGCGGCCAGTTGCGGATGCGGCAGCGGCGGCGACCACTCGATGGGCAGGTCGCGGTATTTCGCCAGCACGGGTTTCACGTTGTCCTGCACCGCGTCGGTGAGCAGCAGACGTGCGGATGGAAATTTCTTTTGCACGAGGCGGAAGGCTTCGAGCAGATAAGGCGTGCCTTTGCGCAACGACAGGCTGCCGGTGCAAACCAGCGTCAGCGGACGCACGCACGGACGGGGTTCGCGGGCGGGCGCAAAGCAGGACAGATTGACCGGATAAACGTTCCGCAAAATCTGTTCCGGCTTGAAGCCGCGCTCCAAAAAGGAACGGGTGACAAACGCGCTTGGCGAGAGCACGAAGTCAACGTGCTCCATCATGGCGAGCGAGCGTTCGTAATGATGCCGCGCGACCGGCGGATACGGGCAGTTCCAGCGCCGGTGTTCTTCTGCGATGATGTTCCAGAAATTTTCCGGGTGCGAATTGCCGCCGTCCAGAAAAGTTTTGCCGCCATTTTCCCGGGCGAATTTGAAACAGTTGTTCGCGTAGCCATAACTGGAAATGACATGGTCGCCGGGCCGGATCTGCTTCAGCGCCCAGCGGTCAAACCACGGATGCAGCCGGAAACGAAAGGATTCAGCGTAAAAGGGCGGCAGTAATTTCGCCGCCACAAAAGCCGCGAGGCCAATGGCGGGATTCAGTCGCGTGCGTTCCGCCGGCACGCCCGCCGCGCCGCGCCGCGTGCCAAGCGCCAGAAATCGTAACTCGCCGTGCAACTCCAGCGCGCGCGCGTTGTCATCGCACACGGATCGCGCCGGCGTGGCCACGACAAAACGCGCGTCAGGATTTTCGTCGCACGGCTTCATATAAATTCAGATGGCGTTGAATCATGGTTTCCACGGTCATGCCGCGTTCGCGGATGGAGCGGGCGGCGGCGCGGCCAAAATTTTCGCGCAGCCTGGCGTCGTTAATCAATTTTTCCAGCGCGGCGGCGAGTTGCGCAACATTGCCCGGTTCGACGAGCAAACCGACTTCGTCATCCGCGATGAGTTCGGGAATGCCGCCGGCGCGGCTGCCGATGCACGCGCAACCATGATACATCGCCTCCTGCAACGCCAGTCCCAACGCCTCCCAAAACGACGGCTGCACATAGATGGCGGCGCGGCGCATGAGGTCGGCGGCGTCGGTCCGCTCGCCGAGCAATTTTATGCGTTGCTCCAGCCCGCGCATTTTGGCGAGCTGCAAAATTTTTGCGCCGGTCTCGCCGTCCAAATCCTGTCCGGCCAGTTGCAGCGTCCAGTCCGGATGCCGCCCGGCAATTTGCGCGAAGGCTTCCGCGAGCACCAACTGGCCTTTGCGCCACGCGAGGTGCCCGACGTTCAAAATCACCGGCTCGCGTTTTGCCTTCTGAAATTCCTCCGCCCCGCCGCGCAGGCGCGAGTGATAAATCTGCGTGAACCGATTTTGCAAAGGCCGATACCAGCGGCGCAGTTTTTGGAAATCGTGCCGCGACACGGCGACCTCGCGCCGCGTGTGCGCGAGCTGGTGCATTTTGCCGCCCCACGCCAGCGGCAGCAGCAGCGCCTTGAACCAGGACGGTTTTTGCGGGCCGCAATAGCCGTCAAAAATTCCGACGACCAGATGCACCGTCGAGACACACGGCACGCCGAGCCGGTCGAGAAAAAAAATCGGGGAGCAAAACGGGAAA